>Ga0070698_100003943_pt1 | contig 16321 bp, 15 predicted proteins | sample KBSK1502metaG_FD_65477 | JGI IMG/M metagenome (GOLD analysis project Ga0070698, IMG submission 65477) | Corn, switchgrass and miscanthus rhizosphere microbial communities from Kellogg Biological Station, Michigan, USA - KBS K1-50-2 metaG | ecosystem: Host-associated > Plants > Roots >...
TCGGTGGGGGGTCGAACATCCCCCACTTGCCGCCGTTGGATTCCTTCCATGGCCAAAAGGCAAACCCGACCCGGTGCCTTTCCTGCTCGAGCAGCTGGCTCGTCAACCAGGTGGCGTCGCGCTGGGGGTCGCTCCCGAACTCAGACACGAACAGCGCCGCATCCATCGCCTTGGCTTCGCGCTCGGCAAACGCGTAGCTCTGGTCGTATCCGCCGGGCGGGTAGTCCTTCCACGGCGTGAGGGTGTCGAGGGTGTAGACGTGGGTGTAGGCGTGCATTGCCAGCACGACGTTTGGGTACGAGCTCACCGGCAGGCCGAGGTGCGTTGGAAAGTCGGTCACTTCGCGCAAGAGGCCTGTGTCCAGGAAGAACAGGTGACGGGAGTCGTCGACGCCCAGGTCGCGGTAGCCGCAGGGCGCCGGCATGAAGAATCCGGACCAGCACGGCAGCCCGTCACGGGCGCCAGTGATCGCGTCGATCGCGCGTCTATAAAAAGGAAAGAGCAACAAGTCTTCGAAACCCGGTGGCAGGTTCCAGCCGAGCCAGGGCTCGTTGTAGACGCCGTAGCCGGCGACGACGGGATCGTCGCGAAATCGTTTGGCGATGAAGGCAAGTGCCGCGATGTACTCGTCCTGGATGCCTGCGCGGTCGTACCAGAAGTTCGAATTCGCCTCCAGCACCGCCGGGTTCACCTCGCGGTTGGCTCCGAAGACTCGAGAAGCGACGCCGTCCGTGAACGTGGCCCACTGGGGAGCGCCGCTGTTGTAGCCGAGGTTCACGTTCTCGCCTGACCCGACGAAATGCGAGTACGCGTTCTGATGCATGTCGATGATCACGTACATGCCGACATCACGCGCCCAGTCGACGACCTGGGCGATGCGGTCGAGGTACGTCGTGTTGAAGCTTCCGCGCTCCGGCTCGAGCAAGCTCCACGAGACCGGCAGGCGGATCGAGTTGAAACCCACCGCCGCCATCGCCGCCAGGTCTGCCTGGCAGAGCGGCGGATATCTCGCGTCAGGGACGCTCGCGGGACACCGACCTTGTGCGTAGCTCGACGGATCGATGGCGTTGGGCGGGAAGGTCCCGAACTCCAGCAGCGAGGCGGGGATGGCGCCGTGCAGCAGCACCATGCGCCCGTGGTCGTCGGCGATGTAAGGCACGCCGCCCGACGGATGGGCGACGTGCAGCCACGGCAGGGCGCCCGCCGGTCCTGGACTCGTCGCCACGGGGACGACGCGCGTGGCCAGCGAGACCAGGACCTCGCCCGGATACGTGATCGCGGACACGATCACGATCGCAACGGCGATCGTGATGCGCCCGATCACGACGTGAGGAACCAGTAAGCCGCGCCGCCGATGATCGTCGCCACCGCGATGAGACCGGCGACCAGGCCGCCCGTCGCGGATGCTGCGCCGCGCAGCTCGCCATGAGACGCCCGGATGCGGCGCAGCGAGCGGGCGCCGCTGAAGATGGCGAACGGCGCGAAGATCCCGAACCACAGCGCGAGCAGACCGAGGACCAGCGCCCTCGTCGCCCCGCGGTCTCTCACCAGAACTTGCCGCGACCCAGGACGATGTAGAGGATGGGGCCGATGCCCCAGATGAAGGTGACGATGATCCACAGCACCTTCCACGCGCCGCTCAAGTCCTGGCGGTTGACGATGTCGATCACGCAGAGGACGAACGCGATGGGGTGAAGGAAGATCGCCAGCAGGATTTCGACGATGAACTTGATCACAGCGCGAGCTCGATGCGAGGCCAGCCGCCCACAGGCTGGTATTCGCCGTCGATGGTCTGCTCGTACTGCGCGCCGATGCCACCGCGCGCGATCTGCCGGACGGCGTCCAGAAAGCGGTCGATCTCGGCCTCGGTGTTGTAGGGCGCAAGGCTGACGCGCACCGCGCCGGGCATGGCCTTGCGGTGACCAGTGGTCACCTCGTCGACGACGGAGCCGACCTCGTCTTTCGTCATGTGCAAGAGATGAATCATGTAGGGGTGGGCGCAGAAGCAGCCATGGCGCACGGCGATGCCCCACTCGTGGCTGAGGGCCGCGGCGACGAGCCCGTGATCGATACCTTCGACGACGAAGCTGGCCAGCGCCAGCCTTGCTGAGTCCGAGGGCTCGATGGTGCCAAGGACGCCCACGCCCGGTATGCGGCAGAGAGCCCGGAGCAGCCGGCTGCCCAGGGCCGTCTCATACGTGAGCATGTCGTCGAAGCCAAGGTCCAGCAGCGTCTCGATCGCGACGCCGAGGGCGACCGCTCCGAGCACGTTGGGCGAGCCGGCCTCTTCGCGGTCGGGCAGTTCGGCCCAGTACGTGTCCTCCCACGTCACGATGCTGATGGCGCCACCGCCCATCACCTCGGGCGCGCCCTCGAAGAAATCTCGCGGCGCGACCAGAACGCCGGCCCCGTAAGGCGCGTACATCTTGTGCCCCGAAAACGAGACAAAGTCGAGGTGGCCGGGATCGCCGGCGGGGCGCACGTCGAGTCGGTGATGCGGGGCGAGCTGCGCCGCGTCGACCGAGATGCGCGCGCCGTAACGGTGAGCCAGCGCCGCGACCTCGTGGACCGGCGTCACGAAGCCCGTGACGTTGGACGCGCCACACACCGCGACCAGCCCGATTGTTCCATTCGCCTCCAGTAGCGCGGTCTCGATGGCCTCCAGGTCGATGCGGCCTTCTGCTGTCAGCCCGACCATGACGTGCCCGCTGCGGTGGCGCCAGGGAAGGAGGTCGGCGTGGTGCTCCATCTCGGTCACGAGGACACGCCGTCCGTCGAGCCGCGCCTGCTCGGCGGCGATGCGATTCAGCCCGTCGGTCGTGCCCTTGACGAAGATGACGACCTGGTCGTTCGTATCGACGCCGAGAAATCTGGCGACGCGTTCGCGTGCCTGTTCGTAAGCCTCCGTGGAGAAGCGCGACTTGTAACCGGTGCCGCGGTGCACGCTCGAGTAGACGTCGGCGAAGGCGTCGACCGCTTGGCGGACTCGCTTCAGCGGCGGCGTGCTGGCGGCGTTGTCGAAGTTGATCCCGGTGACCTTCTCGCCGCTCGCGACGGGCACCGGCAGGTCGACTCCGGCGAAGTGCTCGCGCCAGGGAGATCCCACTTTCGAGGCCTAATCTAACTCCGGCCGCGCAAAAAGCCAGTCTGTATCAGTCACACTATCCAGGACACTGTCCGTTGTGTTATTGACACGAGTCTTGCCATGAGGAACAGCCGTAACTTACCCGGCGTGCACGGGACGAGCGGTGGCCTGGACTCCAGCCTGGCCGCCCGCGAGCTCAACTTCCTGGTCCGGCTGGCCCAGGCCGCCGCGTCGACGCAGCGGCCGGACGAGCTGCTCGAGCTGATCATTCGCGAGACGACATCCGCAATTGGCACCGACGTTTGCTCGCTTTACCTCCTCACTCCGCCCGGGCGCGAGCTGCTGCTGACGGCCACCAACGGCCTCAACGAGAACATGGTGGGCAAGGTCACCATGAAGGTGGGGGAAGGCATCACCGGTTGGGTGGCCGAGTCGCGCCGCGTCGCGGTGGTGCCGGACGTGAGCCAGGAACCACATTGGAAATGGGTTCCGGGGCTGGACGAGGACCGGTTCCACTCGATGGCGTCGGTGCCCATCGAGTCGGGGCCGCGCCTCGTCGGCGTCATCAACGTCCAGAGCACGGAGAGGCGAGAGTTCAACTCCGGCGACGTCGACTTCCTGCGCGCGATCGCCGGTCAGGTCGCGGGCATCCTGGAGCGAAGCGAGCTGCAGCGCCGGACCGAGGTCCAGCTGGCCGAGATCAGCCTTTCCCACGACATCCACGAGCGCTTCACCAAACTCTCGCTGGAAGGCGCCGGCATCCAATCGATCCTCGAGGTGATCGGCTCCCTGGCCGGCGGGCGGGCGGCCCTGTATTCGCCCGACGGATACCGAGTCCGGGGTGTGGGCGAATCGTCGGACGGGATGCCGCAGCGGATCCACCTGCCCAGCGGCGCGGGCGCGCTCGCGCGCGAGGTGAGAGTGTCGGCTGGCCGGCCGCCGCGCCCGCTCGACGTGGTGCCGGTGCGCGCTGGCGCGGACATGCTCGGCCTGCTCGCGGTGGGGGTGGGTGAGCACCCGACCGAGGCCGAAGGCCGGCTGCGCGCCCTCGAGCACGGGTCGACCGTGCTCGCGCTGGAGCTTGCCAAGGAGCGGGCGGCCGCGGAGGTCGAGCGGCGGCTGAGGGGCGACCTGGTCGAAGAGGTTCTGGCCGGCGGCCTGGAAGCTGACGAGGCCGAGCGCATCGCGCGGCAGGCGGAACGCCTCGGCCACCGCTTGCCGCAGCGCGCGTGGGTGGTCGTGCTCGAAGCGGATGACGACAAGACCGAGGCCGCCCTGGGCGCGCGGGGCCAGCAGGACCGGCTCGACGGCGCGCTCAACGGCCTGGTTCGCTCGCGGCTGCCCGGAGCCTTGACGCTCGTGCGCTCGGCTTCGGCCGTCTTTCTCGTCCCCGATGACCTGGCGCCCGACCTGGCCGCGGTCGAGAAGCTGGCCGCGCAGGTCCTGGCCGCGGCCGCGCCGGTGATGAAGCCTGGCTCTGGCTCGGTCGGCATCGGCAACCTGGCCAACGGAGTGGGCGAGCTCGCGCGGTCGCACGTCGAAGCGCGCCAAGCCCTGCGGTTGACCAGGCGGGCCGGAGGGCGCGGGCGCATCGCGTCCTATCGCTCACTCGGTGCGTTCCGGCTGCTGCTCGAGGTGCAGAGCCCCGATGCGCTGCGGCGTTTCGTCGACGAGCTGCTGGGTCCACTGCTGGAGTACGCGCAGTCGCGCGACACGCCGCTGCTCGAGACGCTGGAGGCTCTGTCGGCGGCGCGGTGGGTGCGGCGGGCGGCGGCGCGCCAGCTGGGGATTCACATCAACTCGATGACGTATCGCGTGGAGCGCATCCAGGCGTTGACGGGCCTGCAGCTCGACGATCCGGAAACACGGGTCGCGATCAGCATCGCCCTGCGCGCGCGGGGGATGCTGGGGATCTAGGTCGCAGCGGCGGGGCATCATATGAAAAGGAAAGGGCCCAGGCACGCGCCGGAGCCCTTGGAGTGGATGGTGCGAGATCAGACGTCCGAGTAGAGCATGAACTCCCACGGGTGCGGCCGCAGCGCGACCGGGTCGACTTCCTTCTTGCGCTTGTAGTCGATCCAGGTCTCGATCACGTCCTGAGTGAACACGCCACCGTCGATCAGGAATGCGTGGTCCTTCTCCAGCGCGTCCAGCGACTCGGCCAGCGAGCCGGGCACGGACTTGATCTTCGCCTTCTCCTCGCCCTCGAGCTCGTAGATGTCCTTGTCCACAGGTTCTGGCGGGGTGATCTTGTTCTTGATCCCGTCCAGGCCCGCCATCAGGCACGCCGAGAACGCGAGGTAGGGGTTGGCCGCCGGGTCTGGCGACCGGAACTCGACGCGCTTGGTCTTCGGGTCGGTCGAGTACATCGGGATGCGCACGCACGCCGAGCGGTTGCGCTTCGAGTACACCAGGTTGATAGGCGCCTCGTAGCCCGGCACGAGCCGGCGGTAGGAGTTGGTCGTCGGGGCGCAGATCGCGAGCAGGGCCGCCGCGTGCTTCAGCAGGCCGCCGATGTAATACACCGCCGTCTGGCTGAGACCGGCGTAGCCCTTCGCGTCGGCGAAGAGGTTGGCGCCGTCCTTCCACAGGCTCTGGTGCACGTGCATTCCGGAGCCGTTGTCCTGGAACAGCGGCTTGGGCATGAACGTCGCGACATAACCGTGCTGGGCCGCGATGTTCTTGATGATGTACTTGTAGACCATCATCTTGTCGCCCATCTTTGTCAGCGAGTCGAAGCGCATGTCGATCTCGGCCTGGCCCGCGGTGCCCACCTCGTGGTGCTGCACCTCGACGCGTACCCCGGCCTCGATCAGCTTGAGCATGATCTCGGACCGCAGGTCCTGCAGCTTGTCGGTCGGCGGCACCGGGAAGTAGCCCTCCTTGTGCCGCGGCCGGAAGGCGAGGTTGGGCTCCGAGTTCTTGCCCGAGTTCCAGATGCCTTCCTCGGAGTCGATGTAGTAGTAGCCGCTGTGCGCGTTCTGGTCGAACCGGAGGGAGTTGAAGAGGTAGAACTCCGCCTCGGGACCCCAGTAGCTGATGTCGGCGATGCCCGACTTGCGCAGGTGCTCTTCCGCCTTCTTGGCGATGAAGCGCGCGTCCCGCGAGTAAGGCTCGCGGGTGATGGGGTCGACCACGTCGCAGATCAAGAACAGCGTCTTGTGCGACAGGACGGGGTCGATCGTCGCCGAGTCCGGGTCGGGCATGAGGAGCATGTCGCTCTCGTCGATGGACTGAAACCCACGGATGCTCGAGCCGTCGAAGCCGAGCCCTTCCTTGAAGCTGTCGACGTCCAGCTCGCCGAGCGGCAGGCTGAAGTGCTGCCAGGTGCCGGGAAGGTCGATGAACCGGACGTCGACCACCTCGACGCCTTCGGCCTTCGCGCGCTCGAGCACCTCGCGCGGGCTGGTCTTGCTGATCGACTTCTTCTCTACGACTGCCATTAGCACCCTCCCAGAAAACAACAAATGGATTTCGCGGGCTTCGAGATCTGCGTGCCCACCCTGTCAGAGCATGGGACACACGCAAAGCGGTGGCCCGCCGGGCCACCGCTCATCAGCGCCGCCGGACCCGAACCAGCGGCCGTTCGGGTTCTGCGGTCTACGCCTCTCCGGGGCTGCGCCGCTTGACGACGACCAAGAGGAGCGCCCAATAAGCAACGATTCCGGCGATGTATAGAACTGTCATGGTTCAAATCTTCTCCTTCTACAGGCCGGGTGAAATACATGTGTTGAACATGAAATTGAGGCGGCGGCTCTCGTGTGGTTGACACAAGACCCTGCCGCCTTCATGGGTTCAGGACGTGGGTGCCGGCAGGCCTGCGCCCGGCGGGTCGTAGTGGGTGAGGGGCACCGAAGGAGGCTCGACGCCCAGCTTCGGCACGCCGAGGTCCAGCGACACGTCCCCGTGGATGAGCTCGTCGCCGATCTCCAGGTGGTGTTCGGGCATGCGTAGCGGAACCAGCAGCCCGACCAGCCGTACAACGAGAAACGTGGCGGCTCCGTCGTAGACCAGGATGATGCCGAGCGCCAGCGCCTGGACGAAGAGCTGGTGCGGGTTGCCGTAGAAAAGGCCGGTCACATAAACGTTGCTGGCTTTGCCCGTGCCGTAGTACTGGATCATCGCCGGGTCGGCGATCAGGCCGACCATCAGGCCGCCGATCGCGCCGGGGAACAGGTGCGTGTGCATGACGCCAAGCGTGTCGTCGATCTTCTGGAAGAAGTTGACGCGCGGCAGGTATTGCATCGTGAACCAGGGGATGACCGCCGCGACGACCCCGATGAGGATGGCACCGAACCCATTCACCCAGCCGGCGCCCGGGGTGATGGCGACCAGGCCGGCGATCATGCCGTTGATCATTCCGGCGACGTTGCTCTTGCCCGTCATGAAGACGTCGAGCAGCATCCAGACGATGAGCGCGCTGGCGGTGGCAAGGTTGGTGTTGAGGACCGCTGCGGCCGCGTCGGCGTTTGCGGTGTACGGGTCGCCGCCGTTGAACCCGTTCCAGCCCAGCCACAGCAACCCGCCGCCCGCGATGGCCATCAGCAGGTTGCTCGGGTTGTTTTCCTGGCGATCTTTCAGGAGTCGCGGCCCAATGACTGCCGCCGCCACCACGCCCGAGATACCGGCGGCGACGTGGATCACATAGCCACCGCTGTAGTCGACCGCGCCCTGCTGGGCGAGCCAGCCCCCACCCCAGATGAGAAACGCGCCAACGGGATAGACCAGCGTCATCCACAGCGGCACGAAGAGCATCCAGGCCTTGAAGTTCATCCGGCCGAGGAGCGCGCCACCCAGGATGATCACGGTGATGGCGCCGAACACGAACTGGAAGTAGACCATCGCCGACTGCGGGAAGCGAATGGGCGGCAGAGCGCCAGCACTGGTCAGCAGCGGGATCGTCGACTGCGTGATCTCAGACGACGCGAAGTTGACCGGCCACGGGATGCCGATGATGTCCTGGCCGAGGATCTTGGCCGAGTTGCCGAAGCTCAGGTTGTAGCTCCACAGCGTCCACACCAGGAGCGTCATCGCGAAGGCGTACAGGACCATCAGCGCCGAGTTGAGGGCCCACTTCCTCTTCATCAGCCCGGCATAGAGAATCGCCAGCCCCGGCACGCTCTGCAGGCCGACGAGCGTCGCCGCCGTCAGCTGCCACGCCGTGTCCCCTGGATTGAGCCAGTCGGGACTTGGAATGAGTCCGTCGAACAACATAAGGCGTAGTCCCCCTTTGGAAGGAAATGGTCCGAGCGGCACGCAGCGGGCCCCATCGCGCGCCAGCCAGGCCAAATCCTCACAGACGCCTGGCACGCGCAACATGGTGTGGACGCCACGAAAGGGGTCTGGGGTTCTCCGTCTCGTCGACACAAAAAAGCGGCTGAGCATTTGACTCAGCCGCTTGCGAACCCCGCGGTGATTAATTCGTCGTTGGCGTCGCGTTGGTGCTCTTTTCGATCCACGATCGGACCGGCGCGGCGCCGCCGGGGAAGCCGACGAGGCGGTCCACCAGCTTGCCCTCGCGGAACAACCCAAGCGTAGGGATTCCCGACACGCCGTAGCGGATCGCGATCTCCGGGTTGGCGTCGGTGTCGAGCTTGCCGATCTTGACCTTGCCCGCGAACTCGTCCGCGAGCTTCTCCACGACCGGCGCCATCATCTGGCACGGCGGGCACCAGACGGCCGTGAAGTCGACCACAACAGGCTCCTGGGCTTGAAGCACGTCGGCCTCGAAAGTGGGGCCGTCGAAGTGCTGAAGATTTTGCATGTCAAGTACAAGGCCGGACGGGCCAACCCTATTCCGCAGCCATAATCGGTTAGGTGGAGCTCGTCCAGGAACCGCAGCCCGCGCCAGTCTGGGAGCAGGCCTTACGCCAGTTTGGAGCCCGCTTCTTCGAGGCCGCTCCAGGGCTGGTGACGTGGATCCTTCTCTTGGCGCCGGCCTGGATCCCGATCATCTTCCACTCCTCCGGGGCGCTCTTCGTCGCCTCCGTCGTCCTGGTCTTCGACGCCTACTGGGTCCTGCGGGCGGTGGGTGTCGTCACCGGCGTGTACGGATCGATGCTCAAGCTGCGTCGCGACGGCAAGAAAGACTGGCTTGCGCTGTGTCGCGCAGATAGCGCGGGCGGCGCCGTCGATCCCCTGCAGTTCTTCCACCTGGCGGTCATCCCGACGTACACGGAGCCTTACCACGTCCTCGAGCGAACCGTGCAGGCCATCGTCGACTCCAACTATCCCGGCGAGCTCAAGCTCATCGGCATCATCACGCGCGAGACGGACAAGCCTGGGTGGGAGAACGTCGCGCGCTTGAAGGAGAAGTTCGGCGGGCGGGTGCGCGGGTTCTACCACATCAAGGATCCGCTCGAGCCGGGCATCGTGGTCGGCAAGTCGGCGGCCATGAACTGGGGCGGCCGGTGGATGGTTCGCGTCCTCACCGACGAGGGCTTCGACTTGAGCAAGGTGTTGATCACCGACCTCGACTCCGACTACCGGGTCCACCCGCAGTACTTCGGATGGATCAGCTGGCACCACGCGCGCGAGCCGCTGCGCGATTACGTCATCTGGCAGCCCGTCCCCCTGTTCCACAACAACATCTGGCAGGTGCCGATGGCGGTGCGGATCATGTCCGCCAGCACGTCGCAGTGGCAGATGTTCCTGCACTCGCGGCCGCATCGCCTGGTCGCGTTCTCCAGCTACACGTGCAGCCTGGACTTCGTCCAGAAGGTGGGGTACTGGGACAAGGACGTGATCCCGGAAGACTCGCGCTTCTACTGGAAGGCCTTCTTCACGTTCGGCAAGAAGTTCTCGGTGAAATCGGTGTGGCTGCCCATCTACGGCGACTCGCCGCAGGCACGCGATTACGCGGCGACGCATGTCAGCCAGTACAACCAGATCAAGCGGTGGGCGTGGGGCATCACCGACGTGCCCTACGTGCTGGCCCGCTTCTTCAAGCACCCGGAGATCCCGCTGTGGCTGCGCTTCCGGCGCTTCATGAACCTGTTTCTCAATCACCTCAACTGGATCTTCCTGCCGATGCTCTTGCTGTTCGGTTTTTCAGTTCCGATCTGGGTCAGCACGGACTTCTCGTTGACGGACCTCGGCCAGACCCTGTGGGGCATCTCGGGAATCCTTCTCGGGGTCACCCTCTCCACCGTGCTGTTCTTCCTCTACTTCGAGATCCGCATGCTGCCGCCAAAGCCGACAGAGTGGTCGCGGGCGAAGAAGGTGCTGATCTACTTCGAGTACTTCATGTACCCGACGGTCGGCATATTCCTGAGCGTGTTGCCCGCGCTCGAAGCCCACACCCGGTTACTGTTTGGTCGCTACCTCGAGTATCGGGTGACAGAGAAGGTTTAGAGGCAGATGGACGAAGGCGCCGCGCGCACCATGGCCACGACCGTGGCCGGGCTTTATCACGATGTCCACGCCAGGATGCGCGAGCAGATCCGAGGCATGGACCGCGGCACCCTCAACTGGAGCCCGCTGCCGAAGGCCAATTCGCTCGCCGTGCTCGTCACACACACGCTGGGCTCGGAGCGCGAGATGATCCGCGCGCTGCGGCAGATCGCGACCGACCGCGATCGGGACTCCGAGTTTCGCGTCGAGTCAGAAGCCGGCGATCTTCTGGCGCTCCTCGACCAGGCCGATCGGGAGCTGGACGAGCACGTAGCGGCGCTGACCCCGGCCGACCTGACGGAGCTGCGACCGCGAGGCGACCGCCCGCCCCGGCCAGGTATCGAGTGGCTCATCGCCAACTACGGCCACGCCCGCGAGCACCTAGCGCAGATGGAGCTGACCAAGCAGCTCTACGACAGCCGGACTTAGCCCGGCACCTCCACGCGAGTGGGGAGGATTAGGCTCCGCAGACCAGCCCGGTGAAGTAGGGCAGGCAGAAACCAGGTCCGGCCAGGGCCCAGAACGTCAGGAAGACGATGAAGCCGAGGCTGAGGATCCAGATCGTGCCGGTGATCTTGTTCTTGCCGGGCTTCGGCCATTCCTTCCACCCCAGCCGGCGGGCCACGCGGGGTCCGATGGAGGAGTCGAGGAGGGGAAAGATCAACAACCCGATCACCACGACCGGCGGGATGACGAGGGCCATGATCAGCTCCGGGCCGAGCTTCAAGAACTGGAACAGGAACAGGAAGTACCAGTCGGGTCGCGGAATGGTGACCGCGCGGGGGTCCGCCGACGGCTCCAGCTCGAGGTTCTTCTGCACGAAAAAGGCGAGCAGGCCAACCACGACCAGCATCAGGACGGCGATGATCGGGTACGGCCAGAAGTGGTCCGGGAAGAACGGGTGCGTGTCGTCGTCCGGCATGTCGTCGGCGAGGTGATGGCCCGCGTCGCCCATGAGGATGGGGAAGAGGGCAAGGCCGACGGCGACCGGGTACAGGATGTGGTCGGGTCCGATCGGCAGGCGCTTGTACTCCGGCTCCAGCGTGTGCCCGCCGTGGCCGTCCGCTTCGACGATCTGGACTTCCTTCGGCGGCGCGACGGCGGCCCCGGGACCCTCGCTCCGCAGGTGGCGCGGGTTCACAGCGGCTCCGAGATGCCGTGCGCGCGGATGAAGCGGAAGTGCACGTACATCAGCAACACGATCAGCGCGGGCAGGACGAACACGTGCAGCGTGAAGAAGCGCTGCAGCGTAGGCGGACCCACGACCGGACCGCCTTGAAGGATCTCCTTGATGAACATGCCCAGCTGCTGCGGAGGCGCCAGGCCCGCGATCTGGATCGTCACCTGGGTGGCAAAGTACGCCTTGGTGTCCCAGGGCAGCAAGTAGCCCGTGAGAGACAGCGCCAGGATCAGCAGCAGCATCAGCACGCCGACCATCCAGTTCAGCTCTCGCGGTGCGCGGTACGAGCCCGTCCAGTACACGCGGAACATGTGGATGACGACCAGCACGATCAGGATGTTGGCCGCCCAGAAATGGACGCCGCGGATCAGCCAGCCGAGGTAGACGGAGTTCTGGATGAACAGCACGCTGCTGTAGGCCGCGGCCGGGTTGCCACTCGCATCCGGCACGTAGTAGAGCGCGAGCAGGACACCCGTCAGCAGCTGGAAGACGACGAGGATGAAGACCATCCCGCCGAAGCAGTAATAGAAGGCGTTGGCGAAGTTCGGCACGCGCTGGTACAGCGCTTCATCGACGGCTTTGGTGAACGGGTAGCGCTCGTCGAGCCAATCCACGACCGCCACCTGGATGTCGCGCGGGTGCGGGATCGCCATCTCAGAACCCCAGCTGAATGCCGTCCACCTGGATCTGGCTCGGGCTGTCGCCCTGCTTCCAGGTCAGATGCGAGAGGGGGTCGGCGGCCGGCCCGTGCAGCACCGATCCGTCGAGATGGAATCTCGACCCATGGCACGGACAGTCGAAGGTCTTGGCATCCGTGTTGAAGTTGAACGAGCATCCCAGGTGAGGGCAGTTCTGCGCGAACACGGTCAGCTTGCCCTGGTTCTTGACCACGTATCCGCCGAACGCCAGCTGGCCGGGAGCGTTGTCCCCACCGCCGTCGGCCATGATGAACGCGGAGTTGGGGTTGGTGGGCGCGAGGATCTTCGTCGCCGACTCGTCCTGCATCTGGTCCAGCGGCGTATCGAGCGTAATGGTGATCGGCCCCTTCTTCTGGCCCTTGGGCGGCGCCGGCCAGAAGTAGACGAGGATCGGGAGGACGCCGGCGACGACGGTCGCGGTCAGGAGGCTGGCGAGCCACCAGCCGAGAAAGGTTCGGCGTGTGAATCGCGCCCGCGGAGCCCCTTCTGCCATCCGGCTCAAATGTTAACGATCCAGATAGGACGGGAGGCCGACCGCCTGGCGGGCCTCGACGAGGGTCTGGCGCGCGACGGCGCGCGCCTTCTCGCTGCCTTCCTCGAGGATCGAGCTCACGATCTCCGGCGTCAGCTCGGCGCGCACCTCGCGAAACGGCCGGAACATTTCGATCAGCCGGTCGGCGAGCAGCTTCTTCTTGTCGTTGCACCCGATCTGCGCCTTGCGACACAGCTCCCAGTAGTGCTCCCAATCGGCGAAAAAGAACTTGTAGAACGCGCACACGTTGCACAATCGCGGGTGGCCCGGCTGCGTGCGGTAGATCCGCTTTGTGTCGGTGACCATGCTGTGCACCTGCTTGCGGATGACCTCTGGATCATCGGTCACGCCGACGATGTTGCCGACTGATTTCGACATCCGCTGTTTGCCGTCAGTGCCCTTGACCAGCGGCGTCTCCGTCAGCAAGGCGCGGGGCTCGGGGAAGACGGGCGCGTACGTGCGGTTGAACTTCCGGGCCACCTCGCGGACGAGCTCCAGGTGGGCCAGCTGATCTTTCCCGACCGGCACCCCGATCCCCTTGACCATCAGGATGTCCGCTCCCTGCAGGATCGGATACGAGAACAGGCCGAGGTTGACGTTGTCCGGGTGCTGCTTCGCCATCTGCTTGAACGTTGGCACGCGCTGCACCCAGCTCAGGGGAGTGACCATCGACAGGAGCAGCGTGAGCTCGGCCACCTCCGGCACCTTGGACTGGAGGTAGAGGACGCTCCGCTTGGGGTCGATGCCGACCGAGAGCAGGTCGGCGGTGAGGTCGAAGACCTTGTCCTCCGCCTTGTGGCCGTCAGGCTCCGTGGTCAGGGCGTGGTAATCGGCCACGAAGTAGAAGCACTCGTGCTCGTCTTGCAGCTCTACCCAGTTCTTGGCCGCCCCGAGGTAGTTCCCGATGTGGAACCGGCCGGTTGGCCGCATGCCGCTGAGAATGCGGGTTCGGTCTGCCACGGCGGTCGAGTGTAACGATCACGAGCTGGAGCCGCGGACAAGGAACCACGTGGGCGCTTCCCGTTCCGCGCCAGTACGATTGAACTCAGTTGCCAGACCACGATTCAGCAGGCAGCCCGCCGCCTTCGAGCCTCGGGCTTGGGTCACGGGCCCTTCGCAACACGGTCGTCGTGCTCACCGCCAAGGTCGCGGCGCGCCTCATCGCGCTGGTGACTGTCCTGTACATGATCCGCAAGCTCGGTCCCAGCCCGTACGGATCATTCACCGCCCTGGTCAACCTGTCGGCGATCGCGAGCGTCCTGCTCGACCTCGGCTTCAACGTGCTGTTCGTGCGCGAGGGCGCGCGCCATCACGACCAGATCCAGCGCTACCTGCGCAACGTGATGAGCCTGCGACTCTTCATGTCAGCGGCGGCCTTCGTCGTGCTCGCCGCGCTCGTCGTTCCGCTCGGCCTCGGCTATCTCCTACTGCCCGGCTTCGTGCTCATGGTCCTCACGTCCTACTCCTCACTGCTGCGCAACGGCCTGTATGCGGTGCAGCAGCTTGGCTTCGAGGCGATCGGAGTCATCCTCGAGAGTCTCGTCCTGCTGGTCCTGATCCTGTACGGCGGCTTCACCAACCAGCCGGTGCAGTACTACGTGTGGGCGTACGCCGGGCAGTATGCGTTCAGCTGCATCTACTTCTCCGTGGTCCTCGCGCTGAAACGGATCGCCGTCATCGGCTGGAGCTTCGACGCCGCGCTGCTGCGCGAGTGGTTCTGGAAAGGCCTGCCGTTCGCGCTGACGTTCATCCTGACGATCCTCTACTTCCGCATCGACCAGCCGCTGATCGTGGTGTTCAAGGGCCTGCATCAGGCCGGCCTGTACGCCGCGGCCTACAAACCGATCGAGTCGCTGCTGTTCGTGCCCATCACTTTTCTGTCGGTCGTGTTTCCCGTGCTGTCGGTCTACTACCACGAGCGCAGGGCGGAGCTGCTCGACGCGGTCAATCGCTTCTACAAGGGGCTGCTGCTCATGGGTTGGCCGGTGAGCGTGGGCATCTTCGTCCTGGCCCATCCGCTGACGCCTCTGCTCCTCGGCCACGGATTCCTCGACTCGGAGCCGGCCATGCGCATCCTGGCGCTGGCGTTGGGCATCGCGTTCGTCAACAACGCTTTCATCGGCGCGCTCAACGCCTCCGACCGGCAGACGTCGTTCTCGTGGGCGGCCGGCTGGAGCGTCGTCGCCAACGTCGCGCTCAACCTCGTGCTCATCCCGCTGTTCGGCTATCAGGGCGCGTCTTGGGCGACGGTGATGACCGAGCTCGTGCTGTTCGCCGCGGGCTGGATCCTGACCGCGCGGTATGTCGGCCGCATCGCCATCTTCACGCTGAGCTGGCGCGTCATCGTGGCCGGCCTCGTGATGGCGGTGGCGATCTTTCCGCTGCGCGACCTCGACGGTTTGAAGGTCGCCATCCCCATCGTCGCGGGGGCGGTGGTCTACGGCGCGGCGGTTCTGCTGCTGCGAGCGCTGAGCGGGGAGGAGATCGCGTGGGCGCGGCGCGCGCTCGCGCTGGCGCGATGAGCTCGCGGCCGCTGTACCTGAAGCCGCGCGGCGCCACCGAGCCGGTGCCGTGGGAGGAGATCGCCGTCGACGCGCCCGAGGTCGGGCGCGATACGCCGCTCGACAGGGCTCAGTTCGTCGCGCTCGATGTGGAGACGACCGGGAACGCTCCCTTCCTCGTGCTCGAGATCGGCGCCGAGAGGTTCACGCTCGAGCGCACGCTCTCGTTCTTCGACACCCTCGTCGACTGCCGCGCGCCCATCAACCCGTACGCGCGCAAGCGCCACCACATCGACCGCTCCATGCTGATCGGGGCGCCCGAGTTCAAGGATGCGCGGCGTGCGTTCCTGCGTTTCGCGCAGGCAGCGGTCCTGGTCGAGCACAGCCACGACGCCTTCGACACATGGCTGGTCGGGCGCGGCCTGGAGAGCCCCCTCGAGCACCCGATCATCGACACGACCGCGCTGGCGCGATTGGTCCTCGACTTGCCCAAGGGTCAGACGCCCGGCCTGGCCAGGCTGGTCGAGGTGCTTGTGCTTGACGTCACGCCGGCCCACGCCGCGCTGGACGACGCGCGCGCCACCGCCATGGTCTTCCGCGCGCTCATCGCGCGCGCCCGTGAGACTTTGGGCTGGCAGACGGTCGGCGACGTGCTGTCCGCGCTGCCGCGGCCGGTCATCGACCGGACGCCTAGTCGAAGCCGAGCGGCAGCTGCAGGTCGGGCTCGGGGTGCTCCAGCCCGGACAAACCCACCCCGATCAGGCGCACCGGCCGCGACTCCACGTGCGACTTCTCCAGCGCCGACCGGGCGGCGCGGAAGATCGTCTCGACGTCGTCGGTCGGGCTCGTCCGGCTCACCTGGCGGCTCACGAGCCTGAAGTCGGGCAGCTTCAGCTTCACGTAGATCGTCCGCGCCCGCACGCCGTCGGTCTT
>Ga0070698_100003944_pt1 | contig 16317 bp, 12 predicted proteins | sample KBSK1502metaG_FD_65477 | JGI IMG/M metagenome (GOLD analysis project Ga0070698, IMG submission 65477) | Corn, switchgrass and miscanthus rhizosphere microbial communities from Kellogg Biological Station, Michigan, USA - KBS K1-50-2 metaG | ecosystem: Host-associated > Plants > Roots >...
CGCAGGCGCGGCAGATCCGCCGGCGCCCGCCTGCGCGCGCGCTCGGAGAAGACATAGATGCCGGCGGTCACGGCGTCGCCGGAGCCGCCGCCCAGACCCGTGACGCGGCCCGAGGGATCGATCGACACCCAGAGGGGCCGCTCGTCCTCCACGAAGCGGGTCACGGCCAGGACGGTCGACTCCGGCGTGGCCGAGGCGGCGTCGACGAAGGCGACGAAGCTCTCTTGCGGGCACCAGGCGTCGATCGTCGAAACGAGAGCGGCGCCTGTTCCGAGCCTCGGTGCGATCGTCCGGTAGCTCTCGTAAGAAGAGGCGGTCGTTCGGATCACGATGTCGAGGTCGATCTTCGGGAATCGCTCGTGCGCGATACGGGCGCACTCCTCCTCCGTCTCGTTGAAGATGATCGTGACGCGACAGATTCCCGCGGCCTGGAAATTGCCGAGCGTGTGCTCCAGAAGCGAGACCCCGGCAATGGGAACCAACGGCTTGGGCAGATCCCACCCGTCGCGCTTCAGTCGGCTGCCTTCTCCGGCGGCGAGAATTCCGCCCGTCGCGAGGGTGGACGCCCGGCTCACGCGATCACCTGCTCGAGATCCGCGAGCCGCTTGAGGATCGTGTCCTGCGGGCAGCAACCGGTCGGGGAGTCGCCGTTCTGATCGCCGGCGATCCAGGCGTGCCGCATTCCGAGCGCGCGCGCCCCCGCCATGTCCCGGGCCAGGGAGTCGCCGACGAAGAGCGCCTCGGAAGGACGCGCGCCGACCGCGCAGAGGGCGGCCTCGAAGATCCGAGGATCCGGTTTTTCCGCTCCCACGGACGCGGAATCGATTACCGCGGCGATCGCCGGTGGAAGCCCCGCCTCCGCGCACACGGCCGCCAGGTTCCCGTAGAAGTTCGATACGACCGCCAGACGGTATCGCGAGGCGAGTCTCTCCAGAAGACGGACGCTGCCGGCCAGGTGGTCGCGCGCCTCTTTGCAGAAGCGCGAGGCAACTCGCTCGCAGGCGCTCCCGTGGCCGGCGGAAAGGCCGTTCGCTAGGCCGGCCGCCAATCGCCCCGCGGTAGCAGCAAGAGGCAGATCCGCGGGGAGGTTCCCGACGAGCGCGTCGTCCGCCTCGTAGAAGGCCCGATCGAAACGCTCCGGCTCGAGCTCTCCGATCTCCTCCGACCAGAGACGGAAGAAGCGAGCCTTCCAGGGAATCCCGTCGGAGTCGAGCGTTCCGCCGAAGTCGAAGAGAACAGCGGTCAATGGGACCGCCGGCGTCGCGCTCACGGCCGCGCCCGCTCCGGGAGGTTGGGAGGCTGCGGGGATCGGTCGGACGTCCAACCGAGCGCGTGCTCCCGGAGAAGAACGAAGAGTCCCGGCACGGTCCAGGCGAGCTCGCGCCCGCGGCGCACGAGCGCATAGGCGACTCCCGGGGCGGCCGGCAGGCCGATCGCGACGAAGACCGCGGCCCGTATTCCCTCCGCGCTTCCGAGGCGGCCGGGGATGAAGAGCAGCATGTTGTTCAACGCCATCGCGAGCGACTCGACGGCGAGGGCGGTGCCCCATCCGGCCGAAGGCAAGATCCAACTGAGGATGAGATATGTCTCGACCATTCCACCGCACCATCCGAGAAAGCACACCGCAACCGCGGCGGCATACCGTTTTCGTCCTTTCCCAGCGAAGGCGCGAATCCGCTCGTCGACCGACTCCGCTGAGCGCTGGTAACGATCCAGACGCCTCGCCAGGAACTTCCAGCGGACCAGACGCCGCAGCACGGGGCCATACGTTCCCCGGCGCAACGCCCAGGTCAGCACGAGCAGAAGGATTCCCAATCCCGCCGCGCCCGCGATCGCGGCGACCCGGGCTGCCAGCGGCATCGGGAATCGAGCGACCGCATAGCCGACCCCGGCGGCGACAAAGAGCCATTGGGCCAGCATGTCCGCATGTTTGTGGAGGGTGAGAGACGCCAGGGCCTCGCCCATCCCGGTCGTCTTTCCCAGGAGGCGCGTCTTGATCGGCTCGCCCGCGACTCCCCCCGGGGCGAGCGAATTGGCCGCGTCGCCGGCGAGATACAAGAGGAAGAGCCCGGGGAACCGAGCCGCGGACAGGGGAGGGTCGACCAGGAGCGCCCATCCCAGCGCGAACGCGGCCTGAGAGAGGGTGTAGAGGAGAACCAGGAAGACGAAGCGGCCCGCGCCGATGCGCGTGAGGTTTTCGGCGATCGCGCGCCAGCCGACGGCGGAGAAGAGAAGCAGAACGAGGAGCGCTCCGACGGCCAGGAGCCCGAGCCGCCAGACCCGGGCTCGGCGGGGCGGCGTGTCGGGTATCAGCCGATTCGCCTGCCGCAGTGGGCCTGTGGGCACGCTGACTCCGGGTTGCACGGCCCGCTCAGCCGACGTCGGAGCGGTGCGTCTTCAGAAGGGAGGTCAGCTCCTGAGGAAGGGGAAAGTTGACGTCTTCCTGAACCGTCTCGAACTCGCGCACATCCGTGACTCCCAGCTGCGCGCGCGCGAACTCGACCACCTCCTGCACGAGAATCTCCGGAGCCGAGGCGCTCGCCGTCAACCCCAGGACCCGAACGCCCTGGAGCCATTCCGGCCGGATGTCCCCGACTCGCTCGATCAGGAATCCCGGGACTCCCAACGACTGCGCGACTTCGCAGAGCCGCAGCGAATTCGAGCTGTTGGGAGCTCCCAGTACGAGAAGGGCGTCCACGTGGGACGCCATCGCCTTGACGGCATCCTGCCGGTTTTGCGTGGCGTAGCAGATGTCCGCCTTCGACGGCCCGTGGAGCTTCGGAAAGCGGCGTCTCAGGATTTCGAGAATCTCGCGGGTGTCGTCCAAGGAGAGCGTGGTCTGCGTCAGGTACGCCACGCGCTCCGGATCGGGCACCTGAACCGTTTCCGCTTCTTCTTTCGTCTCGATCAGCCGGATCGCGTCGGGAGCCTCACCGAGCGTCCCGACAGTCTCGTCGTGATCCTCGTGGCCGATCAGAAGGATGGTGTACCCGCGGCGGGCGTAGTGGATTGCCTCCAGATGAACTTTCGTCACCAGAGGACACGTCGCATCGATCGTGCGCAGCTTCTTCCGCCGCGCGGAATCGCGCACGTTGGGGGAGATTCCATGGGCGGAGTAGATCAACCAGGAGCCGTCCGGGACCTCGTCGACTTCCTCGACGAAGACCGCCCCTTTGCCCTTGAGCTCGTCGACCACGTACCGGTTGTGGATGATCTCCTTGCGCACGTAGACGGGCCCGTCGCAGACCTCGAGGGCCTTCTCGACGACGTCGATCGCGCGGACCACGCCCGCGCAGAAGCCGCGCAGGCCGGCCATCAGGAGCGTTTCGACCTTCGGAAAGGGTTCGGTCACCAGGTCACCGTCTCCACGAGTTTTCCCTCGTCGGTCTTGCCTCGCGCCCGGGCCCCGCCGGACTTCGCGGCGAGCTCGGGGTAGAGATGCAACACAGTTTCGACCACGCCCGGCGCGTCGAGCTTCAGGTTCGCGCGCTGAATCGCCTGGGGGCTGTGCTCGACGAACATGTCGGGAATGGCATGGACGCGCAGCCCGGAAGCTTCCAGACCATTCTGGTGGAAGGCCTCGAGGACCGCGCTGCCGAAGCCGCCCATCTCGAGATGCTCCTCCAGCGTCAGGATCCGCGGCGTCTCGCGCGCGAGGGTGCGCAGCACCTCCACGTCGAGCGGTTTCGCGTAGCGGGCGTTGACGACCCCGGCGTCGATCCCGCGGGCCGCAAGCTCCTGTGCGGCCGAGGTCGCGACCGCGACCATGGAGCCGTACGCCAGCAGGCAGAGGTCTTTTCCTGTTGTGAGAACCTCCGCCTGACCGATCGGAATCGGCCGCGCGATCTCCGCCAGAGGGACGCCGAGGCCCAGACCTCGCGGGTAGCGCACCGCGAAGGGCCGGCCCGATTCCAGGGCGGTCGCCAGCAGGTGCTGCAGTTCGTCCTCGTCCTTGGGCGCGGCGACGACCATGTTTGGGACGCAGCGCGTGTACGCGATGTCGAAGATTCCATGGTGGGTCTTGCCGTCGTCGCCCACGAGCCCGGCGCGGTCGATGCACAACGTGACCGGCAGCGACTGGAGGCACACGTCGTGGATCAGCTGGTCGAAGGAGCGCTGGAGGAAGGTCGAGTAGATCGCGACGAAGGGCCTCCAACCCGCCTTGGCCATTCCGGCCGCCATGATCACCGCATGCTCCTCGGCGATTCCGACGTCGTAGACCCGATCCGGGAAGCGGCGCTTGACCTCGCTCAGAGCGGTTCCTTCCAGCATCGCGGCCGAAATCGCGACGACGCGAGGATCGCGTTCCATCATCGCCATCAGCGTCTTCGCGAAAACCTGAGAGTAGGTGTAGCGAGTTCCCGCGCCCGCCGCGGGTGAGGGACTGCCGGGCTGATGGAACTTGGAAGGATTCGCTTCCGCCTGCTGGTAGCCCCGCCCCTTGTGCGTCACGACATGGACCACGACGGGCGTTCCACCGGCGGAGGCTTCTCGCGCCGTCGCCAGAGCCTCCTCGAGCTCCTTGAAGTTGTGGCCGTCGATCGGGCCGACGTAGTGCATGCCGATCTCTTCCCAGATCACGTTGGGAAGCAGAAGGCCTTCCACCGAAGTCTTGATCTTGCGGGCGATCTGCCAGGCCTCTTCGCCGAGCGGCAGCTTCGACATGAGCTTCTGGCCAGTCTCCGTGAGCTTCTGGTAGCTCGGGTGCAGCACGAAACGGTTACGCCAGTGCACGAGCCAGCCCACGTTCTCGGAGATCGACCATCCGTTGTCGTTGAAGATCACCACCAGCCGTTTCGGCTTGATGTGGACGATGTTGTTGAGCGCCTCGTAGGAAGGGCCCGATGTGAGCGCGCCGTCTCCGACGATGGCCACGACGTACGGCTCGTCCGCGTCCTTCTGGGTCGCGAGGCAGAGGCCGAGCGCGTACGAGAGCCCCGTGCCCGCGTGGCCGGCAGCCAGCGTGTCGTGTGCGCTCTCGGCCGGCTCCGCGAAGCCCGACAGGCCGCCCGGCGTCCGGATCGAGGGAAAGCGATCCCGGCGACCCGTGACGAGCTTGTGGGTGTAGCACTGGTTGGATGTATCCCAGACCAGCCGATCCTTCGGGCTCTCGAACGCGCGGTGCAAGGCGAGGGTGAGCTCCACCACGCCCAGGTTCGAGGCCAGATGCCCGCCGGTCCGGGTGATCGTCTCGATGATCGTTTCGCGGCAGTCGGCCGCGAGGTTGGAGAGCTCCTGCGGGGTCAGCTTCTTCAGGTCCTGCGGAGAGTCCACGCGGTCGAGGATCCGGCCGCTCTTCTTCGCATTTCCTATGGGTTTGGGGCCCTGCTTTTTCATTTCGGTATTCCGCCGCTCAGAGACATACTCCGCCTTCGGGTCATCGGTTTCGAGAAAACCGCCTCGTTCCACCCCGGCCGCCGCGGTTTGGAAACCGCGGGCCGGATAGGGAAATATATCAGCTCGGGTATCGGACCGGAGACACGGTGCCCCCGGGAGGATCGCATCATCATGGAGCGCATCAAGATCGGCTCGGAAGAGCACGGCCGCCTCTTCTGCAACGTCTTCGTCGACACGCACCGTCCCTTCCGGGCGCAGGACATCCGCTGGCCGGAGCTCGACGAGGTCGGCCTCCAGCGCCTGAAGGGGCTCCCGGTCTGGAACGAGGCCGCTCGCACGGAGGCCGCCACCGCTGTGAAGGTCCAGACTCTGGGAGAGGAGGAGACCGATCCGATCCTCAAAGAGGCGATCGCGCTCCAGGGTTACGAAGAAGGGCGCCACGCCGAGATCATCGCGCTGCTGACGAGCCACTACGGGATCCCGGTCGCTCCCGCCGAGGAACCAGGGAGACCGAAGAATCCGACCTGGACTTTTCTCCGGACCGGCTATGGCGAGTGCCTCGACTCCTTCTTCGCCTTCGGCCTCTTCGATCTCGGGCGGCAGACCCGGTTCTTCCACGAGGATCTGATCGCGCTCTTCGACCAGATCATGCAGGAGGAGGCCCGGCACATCCTCTTCATCGTCAACTGGGCCGCCTACCTGCGCGCGCGCCGTCCTCTCGTGCTGCGGCCGGTCTTCGACGCGCGCCGGGCCTGGAACGTCACCGCGCAGGCCTTCGACCGCGTCAAGGGAGCGATGCAGATGGCCGGCGGCAACGGCGCGAGCTCGGAAGGGACTCAGGACGGCTTTACGTTGAAGAGCCACACGGCGTTCGGCGATTTCACGCTGCGTTCCTTCCTCGAGCTCTGTCTTGCCGAGAACGAGCGGCGCCTCGCGATCTACGACACGAGGCTGCTGAGGCCGACCCTGGTGCCGGGAACCGTGCGGGCGCTGTTGAGAGTGCTGCCGCGAAAGAAGCCGGGACTCGGGACTCGGGACTCGGGACTCGAACCGAAGTGATCATTCTTCCCAGTTCCGAGTTCCGAGTCCCCAGTCCCGCTTAATGGGCTCCGACCTCGTCAGCGCCTGCATCTTCTGCGCGGCGGTTCTTTTCGGCGGTGAGTTGCGGCCTCCCGCGGGCTCCCAGGCGGAGGTCGGCTTCTCGTACGCGACGGCGGCGCGGCGCTTCCGGTTGAGCGACGGCCGCGACGACGTCTCCGACGTCACTCCCAAGTTCGTGCTCATCGGCCTCGGATTCGCGCGTCCCGCGCCCGCCGGAATGGGCGCCGGAACTCCCATCGCGGAGTGGAGGGCCCGGGTCGCTTTCGGACCCTCGCACGACGAACAGTCGCAGGACCCCTTCGTGGTGAGCAACACCGGCGCGACGGGAACCGGGCGCTACGAGAACTTCGCGATCGTGCTGCGCTATCCCTTGGGCTCCCGCGACTCCGTCGAAGCCGCATGGAACCGGCGCTCGCAAAAGGCCACGGACTTGCTCGACGTCGGGCGGGAGCGATTCTTCCTGACCGAGCAGCGAGTGCTTTCGGCAGAACGCATGGACGTGGGCCTGGGGCTGCGCCATCGTTGGCAGGGATTCGAGGCCGCGCTGTCGGGCCGGCTGGTGCGGCCTTCCGGGGCCGACACGACCGCCGGACTCTCGCAGCTCTCGCAAGGATCGATTTACGGAGGGGCATTCGAAGGACGCGCGCAGCTGGGCCGCTGGACGCTCTCGGCCTCCGCCGAGCGCGCGAGCGGGCGGATCCGTGTCCACGAGGAGAACGCCCCGGCCTTCTCGCCGCGCGACACGCGTGAGACGGCGACGCTCGAAGCGTACCGGCTGGGTGTGGGTTACGCATCCAGGCGAACGGAAGTCTTCTTCCAGGCGACCTACGATCGTTCCCGCCTGCCGATGGTCGACTTCGCCGTCCTCGGAACCGAGGTCGCGGCCTTCGAGTCGGGCCTGCATCCCGATTCGCTCTCCCGGGTCTATCTGCTGGACCTCACCCTGCGCCAGACCCTCGCTCCCGGCTTCCGGGTGAAGGTGCTGCTGCGCTCCTCGCGCGGCAATGAAACCGTGACATTGACCGACCCCACCGGCGTCCAGCCCGCGCGCTCGCTCGACATCCAGCGCTCCGGTGTCTTCGGAGCCGGTCTATCGCACCTTCTCGGCGGACCGGAGGTGACCCTGGCGTTCGGAGCGGAGATCGCGCTGCCGATTGGGAAGTGACAGGTTTTGACTGAGGACTGAGGACTGAGGACTGCGGACTGAGGACTCAACCAGCTTGCGCCATGATGAGTCTTCCTGACGCGTTGGCCGCTTCAGTCCTCAGTCCTGGGTCCTCTGTCCTCAGTCGATTGCGGTAAGCTTTTCCGTCGATGCAGTCGCGACGCCGCATCCTCTGCGTGTTTCCGCGCTACGCGCGGTCGTTCGGGACGCTCCATCATGCCTATCCGATGATGCCGCGAGTCCAGGCGTTCATGCCGCCGCAGGGGATGCTGCTGATCGCGGCGTCGCTGCCTCGCGAGTGGGAAGGCCGGTTCGTCGACGAGAACATGTCGCCGGCCACCGACGCGGACTTCCAATGGGCGGACGCCGTCTTCGTCACCGGGATGCACGTCCAGCGCGAGACGATCAACGACGTCAACGAACGGGCGCATCACTTCGGCAAGCTGACGGTCCTGGGCGGCCCTTCGGTCTCGGCGTGCGCCGAGTGGTATCCCGACTTCGACGTGCTCCACTTAGGAGAGCTCGGAGACGCGACGGACGCGCTTTATGCCAGACTTGACATAGACATCGAGCGCCCCCCCGAGCAGCTTCGCTTCTCGACGGTCGAGCGCAAGCCGCTCTCGGAGTTTCCCGTTCCCGCGTACGAGTTCGTGGACATCCAGCGCTATTTCCTGGCGAGCGTCCAGTTCTCCTCCGGCTGCCCCTACCGCTGCGAGTTCTGCGACATCCCGGAGCTGTACGGGCGCAATCCGCGCCTGAAGACCCCGAAGCAGGTGTGCCGGGAGCTCGACGCGATCTTCGCCGCGGGACCGCCCGGAGCGATCTACTTTGTCGACGACAACTTCATCGGGAACCCGAAGGCGGCGCTGGACCTGCTGCCGCATTTGATCGAGTGGCAGCGCAAGACCGGCTATCGCGTGCGCTTCGCCTGCGAGGCGACCCTGAATATCGCGCAGAACCGAAAGCTCTTGGAGCTCATGCGCGAGGCGCAGTTCCACACCGTCTTCATCGGGATCGAGACGCCGGATCCGGAGGCTCTGCGCGGCATGGTCAAGGACCAGAACCTCCGCCTGCCGATCTTCGAAGCGGTCGAGATCCTGAACTCCTACGGGATGGAGGTCGTCTCCGGGATCATTATGGGGCTCGACCAGGACACCGAACGCACGGGAGACGACATCTTCGCCTTCATCGAAACGGCGAAGATCCCGATGCTGACGATCAACCTCCTCTACGCGCTTCCCAAGACGCCTCTCTGGCGCCGCCTCGAAGCGGAAGGACGCCTGCTCTCGGACGGAACCGGGGGAGAAGAGTCGAACGTGAAGTTCCTCCTGCCGCGCGAGGTCGTCCGGTCCAACTGGTTGAGCTGCGTGACGCGCGCCAACGAGCCCGAGACTCTCTACCGGCGATTCGCGCACCAGATCGAGAAGACATATCCCAACCGCTTCGATCCCGGGCGGTGGCGCAAGGTCGAGAAGGCGGATGTGACCCACGGCTTCGCGCTGCTCGCGCGGATCCTCTGGCGGGTCGGCGTCCTCTCGGATTACCGCCGCACCTTCTGGCGGATGGCCTGGCCGAACTTGAAGAAGGGCAACATCGAGCCCGTGATCCATGTCGGCCTGGTCGGCCACCACCTGATCCACTTCGCCCGCGATTGCCAGAACGGCGTCGGCGAGTACTCCTTCTACTCCGAGAAAGGCACGCCCCGCCGCCCGCGCTCCGCGGCCTCATCCCAGCCGGCCCGCGCGGCCGGGTAACGACTCTCGTGTTTGCGCCGTCGAGGCGGAACCAAGAGTATTTCGTAACAAGCTGAGCCGGAACGCCTTCGCGAGGGGACCGTAACCCGGCTTGCGTTCCCACCCGCCCCGGCGCATTCTTTTGTCCTTCGAATAGACGAGTCTTGGCTAAACGGCCGCAGGTGTCTTCGGCCGGTCTCTCCGCGACTCGGGAAAGGCTCGAGAGAATGCGATACAGCCGCGGCTCAGCGAAGCTTCTCGCGCTATTGGGATTTCTCTCGGCCGCTGCCGTGCGAGTGCAAGCCCAGCCCGTCGCGAACGGTCCTCTTCCCGGGCCGTTTCCCCTCTTCCCGGCGGACAACTGGTGGAACCTAGACGTCAGCGCGGCCCCCGTCGATTCCAACTCCGCCGCGTTCATCGCGTTCATCGACAACGGCCCTCCGCGCCACCTCCATCCCGACTTCGGCGGCGACGTCTCGCCGGGCTCGACACAGATCTACGGCATGCCGTACGGCGTCGTCGATGGCACTCAGCCGAAGAAGGCCGTTCAGTTCTTCTATGCGAGCGAGAGCGACGGCGTCAATCACGCGACCGGCGTCTCCTTCCCTTTTTATCCAATCCCCGACGAGGTCATCACGCAGACGCATTGGATCGAAGGAGGCGAGCAGGGGAACCAGAACCTCTACGGCGGCGACCGTCATCTGCTGATCGTGGATCGCGACAACAAATATCTCTACGAGCTGTACAACTTGTTTTTCGATGGAACTCAGTGGCAGGCCGGTTCCGGGGCCTTCTTCGACATGAAGACGAACAACAGGCGGCCGGACACCTGGACGTCGGCCGACGCGGCGGGCCTGGCGATCCTTCCCGGACTGGTGCGCTACGACGAGGTCAGCGGATCCGCCGAGATCGGCCATGCGTTCCGGTTCACGGTCCGCGCGACCAACGGCTACGTGTATCCCGCCTCGCACAACGCGGGGTCGAATCCGCAGGCTCTCCCCATGGGCGCGCGGCTTCGACTGAAGGCCGGCAAAGACATTTCCGGCTTGCCGGCGCAGGCCCAGAAGATCTTCCGGGCCATGAAGAAGTACGGCTTGATCGTCGCCGACAACGGCTCGGACATGTTCATCGGGGGAACCTACGACAACAACTGGGACAACTCGATCCTGAATCCCGCATTCGCCGCTCTGACAGCCGACGACTTCGAGGTGATCCAGCTGGGCTTCCAGGGCCCGCCGCCGCCGACTGCCGCCGTCTCCTTCTATACCCTCGCTCCCTGCCGGATCGTGGACACGCGAGGAGCGACCGGTTCCTTCGGAGGCCCCGCTCTGGCTCCCGGAGCGGAGCGCGTCTTCACGCTGGCGGGCCGATGTGGGATTCCGTCGAGCGCCCGGGCGGTCACGGTCAACGTCACGGTGACGGGACCGACGGCTTCCGGTTTCCTGACCTTGCACCCCGGTGGAACCGTCGTGCCCCTCGCCTCGACCATCAACTACAGACCGGGCCAGACGCGCGCGAACAACGCCGTCTTGCTTCTGGGAGTCCCGGGAGACGTTCGCGTCCTGTGCGGGCAAGGCTCCGGGTCCGCGCACTTCGTGCTCGATGTGACCGGTTACTTCCAGTAGGCGATTTGTGCCGACCGCTCCGCGTTGCGGATGACCCTGAATCACGTTGTTCGATTGCCATTTGGGTCAACTCCTTTGACTAAGTTGATGACTTAGTCAAAAATTCGCAACGTGAAAACTGTCAGCATTCAGGAGGCGAAGACTCATCTTTCTCGTCTTCTCAAACGCGTCGGCGCAGGCGAACAGATCGTCATCGCGAAGGCCGGTAAGCCGGTGGCTCGATTGGTTCCGGCCGGCAACCCTCGCGGCCCACGGATCCTCGGCAGCCAGAAGGGTCGCTTCGAGGTTCCGAAAGATTTCGATGCGCCGCTTCCCGAGGAGATTCAGTCGACTTTTCAGTCTTGACGGCGGACCGCCAAACTCGCTTCCTACGACGTGGAGCTGCTGCCGGCGTGACGGTTCGTGATGGCTTTTAGGATCGGCTGAGCACCGGCGGCTCACCACGGTCGAGGGCGCGGTCGACGCGCTGTTTGATCGCGAAGACTTCCAGACGCGAGATCTTGGCGCCCGGACCGCGGGTTTCCACTTTTTCCAGAGTCGCCCAGGCGAGCTCCGCAGGCAGCGCGCAGAACTCGACGATCCCGCGCGGGGCGCCGGCTCTCTGCAGCGCGAGGGTGTAGTCGCCGGCAGTCTTCAAGTCCCGGCGCGCGAGCGCGAAGACCTCGGCGCGGGGCACGGACGAGGGAAGAAAGCTCCTCCCTTCCGAGATGTCCACGGAGGAGTCCTTCAGGATGTTGACGAGCTGGAGCGCCTCTCCGAAGGTCGCGGCGCGCTCGCGCAGGTACGGGGTTGACGCGACGAGCGCATCGCGCTTCAAGAGGAACAGGTCCGTCAACATCTCTCCGACGATTCCCGCGACGGCGTAGCAATAGGCTTTCAGGTCTTCGAGGTCCCTCAAAACGAGCACGTCTCCGTCCGAACGCGCCACGAACCCGGCCATGCCGCGCGCGGAGCGGATCACGTGGTCGCGCACCGAAGAGACCGCGTCCGACTCGAGGGAGAAGAACGATTCGAGAACGAACGGAACGCGGGCGATGAGCTCGCAATAGCCCGCGTGGGCGGAAGGACCGGCCGCGGCCCACTGCGCGGAAAGACGCCGGGCGTCCTCGGGCATGGGATCGCGCAGGAGCGCCTCGAATTGGCCGAGCGCCTCCCGGCGCCGCTCGGGCGGCCAGTGCGCCGCGTCCTCGAAGGTGTCGGCAATGCGGAAAAGGAGGTAGGCGATCATCACCTGACGCCGCGTCGGCTCGGGCAAAACGGGAATCGAGAGCGCGAAAGTTCGGCTCGTCTTCTCGAGCAGCTCTTCCAGGTCGGAAGCCATGAGTCCGCCGCCGCCTACTCTCTCTCGCAGTCGAAATAGTCCCAGAGGAAGGTCGCGAGCTTGTCGCCGCAGTCCGACACGCGGCGCTTCCACTCCAGCAGCGCCGGAATCGAGGAGGGACGGCGAAGCGCCCGGGCGACCACCGCCCCGCGCCGGATCCCTCCGCGCGGCCCGACACACTCTGCCAGATAGTCGGGAAGCTCTTCCCGCGCCGTGTCGGAGATCGCTCGGACGGCGAGAAAGGGAACCGTGCAGAGCTCCGCCGCCCGAGCCCAGGCGGCCGACTCCATGTCGACTGCCGCGCGCTCGCCGGAGGGGAGCCCCCGCGCGATCGACTCCTTGCCGGCGATGGTCACGACCGGTGCGGCGACGGTCACGAGGGTCCCCGGCAGCGCGCCGGCGCCCGTCGCGAGAGAGAGAAGGATCGAGTCCGCGGGGATCATCTCTCCGGAGCCGTTACGGATCCGCGCGGCCGCCAACAGATCGAGCGCAGCCAGCGAGGGAGTCAGGGCCCCGGCGATCCCCACACCCAGCAGGGCCGTCGGGACCAGAAGCTCGCAGAGCTTCCGAGCGTTCTGCTCGGCGCTCCAGGGTCCGTCTCCCGTGGCGGCAAGGACCAGAGGCGCGCGGCAGGCGGCGCTGCGGTAAACGCGCATCCGGCCCACGCGCTCTTCGTCGAGCCTCTCGAAGTGCCGGAGGATCGGTTCGAGCTCTTCCGGGATCGCCGTGACGACGACGACGGGGGAGTCAACCGCGGGCATAGCCGTTCTCCCGGAACCACGCGACGGCGCGCGCGAGGGCTTCGTCGACCGGGCTTCGGACGAGTCCCAGCTCGCGCACCGCCTTGGAAGGATCGAAAAACATCTTGTAGCGAGACATCCGGACCCCCTCCAGCGGGATGCGTGGAGCGCGGCCCGTGATGCGGGACTTCGCGGCGTCGAATGCCGCCGCGGTCAACGGGATCCAGTGGGGAAGCCGGATCCGCGGCGAGGGGATTCCCGTCAGGCGCGAGAGCGCGTCCAGGATCTCCTTCAAGGTCATGTCGCGGTTGCCAAGGATGTATTTCTCGCCCACGCGTCCCCGCTCCGCCGCGAGGATATGACCCTCCGCGACGTCCCGCACGTCGACGATATTCAACCCCGTGTCCACGTAGGCCGGCATCTGGCGGTTCAGGAAGTCCACGATCATCTTCCCCGTCGGCGTCGGCTTGACGTCGAATTCTCCGACCGGCGTGGACGGATTGACGATGACGACCGGAAGCCCGCGTTTCGCCCAATGCTGGGCGACCTGCTCCGCCTCGTACTTGCTCCTCTTGTAGGGGCCGATGAGCGACGCGGGCGCGACGGGAGTCTCTTCCGTCGCCGGCGTGCCATCTGCCGTCCTTCCGAGCGCGCCGACGGAGCTCGTGTGGACGACCCGGCTCACGCCGGCCTGCGCCGCCGCCCCCATCACGTTTTCGGTTCCGCCCACGTTGCACGCGAAGAGCGGGCGCGGGTCCGGGACCGAGAGGCGGTAGTCCGCGGCGCAATGGTAGACCGTCTGAACGCCTGCCATCGCGGGGGCCAGGGACGCGGGTTCGGTCACGTCGCCGGCGACGATCTCGACGTTCAGGCCTTCCAGATTCGAGCGGCGGCTGCCGCTTCGGACCAGGCACCGCACCTTCTGGCCGCGCGCCAGCAGCGCACGCACGATGTGCGCGCCGATAAAGCCGGTGCCGCCTGTGACGAGGTCCATAGCTATCGCTTTCAGCTCTCAGCTTTCAACCGAGTCGCCGAGCGATTTCTTGTCGGCGAAGCCATGTCACCTGTCATTTTCTTATTCGATGAAGCCAAGTCTCCTGTCATTCCGAGGAGCGCAGCGACGAGGAATCTACCCCCGTAGAAGATTCAACGGGAGCAGATCCCTCGCTGCGCTCGGGATGACAACAGGAAATCTCTGGCTGAGAGCTGAAAGCTGTCAGCTGAGAGCTTTACCCTGTCAGGTTCCAAGCGACGAGTCGGAACATGTCGCCCGGGTGTTTGGGCAGTTCCTTGACGACGGAGGCCTCGAAGCCGGAGTGCATCGCGCAGTTGGCACAGAGCGGATCCTGGCGCGACTCCCAGTAGGCCCAATCGGTCTCGTTCCAGAACTCGTCCCAGGCGGGGCTGTACTTCTTGCCGATCAGGTAGCAAGGCCCCTTCCAGCCGTTAGGTGTGTAGGTGACGGTGCTCCAGGGAGAGCACTTGTAGTCGCGCAGTCCCGCGGCGAACTCCAGAAACATGGGAGTCGAGGTCAGCTTGTATTTCTTCGAGATCTCGAGCACCCGGCGAAACTTTTTCTGGATCTCGGACTTCGTCAGGAAGATGTCGCGGGAGACGGACTCGTAGTGATAGCCGGGTGAGACGAGCAGACCCTCGACGCCCAGGCCCGTCAGGAGCTCGCAGAGCTGCTCGACTTCCTCGACGTCGGTCTCCTTGAAGATCGTCATGTTGGCCATGACGTGATGACCCAGGCGCACTCCCTCGCGCACCATCTCGATCGCCTTGTCGAACACTCCGTCTCGCGCGCAGACCGTGTCGTGCGTCTCGCGCATGCCGTCTAAGTGGATGTTCAGCATGAGCCGTTTGTTGGGCGGGATCACGCCATACACTCTCTCGTCCAGCAGCAGCCCGTTGGTGCAGAGATAGATGTGGCGTTTGCGGGTGATCAAGGCCGAGACCAGCTCCGGCAGCTCCGGATAGATCGTGGGCTCTCCGCCGCAGATCGAGACGATCGGCGCGCCCGAAGTGTCCGCGGCTTGGAGGCACTTTTCCAGGGGGAGCCGGTCGGCGAGCTTCCCCGTGTGGCGCTCGATCGCGCAGCCCAGGCAGGCGAGGTTGCAGGTGTAGAGGGGCTCGAGCATCAGGACGAAGGGGTAGCGGGTGCGCCCTTTGACGGCGTTGGCGATCTGATGGCGGATCGTCCCGGTTGTCACGTGCAGAGGGAATCTCATGGTTGGACTTCTCGAACTTCCTCTTTTCGTGCAATCAAGATGCCGGCGACCGGCGCGCGGTCGCGCGTACCGCGCAGGCTTTCCTCTCTGCGATAGGCCGCGAGCGCCCAGAGCGGAAAGTAGGTCGCGTAGAGATGGTACCGCAGGTAAAAGACCTTCGGAAATCCGGTGCCGGTCCAGAAATCGTCCTTCCAGGATCCGTCATAGCGCTGGTTCCTCAACAGATACTCGACGCCCCGCCGCACCGAAGAAGACGCGGTGTCTCCCAGCGCGAAGAGCGCGAGCAGCGCCCAGGCCGTCTGCGAGGGAGTGCTCGGTCCCATCCCCTTGCGTCCCGGCTCGTCATAGGAGTGGGGGAGCTCTCCCCACCCGCCGTCTTTGTTCTGGCCACGCCGCAGCCAGCTGCCCGCGCGCTGGAACCGCTCCGCGGAAAGATCCTCGCCCGCGGCGGCGAGGCCGGAGAGGGCGAGCCACGTTCCGTAGATGTAGTTGCATCCCCAGCGGCCATACCAGGTGCCGTCGGCTTCCTGGCGCCGCTTCAAGAACTCGACTCCCCGGCGGACGGGACGGCTGCTCGCCGGCACGTCCAGGCGCGCGAGTGCCTCGAGGGTGCGCCCGGTGATGTCGTCGCAGCTCGGATCGATCATCGCATTGTGGTCGGCAAAGGGGATGAAGGTGAGGACTTCGTTGTCGCAATCGCGATCGAAGGCCGGCCATCCCCCGTCGGCGTTCTGCATCGCCAGCTGCCACGCGATGGCGCGTTGGACGGCGCTCTCGCGGCGACCCTCCGTCCGCGGGTCGGGAAACCGCATAGCCGCGAGCGCCGCGAGCACTTCCGCGGTGTCATCGGTGTCGGGATAGAACTCGTTCTGATACTCGAAGGCCCATCCGCCGGGCTCGGTGCCCGGAACCCGCCGCTGCCAGTCTCCCGGCGAGCGGATTTCGCGGTCGAGAAGCCAGTCGCCGGCTCGCAGCAGGCGGGGATCGTCGGCAGGCAGGCCCGCCTGCGAGAGAGCGACGATGGCGAGCGCCGTGTCCCAGATCGGAGAGAAACAGGGCTGCAA
>Ga0070698_100003946_pt1 | contig 16313 bp, 13 predicted proteins | sample KBSK1502metaG_FD_65477 | JGI IMG/M metagenome (GOLD analysis project Ga0070698, IMG submission 65477) | Corn, switchgrass and miscanthus rhizosphere microbial communities from Kellogg Biological Station, Michigan, USA - KBS K1-50-2 metaG | ecosystem: Host-associated > Plants > Roots >...
ATGGGACGCACAGTCCGATCAATTTCCTCCTTGTCAGACAATCATTCCAACAGCTTTCAGGTCGCAGTCCGAGTTGCCCGTCATTCGGGCGCTCCCGAAAGCGGCCAGGCGCATTGACTTGGCTCTCCTACCCACCTACCATGCTCGTCCGATAGGTTAAGATCTCCTCCAGTGATCGGCCAAGCCATCTCGCATTACCGCATCATCGAAAAGCTGGGTGGCGGCGGGATGGGTGTGGTGTACAAGGCCGAAGATCTCAAACTGCGTCGATTCGTTGCTCTGAAGTTTCTACCGGAAGATCTCGTCAAGGATCGGCAGGCCTTGGAGCGCTTCGAGCGCGAGGCGCAAGCCGCTTCGGGCTTAAATCACCCGAACATTTGCACCATTCACGAGATCGGCGAACACGAAGGCCAGCCGTTTATCGCAATGGAGTTCCTGGAGGGGGCTACGCTGAAGCACGTAATCAGCAGCCGTCCAATGGAGCTCGACGTGCTGCTCTCGGTCGCAGCTGAAATTGCTGATGCGTTGGATGCAGCCCACTCCCAAGGCATCATCCATCGCGATATCAAGCCAGCGAATATTTTTGTCACCAAGCGCGGTCACGCCAAGATACTGGATTTTGGATTGGCGAAGGTGAAGCCGGTCAGCAGCCGGATTATGGAAGCGGCTGGAGTTTCAGCGCAACCGACCGCCCTCAGCGAGGCGCATCTGACCAGCCCCGGTTCGGCGCTAGGCACCGTGGCTTACATGTCTCCCGAGCAGGCAAGAGGAAAAGAGCTGGATGCGCGCACTGACCTGTTCTCCTTCGGAGTCGTGCTGTACGAAATGGCCACGGGCGTGTTGCCGTTTCGCGGTGACACCTCTGCCGTGATTTTCCACGCAATTCTCGAGCGGGTCCCGGTGGCCCCAATTCGCCTGAATCCGGATTTGCCACCCGAATTAGAGCGGACTATCAATAAGGCATTGGAAAAGGACAGCAACCTACGCTATCAGCACGCGGCCGATATGCGCGCCGATCTGCACCGCCTAAAGCGCGACACGGATTCAGGCAAGAGTGTGGTGGTTGATGAGGCACCCGCGCCGGTTGCGCCGACTCCATTAGCTGCGGCGTCGGCGCTCTCAGCGGTGGCAAAACAGCCGAGCGGCTCTTCTGCAGCTTCGCCAGCTCCGGAAGCAATGAGCGGTCCAACGTCAACGCGGTCTGTTGCGACACGCAAATGGTGGATCGCAGCACTAGCCGGACTGCTGATGATTGCAGGCGGTGCAGGATTCTGGGCCTTCCGTGGCCGAAACCCGCGCCCTGGCGGTACTGAGCATAAGACTCTTGCCGTTCTCTACTTCTCTAATTTTTCGCAGGACCAGTCGCTAAACTGGCTGAATAGCGGCCTCACCGACATGCTCACCACCAATCTGGCCCAGGTAAAAGGGCTGGACGTGCTTTCCACCGAGCGCGTCCTCGGCGCGGTGCAGCGTGCCAGCAAAGATGGGGCGTCCCTCGATCCAGCACGGGCGCAGCAAGTCGCGCGCGATGCTGGAGCGGACGCCTACGTCACAGGTGCCCTGCTGAAAGTCGGGCCAACGCAGCTGCGGCTTGACGTCCGCGTGCAGGACACGGGGACGGGACAAATTTTATTTTCCGACAAGCTGGAAGGGCAGGACGTGCAGAGCATCTTCGGAATGGTCGACCGGCTGACGGCGAGGATTGCGGGGAACTTTCTGCCGCCTTCCGCCCTGCCGCAGAAGACGCCGGAAATCGAGGACGCTTCCACCTCCAATGTGGAAGCGTACCGTCATTATCAGTTGGGATTGGACTATGGCCGGCGCTTTCTCGAGGCTGACTCCATTCGCGAGTTGGAAGAAGCGGTCCGTCTCGATCCGCAGTTCGCTGTTGCCTACATGCGTCTGTCCGACGAGTACTTCCAGGTGGGCGACCTGCGGCGCAGCGATGAGATTGCGATTAAGGTCGGTCAAATGCAATCGCGGTTGCCGCGGTATGAGCAACTCTCGTTGCAGGTTATTAATGCGGGACGATCGCGAGATCTGGAAGCCATGCTTCACGCGCGCGAAAAACTGGTCGCAGAATTTCCGCGCGACAGTTTTCAGCGAGGCCTGCTGGCGGGAAATCTCTCTTCGCTAGGGCATCCTGACCAGGCTCGAGAGGTGTTGCGGCAAGGACTCGCATTGGATCCAAAAAATGAGGATCTTCTGAACTTTGAGTCGTACCATTTGGCGCAGGCCGCTGATTTTAATGCTGCCCTGGCAGATAACGATCGCTACCAGGCGATCCGCCCTGGCGACCCAAATCCGATGGACAGCCGCGGCGACATCCTCTATATGGCTGGACGCTACGACGGGGCAGCGGCCGCTTATCGAAAAGTGATTGAGCTTAAACCCGACTTCACGGATTACGGAGACTACGTGAAACTTGCCATGGTCTATGCAGAGCAGAACAAACCGGACATGGCACAAGCCGCGTTCCAGCAATCCGCCCAACGTACAGGCCCGCTTCCTCGTCTGTATGTGCCGGGCTTCGAGGCACAAATGGCCCAGATGCGGGGTGACTTGGAAGGAGCGCTGGCGGGCTATCGCAAGGTGGTTGGGCAACTTGGGCGGGCTGGCCAGAACCAGACCGCTGAGGGATTTCTGGAGCAATTCGCTGTGCTTTCGGTGATGCTGGGACAGTCCTCCTCCGCGTTGTCTTTTGCCCAACAGCAGAGGCTCGACGGCGAGGAGTTGCAGGCTATCGCCTTGCTGCAAACCATTGCGGGAAACACATCGGCGGCCGAGCAGAGTTTGAAGCGCTTTGCCGAAAGTCATCCTGCTGTAGCACCTCGTGTCCTTCAACATCAGCAGGCTATGAATGAGATGCTCGCAGCAGTCGAACGCAACGACGGTCAAACAGCGTTGACGCGAGCCGGCAGCATTCCAGATTTCCAGTTTCCTCGGGTGCTCTTCCTCAAAGGCCGCGCCCATCTGCTGGTCAACGATTATTCGTCAGCGGAGACAGAATTCCATCGAGCGTTATTATTCGCACACAACCAGGCGAATCTCCGCTTCCTAACACAACGCTTTCCGGTGTTGGAGATGCTCTGCCACTACTACCTGGGTCAGGTGTACGAGCGCACGGGCAAGCGTGATCAAGCGATTAATGAATACCAGGAATTTCTCTCACATTTCCAAAGCTCGCACACCCGTCTCCCGCTCCCGCAAGTCGCCGAGGCTCGCACGACTCTCAAGCGACTGATGCAGTGAAGCATGTAGTAATCCGGCGTAAAGCTTCTTCCCCCAAGTCTCCGTCTGCAGGCCCTTGCGTGGAAACAAGAATTCCCGACGGATGGTCGGCCACACGGAAGTGATCTGATGCCGGCTTACCGCGATTAGCAATGGGAAGTCGGCTTGTACGAAGTGATCTCCGCACTTCCATTCGGAAACTATCCGCTGAGATGTTCTCCATCGTGCGGCTCAAACTCCTAATCCATAGGGGTCCAAATCGAGTGCTGTTCAACCAATGTCACAGGATCATGGCGTTCGTTCGCCCTGGTCAATTTAGCACGATGGAGCGGAGGTCTTGATCGGTCTCGGTTGATTAACCACTCCAGAATTTATCCGATAACATTAAGCTTGAACATCGCCGCAGGAAAGCGATAACCAACCGTTTCTCCACACAATTTTGCTGTGGTCGCCGCGACCATGATGTCCGAAAATCTGTGCCTGGATTGTGCCCACACGAACACCTATTTTCAAGGTGTACTGCCTGAGCGGCACAGAAAGGACGTTCAATGCAATAAGGAAGCATCATACAATCGGAGCGCAAAATTGGACCAAACGTTTGGGAATTCAGATGGCGAGAGCCAGGTCCCGATGGCAAACGTAAACATCGCAGGATGGTTATCGGCCGCATTAACCAGCTCAACCTGCCACGTCAGCAGCGATAGTGCATAAAACACCGCTGCCTGTAGGTCGTTGGGATATTGCTGATACATCTCATCCATCGCTCGCGAATAAGCCTCGATGCGATTTTGGTAATCCACTTTGTCGTAGTCGCGATAGAAAAAGGCGAGCGCATCGATGTAATCGCGCTCACGCTGGGTCTTCGCGCGGATCGCCTGAGCTCTCTGGACCAGCTCCAATCCACGTTTAAGATCTGGTTCTTCGGGACGGCTCACTAGCTGGCTAAGCAGGCTCATGGCCTCGCCCCAGTAAGCTATGGCGCAACTCGGGTAATCGTTTTCCAGAGCTCTGAACTGCTTCTCGGCTTCGTCGTACCAGAATGAATGCATCAGAGCCACGCCGCGCTCAAAAGGCTTGCGTGCTGCAGGCGCGCAGGAGATGGGAAACGAAACTCTCCCTAGTTTCTCGCCCGGATGGGAATGCTGATGACCTTCGTCCGCCAGCAGTCCGCGCCAGCACAGAGACAGAACAAGACATGAAAGTAAGACTTGATTCTTCATTCAAGGCTGCGACAAAGCAACACACACCAGATCAACGAGAGATTTCCCGGATCTTACAACTAGCCTGGCTAATGTACCTGCCTATGAATCGCCGGCGCACCTCAGCAACGAGCGCAGACACGTACATGAGTGTCGAAGACGGGCCTCTCTTCGGAGGGAAATTCGCCGTCGAGATATGTGTCGAGTTGTGTCTTCCAACACTCGCAGAACATCATTGCTCTGCAGCTCCCGCCGTAGATGTCCCCCTAGCGTTGTTCTGGCACGCGACAAGTGTGACATCACAGTGCCTATAGGAATGGAAAGTGTTTCCGCAATCTCCTGATATGACATCTCCTCCACTTCGCAAAGAAGCAGGATCTCGCGGAAGTGCACAGGCAGGTGGTAGATGGCGCTGTGAACCAGTTGCCAGTTCGAGCGCTCGATTAGGATCGTTTCCGCGTCTCGCGCTCAGGCGCTAGTTCAGGTTCGTCCTCCTCCGAATCGAGAGGCACAGTCATTGTCGCTTTCAATACGGTGCGTGAGGTCAAGAACGTGTTACGCAAGATGCGAAACATCCATGCCCGGAAATTGGTCCCCAGCCGGAACCACGAGAACCCTTTCAAAGCTTTGGCGTAGGTTTTCTGAACTAGGCCTTCGGTTTCGTCGCGATTCCGTGTCAGCCAGTGCGCGAAATTGTAAAGCTGATCGAAGAGCGGCATTGCCAGGTCTTCGAACGAACCGTATTTAGTCTCCATCCCCGACACGTACACGAGATGAAAACTAACCGTGTAACTCCTTTATTCCGTCAATTAACAATAATTCTGAGGGAATAAAATCCCGATCCAATCGGTTATGAACTGCGATGTCTTCCTACTTCATATCGGGATGCGCCTGGGTAGCCACGGGGGTGATTGCAGTATGCGCGCTTGTGCCCGCGGCCTGGGCACAAAGTTCCGCAGAGGTCGTGCACGTACCTCCCCGTATTGAGCATGCGCCGACCCAGAATGACCAGCCGGCCGAAGATTCGTCACTGAAAACCCACATGACACCGATCAAGGTCGATGTGAACTTGGTCCTGGTGCCGGTGTCGATTGTCGATCCGGCGAATCGCCAAGTCGTTGGGCTGGATAAAGAGAACTTCCAAGTGTTTGAGGGCAAGGAAAGACAAGAAATCAGACACTTTTCGACTGAGGATGCTCCTGTCTCCCTGGGCGCCATCTTCGACGTGAGCGGCAGCATGGTAGACAAGATCGAGCGAGCCCGCGAGGCGGTATTGGAATTCTTCAAGACGGCGAACCCTCAGGACGAGTTTTTTATGATCGCATTTGCCGACAAGCCGGAGGAAGTCACCGACTTTACACAGTCGGTGGAGGACATCGAGGGAAAGCTAGTGTATGCAGTCCCAAAAGGGCGCACGGCCCTGCTGGATGCGATTTATCTGGGCCTCACCAAGATGAGGCAGGCTAAGTACGGGAAGAAAGCACTGCTCATCATCTCGGACGGCGGAGACAACCATAGCCGGTATACCGAAAGCGAGATCAAGAACCTGGTGAAGGAGTCGGATGTGCAGGTCTATGCGATCGGTATCTACGATCACAATTTTCCGACTGACGAAGAACGTTTGGGTCCACAACTGCTGAGCGAGATCACTGAACTCACAGGTGGGCGCGCATTCTCGCTCGACAATCCAAACGATTTGGCGGACGTCGCTGCAAAGATCGGGATCGCGTTACGCAACCAATATGTGCTCGGATATCGGCCAGCCAATCCTGCACACGATGGTAAGTGGCACAAGATACGAGTGAAATTGGCTCCGCCGAAAGGGCTGCCGCCTCTTCGGGTTTATGCCAGGACTGGGTATTATGCCAATTCGGAATGACTACGGTCCGCTGCGTTCTCCGGATACAGGAACGGTTATGCAGCTTCCGACAGACGCTATTGCAATCCGACACCTTCTGCAGGCACTCGAGCATGTCGCAGATGGCTGTGCTCGTGTCGATTGGAATAAACGATCAGCCGACTCGTTATCCCCATGGAGAGTCATTTCTGCAGGGCGGATGATGAACAAACTGAGACCAGGCAGATGTCGAGTCCAGTTCGAACGCTGTGGCACTTCTTACGATTGTGTTGCACAGTACATTTCCTTACTGCTGCAGGCTCACCCCAAAATGACAGGAACCGTTGTCGTCGAGTAGAAGGTTCCAGGTCAGCCCTCCCCTTCGGACAGGGCGTTATCGAGGCAACGATTCTCAAATGGAATCGAACCGAGTTGACGACCTGTCCGCCTCCCTAAAAATTAACCTCTCAAATCGCTAGCTCGCATGTCCGATCTTCTTCTGAGTGATACCGCGCCTCATGAAGCGACTTGATGCTTGCGGGTTGAAGCGCGAAGCAGGAATAAAGCTGCGTCGCTTCAGTTATAGAAGGTGAGGTTAGTTCTAACAGGAAGGAAAATTATGAAACGGTCAACAAAATACGGAGAAGCCCTTCTCGGAGTGATTCTCGCCCTCTCGACTGTGCCAGGCCATGCGCAAGACGCTGCCAAAATCAAAGCAACCATCCCATTCAACTTTGTAGTCGGGAGTAAGGAACTTAAGGCTGGCGACTACGTCATTGAGTCGTCGCTCGCAGACAACACCCTGCAATTCCGTAGTGAGGATGGGGGCGTTCAACAAATTGCCTTTACCGTGCCAATCGAAACCAACAGAACGGCAAATCATGAACGCCTGCTTTTTCATCATGAAGGAGACCAGTATTTCCTCTCCCAGGTCTGGTTATCGGGGGACGAAAACGGACAAGAACTCATCCCCGCAGTTCGGCAGAAAGGCTCGCAGCAAGGTCGAATGGCTAGTGATTACGCAGCTGGTGGTCATTAGTCGTGGCCACTTGCCGCCTCGGAAGAACGGTAGAGGCGATCGCGGAAACTGGAAAGCAAGAATGCTGGCAATAGCGTCGTACGGCCTCCCTGGCTTAGCTGCAATGGTATTGACAGCGTTCTATTGTGTGCGGAGATGAAGGCAGACTCACGCGATGGACGCGTGATGTGATGGGGTATCGGTGAATAATTCTCGAATCATTGGTATTGGGAGGGCAAATCCAGCGCTTAGGTTGACGCAGGAGCAAAGCTTTCATGCAGCCGGTTACCAAAGCGATCGCATTCGTAAGATATTCCTTAATGGTGACATTCACTACCGTCATTTCTATCTGGAAAGGAACCTCAATCACGATGAGAGCTCTGATCAACTAAATCAACGGTATCTGCGCGGTGCCATGAAAACGGGTTGCCGTGCGATTGCAAATTGCCTGGCGACTGCGGGAAGAACCGTTCAGGACGTGGACTTTCTGGCCGTCTGTACTTGCACAGGTTACGTATGTCCGGATTTGGGCAGCCGGCTGATCGCGCATATGGGATTTAGGGACAACGTTGAGCGAGCTTCTAACGTAGGTCTCGGCTGTGCAGGCGCGGTCCCCACGTTGCGACATGCGACTGACTTCGTTCGTGTCCACCCTCGACGCGTGGCATTGATGCTAGCCGTCGAGATCTGTTCGGCCTGCTTCTACGTCGACAATACACTTGAAACGGTGGTGGGAAACGCCATTTGCGCCGACGGCGCCGCTGCTTTCACGTTGGCGGTAGGCCAACCCGCCGCCGTCCGCTATCCAGAAATCGTGGACTTCGAAACGTTCCTTGACCCCGAGCAAATCGAAGAGGTTGGGCTACTTCATCAGGACGGCAAGCTGCGGATAGTACTTGGCGCTTCGATTCATAAACTCGCTGGTCCCATGATCGATAAGGCTCTTCGGCGCTTGTTGCAGCGACACGGACTCTCCAGGCTTGGCATCCGCTTCTGGGTGGTCCACCCCGGCGGACGGAAGGTGATCGATGACGTGCAATGGTATCTGGGTCTCACCGACGCCCAAACTCGATTCTCACGCGCTGTGTTGCGAAACTATGGAAACATGTCATCTCCGACTGTCATGTTCGTTTTGGACGAAGTGGTGCGCAACGGCGACCCTCGTCCAGGTGACTGGGGAATCATGGTGGCGTTAGGTCCTGGCATGGCGGCCGAGACAGCACTACTAAGATGGTAAGTCGCCGCTTATTGCCTCTCTGGCCGCTGCTCCGGATTCTGGCGCGCGGTAGGCGATCTCCGCTGTGGGCAGAACTGAAACCCCTCCTGACGCTTCGATTATTTCCAATGCTGTATTCCCGCAATCGAAACACCGTTCCCACGATAAGAAATACTGGCGACAGCAAGATCAACCCACAGCCGCCCGCTCTGTTCCAGATGGCAACGGGCTATTGGCTATCACGGGCAATCTACGTTGCTGCCAAGCTCGGTCTGGCAGATTTATTGAAGGACGGTCCCAAGTCATGTTCCGCACTCGCCGCGGCAACCGGAGCGGACAGGCAATCATTGTTTCGCCTCATGCGTGCGCTGTCTAATGCGGAGGTGTTTGCTCACCTGCAAGACGACTCCTTTGCGCTAGCAAGCGCCGGCGAAAGCCTCAAGAGCAATGTTCCAGGTTCCTTAAGGGCGATTGTGATGACCATAGGCGAAATTCATTACCAAGCGTGGGGAGATCTTCTTCATAGTATTCAAACCGGTTCCCCAGCGTTCAACAATGTGTTCGGAACAGGTTTGTTTGGGTACCTCCAACAAAACGCAGAAGCCGCCGACAGATTCAACGGGGGGATGACTGATGTCTCTTCGATGTTGGCTTACGCCGTTCTGATGGCATACGACTTCTCCCGAATCCCTTCCATCGTCGACATCGGAGGTGGGCAGGGAAATTTGCTGCGAAGCATCGTTCAGTGTAATCCGGAGATGAAAGGCACAGTCTTCGATCTGCACCCTGCTATTGAGATGGCGAAGCAGCACCTCAGTTCCGAGGCGTGCGGTGGACGATGCTCCGCGGTTGCCGGAAATTTCTTCGATTCGGTTCCGGAGGGAGCTGACGCTTATATCCTCAGTGGCGTCATTCACGATTGGGATGACGACCGCAGTATCAGAATCCTGAAGAATTGCCGCAGAGCGATGACCAGGAATGGAAGACTCTTGCTGGTGGAAATGGTTGTGCCGGAACGCGGGGCGAACTGTTTCAGCAAGCTTCTCGATCTCAACATGCTTGTGATGACAGGAGGCCGAGAGAGAACCAAATCGGAATTCTGCGCTCTATTCAACGCTGCGGGCTACAAGCTCACAAGGATCGTTCCGACCGTAGCGCCGCAGAGCGTGATCGAAGCTATTCCAGACTAACTTTGAGACATTGCCCCATTCTGCTACCGAATCCCCAGACCAATCCCCAATAAGCCGCAGCCGAGAGTATCTCTTTGGGAATAAAAGCATGTGAGCCCAGTTTACGTAATTGGTGAAAAGAGAGCCAAACCAGCACGCCTTTAGTACGCGGACAAGGAATGCGAACGAAGAGGTGGAGAGAATCCAGTGAGACCTTTTGTCGAGATACCCGCGTCTGAAACGAGACTATCGCCTCACGTGCAGACGCTGCCGATCCGAGTTTTGGTATCAGAGCCCGATGCTGTGAGCCGCAGGCTTATTTGTTCACTGCTCGAGTGCGAGCCAGGGATGACGGTGACTTGCGTCGATGACTCCAGGCTGGTGTCCTCAATTCAGGAAAGCATTCCGGACCTCGTAATATTAGATGTACACACACCAGTCATCAGGCTGGCTCCAAGCTGGGAGGCGGTGGGAATCAAGTCTGCGCCAGTAACTATTGTCACCGCCTACGATCCCTCGGCAATGTCGGCGTTTGCTTCTACCGCGGTCGACTTTCTCGTAAAGCCATTCGATGCTGAGCGCTTCGAAGCCGCGCTCGATCGGGCGAACTCGGGAATTGCTCGTGTGCGGACAGAAGTCGCGGCTGAGGAGCTGTCGATTGAACCGGAGCAACGACGGCCGGGGCGGTACTTCTTGCAGAGATTGGCCGTTGAAGCGAATGAAAAGATTGTGCTGATAAAGATCGAAGATATCCGATGGATGCAATCATCCGGGAATCACATTCGCCTTCATCTGGCGAAAGCGTCCTATCTGATGCGGCAGAGCATGAAAAATCTTCAGGCACTGCTTGATCCCAGTCGTTTTCTTCGTGTGCATCGAAATGCGATTGTGAATCTCGATCATGTTGAGGAGTTTCATCTGCCCCCCCATGGCAATATGTTCGTGAAGCTGAACGATGGACTGTGTCTACCTCTCCGAAAAGCCAACCGTGCGCTGCTGCGAAAACTGCTCAAAAGACATTTCGTAGCTTAAGTTGGTGCAACAAATGGGAAGGAGGCTCAATTTGAAATTGCATCGCCCTGAGATTCTGTCTGGCATGAAACGCGTCGCGCACGTCGACCACATTCAGATCGCCGCTCCCCAGGGATGTGAGCCCGCAGCCAGGGAGTTTTATGGATCGATCCTCGGTCTGCAAGAGGTCGAGAAACCCTTGGCGCTGCGCGCGCGTGGTGGTTGTTGGTTCCAGTGTGACAAGCAGCAGGTGCACATCGGAGTCGAACCGGGTTTTCACCCCGCCAAGAAGGCACACCCTGCATTTGTTGTGTTCAGCCTTGATGAGTTACGACAAGCCCTTCTTGCTGGCGGCATCAGCGTTGTTGACGGTGAAGATCTGCCCGAGAGGCGTCGTTTCTTCGCTAACGACCCTTGGGGTAACCGGATCGAATTTGTCGCAATGCAGCGCTAGTTCGCTTGTTGTTTTGCCCCTCTTCAGCTTAGGTTAAAACGAACCACGATCCAGAAGCCTCCAGCATCTTCAGCATAATCGTGCGTCTCATTCGAAACTAGCTATCCTCGTTCGGCTGCTCCGTCCTCCTAAAGGTCATAGTGTCGAATCCCGCTCGCTTCAAAATTTGGTACCGCTCGATCTTCGCGATCGTCGACAGGGCATTCGTGTCTCTCTAGGAGCAGTTCATCACACGCATGGATGGCGGCAAGTGTGCTCTTGGTACAGAAGCTTTTTCATCAAGCCGAATCTCAAATGAGGAGAATCACTGTGAAGTTCAGTCGTTTACGGAAAATAGGGACGAGAAGTTGTGATCAGCAGACAGCGCCGCCCACTTTCTTGTGGCCTGTCATTTTTTTGTCACCTGCCCAAAGAATTTCGGCCGTAATGCTAATCCTCGCAGTTTTTGCGGGGACCCCAAAGCAACTCGGTGCTCAGTCTGTCACATCCGGCGACATTGTCGGTGTCGTTATCGATCCTTCGGGAGCCGTTGTGTCTAATGTCAGCGTAACCGTGAAAAGCCAGGAGAATGGAAGCACGCAGTCTCAATCCACAAACTCTCGAGGCGTGTATCGGTTCTCGCTTCTGCCGCCAGGACGTTACACGGTTTCCGTCGCCGTCACCGGCTTTCAGGAAACCAACGCAACTGCCGTCGTCACCATCGGTCAAGCCACGACTGTTGATTTGCCTCTCGCCCTCAGCCAGGCCACATCTACGGTAGAAGTGACCTCCGACGCTCCGTTGCTACAAACTGAAAACGCTGACGTTTCAACTAGTTTTACTGAGACACAGATTTCCCAAACCCCCAACCCCGGCAATGATCTCAGCTACATCGCGCAGACCGCCCCGGGGGTAGTCCAGAACACGCAAGGCGGCAGTGGAAATTTCTCTGCTTACGGACTTCCGGCCACTTCGAACCTATTTACTTTAAACGGACAAAACGAAAATGATCCGTTCCTCAATTTGAACAATTCTGGTGCCACGAATCTGCTTCTGGGCAACAACGATGTCCGCGAGGCGACGGTCGTGACCAACGGCTATTCAGGGCAGTATGGAACATTGGCCGGAGCCAACGTCAATTATGTGACCAAGTCAGGTTCTAACGACTTCCACGGGAATGCGCTTTATTGGTGGAATGGAAGCGCCCTCAACGCTAACAGCTTCTTCAACAACCAGAATGGCGCGCCCCGTCCGTTCGACAATGCCAACCAGTGGGCGGCTTCGTTCGGTGGACCGATCAAGAAGGACAAGACGTTCTTCTTCGTAGATACCGAAGGACTACGCTTTGTGCTACCGACCAGTACCAATGTTCGAATCCCAAGCCCACAATTTCAATCGGCCACACTGGCCAATCTGGCGAGCGCCAGCCCGGCGTCGGTGCCGTTCTATACGTCTGTCTTCAATCTTTATCAGAACGCACCCGGTGCGGGCCGAGCGACTCCACTGAACAACTTAGGGTGTAACGGGTTTACCGATCCCAATAGCGGACTCGGCATCACCCAGCCCTGCGCGCTAGCGTTTACCTCCACCGTTGGCCAGTTGAGCACGGAATACCTGATCACGGCACGGATCGATCAGAACATCGGAACTAACGACCGCCTGTTCGCGCACTTTCGCACCGACCACGGCTTCCAAGCCACACTCACCGACGCAATCTCGCCGCTCTTCAACTTGGGCAGCACGCAGCCGCAATATGAAGGACAGTTAGAAGAAACGCACACTCTTGGCGCAAATGCTGTGAATCAGTTCATCGCATCTGGGCAGTGGTATTCCGCACTATTCAATGTACCCAATCTCCCGGCAGCTTTGCAGGCTCAGCCGTTCCGTTTGGCCTTCGCGGGCGGGGCCTTCTCCTCTCTGGGGCGAGAAATTAACGTCGCGCCTCAGGGGCGAAACGTAACTCAGTATCAATTCGTCGATGATTTCTCGATCGCGAAGGGAAATCACTCACTGAAGTTCGGCCTAAGTTTCCGGCGCAATGACATTACCGATTTCGATCCCGGAATTGGCTCCATCGGCGCCAGCCAAGGCACCACCCTGCAGAACTTCTTCAATGGCATCGGAGGGACTTATTTCCAGAGTTTCCCTTCCCAGCCCAGTCAGCCGATTGCCCTCTACGCTTTAGGCTTCTACGCCCAGGACGAGTGGAGCGTGAAACCCAATCTAAAGTTGACCTTCTCGCTGCGAGGTGAGCACTTCTCCAACCCGGTGTGCCAGACCAACTGCTTTGCGCGCCTGAGCGGCGACTTCCTCAATATCTCGCACGACGTAAATCAGCCCTACAACCAGGCGATTGTCTCTGGCCAGAATCAGGTCCTGCCAAACTACACGGCGGTCGAGTGGCTGCCGCGCTTTGGCTTCACTTGGACGCCCTTTGGCCGTAAAAATACCGTCGTTCGGGGAGGCTTTGGGTTGTTTGCGGATTCTTTCCCAGGCACTGTCGCCGACCAGTTGTTGAGTAATCCGCCGCTACAAGCTGGCTTCAACATTGCCGGTGGCGCTCTTTCTCCTGCGGTTGCCGGAAATCAGGTGCAACTCGCGGCCCAAAGCAACGCAGCGTTCCAAGCTGGGTTCGCGAACGGTGGTACGCTCGCGAGCATTCAAAACAGCGTGCCTGGATTCACCGCGCCCACGATTAACACGGTGGCGAACCGGATAGAAAATCCGCGCTACCAGGAGTGGAATCTGGAATTACAACAAGCTTTGGGTCAGAAGATGTCGTTTTCGCTGAATTACGTGGGAAATCACGGAGTTCACGAGGTAGTACAGAATCCGGGCCTGAACGCGTTTTGCGATAGCAATTGTCAAGGACAGTTAGGCACTACCGCAGGGCATTTCGGAGATCTGCCGACGACAGCGACCGATCCGCGGTTCTCGACGGTTACCGAGGTCGGCTCCGTAGGGGTATCCAATTACAACGGACTGACAGCTTCTGTTACTGGCCGAACCAGAAGTTTAACTGTGCAGGCAAACTACACCTGGAGCCACGCACTCGATGAGATTTCCAATGGCGGTATCCTGCAATTCGGCCAGAATACAAACTTCAGTCCCCTGAATGCATTCGATCCCTTCAACCTGCGGTCAAACTACGGGAACTCCGACTATGATACTCGGCAGTACTTCAGCCTGAACTACGTCTACAACGTGCCACACAAGTTCGGACGGCGCGCGTTACTCGGAGGATGGGTACTCTCGGGCACGGCCTTCGCGCGCACTGGATTGCCGTTTACGGTCGTTGATTCCAACGCGTTCGGCATTTTGCAAGGTTTCAACTACGGCTTTACGAATATTACGTCGGTCTCAGTGCCGGCGAGCTTCTCAAGGACTGGAGGTCAGACATGCAGTGCGAGTGCCGCTAATCCGGCTACACCCTGCCTGCTGGCTTCCAATTTCAGTCCCGCTGTGAACGGTTTTGGCCAGCAACGCCGCAACCAGTTCACCGGACCGAGCTACTTCAATACTGATCTGGCGATAACGAAAAACTTTCACATCCCGCACTGGGAGGCTGGAGTGCTAGGTGTTGGGGCGCAGTTCTTTAACGTCCTGAACCACCCGCACTTCGACCAGCCAGACGCAGACATTGCTTCTCCAACGTTTGGCAGTGTCATCAACCCAATCAGTTCACCAACCAGCATCTTCGGTTCTTTCCTGGGGGCGGACACTTCGCCGCGACTGATTCAATTGCACGCGAGCATCACGTTCTAGGGTCGAAATCCGAGCTGAAACTGGGGCGGCCCTTCCCTAGGGCCGCCCTTTTTCTCACCGACACCATTGCGTGAATTGCCTGCCAAATCTTTCGCTTTTAACGGCTGAAGCATGCGAGTGGAGGGCGAGTTGCGACACTGTACTGAGGGCGACTCGGAAACAATCCACGTGAGCGGTTGAGCGGGATTGCTGTTGTAAAATCGTTATTACAATCATTCGCGGCTTCCTTGGTAAGCACTCGACAACTTTCGGCGGGTGATCCTGGTGAAGTCCGCTCTCGACGTCTACACCGGACCTGTACCGCCTAATTCACTTTGGCACGACGAGAGGGCCGTTCGTGATAAGTTTCGAATCCACTATGCCGATCTCGACCCGGCGGTTGGCAGCACGCGCCTGTTCGCTGTCGCCCGGAACGCGCGGGTCGGATTTGCCAAAACCCTTGGTGCTCATGATTGTCGGGGAAATTCCGGTCTGCATCAAGAAGTCGCGAACAGCTTCGGCGCGACGCTGTGAGAGTTGCAAGTTGTACGTCTGCGTGCCGATGTCGTCCGTATATCCGTAGACAGCAATCGTATATCCCTTAAGCGTCATCAGGATCCCGGCGATGCGATTGAGGATGTCGCGATATTCCGGTTTAATGTTCGCCTTATCAAAGTCGAAGCGAATCGACTTGCTGTCCAGTGTCATCACCAGGCCCATGGCGGTGCGACGCGTTTCGGCGATTTGCCCGAGAGCCTGTTGCAGCTGTACAAGTTCCGCCTCTCGCTCTTGCCGATATTCCTCAGCCTGCTGGGTGGCTTGATCTGCCTTCTGCTGCTCGGCGGCGGCCTGCTGCCGCGCAAGTTGCGCCTGCGCCTCCGAGTTCGATTGATCCTGCTTCGCCAAGTCGCGTTGTTGAGCGGCTGCCTGCGCGTTCGCAGCCGCTTGCGAAGCCTGCTGAGCCAACGTCTGCGATTGCTCCTGTGCGCGCACGACCAGCCGGCTGAAACCTTCCGTCTGCTGGCTGAGCCGTGCCACCTCGCGCTCCAGGCGACGGACCGAGATTAGATAGACAAACCCAAGAACCAAGCTGAGCGCGATTGCGATCACTCCCAGAGCCAGCGCTAACTTCCCTTGAGACTTGGCAGGTGCATCCCCAAGTCCACGCTCGTCCGGTTTCAGCGCCTCGCGTGAAGAGTCCATCATTCGGCAATCTTAGCGTGGAATTCTAGAGTGAGGCAAAACGAGATAGCTCCCGGATTGTCGGCTATCCGGAAGCTATCGGTTAGTTGACGAAAAAGTGCGCCGTGAAAGGCGCTGGACTTCAGCGGGTGAAACTCCCGCCCGGGAACTGGTTCGCTCCACCCGGTAGCAATCGAAGCGGCAGCGGAGGCAACGAAGCTGTCGGAGCTTTCGATGTAGAGGGTCGCATGGCGACTCGGCGAGCGTGCAGGC
>Ga0070698_100003947_pt1 | contig 16312 bp, 13 predicted proteins | sample KBSK1502metaG_FD_65477 | JGI IMG/M metagenome (GOLD analysis project Ga0070698, IMG submission 65477) | Corn, switchgrass and miscanthus rhizosphere microbial communities from Kellogg Biological Station, Michigan, USA - KBS K1-50-2 metaG | ecosystem: Host-associated > Plants > Roots >...
TGCCCTTGCCCGCGACGTCGACCAGCGCGAGCTCGAGCGTCTTCCCGTTGCAGGCGGACACCAGGAAGTCCCCGCCGAACGAGGAGCCCCCGGCCGGCTGCAGCACCGACGCTGAGTGCCATCGGTCCGGCAGCTCCGGCAGCCGGCCCTGGGCCCGGATCCGGTCCCGCAGGTCGATCAGCATCTGGTCGCCGCGCAGCCCGGACACCCCCAGCTTCGCCCGTGCACGGGCCAGCGCGTCCGCGAACACCGCGGTGACCGCGATCGTCGCGATGATCCCCGGACCGGCCTTGTCGTACGCCGCGTCGTACGCCAGCGCCGCCCCGATCAGCACGAACAGCACCCGCAGCGCCCGCGGCCACAGCAGCAGCCCGCCCGCAAGCAACGGCAAGATCATCACTCCGGGCGAGAACCACGACATGGAGACCCGAACCGCGGCGGCGCCGATGGTCACCACCACGAGCGCCAGCACGAACGCCAGCCGCCGGTTCCGGGTCAGGAACTGCCGCCGGACCAGACCGCGAACCCGCTGCGCCGCCGCCAGCACAACGGCCCCGAATCCGCGCGGGCTACGAACAACCATCTTGCCGGCACTGTACCGGCATACCCGGGCTCCAGCACCCTTGGCCCGCGGCCCGGCGGCCGCCCGCAGGCTCGCTGATAAGCCATCAAATGTCGCAAATCCCGACAGCCTATATGGGCACCTGCAGCTTGCGCAAAGCACAATGCATGGACAATTCCGGCTCGGTCCCGTTCTTGACCGTTTTGGTCATGATCTTCGTTACAGGCTGTTAATATCGCAGCCCTGCCCTGGAATAACGTCGGGGTCGCCGCGCGGTCCGCTACCACTTCTCACGCCGAGGCACCGCCATGGGTTTGCGTCGCTGGTCCATACGCATGAGGATCTTCCTCCTCGTCGCCATCCCCATCCTGTCCCTGATTGGGCTCTACGTCTTCACGGCGACCATTACGGCCAGTAGCGCGATCAGCCTCGCCAGGTCCACGACTGTGAAGAACACGGTGGCCCTGCCGGTGGCCAACGTGGACAGGGGGCTCTATGCCGAGCGCATCGCGGCGGTGATCTACCTGGCCGCTCCGGTACCGCGGAGCCTGGCGGCCCTGCGGGCGGAGGAGCACAAGACCGACCAGGCCGTGGCGGGCTTCAAGGCCGCCGCCGCGACAGCCGCGGGCAGCGCGAGCGCAGCAGAGCAGCAGGCGTTCGCGACGATGTCCGCCGACCTGGCCGGCCTCCCGGCGCTGCGGTCCCGGGTAGTCTCCCTGAGCATCAGCAGGCCCGCGGTGATCACCGCGTATGAGAGCATCGTGAACCAGGACTCTGCCATCCTGACCCAGCTCATCCTGCAGCAGGACACCAATGTATCGCTGGCCACCCAGTCGCTCGTGCTCAGCAGGAGCGTCAAGGTCGAGGACCTGCTCCTGCAGGAAGACGCGCTGGTGCTGGGCGACACGGTGGCGCGATCGTTCTCCCCGGCCGATCGCCAGGAGTTCACCCAGCTCGCTGGCGCTCGCCGGATCCTGTACGCACAGGTCATCGCCGAATTTGATCCCGCCTACCGCGCGATCTTCAACAAGGCCATCACTCCGGGTATCGCAGGGCTTCTCGAAGCGCTCGAAAACAGGGTGATCGGCGATGCCCGGCCCGGCCGCGTACCGCCGGTGTCCCCTACGTCCTGGGGCGCCGCGGTCCAGGCGTACTCCGCGGGAATCCAGCAGGCGGGCGGGCAGGCGGCAGACGAGATCACCGCCAACGCGCAGCCGGTCGCCGACTCGACATTCCTCAGGCTGTTCCTGGCCGGCGGCCTCGGCCTGCTGGCCGTGATCCTGTCGATCTTCGGCTCGATCTGGATCGGCCGCGGCCTCGTGCGCCAGCTCGCCGACCTCCGACGGTCCGCCCTCGATCTGGCCACCACGCGGCTGCCGGGCGTCGTGGAGCGGCTGCGGGCAGGCCAGGACGTGGACGTGTCGGCGGAGGCACCGCCGCTGGAGTCGGGCGCCGATGAGATCGGCCAGGTCACGGCCGCCTTCAACGCGGTGCAGCAGACGGCGGTGCAGGCCGCCGTCGGCGAGGCCCAGCTCCGCCGCGGCCTCAGCGACGTGTTCCGTAACCTGGCCCGGCGCAGCCAGTCGCTGCTGCACCGCCAGCTCGCCCTGCTCGACACCATGGAGCGCCGCGCGAGCGAGCCCGAGGAACTCGAGGACCTGTACCGCATCGACCATCTGACCACCCGCATGCGCAGGCACTCGGAGGGCCTGATTATCTTGTCCGGCGAGTCGCCCGGGCGTGGCTGGCGCCACCCGGTCCGGCTGGTGGACGTCATCCGGGGCGCGGTCGCGGAGGTGGAGGACTACACGCGGATCAGGGTCACGATCGGAACGTCAGCGGCGCTGATCGGCCCCGCCGTGGCCGACGTCATCCACCTGATCGCCGAGCTCGCCGAGAACGCGACGATCTTCTCGCCGCCCAACGCCCCGGTCCGGATCCACGGCGACACGGTCGGCCGGGGCTTCGCCATCGAGATCGAGGACCGCGGGCTCGGCATCGCCGAGGAGAAGCTGGCCAAGATAAATCACGACCTCGCGCATCCGCAGCAGTTCGACCTTTCCGGGAGCGAGCAGCTCGGCCTGTTCGTGGCCGGGCAGCTGGCCCGCCGGCACGAGATCCGGGTCACCCTGCAGCCCTCGCCCTACGGTGGCATCACCGCGATCGTGCTGATCCCGAAGGCCCTCATCGTCGACGACACCGAGGCCGCCGCGCTGGCCGCGAGCGAGCGCGCGAGCCGGCTCACCGGCCGGCCGGCCTCGCTGAACCACGGCGCCATCGCCGAGCCGGCGGCGCTGGCCCAGCTCGGCACGTCGACGTCGGCCGACGCCGCCACTGGCGAGCTGCCGCCCGGCACCGCCGGCGAGCTGCCGCCCGGCACGGCCGGCGAGACCCCGCCCGCCTCCCCTTCCCCCTTCACTGTCCCGGTGGCGGAGGCGGGCAGCGTCTTCACGCCGCGGCGTCCCCGCGCGGCGGCGGCAGCGTCCGCCGCGGCCGATGACCCGGCCGCCACGGTGGCCGACAGCTCGTTCCGGTTCCCCATCACCGCGCCGCAGGGCCATCCGGCCGACTCCGACGCCGCGGACCCGCGGGTCACCACCACCGAGCTGACGAAGATGGGCCTGCCGGTGCGGGTCCGCCAGGCCAGCCTGGCCCCCCAGCTTCGCGACAGCAGCAGGCTCGCGCCCGCCGAGTCATCCGGGGAGACAGCGCCCGACGTGCCGTCTCCCGAGGCGGCCCGCAGCACGATGACCGCCCTGCAGAGAGGCTGGGAGCGCGGTCGCTACATCTCCGGGGCCCCGGTTCCGTCGTTCGGCACGGGGCAGAGCGCAGACCCCAGCAGGGACGGTGACGAGCGCAACGACGAGTGATCCCGCTAGCGGATCCAGCACCGGAAGGGGGAAACGTGAGCCTGGCCAGCGAACTTGACTGGCTCCTCGACGACCTGGTCGCCAGGGTCGTCGACATCGAGAAGGCCGTCATCCTGTCCAGGGACGGCCTGGCCATCGGAGCGTCTGCGGGGCTGAGCAAGGAAGACGCGGATCACCTGTCGGCGGTCGCGGCCGGCTTCCAGGGCCTGGCCCGGGGGGTAGGCCGCCATTTCGGAGGGGGTCACGCGACTCAGATCATTGTCGAGATGGAATCAAAATTCTTGTTCGTAACGGCCGCAGGCGAGGGCAGTTGCCTGGCTGTGCTGGCCACCGCCACAGCTGACGCGGGGCTCGTCGCCTACGAGATGGCGGTTCTGGTCACCCGGGTCGGAGAGCACCTGGCCGTTACGTCGCGGCCGGTTCCCTCGAGCGCAGAAACGAAGTGACGTGGCGTGTCCCCGGCAGACGAGAGGTGGCTTGACGAGGACGCCGGGCCCATCGTCCGCCCCTACGCGCTGATCGGCGGCCGGACCCGCCCGAGCGGCGAGACGTTCGACCTGGTATCGATGATCACCGCCGTTCGGGGCTCCCCGGCCGACCTGGACGGTCTCGAGCCCGAGCACCTCATGCTGCTGCGGCTGTGCCGCCTCCCGACCTCGGTAGCGGATCTCGCTGCCGACCTGGATCTTCCCATCGGCGTCGTCCGCATCCTGCTGTCCGATATGCGGCAGCGCAGGCTCATCGCGGTTCATAACCCGCCGCCGGCCCGGCTGACGGACCCGCAGCTCCTGAGGGAGGTGGCGGATGGACTACGCAGGCTCTTATCGGGACCCGAGCCTGGCGGCGGCGCCGGTCGCCATCAAGATCATTATCGCGGGGGGCTTCGGTGCGGGCAAGACCACCCTGGTGAGCTCGGTGACCGAGATCCGGCCGCTGCGAACCGAGGAGCACCTGAGCGCGCCGAGCACGCAGGTCGACCTGACCGACGGCGTCGAGGACAAGACGACCACCACGGTCGCGATGGACTTCGGCCGCATCACGATCCGGGATGACCTCGTGGTCTACTTGTTCGGCACGCCGGGCCAGCAGCGGTTCTGGTTCATGTGGGATGAGCTGGCGCTCGGCGCGCTCGGCGCGGTCGTGCTGGCCGACACGCGGCGGCTGGCCGACAGCTTCCCGTCCGTGGACTACTTCGAGCGGCAGGGCACGCCGTTCATCGTGGCCGTCAACTGCTTCGACGGAGCCAGGCGCTTCCCCACCGACGCGGTCAGGGCCGCGCTCAACCTGGACTCCCACGTACCGGTCATCCTGTGTGACGCGCGCCAGTTCATCTCCTGCCGCGATGTCCTCGTCACGCTGGTGGAGCACGCGATCCGCCTGCTCAGCGGCAGCCCTGGCCACCTCACGTCCTCGCCGGCCTGAGGACCAGGGGGCATCGGCGGGCCAGGCACCGATATCCGCTCGCCATAACGACCGGCGCCCGGTACAAACAAGCATGACCGCTGCCTACCCCATCCGCCCGATCGACCCCGACGAGTTCCCCGCCTTCTACGCGGTGATCGAGCACGCCTTCAACTCCAGTCACCAGACCGATGCCGAGATGCGGCATGATCTCGCCACTTTCGAGTTCGACCGCAGCCTGGCCGCGTTCGACGGGGGCGACATCGTCGGGACCGCGGGCGCGTTCACGTTCCAGATGGCGGTGCCGGGCGAGATCGCCCCGGCGGCCGGGGTCACGGCGGTCAGCGTGCTGCCGTCGCACCGGCGCCGCGGGATCCTGTCCAGCCTGATGCGCCGCCAGCTGGCGGACGTCCGCGAGCGCGGCGAGACGGTGGCGGCGCTGTTCGCCTCGGAGGCCGCGATCTACGGGAGGTACGGCTACGGCCCCGCCTCGGCCGAGCTCGATCTCACCATCCGCCGCGGAGAGGGCACGATGGCCGCGCCGCCAGGCGGCGGGCGCCCGGCCGAGCCGCCGCGGCTGCGCAGCCTGGAGCCGCGTGACGCCATAGCCGAGCTGGCCAAGGTCTACGACGGCGTGCTTCGCGGGCGGCCCGGCATGCATGCGCGCGACGACCGCTGGTGGGACTACGTCGTGTGGGATCCGGAGCACCGGCGTTCCGGTCGCAGCCCGCTACGCTGCGTGATCGCCGAGGACGACGCGGGCCCGCGCGGATACGCCCTGTTCGCGGTGACCCCGGACTGGGGCGAGTACGGACTCCCCGGCAGCGTGCTGCGCGTACAGGAGCTGATGGCCACCGATCCCGCCGCGTACGCGGCGGTGTGGGGCGAACTGCTGACCAGGGACCTCGTCGCCGAGGTCCGCGCTCGCATGCGGCCCGCCGACGACCCGCTGCTGCACCTGCTCGCCGACGGCCGGCGCGCCCGCGCGCACCTCCTGGACGGGCTCTGGGTGCGGCTGGTCAGCGTGCCCGGGGCCCTCACCCGGCGGCGCTACGCATGCGCCGCGGACGTCGTCATCGACGTCGCCGACGACCTCTTCCCCGGCAACGCCGGGCGGTGGCGGCTGCAGACAGCGCCCGCGGCGGAACCGGCCGGCCCCCGCGCGACCTGCGAGCGGACCTCGGCGTCGGCCGATGTCGCCCTGCCGGTCCGGGCGCTGGGTGCCGCCTATCTCGGCGGCACCCGGCTCGGCGCGCTCGCCGCCGCCGGGCTGGTCACCGAGCTCCGGCCGGGCGCGCTCGCGGCGCTGTCCGCCGCCCTGTCCTGGGACCCGGCCCCCTGGTGCCCGGCGATCTTCTGATGGCTCGCGTGCGAGACTGGGGCCGGAGGACGCAAATGCCGGGGATGAAGGTAACGCTAGACGCGGCGATGCGCGCCAGGGACGTCTCCAGGCCGCACGCCGAGCACGAGGACCAGGCGGTCGCCAGCGAGCCACAGCCCGCCCGGACCCGGGACCAGGGCCAGGACACGCGGGAAACGCGCGGCGCTCAGCCGGCGGGGTCCGCCGCGGCCGGCACACCGCCCGGCGCCGTGGCTGGCGGCGCGCCGAAGGGCAGGCCCCCCCGCAGGCGCCGGCGACGCCGCTGACGCCGGCGGTCCCCGCTCGAGGCGGGCACCCAGAGCGACGGCGGGTGGAGGGGCGAGACCTTCAGCGGGCGTGCCTGGCCCGGTACGGCTGCGGCCGGGGCCAGCCAAGCCGGCCGCCGCCGTCGCTCAGGCTGAGAGAACCGTTACGACGGTGTGCCCGATCTTGATCTTGTCGCCCTTCTTCAGGCGCTGGGGTGCGTGGATGCGGCGCCCGTTGAGCGACGTGCCGTTGGTCGAGCCGAGGTCTTTGACGTACCAGAAGCCGTGCGCGACCGTGAAGCGCGCGTGGTGGTTGGAGGCGTACTCATCGATCACGGCCAGCGCGCCCTGCCGGCCCGCGATGAAGTCGGTGTGGAAGCTCTGGCGCTGGTCACCGACCTGCACCATGATCGTCTGGATGCGGACGCCGGCGAGATCCGCCACTGTGACCCCGGTCTGGCCGGCGATGGCGGACACCGCGGCTCTCCAGGCTTTCTGCTCCTCCTCGGTGGCGTCCTCCCACGCCGGGAGTGACTCCTCAACTGCGCCCCGGTGGGCTTCGTAAGCGGTTCGCGCGAGGTGTTCGAGGCCGGTGCTGGTCACGGTTTCGATGATGCCAGAGGGTACGGGGTGCTGCCTCCCGGGAGAACCGCGCCTTAACCGGATGCGGCGGATAAGAGGCCTGTCCCCGGCACGACCAGGGCCACCAGCGGGCCAGGTGAGCCCCGTGTGACGCATGCGCCGCGCCCTGCGCGTTGGGTATCCTCGGCGGCATGAGCGCCGCGGCCGATCCCGCGGGCGGCCCCCGGACCGGCCGCGGAGCCCCGTGCGACGGCGCGATGACCGACGATCTCGGCTGGGCGCTCGGGGTGGTCTTCCGCTCCTACGCCAAGGCCGCGAACCTCGCGTTCTCAGAACTACCCGGGGGGCCGCGCGGCTACCAGGTGCTCGCCGCCGCGGTCCGCGGCGAGCCCGGCAACCAGCTCAAGCTGGCCCAGCACCTCGGAGTCGATCGCACGGTGATGACGTACCTGCTGGACAAGCTCGAGAACGCCGGGCTCATCGAGCGGCGCCCGGACCCGCAGGACCGCCGCGCCCGGCAGATCGTGGCCACCGCGAGCGGGCGCGAGCGGCTCGAGGACCTGGACCGGCGGCTGCAGGCCGCCGAGCACCACGTGCTGTCGGGCCTGGACTCCGAGGCCGACCGCCTCGCCTTCCGCGCCCTGCTGCGGCGGCTGGCGACGCACGCCAGCGCCCTCGACCCGGTGCGCGGCGGCTGCGAGATCGTGCCGGACGCCGGCGGGCCCTGCGCCCACGCCGGCGACTGACGCTCAGCGGACCGCGCCGGCGGTCCGGCCGGCGCGTGCGCGGGCCGTGGCCGCGGCGGCCAGTGCGCGGACGATCGGGTGGGGCCGGGTTCCGTCTCCCGCCAGCTCGGGCTGGAAGAGGGTGGCGAGGAAGAACGGGTGCCCGGGCAGTTCCGCGACGCGGACCTGGCCGTCGTCGTCGTGGCCGGTGAACCGCAGCCCGTGCTTGGACAGCGTGGCCAGGTAGTCCGGGTTGAGGCCGAACGAGCAGTGGTAGCGCTCGATGGTCCGCTCGGTGCCCAGGATCCGCTCGGCCAGGGTGCCGGGCGTTATCCGGACGGCGCCCTCGTGACCGACCAGCGAGCAGGCCAGCGGGATGATCAGGAACCTCGACGGGTCAGGCCGCTGATCCCCCGGCAGGTACTCGGCGTGGCCGACGTCCAGCCCGCAGACACTGCGGGCGAACTCGACAAGCGCGTGCTGGAAGCCGCCGCAGGTGCCGAGAAACGGTATCCCCTGCTCGCGAGCGGTTCTGGCGGCCGCGATGGCCCCTTCCGGGTTCCGGTACGGGCCGCCGGGCGCGACCCAGATCGCGTCGAACCCGCGGAGATCGTCGTCCGTGACGTCCTCGGTGGGGATCCAGTACGCGTCGAGCACGAGGCCGTCGCGCTGACGCAGGGCCTCGATGAGCACGGGGATGCGGGCGTGGGCGCGCACGTTGGGCGAGCGGTCGCCGACGAGCGCAATCCGGGCGGGGGCAGGCAGTGAGTCGCTCATGCGGATAGCATCGCGCTCGGTCGTGTTAAGCGCCAACGATGATTGTTTGTGCTTCGATAAGCGATGGTGATGGCCGTGGATCCGCACCTGCTGAGAACGTTCGTGGCCGTGGCGGGCCGGGCCAGCTTCTCCGCCGCGGCACGGGATCTGGGTTACACCCAGGCCGCGGTGTCGCAGCACATCGCCGCGCTGGAGAGCGATCTCAAGGTCTCGCTGCTGACCCGGCGCCCGGTGGTGCCCACCGAGGCCGGCCGCCGCCTGCTCGAGCACGCGGCGCCGATCCTGCTGCGCCTGGACGCCGCGCGCGCGGATGTCACGCGCCTGGCGGGAGCGCCGCGGGCCCGGCTGCGCGCGGGCACGTCGCCACTGGCCTCGGCCCGCCTGGCGGCGGTGCTCGCGGCGCTGCTGGGTCCGATGCCGCGGCTAGAACTGACCGTGCGGGTTGCCGACCGCGAGAGCGTTGCCGCCGAGGTGGCGTCCGGAACGCTGGACGTCGGCCTGGTCGACGGCCTGGCCGCGCCGAGCGACCCGCTGCGGCTCTCCGAGGTCAGCCCGCTGACGGCGATCGGCGTTGGCGAGGAGCAGCCCGTGGTGGTCGTCCCCCGCTCGCATCCGCTGGCCGGGCGCGCCGGGCTGCGCCTGGCGGATCTCCTGGACGCCCGGTGGATCGACGCTCCCGGCACGGCCGTGCCCCTGGGCGACCTGCGCCGCGCCGCCGGCGCCGACGGGTTCCGCCCCGCGCTGGCCTACGAGGGCACCGACACCGGCACGCTGGTCGCGCTCGCCGCGGCGGGCCACGGGCTCGCCGTGGTTCCCGCAGCGGCCACGGAGCGGTACCCGGGCGTGGCCTCGATTCCGATAACGGCTCCGCGCCTGGTGCACCGGACCGAGCTGCTGCACGGAAGCATCGACGCCGGCTCCCCCGCCGCCGCCCTCGCGAGCCTGCTCGCCGGCTGAGCTACCCCTCGGGCGGGATCGGCGGCAGCTCGCCCGTGGCCTCATAGTCGGAGATCATCGCGAGCCGCCGGGCGTGCCGCGACTCGCCCGAGAACTCGGTGCTCACGAACACCCGTGCGAACGTCACCGCGTCCTCGATCGAGTACATGCGCGCGCCGAGGCTGAGCACGTTCGCGTTGTTGTGCAGCCGGGCGAGCTGGGCGGTCTCCTCGGTCCAGGCGACCGCCGCCCGCACCCCGGCGATCTTGTTCGCGGCGATCTGCTCGCCGTTCCCCGAGCCGCCGATCACGATGCCCAGGCTCCCCGGATCGTTGATGACCGAATCCGCCGCGGCCATCACGTAGGGCGGGTAGTCGTCGTCGTCGTGCTCGGCCGGCGGACCGCAGTCCACGGGGTCATGGCCGGCCTGCTTCAGCCACTCGATCAGGTGGCCTTTCAGCACGAAGCCCGCGTGATCTGAGCCAAGGTAGACGCGCACGGCTGCCAGTCTGTCAGACCCGTCAGAATTGCAGGGCCTTGACCTCCAGGTACTCCTCCAGGCCGTGGACGCCAAGCTCCCGGCCGTAGCCGGACTGGCCGAACCCGCCGAACGGGGCCGCGACGTTGAACGCGCCGCCGTTGATCTCGACCTGGCCGGCCCGCAGCCTGCGCCCGACCGCCACCGCGTGCTCCAGGTCGGCCGACCAGACGCCCGCGGCCAGGCCGTACGGCGTGCCGTTGGCGATCTCCACGGCCTCGTCCTCGGACGAGTAGCCGATGACCGAGAGCACCGGGCCGAAGATCTCCTCCTGCGCGATCGCCATGTCCGGCTTCACGTCGGCGAACACCGTGGGCAGCACGTAGTAGCCGGTGCCGAGGCCCTCGGGGGGCTGCGGGCCGCCCGCCACCAGCCGGGCGCCCTCGGCCAGCCCTCGCTCGATGTACCCGCGGACCCGGTCACGCTGCGCGGCGGAGACGAGCGGGCCGAGCCGGGTCCCTTCGGCGAGCGGATCGCCGGGGAGGTAACGTTCGGACAAACTCGCCGCCAGGCCGACGGCCTCGTCGTAACTGTCGCGGTGCACCAGCATCCGGGTCAGGGCGTTGCAGGTCTGCCCGGCGTTGGCGAACGCGCGGGCGACCCCGACCTTGACCGCGGCCGGCAGGTCGGCGTCGGGGAGGATCACGTTCGCTGACTTGCCGCCCAGCTCCAGCGTCACCCGCTTGACGGTCGCCGCGGCCACCTCGGCCACGCGCCGGCCGGCCCGCACCGAGCCGGTGAACGAGACGACATCGACGCCCGGGTGCCCGGCCAGTCCCTCGCCTGTCACCGGCCCCGTGCCGCTGACCAGGTTGAATACTCCCGGGGGCAGCGCCGTCTCGTGGAAGATCCCGGCGAGCTCGTAGGCGGCGAGCGGCGCGACCTCGCTCGGCTTCAGCACCACCGTGCACCCGGCGGCGAGGGCCGCGGCCACCTTGGCGACGACCTGGTGCAGCGGGTAGTTCCAGGGCGTGATCGCTCCGGCCACCCCGGCGGGCTCCCGGACGATCAGCGAGTTGCCGACCCGCTCCCCGCCGAAGTCGTAGGCGGCCAGCAGGTCGACGTAGCTGGCGAGGACCGCGAGCGGGGTCCCGACCTGGACCCGCAGCGCGAAGGCGGCCGGCGAGCCCATGTCCGCCGAGATCACCGCCGCGACCGGCTCGGCCCGTTCCTCGAGCAGCTCCCGTGCCGCGTCAAGCCGGCGCGCCCGCTCGGCCGGCGCGGTGCCCGACCAGCTGGCGAACGCGGAACGGGCCGCGACCACGGCCGCGTCCACGTCGGCCGGATCACCGGCCGGCACGCTGTCGATGACCTGCTCGGTGGCCGGATTGACGACCTCGACACCCCGCTCGCTGGCCGACGGCACCCAGCTGCCGCCGATGTAGTTGCTCCGCATGCCACTATCGTCGCGCAATGCCAGCCGCGAGGGCCGGCCGGAGGTCGGCCCGAGCGGCTGGCAGCAGACGCGGCGGCGACGGGAAGCACTGTGGAGGCGGTCACCGGCGTATGCCGGATGCGAGGGCCGGCCGGAGGCTGGCCCGAGCAGACGGCAGGGGGGCTCCTGGGGGGCGAAGTCCCGCGGTCTGGGGGGTTCCGGGGGGTTATCCCCCCGGTTAAAACACAGGCTCGCGGGTGCGGCTGCGCTTGAGCTCGAAGAACCCGTCGGTGCCCGCGACGAGCAGGACGCCGTCCCACAGGCGGGCGGCGGCGTCGCCGCGCGGGATCGGCGAGACCACCGGCCCGAAGAACGAGGCACCGTCCACCGAGATCACGGGCGTGCCCACCTCGTAGCCGACCCGGTCCATGCCGTCGGCGTGCGACGCGCGGAGCGCCTCGTCGTAGCCTGCCGAGTCGTCCATCGCGTCGGCCAGGTCCGCCGGCAGGCCGGCCTCGGCCAGGGCCGCCTCGATCGTGGCCCGGTCAATCGGCGCCTTCTCATGGTGGAACCGCGTGCCCAGCGCGGTGTAGAGGGGCAGCAGCACATCGGGGCCGAGCTTCTGCTCCGCGGCGATCGCGACCCGCACCGGTCCCCAGGCCTGCGCCATGAATTCCCGGTACGGCTCCGGCACGTCCTTGCCCTCGTTGAGCACCGCCAGGCTCATCACGTGCCAGCGGGTCGTGACCGGGCGGACCTTCTCGACCTCGAGCATCCAGCGGGAGGCGATCCACGCCCACGGGCAGAGCGGGTCAAACCAGAAATCGACGGGCGTGGGCTTCTGCTGCGCCATTGCGCGCTCCTCGGGGTGGGGGGATGCTCGTGACAACCGGGGGGCTGGCCGGGTCATTCCAAGCGTCGGCGTGCGATCATGCACCGAACGGTTGTCCGGGAAGGGATCAGAACAGTGGCCAGCAACCTCACGCGCGATGAGGCGCGGGAACGCGCACGCCTGCTCGACGTCGAGTCTTACCGGGTCGACCTGGACCTGACCGGAGGAGACGTCACGTTCGGCTCGGTGTCGACGGTCAGGTTCGGCTGCGCCAGGCCGGGGGCGTCGACGTTCGTCGACCTGTCCGCGCCGGGCGTCCGGGAGATCGTCCTGAACGGGACCCGCCTCGGCCCGGAGAACTTCGACGGAAACCGGATCAGGCTGGACGGCCTCGCGGCAGCGAACGAGCTGCGGGTCGAGGCCGACTGCGCGTACTCGCGCTCGGGCGAGGGCCTCCACCGGTTCACCGACCCGGCCGACGGCGCCGTCTACATGTACTCGGACCTGGAGACGTTCGACGCGCACCGGGTCTACGCCTGCTTCGACCAGCCTGACCTGAAGGCCACGTTCCAGCTGGAGGTCACCGCCAGGGAAGGATGGCAGGTGATCTCGAACATGGCGCCGGCCACGAGCGGGCAGGCTCGGGGGACGGGGACGGCCCGCTGGCAGTTCCCCCCGACGCCGGTGGTCCCGACGTACATCACCGCGGTCGCGGCGGGCCCCTACCACGTGGTGCGGGACGAGCACGACGGCATCCCGCTGGGCATTTTCTGCCGCCAGTCGCTGGCCAGCTACCTGGATCCGGACGAGATCTTCGAGGTGACCCGGCAGGGCCTCGACTACTTCCACGCCGCGTTCGGCCTGCGCTACCCGTTCGGCAAGTACGACCAGCTGTTCGTGCCGGAGTTCAAGGCCGGCGCGATGGAGAACGCGGGCGCGGTCACGTTCGTCGAGGCCTACGTGTTCCGGTCCCGGGTGACCGACACCCTCCGGGAAGCCCGCGCCGAGACGATCCTGCACGAGATGGCGCACATGTGGTTCGGTGACCTGGTCACCATGCGCTGGTGGGACGACCTGTGGCTGAACGAGTCGTTCGCCACCTGGGCCGGCACCGTGGCCCAGGCCGAGGGCACCCGCTGGACCGCCGCGTGGACCACGTTCGCGCAGGCCTGGAAGGCCTGGGCGTACCGGCAGGACCAGCTGCCCTCGACGCACCCGATCGCCGCGGACATCCCCGACATCGCGGCCGTCGAGGTGAACTTCGACGGGATCACCTACGCCAAGGGCGCCGCCGTGCTCAAGCAGCTCGTCGCCCACGTCGGCCGGGAGAACTTCATCACGGGGCTGCGGCGTTACTTCGAGCAGCATGCCTGGGGCAATGCGGTGCTCGGCGACCTGCTCGCGGCCCTGGAGCAGGCCTCGGGACGGGACCTGTCGAGCTGGTCGAAGAAATGGCTGGAGACGGCCGGGGTGAACACGCTGCGGCCCGAGTACCAGTGCGACGCCGACGGCAGGTTCACCTCGTTCGCGGTGATCCAGGAGGCGCCGGCGAGCCACCCCGTGCTGCGGCCGCACCGCATCGCCATCGGCCTGTACGGCCGCGGCGGAGCGGGCCTGGCCCGGCAGTACCGGGTCGAGCTCGACGTCGACGGCGAGCGCACCGAGGTACCCGAGCTGGTGGGCCGCGACCGTCCCGACCTGGTGCTGGTCAACGACGACGACCTGACCTACGCCAAGATCCGGCTGGACGATCACTCCCTGCGCACGCTGGTCACCAGCATCGGCGAGTTCAGCGACTCGCTCCCCGCCGCCCTCTGCTGGGCCGCCGCGTGGGACATGTGCCGGGACGCGGAGATGGCCGCCCGGGACTACGTGAGCCTGGTCCTGTCCGGAGCGGGCGCGATCGAGGACATCAGCGTCGTGCAGACCGTGCTGCGCCAGGCCGCGACGGCGGCCCGCCGGTTCGCCGACCCGGCCTGGCACGAGACCGGGCTGCTGCGCATCGCCGGCGCGCTGCGGGACCTGCTGCAGCCCGCCGAGCCGGGCTCGGACTGGCAGCTCGCCTATGTCCAGGCCCTGGCCGGGGTCGCCCTCTCCGACGCTGACCTGGCCCTGCTCGCCGGGCTGCTCGACGGGTCCGCGTCGCTGGAAGGCCTGGCCGTCGACACCGACCTGCGCTGGCAGCTGCTGTACCGGCTGGCCAGCCGCGGCGTCGCCGGGCCGGCCGAGATCGAGGCCGAGCTGGCCAGGGACGCCACGGACGCGGGCGCCCGGCACGCCGCGACCTGCCGCGCGGCGCTCCCCGACCCGGCGGCCAAGCAGGAGGCCTGGGAGCGGATCATCGGCGGCCAGCTGTCGAACGCGACGTTCCGCGCGACGCTGGACGGCTTCGCGAGCCCGGACTCCGACGAGCTCCTGGCGCCCTACGCGCAGCGCTACTTCGATGTGGTGGCCGACGTCTGGCGGGACTGGAGCTCGGACATGGCCCAGTACTTCGCGCAGAACGCCTACCCGTCGTGGGACATCAGCGAGGAGGCCATCGCCGCCACCGACGCCTACATCGAGCGGACCGATCCCCCTGCGGCGCTGCGGAGGCTGCTCACCGAGGGTCGCGACGACGTGGCCCGCGCCCTGCGCTGCCGCCACCGGGACGCCCAGTCCGGGTAGCGCAGGCGACGGCCCGGACCAGGGGCAGGCCGGGCAGGTCCTCCAGCAGCACCGCCCGGCCCTCGGCATCGCAGAGCGGGATCTGCCAGTTCGGGTACTGGTCGCTGGTGCCCGGGATGTTCTGCGGGCGGCGCTCGCCGACGGCGTCGGCGAGCGAGACGCCGATCAGCGCGGACGGGGTCAGGGCCAGGTAGCCGTACAGCGCCACGGTGAACTCGCCGGGGCCGGGCAGCGGCTCGTCCGGGATCAGGCCCTCCCGTGCGAGCGCGTCCCGCCAGTGCGACAGCGCCTGGCCCGCGGAGCTGCGTTCCGACTCTTCGGGCACCTGCAGCAGGCCAAGGCGGGCCCGCAGCGTCACCTGCTCGCCGGTCCGGAACGCGGCAGCCGGGGGCATGTCGTGGGTTCCCACCGTGGCCATGCAGTTGCGGCGCCAGTGCGCCGGGGCCAGCGGCGTGCCGTCGGCTTCGCGCGCGAACCAGAGCATGGACGTGCCCAGGATCCCGCTGTCCGCGAGGTAGCGGCTGATCCACGGGTCGACCGTGCCGAGGTCCTCGCCGATCGCCAGCGCCCCGGCGCGTGCCGCCTGCCCGGCCAGGGCGGCGACCGCGGCCCGGTGATCGTAACGGAGGTAGGCGCCATGGTCCGGCGACGAGCCTTCCGGGACGACCCACAGCCGCATCAGCCCCATCACGTGATCAACCCGCAGCCCGCCGCCGTGCCGCAGGGCCGCGGCGAACAGGTCGGCCAGCGGCCGGTAGCCGGCCGCGGCCAGCCGCCACGGGTGCCAGGGCGGCTGCGACCAGTCTTGCCCGCGCTGGTTGAACTCGTCCGGCGGCGCGCCCACGGACAGGCCGCGTACCAGGAGGTCCTGGTGCGCCCACGCGTCGGCGCCGCCGGGGTGCGCGCCGACCGCGAGATCGCCGATGATCCCGATCTCCATGCCCGCGCCCTGCGCCGCCCGCTGCGCGGCCGCCAGCTGCTCGTCGGCGAGCCACTGCAGCCAGGCGTGGAACTCCGGATCTGCCTCCGGCCCGCCGGGCGCCATGATGCGCGCCGCGCGGCGGGGATCGCGGGCCGGACCGGGCCAGGTCCGCCAGTCGGGCCCGTACCGCTCCGCCAGCGTGCACCAGGTGGACCAGTCTTCGAGAGCGCGGCCGCCGCGCCGGCGGAACCGCTGGTACTCCTCGCGCCGCCGGTCGCTCAGCGGAACCTCACGGATGATCTTCAGAGCCTCCCGCTTGGCGTCCCATACGGCGTCCCGGTCGATGAGGTCGGCGGTGGTGTTCCGGCTCCGGAGCGGGGCCGCGAGCGCGTCGACCTGCTCCCGCTGCCGCGCGTCGAGCCGGCGGTACTCGGCGATGTCCTCGATCCGCAGGTAGAGCGGGCTGATGTATCTCCTGGTCATCGGGAGATAGGGGGAC
>Ga0070698_100003949_pt1 | contig 16308 bp, 11 predicted proteins | sample KBSK1502metaG_FD_65477 | JGI IMG/M metagenome (GOLD analysis project Ga0070698, IMG submission 65477) | Corn, switchgrass and miscanthus rhizosphere microbial communities from Kellogg Biological Station, Michigan, USA - KBS K1-50-2 metaG | ecosystem: Host-associated > Plants > Roots >...
CCGGCGCGATCCGCCGCCTGGCCGCGAAGTGCGAGCCCCGCCTTCTCTATCGCGTGGCCCGGGCCGACTGCCTCGGCCGCACCGGAGACTTCCCGCCGGTGGCCATGGAATGGTTCCTCGACCGCGTGCGGCAGCTCGACGTGGCCGAGCGCCCGCCCGCGCCGCTGCTGAGGGGGCGGGACGTGGTCGCCCTCGGCGTGGCTCCGGGCCCGGAAGTGGGTAGGGTCGTGCGAGAGGTCTACGAGCGCCAGCTCGACGGCTTCGTCACCACGGAGGATCAGGCTCGAGAAGAGGCCAGGCGGCTGGTCGCCCTCAGCCGTGCAGGATCCGGCTCCTGAGCAGCCCGGCGGCCTCGCCGGCCGCGACCGGGCGCGAGAAGAGGAAGCCCTGCGCGCAGGGGCAGTGGAAGCTCCGGAGCTGGGCGGCCTGCGCCGGCGTCTCGACCCCTTCCGCCACCGCGGAAACCCCCAGGTTGGCGGCGAGCGTCACGATCGTGCGCACGAGCTCCCGGTCCTCGACGTCGGCGTCCATGTGGCTCACGAACGCGCGGTCGATCTTGAGGGCGTCGATGGGGAACCGGCGCAAGTAGCTGAGAGACGAGTAGCCGGTGCCGAAATCGTCGATGTCGAGGTTGACCCCGAGCTGCTTCAGCTGGCCCAGCTTGGCGGCGGTTCCCGCGGGATCGTCCATGAGGGCGCTCTCCGTCAGCTCCAGCCGCAGGCTGGGGGCGGGCAGGCCCGACTCGTCGAGGGCCTCGCAGGCGAGAGCCAGCACGTCGGTCTGCGAGAACTGGCGGGCGGAGACGTTGACGCTGATCGCGACCGGCGGGCCGCCCCGCGCCTGCTCCTGCCATCGCCGGGCCTCGGCGCATGCGTTCCGGATCACCCACCCGCCGAGAGGCACGATCGCGCCGATCTCTTCGGCGAGCGGGATGAACTCGTCGGGCAGGAGCAACCCGCGCTCGGGGTGTTGCCAGCGCACCAGGGCCTCCATGCCCGCGATGCGGTGGGTCTCGAGCGAGACGACGGGCTGGTAGTGCAGCCGCAGCTCCTCCCGCTCGAGCGCGCGGCGCAGCTCGGTCTCCATCTTCAGCCGCAAGGTCGCGACGGCGTGCATGGAAGCGTCGAAGATCTCCGAGTTGCCCCGGCCGCGGCGCTTGGCGCGGTACATCGCGATGTCCGCGTCACGGAGGAGGTCGGGAGCGTGCTCGTAGCGCGCGGCTCCCCGCGCGATGCCCACGCTGGCGGTGGCGAAGACCTCGTGGCCGCGCACCTTGAGCGGCGGGCCGAGCTCGTCGTGGATCCGGTCGGCGATGCGCAGCGCCTGGCTCGCGTCGTCCACGTCCTCCACCAGCACGGCGAACTCGTCTCCCCCGAGGCGCGCGACGGTGTCGCCGGGACGGAGGCAGGTCTCGAGCCGCCGGGCGAGGGCCACGAGCACCTCGTCGCCGGCGAGGTGGCCCAGGCTGTCGTTGACGACCTTGAACTGGTCGAGGTCCACGTAGAGCACGGCAAAGGAATAGTCGTCGCGCCGCCGGGCGCGGACGACGGCCTGCTGCAGGCGGTCCCCGAACAGCGTGCGGTTGGCGAGGCCGGTGAGGGCGTCGTGCAGCGCGTCGTGGAGCAGCCGCTCCTCCGCCTCCTTCCGGCGGGTGACGTCGGTCAGGGAGCCCGCCATGCGGTACGCTTCCCGCCGCTCGTCGCGCACGGCAAGGCCGCGGGTCAGCATCCAGCGGTAGCTGCCGTCCTGGTGTCGGATGCGGTACTCCATCTCGAAGTGCGCTTCCTGGCCCTTGAGGTGCGCGTCCAGCCTCTGGCGGAACTCCCCGACCTCCTCCGGGTGGATGCGGCCCATCCACTCCTCCGGCGCCGAGCCGATGTCGGCCGCGGCGTGGCCGAGCATCTCCTTCCAGCGCGGGGAGAAGTGGATCCGGTTGCGCCGGAGGTCCCAATCGAAGAGCCCGTCGTGGGCGCCGCACACGGCCAGGGCGTAGCGCTCCTCGCTCTCGCGCAGGGCCAGCACGGCCGTCTCCTTCTCGTTCTCCATGCGCTGGCGCTCTCGCGCCGAGCCGATGGCGGGACCGAGGCGGGCGATGCGCTCCTTCAGCACGTAGTCGGCCGCTCCCGCCTTGATGATGTCGGCGGCGGTCTCCTCGTCGAGCGATCCGGTGACCACGATGAACGGGGTGCGGGGAGCGATCTGTCGGGCCAGCTCGAGGGCGGCCAGGCCGTGATAGCCGGGCAGGTTGTAGTCGGCCAGGATCAGGTCGAAAGGGAACGAGCGCAGCGCGCGCTCGTAGTCCGGCCGCCCCGTGACCCAGGTGAGCGCGAGCTGGCGGATGTGCTTCCGCAGCTCCCGTTCGAGGAGCTGTTGGTCCGTCGCATCATCCTCCAACATGAGGATGGAGAGCGGATCATCGATCATGGCAACCTGCCGCACGCAAAACAGCCACAGGTATACCATTTCTGGTCGGGCCGGAAAGGCCGGCTGTGATCTACGTCACATTCATGTGATAGAGATCACACACTCGGTGTTCAGCGGCCATAGGCGGTTTCGCTATCTAAAATATTGAGTGTTCTGAGATAAAGCTCGTCCACCTCCTCACGGCTGTTGGCGATGGCCGTGAGGCCCAGCTTCCCGAATTCGGAGAGGGCGCCGATCAGGTGGAAGAGCACTCCCGACTCCGAGGCGTGGTTGTAGTGGAGCTTGTTGTACGTGAGGATCTCGATCAGGTCTTCCGGCAGCAGGCCCCGGTAGGCGTCCGATTTCAGGTTGTCGGTCGCCCGGTAGTACTTGGCGTGGCCGGAAGGCGAAAAGAAGAGGCCGGTGGCGGGATCGAGCTGCCCGCCCGTCAGGAACTGGAGGGCCAGGTAGGGATGGGTCGTGCCCCCCATACGAAGGTTGATCTCGAGGGCGGAGATGTTCCACTCCTTTTCCCCGTGATTGCGGTAGACGAGGAAGTCCACGGAGAAGCGGCTGACGACCCCGTAGCGAGCCAGGACCTGGCCGATCTTCACGCCGGTGTCCTGCACCAACAGGCGGTACTCGTCCTGGGCGGGGAAGCTGCAGCCGAGGAAGACCTGGCCGCTGAGGCCGCCCAGGATCTGGTCGTGGGTGGAGATGATCACCACCTCGCCCTTGGGGCTCACGCGCATCTGGGCGCTGGGGGAGGCCTTCTCCTGCGCCTCGACGTACTCCTCGACGATGCCGCCCATACGCGCGAACTTGTCGAAGTAGATGGCGGGCGTCTCGCTGGGCACCGAGAACTCCAGCTCCTTGAGCGCGGCTTGAAGGTCGGCCCGGCGCTGGCCCTCGGGAAAGCGCACGAGCGCGTTGCCCTCGCCCGAGAAGCTGTCGTTGAGCTTGACCACCGCGCGCTTCAGGCGGGGCCGCGCCTCCCTCAGCTCGACGAGCGCGTTCTCGACCTCGTGCTCCGTGCGCAGGTCCTCGCTGCCCCGCGGCAGCTCGACCTCCGCCTCGCGGAAGACCTTCCGGCTGCCCGACTTCGTGCCCAGGTGGCTGAGCTTGGGGTCGACGCCGTTCAAGGGGATGCCGAGCAGCACGGTGAGCTTGCGCTCGAGGGGCGTGGAGTTGAACACGGTCAGGTAGGCGCGCGACGGGTCCTGGATGCCGGCCCGGATGCGCTCGACGAGGCGGGGCCGCTCGAGGATCTTCTCGGTCAGCGATCGCGGCGAGCCGTCGTGGGCGCAGAGCAGGGTGAGGCGCTGCCGGGCGTGGCTGGCGGGGATCCCGGCCAGGAACTGGAAGTAGTACTCCAGGATCATGGGGTGGACGGGCTCGGAGGTGACGTACACCATCCGCGCATGGGGGTTGCGCAGCCGGATGAGGAGGAACAGCAGCCGCTCCTCGTAGTAGTTCACCCCCGGCAGCTTCTTCAGCTCGCTCTGGTCCAGCGTGAGGGAGGGCACCACCACCGACGTGTGGGGCTCCTCCTCCTTCATGAGGATGCTCTCCCAGACCTCGTCGAGCCGCGGCTTGAGGCGCTCGAACTGCGCAATTTCGTCTTCCAACGTTACGTCGTTGGGAAACGGAGGTTTTGGAATCATTCGTCAATCCGGAGGGGTGGGTTGCCGACGAAAGCACCCCCCCGCGCGCATTCGCGCTCCCCCCCATGACGCTCCGCGCCCGAGTGAATCGGGCGCTCCGCTGCTACGCGCTTGTTGGTTACGGGCACGATAGCACGTCCGCCGTGTTAGCTCGGGCTCGTTTCCAGGGCCGCCGCGGGACCGTCGCCCTCCGCGATGCGGTCTTCGTCCATCTCGAACCGGACCCCGAGGGCCGCCGCCCGCTGGCGCACCTGGCGGTAGAGGTAGAACCGAAGCGGGCCCAGGAGCGTGTAGTCCGAGGTGAGATGGAGCAAGCGGTCCTGGGTGTCGTCCGGCTGCGTCTCGCTCATGATCCGGGCCCGCTCCTCGGACCACTCCCTCGTCACCTCTCCCCGCTCGCGTTTCTGCTGCAGCAGCATCATCTGGCGCGCGCGGTCGACGATCTCCGGGTGGTGGTTCACCCCGAAGACGCGGGGCATGACGCCGCCGCGGTCGCGGGCGAACTCCATCATCGTGAGGCCTTCGCCGACGGGGCCGCCCACGCCGCGCGCCTCGTGGCCGATGGCGAGGAAGCCTTCGGGAAGGGGACCGGGCTCCGGGATGAGGTCGAAGAGCCGATGGTCCACCACGCGGAGGCGGCGGCCGTCGGGCAGCTCCGCGGCGAGCTGGCGGAACCAGGGATGCCGCCGTCCCTCCTCGGTGAGGACGTTCTCCTGGATGCCCGCGCTCTTGCCGCCCTTCTCCGGCGGACGCAGGACGGGCCGGGCCACGCCCGCCCACCGGCACATCACGCCGAAGGTGTGACAGACGGAGAGGAGCGCCGCCTCGTCATCCTCCTGGATGGCGTCGAAGAGGCGGAACAGGCGCGCCTCCCAGGAAGGGTCTTCCTCGATGCCCTGGCAGCCGGGAGAGAACCCGTCGTTGCGGCGCGGATCGAGGTGGCCGGGCCCACCGGTGCCGAGGTAGAGCGCGTACCGACCGCGCGGCTCCTCGGGAACGATGCCGCTCTTCCGGATCTCGTGCGAGACGACCCGGATCGCGAGCCCGCTCTCCTCGAGGCCCGGAAGGATGTCGCACGCCGCGTCCATCACCGCGTGGACGAGTGAATCGTGGCCGAGGTTCGGCCAGCCGTAGTTCATGTCCAGTATCGCGACGTCGATCGTGCGCTCGTCGGCGGGCGGGATGTGATCGGGCCGCTGGACGTGGACGGAATGGAACGGTCGGCCCGGCAGGGTCACCGGACAGTCGGTCACGCAGAACTGCTTGCCGAAGCGCAGCTTGTTCCGGCAAGCGATGGGCATGCGAAGCAAGTCTACAAGCCTCGTGCGGGCGCGTCTATGGGCCGGCATGCGCGGGCGAGCCCGCGCCGAGCGTGCGCAGCGTCGGCGGCATCTCGAACGAGCGATAGATGAGATCGGTCCCGGGAGCGATCGTGGCCTGCACGAGATCGAGATAGGGAACGTGGCCGCCGTCGTCCTTTCCGTCGAAGCCGGCCAGCCAGACCGTCGCCCGATCGCCTTCGAGACGGTAGCCGACGGGACGCCGCGTGACGGGGTCGAGCGGCCGCCGGAGGCCGGCCTCGGCGAGGGCGTCGGCGGGATCGGCGGGAAGCCGGCCGTGAGAGAGCTGCCAGGCGCGGCCGGCGGCGAGGAGCTGGAAGGCGGCGCCGTTGGCGCGGTCGGCGTAGAGCAGTCGGGCGGGGCGGCTCAGCGGAGCGACCACGCCCGCCGTGATGCGCGCCGCCATGTTGTCGACGAGGAAGACGCTGCGCCAGGGCGCGGCCCGCGACGCCAGGCTGCGCAGCATCCGCTCGTCCAGGCTCTCCAGGCCGGGAAAGTCCCACGACTCGAGGAGCGGCCGCGCTTCTTCGAGGACGGCGTCGTGCTGGCGCTGGAAGCTTGCGAACACCCGCAGGCGGAAGGCGCTCGGGCCGGGGGGGCCCGCCTGCGGACCCAGGAAGCCGTCTTCCACGGTGCGGGCGATCAGGCGCCACTCGGAGTCGGTCGCCTGCCAGGCGCTCGGCATCCGGCTGTCTTCGAGCGCCACCGTGCGCGCGGCGCGAGCCACCGACGCGGCCGGGGCCTCCTTGCCCAACGAAGCGAACAGCGCCGCCGCGGCGCTCCGCCGGCAGCCGGCGGCGGTGATGGGCAAGAGCAGGCCGGCGTCGAGCTGAGCGAGGTCCGTGCCGTAGTGATAGGCCGTCGTCTCCAGCTCGAGCGCTCCGCCCGCGTCGCCGGCATCGCGCAGCCGCCGGGCTTCGGCGGCGGCCAGCTCGGCGAGCTGGCGCAGGCGCTGGAGGTCGGGCACGGGGGTGGTGATGGTCGGCGCCTCCTCGAAGTATTCGAATCGGGCCCGCGTGGAGCCCACCCGCAGGTGGGCCAGCGCCTCGAGGTGGCGCGCCAGGTACGCGCGCTGGTCCGCGGTCAGCCCCACGACGTTGGTGTCTTCGCTCAGCCACGCCGGCGCCGGCTCGCGCCCGAGATCGGCGAGGGCCTGCGAGTATTCGGTCCACGCGTTCTCCTGCGCCGGCAGCGCGGCGGTCTTCGGGCGCGTTCGCCGCGGCAGGGTCCGCGGAGGCACGAGCATGACGTAGAGGAACGCGAGGCCCGTCAGGCCCAGAAGCAGCAGGACCATCCGGGCGAGTGCGCGCCACGGACGCACGCGGGTCAGCGCGGGGTGACGACGAAGGCGGGGACCTGTCCCCCGCCCGAGGTCACGTTGGCGAGCGAGGTGCCGGAGAGCCGCGTCAGGAACCCTTCCACCTCTCCCTGGAAGATGAAGGGATCGAGGTCCACGACTAGCTCGCGCGTCCGCAGACCCTCCGGTCCCAGCTCCGGGAAGGCCTCGCGCCGCAGCTCCACCTTCTCCTGCACGACGTAGGAGGAGCGGAGGGCCTCGGCGAGCGCCGCCTCCCAGTCGGACTCCGACATCTCGGCCCCGATGAAGACGCCCTTGCCGCCGTACTCGTCGTTGGGCTTCATGACGAGGCTCTCCCGATGCTCGCGGATGTGGGCGGGCAGGTCGACGTCCGCTCCGTCGCGCCGGGTCCGCTCCTCCGAGACCCGCCGCGTCCACGGCACGTGCCGCGCGATCGCGCCGCGCTCCTCGTCGCTGAAGAGGCCCTGGAGATCGTCGTCGGTGAGCACGGCGAAGATCGCCTTCTTGTGCAGCGGCTTGCAGCGGAAAGGATTGACCATCGTCACCGCGCGCTTGCGGGCCGCCTCGAGCAGGGGCTGCAGCTGGTCCACCTTCTCGAGGAACTCGTTGACGAGAAGCCGCTTGTACACGATGTCGATGAGCCGGCCTTCGTAGCGCAGCGCTCCGCGCTCGAAGGTGAGGTCGCGCGGGTCGCATACGAAGGTCGGGTGCCCCTTCTCCGCGAAGAAGTCCCGGAAGAGGAGGTGCTCGGTCCGTGTCGGCACGTCTGCGTAGTCGACGATGGCGATCGTGGGATGTTCTTCCTGGCCCCCGGCCTCGCGGTAGCACTCGAGAAGCGTCTCCAGCAGCCGCTCCCGGGCGCGGAATCGCGGCACCGTCCAGCGCTCCTGGAATTTCTGCATGACGGGCAGGTCGAGGAAGAGGTCGCTCAGCGCTTCGGCGTAGGCGATGCCGGCCGGGCTCTCGGCATTCAGCTCCACGAACTGATAGGCCGACGGCGTGAGGAACGCGTCCAGGCGCGAGGTGGGCGATGAGCGCCGGTAGCCGGGCTCGATGGCCATCAGCTCCCGCTCCTCCGGCGTGAGGTCGACGCGGTCCCACAGCTCCGTCCCCAGGCGCGCCTCCGCCTTCTCGATCGCGCCGAGGATGCCACGGCAGACACCCCGGACCTGCTCGTAGACCTCGGGCGAGACGAAGTTCGGCCTCAGGAACGGACACAGCACCCGTCCCCCGAAGGTGAGCTTGGCCTGGCGCATCCGCTCGAAGAGCCGGTCTTCCATTTCCTCGACCAGCTCCTTCTCGTCTTTGAGAAGGCGGTCGTAATCCTCGACGGCGCGGGCGATAAGGGGATCCATGGGGGCCCTATTCTACTGGGGATCCGCGCCGCCGCGTCCGCTGGCACCGATGTTGCTTCTCAATCCATGGGGCAATGGCCCCGTTTCATCCCGTGCTGGAGGTCTGATATGCGAATTCATTGGATGCGGGCCTTGACGGCAGCGGCGATGCTGGCGGCGCCCGTCGCGGCCATGGACCAGCTCTCCGAGACCCGCGCGCAGAGGTTCCGGGAGCTCGACAAGAACCACGACGGTGTCCTGACGCTGGAGGAGTATGGCGGACACCCGGGGAACTTCCGCGCCATGGATGCCAACGGCGACGGCGTGCTGAGCTTCGACGAGTTCGTCAACCGCTATCGGCAGGGCAACGAGAACTCGCCCCCGGTGGCCGCGGCGCCTCCGACCGCCCCCCAGGCGGCGCCCGACGCGTTCTCCATGATGGACCGCAACCGCAACGGCGTCATCGAGCGCAGCGAGTGGCGGTCTGACCTGGCGCCGGCGTCCTTCGCCCGCCTGGACCGCAACCATGACGGCGTGGTGACGCGCGAGGAGTTTGCCAACCCGCTTCCGGTGGGCAGCCTCGAGGCGCGCTTCGGCGAGCTGGACCGGAACAACAAGGGCTTCATCCGCCGCAACGAGTGGCGGGGCGAGAGCCTGCCGTTCGACGTGGTCGACCGCAACGGCGACAACCGCATCACCATCGACGAGTACCTGAGCCAGCCCACGAGTTACGGCTACGGCACGACGGCGGAGCGCCGTTTCGCGCAGCTCGACCGCAACCACGACGGCGTGATCACCCGCGACGAATGGCGGGGAGAGCCGCTGCCCTTCGACACGGTCGACCGCGACGGCGACAACCGGATCACGCTCAACGAGTACCTGAACCAGCCGGTCGCGGACCAGAACGGTTACGGATACGGCTTGAGCAGGAACGACCTGGAAGACCGCTTCGCGCAGATGGACCGCAACCGGGATGGCGTGATCTCCCCCAGCGAGTGGCGGGAGTCGGTCCCATTCCGCACGGTCGATCGCAACGGCGACGGCGTGGTGACGCTGAACGAATACCTGAACGCGCCGGTCGTCTATGAGCAGACGTTGGGTGGCCCCTACGATAATTCCTACGTCATGTCCCAGTTCCGCGCGCTGGATCGCAATGGCAACGGATACATCGAGCGCCACGAGTGGCCCTACGACCCTGCCGAGTTCGACCGGCTCGACCGCAACGCGGACGGTCGCCTGAGTGTCGACGAGTACCGCGGCGCGCAGGGCGCGAACCCGACCGCCGAGGACGAGTTCCGGCGACTCGATCGCAACGGCGACGGCGTGATCTCCCGCCGCGAGTGGAACGGCACCGCCCAGTCCTTCGCGGACTACGACCGGAACGGCGACGGCGTCATTAGCCGCGACGAGTTCCTGAACTACAAAAACTACAACTACTGAAAAACAGGAAGGGGGGTGCGCCGCCCGCACCCCCCACGTCTGTTATCATCGCCGTGGCGCCGGCGATGGTCGATCTGCGCGAGCCGCTCGAGACCCTGATCGCTCCCCCCACCCGTTTCACCGCCGGGACCACGTTCGCGCGGGCGCGGGAGTTCCGTCTCTACGACACCACGCTGCGCGACGGCGAGCAGACGCCCGGGGTGGCGTTCACCCCCGAGCAGAAGTACGAGCTCGCGGGCATGCTGTCGGACGCCGGCGTCCACATCATCGACATGGGCTTTCCGTCCGCCGCGCCTTCCGAGCGGCGCGCGCTCGAGCTGATCCTCGAGGGGAAGGCGAAGGGCCGCATCCGCGCCGACCTCGAGATCATCGTGATGTGCCGGTCCAACGCCCGCGACATCGACGTGACCCTGGAGACGCTCCGGCACATGGGGGCGAAGCCGTCCGATTGCACGTTCTTCATCTTCACTTCCGGATCCGACCTCCACCTCAAGTACAAGATCGGCAAGACCCTGCTGCAGCTCGAGGGCCGCCGGCCGGAGGAGTGGCGCGACCTGCCCGTGTCGTTCTACCGGGAGGCCAACATACGGATGTCGACCGCCGCCATCCGGCACGCGCGGGAGCGCGGCGTGGCGGAGGTCGAGTTCGGGGGGGAGGACGGCTCCCGCGCCGACGTGGACTACCTCATCGAGCTGGCCCGCGCCTGCTATCAGGCCGGGGGCACCCGCTACTCGTTCCCGGACACGGTGGGGTTCTTCGCTCCCGAGGGCGTCGACTACTACATTCCCAGGCTGGTGGCCGCCTTCCCCGACAAGCCCCTGGTCGTGCACTTCCACAACGACTTCGGGCTCGGCGCGTACAACACCGTGCGTGCCCTTCACCACGGAGCGACCATCCCGACCTGCACCGTCAACGGCATCGGCGAGCGCGCGGGCAATGCCCCCCTGCACACCACGGTCATGATCCTGAAGGAGCTCTACGGGGTGACCCTCCCGGGCTTCCGGTACGACATGCTGTGGCCGCTGCGCAGGAAGGTCGAGGAGTTCAGCGGCATCCCGGTGGGCGCCACCGAGCCGATCATCGGCCACAACGTCTTCAGCCACGAGACCGGGATCCACACCGCCGGCATCACGATCCACCCCGCGATCTACCAGGTGATCGAGCCGGAGAGCGTCGGGGGCCGGATGCGCTTCCTGTTCGGCAAGCACTCGGGAGCCATGGCCATCGAGGCGGTGCTGAACCGGCATCGCGAGGAGCTGGCGGCGGAGGGTATCGAGGTCACGCCGCGACTGGTCCAGCTCCTCCTGCGGCTCGTGAAGGGGGTGCGGGAGAAGAAGGCGATGGTCTCGCAGCACCGGGACGGCGTGCGCAACTACTACGCCCACCTGGAGCGGCTGGGCCTCACGGAGGAAGACCTCCTGGCCTACGCTCTCGTGCTCGGCCGCGACGGGGAGGCCGGCTGACCACGCCCGCCGCGACGGGCCGCGAGCAGAGCGACCCGTCCCGCCGCGGCATCGGTGCGGCCGGTGCCACGTCACGTCCCCCCGGACCGATCCTCGACCTGCGCGTCCGCTGGCGCGCGGGCCAGGTCGGGCTCGGCGTCGCCGCCCTCCTCGCGGTGGCCGCGTGCTGGCGGCCCCTGGCCCCGGGCGCGCCGCCGTGGGTGAGCGCCACCCTCGCCCTCGCCCTCGCGTTCGGAGCCGTGGGCACTGGGATCCTCGCCAGCCTGCGCGGGCGCGGCACGGCCGAGCAGCTCGCCTTCTACGCGTTCCTCGTCCTCTGCCTGGACGGGCTCGGGCAGCTCGTGCAGAGATGGGGCTGGCCGGTCTGGCCGCTCATGGCGCTCGTGGTGGCGGCGGTGGCGGTCGCGGAGAGCCCGCCCGTCGCCCTCGGCGTCGCCGCCCTCGCCGCGGCCATGGCGGTGGCCGCCGCCGCCGCCTCGTCGTTCCAGGCGTGGGAGGGAGCGGTGGCGGCGAGTCTCGGCTACGCGGCCCTCGCCCTCGGCGTTCACCAGGCGCTCACCGGCGAGAAGCGGCGGCTCGGAGCCGCGCTGGCCGAGCTGGCGCGTCTTCGCCACGGCATCGGCCAGCTCGACGACGGTGACGCGTCGGGACCGCCGCCTCGCCTGAGCACGGCGGCCCACAACCTGCGACAGGTCTCGGAGGAGGGACGCCGGGCGCGGCAGGTGGACCGGGTGGCCGAGCTCGACGAGGCCCTCGCGCGGCTCGTGCGGCTGGCCCGGGTCTCGCTCGGCGCGCACGCCGCCGTCTACTTCGATCTGGACCAGCAACGGGAGGCCGCCGTCCTCCGGGCCGCCGACGGTCCCGAGACCCTGGTGCAGGGCAGCGTCGTGAGCTTCCGCGAAGACCCCTTCGCGTTCGTCCTCGACCGCCGGGCCGCCTTCTACGCGACCGACTTCAAGCGCCTGCTGTGGTCGCTCCCGTACTACAAGGGCGAGGTCCGTATCGGCTCGCTGCTCGCGGTGCCCGTGTGGACGGCCGATGTGGTCTACGGCGTGCTCGTGGCCGACATGCTGGAGATCCAGGCCCTCACGGGCGGCGCGCACGAGCTGCTGGAGTCGTTCGCGGCGATGGCGGCCGACGCCATCCTTCGCACCAGGGCCGCGCTCGGTCGCGAGGAGCTGGGCCAGGAGTTCAAGGCCGTCTACGTCGTGTCACGCGACCTGGCTGCACTCACCGAGCGTGACGAGGTGTGCCGCCTCCTCATCCGCTCCGCCCGCCAGCTCGTGCCGCTGGAGGCGGCGGCGGTCGTCATCGAGGACGAGGCGGAGACACGCTACGTCGTGGAAGAGGCTCACGGCTGGGCGGGGGAGTTCGAGGGTCGCGAGGTGGCCGTGACCGAGCGCACCTGGGCCGCCTGGGTCCTGCGCAGCGGCGAGGACCCTTACCTCCTCGACAACGTCGCCGGTCACAAGGACCGGATGCCGATCCTGGTCCTCGACGAGGGCTTCGGCCGCGCGGAGTCGCTGCTGGCCGTACCCTTGAAGGCGAGCACCCGCACCCTGGGCGCGCTGATGCTCATGGGCCGCCGGGGCGCGTTCGACGCCGCCGCGAGCCGCGTCCTCGGCGTCCTCGCCAATCAGGCCGCGGCCGCGCTCTCGACCATCCAGATGAAGGACCGGATCAAGGACATGGCCATGCGGGACGGGCTCACCGGGCTCTACAACCGGCGTGCCTTCGATGATCAGCTCCGCCACGCTCTCGGGCGCGCGGACCGCCAGAAGGGCCGGCTCGGCCTCGTGCTCCTCGACATCGACCACTTCAAGAAGCTCAACGACACGTTCGGCCACCCGGCGGGCGACGCCGTGCTCCGCCACACCGCCCTCGTCGTCGAGCATCACCTCCGCCGCGCCGACGAGGCCGCCCGCTTCGGAGGCGAGGAGTTCGCGCTCATCCTTCCCAACACCGAGGAGGCGGGAGCGGTCCGGCTGGCCGAGCGCGTGCGGGGCGCGGTCGAGAAGGCGCAGCTCGTCTTCGAGGGGGCGCGGCTCTCCGTCACGGTGAGCCTGGGCGCGGCCGTGTGGCCCTCCGACGGCAAGGACGAGGAGTCCCTGATCGCGGCCGCCGACCGCGCCCTCTACGCGGCCAAGCAGGCCGGCCGCAATCGCGTGGCCTCGGCGTCCGCCCTTCCTCGCCCTCCGTCATCCGCCGCTCCTTGACGGCAGCGCCGAACGCACCCTAACCTGTCCTCATGGAGTCCGCGTTCTTCATCGGCCTGCAGTGGCTCACGATCGCGTTCCTCCTGCTCATGCTGTACTTCGCGCTCTTCGAGCGGGGCCTGCCCTACCGCGTGGGCCGGCCCCCGTCCGATCCCCTCGACTCGGAGCCCTTTCGACTCACCCTGAGCGCGCTGGCCGGCAGCACGCTCCATGCGGGCAACCGGGTTCAGGTCCTCCCCAACGGCGAGATCTTCTACGAGGCGGAGCTGGAGGCCATCCGCGAGGCGCGCGACAGCGTTCATCTCGAGGCGTACATCTTCCAGCGGGGCGAGGTCACGCGCCGCTTCCTGCAGGCGATGGCCGAGCGGGCCGCGGCCGGGGTGGCGGTGCGCGTCGTCCTCGATGCCGTCGGCTCCTTCCTGACGACGCGCAAGTATCTCGCGCCCCTGATCGAGGCCGGGGGCCACGTCGAGTTCTATCACCCGATCGGGTGGCGCAACCTGCCGCGCATCAACAACCGCACCCACCGCGAGCTGCTCATCATCGACGGGAAGGTCGGGTTCCTCGGGGGAGCCGGCTTCGCGGACCACTGGTTGAAGCCACACGGCCACGGCTCCCGAAAGCAGCTGCGCTGGCGGGACACGATGTTCCGCGTCGAAGGCGACATCGTGCGCGACATGCAATCGGTCTTCGCCGAGAACTGGCTCGAGTCGTCGGGCCGGATCCTCTTCGACAGCCGCTATTTTCCCTGCTCCGCCGCGAAGGGTCCGACCGAGGCCATGATCGTGGGCAGCTCTCCCACGTTCGGCCGCTCCACGCGCAACCGCATGCTCTACCAGACCCTGCTCGCCTCCGCCCAGCGCTCGATCCACGTCACCACCCCCTACTTCCTGCCCGACCGCAGCGCCCGGTCCGAGCTGATCCGCGCCATCCGCGAGCGCGGCGTGGAGCTGGTGATCATCACGCCCGGGCGGCATGCCGACCACCTCCTGACCCGGCGGTCCAGCCGCCGCCTCTACGGCGAGCTGCTCCGGGCGGGGGCTTCGATCTACGAGTACCAGCCCGCGATGGTCCACGCCAAGGTGCTCATCGTGGACGGGGCGTGGAGCGTCGTGGGGTCCACGAACTTCGACAACCGCTCCTTCGGCCTCAACGACGAGGTGAACCTCGCCGCCTACTGCCCGGAGCTGGCCGGGCGCCTGGAGGCGGACTTCGCGCGCGACGTGGCCCAGAGCCGGCAGGTCAACTACCAGACCTGGCGGCGCCGGCCGTTCGTCGAGCGCGGCCACGAGCTGCTCGGCTGGCTGCTGGAGCGGCAGCAGTAGCCGTGGACCGGATCCGCGTCGTCACCTACAACGTCCACCGCTGCCGCGGCCTCGACGGCCGCACCCGTCCGGCCCGCATCGTCGGCGTGCTGCGCGAGGTCGAGGCGGACATCATCGCGCTCCAGGAGGTCGTGTCGCGGGACGAGGCGGCGAAGGACAAGCACCAGGCGCGCTACATCGCCGACGAGATGGGCCTGAAGTTCTGCCTGGGCGAGAACCGCAAGCTGCGGGGGGCCGCCTACGGCAACGTCGTCCTGTCCCGCTTCCCGATGCAGGCGGTGAAGAACTACGACCTCAGCGTGGAGGGCTTCGAGCGGCGGGGCTGCCTGCACATCGACGTCGACATCGGCGGCGCGCTGGTGCACGTCTTCAACGTCCACCTGGGCACCGACTACATCGAGCGGCGCCACCAGGGCCGCCGGCTCACGGACATGGAGATCCTCCGCAACGAGCAGCTCACCGGGCCGCGCATCATGCTCGGGGACTTCAACGAGTGGGCGCCCGGCCTCACGACGCACCTCCTCGGCTCGCACCTGAAGAGCGTGGACATCCGCAAGCACCTCCGGCGGAAGCGCACGTATCCGGGGCTGCTGCCCTTCATGCACCTCGATCACATCTATCACGACGACTCGCTGGAGCTGGAGCGGCTGGCCCTCCACCGCACGCGCACCGCCCTCGTCGCCTCCGACCACCTGCCCCTGATCGCGGATTTTAGGTTCGTGAGCGCTCCGGAGCGCAAGGCAATGGACAAGTAGCAATTCTTCCGGCGCTAGCGTTCGGTGCGCGTAGCGGAGCGTCTCCGCCGCCGTCTCGCGGCGGATTCACTCCGACGCGAGACGTTCAGTGACGCCGAGCGCGGAGCGAAGCGCGCCGCATCAGCGTTTACGAAACAGGCTGTCGAAGGCGGCGCGGGCGCGGTCCTGGTCGGAGCCGGCGCCGCCGAGGCCGGGCGGGCCGCCCGCCACCTCGAGGAACTCGAAGAACTCGCAGAAGTTCGCCTTGGCCTTCTCCGTCACCCACTCGGCCTGAGGCTCGCGGCACTGGTTGTTCATCCCGGGGTCGAAGAAGCGGCAGTTGAGACAGCACTTCAGGTCCGAGTGGCAGGAAGAGCAGCCGTCGGTGCGCTGAACGCCGGACAGCCGCTGCACCTCGCGGCCGCAATGGTGGCAGAGCTTCATCGATTCAAACACGGCGCGACGCGCTGCGGGCATAGCGGCGTCGCGCCTGAGATCCGCGTCCTCGGAGCGCACGTCGTTGGTTTTCCGCCGTCGCGGAAATGAATTCCGCTCGGGCGGAGAGGAGGCGCTCCCGGCGGGCGCTCCAACGGCGCGCGCTCATCGTACGGGCCATGCTACCTCACGCCTCTCCGGCGCGCGACGGCACGATCGCCCTCGCCACGCCGGCGGCCAGCAGGCCCGCGGTGAGGAGGACGAAGAGGGCGGCGTCCAGGTAGTAGATCCCGCGCAGGTCCCAGTGCGCGAGCAGACCGGCGATGGTCGGCGAGATGGCGCCCCCGAACAGCGCGGCCCCCGAGAAGAAGCCAAAGGCCGTCGCGCGCTGGTCGGACGGGACCATGAGGCCCCCGATCGTGTAGCAGAGCGTGAGCGCGCCGCCCGAAGCGAGGCCGAGGAGCAGGGCCAGCACCAGGAACGGCGTGAAGCCCGAGATGAGCGCCATGGGAAGAACGGTGGCCGCCCCCGCGGCGAGGCTGACCGCCAGCAGTGCGAGGGGAGGAAACCGGCGGGTGGCATTGCCCAGCACCGTCGACGACACCGCCGCCGCGACCGAGTACGCGGAGATGAGGA
>Ga0070698_100003952_pt1 | contig 16299 bp, 11 predicted proteins | sample KBSK1502metaG_FD_65477 | JGI IMG/M metagenome (GOLD analysis project Ga0070698, IMG submission 65477) | Corn, switchgrass and miscanthus rhizosphere microbial communities from Kellogg Biological Station, Michigan, USA - KBS K1-50-2 metaG | ecosystem: Host-associated > Plants > Roots >...
TCGCGGCCGAGCGTCGTCGACAGCTCGACCAGCACCGTGTACGGCGGCAGTTCGGCCCCGAACGGATTGCGTAGCCGCGGCTGGTAACGGAAGACAGGGGCCAGCGCGTCCGCGCTCATGACCTCGAAGGCGGTGAGCACATCGGCGACACCGCGTTCGAGGTGCGTCAGCAACGTCAGAGCCGCCGCGCCACGCGCCGCGGCGACCAGCGCCGTCGCACGCTGCGCCGGGCGCGGGGCCACGCGCAGCACCGCGCGCGTGACGACCCCGAACACGCCCGAGGTGCCGACGAAGAGCTGCTTGGCGTCGAGGCCGGTGTTGTTCTTGCGCAGCGCGGTCATCAGGTCCAGGACGGTGCCGTCGGCGAGCACGACCTCCAGGCCCAGCAGGTTCTGGCGCACGTCGCCGTAACGCAGCACGCGCGTGCCGGCGGCGTTGGTGGCCACCATCCCGCCCACGGTGGGATCGGCGCCGAGGTCGATGGGGAAGAGCAGGCCCTTCTCCGCCAGCGCGGCCTCGAGCTGGCTCAGCAGCACGCCGCCGTCCGCCGTCACCGTGCGGTCCACGGGATCGATCTCGAGCGTGCGCGAGAGGCGCTCCAGGCTGAGCACCAGCATGCGGCCGGACCCGTCGGGCGTGGACGCGCCCACCAGGCCCGTGTTCGCGCCTTGCGGTACCACGCCGATCCCATGCTCGTGGGCGAAGGCGAGGACGCGCGCGACCTCGGCCGTGCTCGCGGGGCGCACCGCCGCCAGCGCACGGCCCTGGCCATACCGCCAGCCCTTCTCGTAACGCGTCAGCTCATGGGCCTCGGTCATCACCGCGTCGGCACCGATCAGCTCCACGAGCGCGCTCGCCATCGCGGCGCGGTCCACCGTGTCGGGCATCCTGGTTAGAGCATACTGTCAGCGGAGGTCGTCCCGGTGGCCACGTCGTTCGCCAAATCGCGCATGAAGGTCCTGCTGCTGGAAGGGATTCACGACCGAGCGGTCGAGAACTTCAAGAGGCATGGGTACGTCAACATCGAACGACATAAGAAGGCCCTCACCGGCGACGAGCTCAAGGCCGCGGTCGAGGACGTGCACTTCGTGGGCATCCGCTCGCGCACGCGTCTCACCGCGGACGTGATCGCGGCCGCGCCGCGGCTGATGTCCATCGGCGCCTTCTGCATCGGCACCAACCAGATCGACCTCGAGGCGGCCATGATGCGCGGCGTCCCCGTCTTCAACGCGCCCTTCTCGAACACGCGCTCGGTGGCGGAGCTGGTGCTCTCGGAGATCATCCTGCTGTTGCGCGGCATCCCGGCCAAGAACGCGCGGCTGCACCGCGGGGTATGGGCCAAGTCCGCCGACGACGCGCGCGAGGTGCGGGGCAAGACGCTGGGCATCGTCGGCTACGGCAACATCGGGACCCAGCTCTCGGTCATGGCGGAGGCGCTGGGCATGGACGTCTGCTTCCACGACGTGGTCACCAAGCTGCCGCTGGGCAACGCGCGCATGATGCCGTCCCTGGACTCGCTGCTGGAGGTCTCGGACGTGGTCACGCTGCACGTGCCCGAGACTCCCCTGACCAGGGGCATGATGGGCCGCGCGCAGTTCGCGAAGATGAAGCGGGGGGCGAGCTTCATCAACGCGTCCCGCGGGACGGTGGTCGACATCGAGGCGGCCGCGGAAGCGCTCGAGAAACGACATCTGGCCGGGGCCGCTTTCGACGTCTTCCCGCACGAGCCGGAGGGCAACGACGAGGAGTTCGTCTCCCCGCTGCGCCGCTTCGACCACGTCCTGCTCACGCCGCACATCGCCGGCTCCACGCTGGAGGCCCAGGCCAACATCGGGACCGAGGTCTCGGAGAAGCTCGTGCGCTACAGCGACAACGGCTCGACGCTGTCGGCGGTGAACTTCCCGGAGGTCGCGCTGCCCGAGCACCCCGGCAGCCATCGCCTGCTGCACATCCACCACAACGTGCCCGGCGTGCTCAGCCGCATCAACTCGGTGTTCTCGAAGAACGGCATCAACATCAGCGGCGAGTACCTGATGACGAATCCCAAGATGGGATATGTGGTCATCGACGTGGAGGCCAACGAGCGCTCCAGCCGCGGGGCCTTGAAGTCGCTTTCCGCCATCGACAGCACGATCCGCGCGCGCGTGTTGTTCTGATATGGGAGAGGCCCTGTCGATTTGCAAGCGATTTCCAACCGGCTGGCGCGAAGACGTGGTCATTTTCGTTCCGGAACGAAAACGTGTCCTCGGTGACACGGCGTAGACGGCTTCCGGCTCTCGAACTACGTCAGCCCTTCTTGCGCGCGGGCTTGAGCTTGCCGCCCTTGTAGCCCTTCAGGCCGCAGAAGCCCGTCACCTTGAAGCCGTCCTGCTGGAGCAGGGCCGCGGCACGCGCGGCTCTTCCACCGCCGTTTCAAGCGGTGAGGATGGGCCGGTCCCGGGGCAGCTCGCCCAGGCGCGACTCGAGCTGGCTCATCGGGATGTTCACGTACCCCTCGTAGCCGCCGAGCTCCTCGATCTCCTTGGGCTCGCGCACGTCGAGGAAGAAGACCTTGCCGGGGGCCATGACCGAGTCGATGTCCTCCGCCTTGATGCGCATGTCCTCGCTCATGGGCGTCACTTCGGAGAGCTTCGGGCGCGCCGCGCCCGACGGCGAGGGGCTGGGAGCCTGGGACCAGGCGGAGAGCGGCGTCGCCACGGCGACGGCGAGCATCGAGACCGCGATCGCGCATTTCATGGCCGTCACCTCCCAATCACTCGTCGACCCTCAGCACGGCCAGGAAGGCCTCCTGCGGGATGTCGACGCGGCCGACGCGCTTCATCCTCTTCTTGCCTTCCTTCTGCTTCTCGAGGAGCTTGCGCTTGCGCGTGATGTCCCCGCCGTAGCACTTGGCGATGACGTTCTTGCGCAGCGGCTTGACCGTCTCGCGCGCGATCACGCGCGAGCCGATGGCGGCCTGGATGGCCACCTCGAACATCTGCCGCGGGATCATCTTGCGCATCTTCTCCACCAGCGTCTTGCCGCGCTGGAAGGCGGACTCGCGGTGCACGATGAGCGAGAGCGCGTCCACCGGCTCGCCGTTGACCAGCACGTCCAGCTTGACCAGCGGCGAGACCCAGTAGCCGGTGAACTCGTAGTCCAGCGACGCGTAGCCCTTGGAGGCCGACTTCAGCCGGTCGAAGAAGTCGAGCAGGATCTCGTTGAGCGGCAGCTCGTACTGGATCATCACGCGCGATGTCGTGATGTAGTTCAGAGCTTTCTGAACGCCGCGCTTTTCTTCACACAGCTTCAAGATGGGCCCGACGAACTCGTCATTGGTCAAGATGGTGGCCACGACGATCGGCTCCTCGATGGCCTCGATGGAGCCGGGGTCGGGCAGGCGCGCCGGCGAATCCACTTCGATGATGTCGCCGCTCGTCTTCATGACCCGGTAGCGGACGGAAGGAGCGGTGATCAGCAGCTCCAGGTCGAACTCGCGCTCCAGTCTTTCCTCGACGATTTCCATATGGAGGAGACCGAGGAACCCGCACCGGAACCCGAACCCAAGCGCCGCAGACGTTTCCGGTTCATAGAAAAACGACGAGTCGTTGAGCCGCAGCTTCTCGAGCGCGTCGCGCAGCTCGGCGTACTGGTCCGCGTCCACGGGGTAGAGGCCCGCGAACACCATGGGCTTGACTTCCTTGAAGCCGGGCAGGGGCTCCGGCGCCGGCCGCCGTTCGTCGGTGAGGGTGTCGCCGATGGCCACGTCGGAGACTTTCTTGATGCCGGCCACCACGAAGCCCACCTCACCCGCGGAGAGCGAGTCCACGGGCATCGGCTTGGGCGTGAAGACCCCGAGCTGCTCGACCTCGTAGGTCCCGCCGGAGGCCATGAGCCGGACCTTCATCTTCGGCTCCAGCCGGCCGTCCACCACGTGCACCAGGATCACCACCCCGCGGTACTGGTCGAACCAGGAGTCGAAGACCAGAGCGCGCAGCGGGCCGTCGGGATCGCCCTGGGGGGGCGGGATGCGCGTGACGATGGCCTCCAGGATCTCGTCGATGCCGATGCCCTGCTTGGCGGAGGCGAGGATCGCCCCGCTGGCGTCGATGCCGATGACGTTCTCGATCTGCTCCCTGGCCTTGTCCGGCTCCGCGCCGGGCAGGTCGATCTTGTTCAGGACGGGGATGATCTCGAGGCCGCCGTCCACGGCCAGGTGCGCGTTGGCGAGAGTTTGCGCCTCGACCCCCTGGCTGGCGTCGACGACCAGCAGCGCGCCCTGGCATGCCGCCAGGGATCGACTCACTTCGTAGGAAAAGTCGACGTGGCCCGGCGTATCAATGAGGTTGAGGACGTAGTCCTGGCCGTCCTTCGCCGTGTAGTGCAGCCGCACCGAGTGCTGCTTGATGGTGATCCCGCGCTCCTTCTCGAGGTCCATGGAGTCGAGGAACTGCTCGGTCATCTCGCGCTTGGTCAGGGCCCCCGTCGTCTCCATGAGGCGGTCCGAGAGCGTGGTCTTGCCATGGTCGATGTGCGCGATGATCGAGAAGTTGCGGATGTTCTGCATGAAGGGGCGCGGGGCGCCGGACCGTTCATTTTACCCCTGACGCCCGCCCGATCACGACCAGGTCCAGCCGGGGGCTCCCGAAGAGCAGCCCGCGCCCCTCGGCGTCGATGCGATATCTCTCGTCGTAGCGCAGGGCGCGGTCGGCCCACACCGGCCACAGCGGCGAGGCCTGGGCCTTGAGCGCCTCCGCGTCCGGGCAGGCCACCACCAGCACCACGCGCCGGTTGAGGAAGGCGAGCAGGAACTCGTCCTCGTGCCAGTCCGCGAACACGTCCTCCAGCGGCGCCTCGTCGGCCAGGGCCTGCGGGATGGCGAGGATGGCGGCGCGGCGCTCCTCGATGAGCTGGCGCAGGCCGAACAGCCGCCCGTCCTCCGGTTCCGGCGACTCCAGCACGATCCCGCCCGCGTCGAGCGCGCACGCGTAGCGTCCGCCGCCCAGGGTGCGCACCGCCTCCACCGTCTCCAGGAGGCCCTGCCGCAGCGCGGGCCGGCTCTCGAAGATCACGCGTAGGCCGCGCGCACGCCCAGGATGCCCACGCGCGCCGCGCCCACCACCCCCGCGTCCGCGCCCAGCTCGGCCAGGCGGAAGGACGCGTCCTCGAAGACATGGGGGAAGGTCCGGCGGCGGGTCTCCTCCACGATGCGGTCGAGGAGGAAGGCGCCCGCGCGCGCCACGCCGCCGCCGATGACGACGCGCTCGAGGTCGAGCAGGTTCAGCACGGCCGCGATCCCGGCGCCCAGCGCCCGCGCCACGCCCGCCACCACCTCCAGTGCCACGGCGTCTCCCGCCCGTGCCTCGCGCACGATCAGCTCGGGATTGAGGGCGGCGTGGCGTGTGAGCGAGGACGGGCGCTCGGCCGAGATCTCCCGCGCCCGCCGTACCCAGCCGCCGATGCCGGCGATGGTCTCCACGCAGCCCCACGAGCCGCAGCCGCACGACACGCCGCCCGGCTCCACCTGGAGATGGCCGATCTCCCCCGCGTAGCCGCTCACCCCGGCCCAGATGCGGCCGTGGAACACGAGGCCGCCGCCCACGCCGGTGCCCAGGGTGACGAGCAGCACCGTCTCCGCGTCCCGCCCCGCGCCCAGCCAGGCCTCGGCCAGGGCGGCGGCGTTGGCGTCGTTCTCGGGGAAGGTCCGGCGGCCGGTGCGCATGGCGATCTCGGCGCCCAGGTCGAGGCCGTTGACGATGGGCAGGTTCGGCGCGCTCCGCAGCCGGCCGCTGCCGAGGTCCACGATCCCGGGCAGGCCGATACCGACGCCGGCCACGGGCCCGTCCACTTCCAGCATCTTGACCGCGCGCGCGAGCTGGCCGAGCAGCGCGTCGGACGAGTCGCGCTGGATCGGCTCCTCCAGCCGGGCCAGCACGCGGCCCGATTCCTCGAGGCGCGCGGCCTTGAGGTACGTTCCACCTACGTCGAGGCCAGCGAAGACGCCGGGATGAGCGCGCATGCGGCGGATGGGGCCGGCCGGCGGGAGACGGCTTTCGCCGGACGGCTCGTTGACAACTATATCGTGCCGTCCCTATGGTGGAGGCTACGAGACACACCATCCGCATCTTGAGCGCCGCCCTGCTCTTGATGGCCACGCGGGCCGGTGCCGCACCCGCGCGCGCGGCCGCGCCGGCGGCGACGCGCCTCGAGGGCGTGGTCCACGACCCCACCGGAGCCGCCGTCGCGCGGGCCGCGGTCAGCATCGAGGGGGGCGGCGGCACCGCGCAGGCGGTCTCCGACGCGAGCGGCCACTTCGCGGTCGAGTGGCGCGGACCGCGCGAGGTTACGGTGACCGTCGACGCGCCGGGGTTCCCGCGCGCGCGGCACGCGATGGTGGTCGGCGACGGTCCCCTCGACCTCCTGCTGACGCCCGGGGCCTTCCAGGACAAGGTCACCGTCACCGCCTCGCGGCGGCTGGCCGCGCTGGGCGAGACGGCGGCCAGCTCGGTCGTCCTGTCCGCCGCCGACCTGCGCACGACGGCGGGGATCGGCACCGACGACGCGCTCCGGCAGGTCCCGGGGTTCACGCTCTTCCGCCGGACACCCAGCCGCAGCGCCAACCCGACCACGCAGGGCGCCACCCTGCGCGGCCTGGCCGGCAGCGGGGCCAGCCGCGCGCTGGTGCTCGAGGACGGGGTGCCGCTCAACGATCCCTTCGGCGGCTGGGTCTACTGGGGACGGGTGCCGCGCGTCGCCATCGAGCGCCTGGAGGTGGTGCGCGGCGGGGGCTCGGACCTCTACGGCAGCGCGGCGCTGGCGGGCGTGGTGCAGGTCGTGCGGCAGGGCACCGACGTGCCGCGCCTCGACACTGAGTTCGTGACCGGCCAGCAGGGCATCGCCAACGGCGCGCTGTTCGCCGCCGGACGCCGCGGGCGCTGGGGCGGCCGCGTGGCGGCGGAGGTGTTCTCGACCTCGGGCTACTTCGCGATCCCGACCGACCTGCGGGGCGACGTCGACAACCGGCTGACTGCCCGCCATCACGGCGGCGACCTGACCCTGGAGCGCGCGCTCGGATCCGGGCGGGTCTTCGTCCGCGGCGGGGGCTACCACGACGCGCGCAACAACGGCACGAAGCTCCAGGAGAACGACACCACGATCAACCAGGGCGTGATCGGACTCGACCTGGGCGGGCTGCGCGTGCGCGGCGACCTGAGCCACCAGGACTACAACCAGACCTTCAGCGCCATCGCGGCCGACCGCAAGACGGAGCGCCTCACCACCGACCAGCACGTCCCCGCGCACACCAGCGGCGTCTCCCTGCAGTGGACGCGCCCGCTGGGCTCGCACGTGCTGGTCCTGGGCGCGGAGCACCGCACGGTGTGGGGCCGGAGCGAGGAGGACAACTTCAGCGCCACCACGGTCCTGCGCACGACGGGCGGGGGCCGGCAGCACACGACCGGGCTGTTCGCCGAGGACGCCTGGAGCCTCGGCCGGCGGCTGGTCGTGCAGGGCGCGGTGAGGCTCGACCGTTGGCGGAACTTCGACGGGCAGCAGACCTCGGGCGCGTCCGTGACTCGGCTCGGCGACCGCGGCGAGACCGCGACGAGCCCGCGCGGCGCCCTGCTCTTCAAGGTGACGCGCCGCGTCTCGCTGACCGCCGGCGCCTATCGCGCCTTCCGCGCTCCCACCCTCAACGAGCTGTACCGTTCGTTCCGCGTCGGCAACGTGCTGACCCTGGCCAGCTCGGACCTGTCCGCGGAGAAAGCGCGCGGGTACGAGGGCGGCGCGCTCATCGGGCTGGGCGACGCCGTCTCCCTGCGCGCCACCGCCTTCACGATGGACGCCGACCACACCGTCGCCAACGTGACGCTCTCCACCACGCCGTCGCTCATCATCCGCCAGCGCCGCAACCTGGGTTCCATCCGCTCGCGCGGCGTGGAGGTGGACGGCGAGGCGCGGATGGGCCGCCGCCTGGTCCTCTCCGCCTCGGCGGCCTGGCTCGACGCGCACGTGCGCGAGGCGGCCGAGCCGGGGCTGGTGGGCCGGCGCGTGCCCCAGGTGCCGCTCCGCCAGGCCGGGGTGCAGCTTCGCTACGACACCCCGCGCGGCTTCACCGGCGGCCTCCAGGCCCGCGTGGTGAGCCAGCAGTACGAGGACGACCTCAACACGCTGAGCCTGGCCGGGTACTGGACCGTCGACGCGCTCGTCGGCCACGCGCTCAACGAGTGGGTGGGCCTGTTCGTGGCGGGCGAGAACCTGCGCAACATCCAGTACGACGTCGGCCGCACGCCCTTGCGCACGGTCGGCCCGCCCCGGACCCTCCGCGTGGGGCTGCGCGTCCGCCTCTCCGGCCATCCCTCGCCACCCTGAAAGGGCCGATCCGGCGGCGGCTGCGCGCGGAATGGGTGACCGCTCAACATTGAACGGCTACCCCATCGGTGATAAAAACCGCGCAGAGAGAAGGCCCATGTTGAGGAAGATCCTCGCCGTCGACGACTCGGCGCTCATCCATCAGATGTACAAGCTCTTCCTCTCCCGCTACAAGAACTGCAAGCTGGTCAGCGCGATGAACGGCCTGGAGGCGCTGGACAAGCTGGGCCAGGAGGAGGGCATCGACCTCATCCTGCTCGACATCAACATGCCCGTGATGAACGGCCTGGAGTTCCTGCAGCGCATCCAGAAGGAGCCGGCCTACCAGACCATCCCCGTCATCATCATCTCGACTGAAGGAAAGGAAGAGGACACCATCCGCGGCCTGAAGATGGGAGCGAAGGGCTACGTCAAGAAGCCCTTCCAGGCCTCGGAGCTGCACGGCCTCATCGAGAAGATCACGACCGCCTGAGCGTGTCCGACTTCCAGGCCTCTCCCGAACTGCTGGCCATCTACCTGGAGGATGCCCGGCAGCACCTCGAAGCCCTGGACCACTGCCTGCTCACGCTGGAACGCGAGGGCACGGACCCCGAGGCGGTGACGGCCGTGCTCGGCCCGCTGCACACGCTGAAGGGCAACAGCGGGATGATCGGCTTCGCCGGCATCAAGGACTACGTCCACCGGATCGAGGACGTCTTCGCGCGCGTGCAGGAGGGTGCCCTGGCGCTGGACCGCGAGGCCTTCGACCGGCTCTTCGCCGGCGCCACCGCGCTGCGCGACGCCATCGAGCAGGCCAGCCGCGAAGGCCGGGAAGTGCGCAGCCTGGCCGCGGAGGACGCCGACCTGCAGCGTATGTGTATGTCCGAGGCGGCGCCTCTGTCTGAGGCGGCGCCTGCTGCCGCCTCCGTGGCGCTGCCGATGTCCGTTGCTTCCGCTTCCGCGGTGTCCCCTGCTCCCGCTGGCCCCCGCCCCAGCCGCATCGAGTCCCACTACACCGCGCGCTCGAGCGTGGTGCGGGTGGAGTTCGCGCAGCTCGACCACCTGCTGAACCTGGTGGGCGAGCTCATCATCCATCGCACGAAGCTCCAGGAGCTGGGCAGGGCGCTCGCGGAGATGCCGGGCGCGCGGGAGGCCGCGCGCGACCTGCTCTCCGCCGTCCATCAGGTGGCGGGCGTCTCCCAGCAGCTCCAGGAGACGGTGATGGACGTGCGCATGCTGCCCATCCGCCACGTGTTCGAGCGATTCCCGCGGCTGGTGCGCGACCTGGCCCGCGAGACGGGCAAGGAGATCGAGCTGATCCTGGAGGGCGAGGGCACGCGGATCGACAAGGCCATCATCGACGAGATCGGCGAGCCGCTCGTCCACCTCATCCGCAACAGCGTCGACCACGGCATCGAGCCGCCCGCGCTGCGCGTCACCAACGGCAAGACGCCCACCGGCACCATCCTGCTCTCGGCCACCCAGGAGTCGAACCACGTCGTCATCACCATCATGGACGACGGGGCGGGCATCGACGCCGGGACCGTGCGTCGCAAGGCCGTGGAGCGGGGACTGCTCAAGGCCGACGATGCGCTCTCCGACCGTGACGTGGTGCAGCTCATCTTCTCCCAGGGCTTCTCCACGCGGGAGGCCATCACCGGGGTCTCCGGACGCGGGGTGGGCCTCGACGTCGTGCTCAAGTCCATCGAGCGCCTCAACGGGCTGGTGGAGGTGGAGACCGTGCCCGGCGTGGGCACCAAGTTCATCATCCAGCTCCCGCTCACCCTGGCCATCATCTCCGCGCTGCTGGTGGACGTGACCGACCGCACCTACGCCATCCCGCTGGGCTCGGTGGTGGAGAGCATCCAGCTCCGCGGCGCCGAGGTCCACACCATCAACGGCCGCGAGACGCTCCGCATCCGCGAGCGCATCGTCCCCCTGCTGCGCCTGGCCCGGCTGTTCGGCCTGCCCGAGAAGGAGCAGGCGGAGCGGGAGTACGCGGTGATCATCGGGCGCGGCGACAAGCGCGTCGGCGTCGTCGTGAACCGGCTGCGCGGGCAGCAGGAGGTCGTCATCAAGGCCCTCGACCCCGCGGTGTCGGGGGCGGAGGTCGCCATGGCTGGCGCCACCATCATGGGCGACGGCCGGGTGGTCCTGATCCTGGACGTGGCCAGCCTGTTCGACGGCAAGCGGCTGGCCACCCTGCACGGCCGGCGGCCGCCGGCGCTGGAGGCCTGACCATCGCGCGCGGGGGCGAGGCACGGAAGCGGGGCGGCAAGGGGGGCGGGGACGCGCCGCCCGCGGGCGCGCCCGCCCGCGAGGAGCCGCTCGTGTTCCCGGCCGACGCGGAGACGGGCGAGCGGCGCGGACGCATCGAGCTGCCGGCCTCGGGCCTGGCCGCCGACATCCTGGCCCTGGCCGACGCGGCTGCAGTGCCGGCCACCGCGCCCACTCGCCCCGCGCCCGCCGATGCGCTCCCCGTGCCCGCGGAGCCCGCCCCCCGCGCGCACAACATCTCGTTCTTCGCCGCGCCCGTGCGCGAGGAGCGCAAGGCGGCGGAGGCCACCGAGCACCTCGCCACCTTCTTCCTGGCCAGCGAGGAGTACGGCGTGGACGTCCGCGTGGTGCAGGAGATCATCCGCGTCACGGAAATCACGCAGGTGCCGCGCGCGCCCGACTTCATCAAGGGCGTCATCAACCTGCGCGGGCGGATCATCCCCGTCATCGACCTCAAGCGGAAGCTGGGGCTGGGCGAGGTCGCCCTGGCGCGGCAGGCGCGCATCGTGGTGGTGAAGATCAGGGAGCGCCTGCTCGGCCTGCTCGTGGACGGAGCGTCCCAGGTGCTCAAGGTGCCGGTCTCGAGCATCGAGGCGGCGCCGGAAGAGGTGACGGAGGTCGACGCGACCGCGGTGCGCGGGGTGGCCAAGCTGCCCGGCCGGCTCATCATCCTGATGGACCTGGGCCGGACGCTGTCGCTCGAGCTGCGGGACCAGGAAGGCGAGGCGGAATGAGCCGCGCCATGGACGAGGGGACCTCGGGGAGCGCGCGATGAAGATACGGGGGGCGTGGGTGTGCGCGTTGGCGCTGGCCGCCTCGGCGTCGGCCGCGCGCGCTCACGCGGCCGACGTCGCGGTGGTCAAGAGCAGCGAGGTGGCGGCCTGGCGGCCCGCCATCGACGCGCTGCGCCGCGCGGCGAGCTCTCACACCGTCACGGAGTACGACCTCCGCAACGACCGCGCCACCGCGGACGGCGTGCTGGCCGGCCTGCGCGGCAAGAGCTTCATCGTGGTGGCCCTGGGTCCGCTGGCCGCGCAGCTCGTGCACACGAACCTGCCCGAGGCGCCGCTCGTCTTCGCGATGGTCCAGGAGCCGGCCAAGCTCGGCCTCGTCCCGGGCCCGGGCATCACCGGCGTCGCCTTCACCATCCCGGTCAAGAACCAGATCGCGGCCTTCCGCATGGTCAATCCCAAGGGCGTGCGCATCGGCGTGATCTACAAGGACGACAACACGGGCCGGCTGGTGGAGGAGGCGGAGAAGGCGGCGGGTCTGCTGCGGGTGGCGCTGGTGGCCAAGCCGATCGGCTCCGAGCGCGAGGTTCCCCCGGCGCTGCGCGCGCTGCTGGCGGGGGACGCGGCGGTGGATGCCCTCTGGATCCCGCCCGATCCCCTGCTCCTCACGGACGAGACGCGGCGCTTCCTCATGGCGGAGATGCTCAAGTCGGGTCGCCCCGTGTACGCCTCGTCCTCGGCGCTGGTGGCGGAGGGCGCGCTGGTGAGCAACGCGCCCGACGTCGCCTCCATCGGCGACCAGATCGGCGAGCTGGTCAACCGGCTGGCCTCCGGCGAGCGCGGACGCATCGAGATGATGGTCCCGCGCGCGGAGCTGGCCATCAACAAGAAGGTCGCCGGACGGCTCAAGATCGAGCTGCCGGCCGAGGCCCTCAAGGCCGCAAGCAAGGTGTTCTGAACACGATGAAGGGATTCACCGTCCGCTCCATCCGAACCAAGTTCCTGCTGCTGGTGGCGGGAGTGGCCCTGCTGGTGGGCGCCGTGTCCGCGGGGTTCGAGCTGTTCATGAGCGGCAGCCTCCTGCGCGAGCAGATGGTCAAGCGCGGCCGCTACATCGTGCAGAACCTCGCCTACAACAGCAAGTACGGCGTGCTCACGGAGGACAAGCCGCTCCTGACGCAGCTCCTGGACGGCACCCTCTCCGCGGGCAACGACCGCACCGGCGGCTCCGCCTCCGACGTGGTGGGCGCCATGATCCGCGACGGGAAGGGCGCCGTGCTCGCGCAGCGCGGCTCCATGATGCGCGACCTGCCGAGCCAGCCCGCGCCCGCGGTAGAGGTGCGCGACGCCGTCACGGAGCAGGGCGAGCCGGTCATCCTGTTCCGGGCTCCCGTCACCACCGACACCGGCGGGGGCGAGGTCGCGACGGAGATGGGGCTGTCGACCTCCGGAACCCGGCCCGCCCCCGAGCTCAAGGGCGGCGTGGAGGTGGCCATCAGCAAGTCCGTCATGGCGGCCCAGCAGCGCCGCAATTTCCTGGAGACGACGGTGGTCGCGCTGGCCTTGTTCGCGGCGGGATCGATCGTGGGCTGGTTCCTGGTGGGCCGATGGCTCAACCCCGTGCGGCGCATGTCGCACATCGCGAGCGCGGTCACCAAGGGCGACCTCACCGAGGGCCTGCAGGTGGAATCGGGGGACGAGCTGGGCACGCTCGCCATCGGCTTCAACGACATGGTCACCAACCTGCGCAAGATCGTGGACAACCTGCAGGAGACCTCGGTGCAGGTGGCCTCCTCCGCGGGCGAGATCTCGGCCAACGCGAAGCTGATCACTCAGGGCGCGCAGAGCCAGGCCCAGGCCGCCGAGGAGACCTCCACCTCCATGGAGCAGATGGCGGCCTCGATCCAGACCGTGGCCGGCAACGCGCAGAGCCTCGCCACCTACGTGGAGGAGACCTCGTCGTCGATCACGCAGATGGGCGCCTCCATCGAGCAGGTGGCCAAGTCCAGCTCCACCCTGGCCGGCACGGTCACGGAGGCCTCCGCCACCATCGAGGAGATGACCGTCTCCATCGACCAGATGGCCAAGAACCTGGAGAACCTCGCGGGCACGGTGACGGAGACCTCGGGCACCATCGAGAAGATGACCACGTCCATCGAGGGCGTGGCCAAGAACGCGGAGACGCTCACCTCCGCGGCGCAGAAGGCCAGCCAGCGCGTGAGCGAGATGGCGGGCGCGGTCAACGACGTGGCCAAGATCGCGGAGGAGGCGGACCGCATCTCCACCAAGGCCTCCGAGGACGCGCGGCTGGGCGACGAGGCGGTCGCCACCACGGTGGCGGGCATGAAGACCATCTCGGAGACCATGGAGAACACGACGCGCGTCATCACCAGCCTGGGCAAGCGCTCGCAGGAGATCGGCAAGATCCTGGAGGTCATCGAGGAGATCGCGGACCAGACGAACCTGCTCGCTCTCAACGCCGCCATCGAGGCCGCGCGCGCGGGCGAGGCCGGCCGCGGCTTCGCGGTGGTGGCGGACGAGGTGCGCAAGCTGGCCGAGCGCTCGGTGGAGGCCACCAAGGAGATCGGCGAGGTGATCCGCCAGGTCCAGGCGGAGACCACGGACGCCGTGGAGACGGCCAAGGCGGGCGCGAAGGAGACGCGCGAGGGCATCCAGCTCGCGGACAAGGCGGGCCTCGCGCTCCGCCGCATCAGCGAGTCGGTGAACCGCTCCAGCCAGCTCATGGCCCAGATCGCGCAGGCCACGGCGAAGCAGTCGTCCGCCTCCGCGGAGGTGCTCCAGACCGTCAACGACATGAACGCCGCCACCGCCAACGTCACCTCCGCCGTGCGCGTGCAGGCCGAAGGCAGCCGGCAGATCCGTCAGGCCATGGAGAACATCAACAAGATCATGATCCAGGCCGCCTACTCGACGAAGGAGCAGGCCGCGGGCGGCCGCCAGGTGCGGGTGGCGGTCGAGAACATGAACAAGATCGCGGGCCAGGTGAACATCGCCACCAAGGAGCAGGCGGAGGGCTCACGCCAGATCATCGGGGCGGTCGAGAACATGAACCGCATGACCCAGCAGGTGTCCTACGCGACGGCCGAGCAGAAGCGCGGCGGCGAGCTGGTGGTCAAGGCGATGGAGAACATCTCCGAGATCGCGCGCGACAACCTGGCCACCGTCGAGGAGATGTCGAAGGCGACCGTCAACCTGGCGCAGCAGGCCGAGAACCTCGCCAAGCTGATCGCCGTGTTCCGCGTTCAGTGACCCTGGACATCCAGGCGGCTCTCGAACAGCTCCGCACCGGCGAGGAACCCGTCCGACGCCGCGTCGTCGACGAGCTGGGCCGGTCGGGACGGCCGGAGGCCATCACGCCGCTGCTTTTGGCGGTGTCCGACGAGAGCTGGCCCGTGCGGCAGGCCGCCACCGAGCTCCTCGCCGGCTTCGACGAGTCCGCGCTGCTGCCGCACCTCGAGTCCGCGCTCCGCGACGACGAGGACGCAGCCATGCGCAACGCGGCCATGGAGATCTACGTCAAGATGGGGCCGGCCGCGGTGCCCGCGCTGCTCACGCTGCTGCGCGACGCCGACGAGGAGGTCCGCAACTTCGCCGCCGTCATGCTGGGCGCGCGCCGCCAGCGCCAGGCGGTGCCCGCGCTGGTGGAGGCGCTGAAGGACCCCGACCTCAACGTGCGGCACGCGGCCGCGGCCAGCCTCGGCCAGGTCGGGGCCGCGGAGGCGGTGCTGCCGCTCATCGACGTGCTGCGCACCGAGCCCTGGCTCCAGTACCCCGCCATCCATGCCCTGGGCGAGATCGGCGACCCGCGCGCGACGGGCCCGCTGCTGGAGCTGCTCGCGGACGAGATGCTGCGCGGCCCCGTCATGGACGCGCTGGGCCGGCTGGCCGGACGTGAAGCGCTGGGGCGCCTCGTCCCCCACCTCTACGACCCGGACCCCACGCTGCGCAACGTCGCCATCCACGCCGTGGTCTCCATCGAGCAGCGCGCCACGGCGGCGGGGGAGAGCCTGGATCCGGCGGTACAGGCCGCGCTGCGGCGCGAGGACCTGGTCGACCACCTGCTGGCCACGCTGCGCGAGGACGAGCCCATCAACCGTCGCACCGCCGCCGTCACCCTGGGCTGGCTCAAGGAGCCGCGCGCGGAAGACGCGCTCATCGAGTGCCTGGGCGAGCCCGCGCTGCAGGACTACGCCACGCACGCCCTGGTCTCCATCGGCTTCCAGAGCCGCGAGGCCTACGCGCGCGGCCTCGACCATCCGAGCGATGCCGTCCGCCAGGGCACCGTCCGCTGCCTGTCCTGGATCGCCCCCCCGGGCGGGATCGAGCTGGTGGCGCCGCTCATCCACGACCCGTCGCAGGAGGTGCGCGCGGAGGCGGCGGCCGCCATCGGCCGGCTCGGGGACGAGGACGCGGCCATGCTGCTCTTCGAGCTGCTCGGCGACGAGAGCGAGCTGATCCAGGAGAGCGCGATGACGGCGCTGGCGCGCATGTCGCCGGAGCGCGTGGTCCCTCTCCTCCTGCAGGCCCTGGCCAGCCCGGACGCGCCCATCAAGGTGCGCGCGGCGGAGACCCTCGGCCTGCTGCGCGACCCCGAGACGGCGCCGGCGCTCATCGCGCTCTCCAAGGACGCGCGCGAGACGGTGCGCCAGGCCGCCATCAAGGCCCTGGGCGAGATCGACACCGCGGGCGTGCCCGACCTGCTGCGCGCGGCGCTGCTCGACGAGAGCAGCCTGGTGCGCCAGCAGGCGGTGCTCTCGCTGGGCAAGCTGCAGGACGTGCAGACGGCCGCGGACCTCCTCCCGCTGCTGGACGATCCCGACCCGCGCATGCGCTTCGTGACCCTGCGCGCGCTGGGCCAGATCCGCAGCCGCGAGGTGGTGCCGCGCGTGACCGCGTTCCTGGGCGACAAGCGCAAGGAGCTGCGCTTCGCCGCGGTGGAGGC
>Ga0070698_100003953_pt1 | contig 16298 bp, 11 predicted proteins | sample KBSK1502metaG_FD_65477 | JGI IMG/M metagenome (GOLD analysis project Ga0070698, IMG submission 65477) | Corn, switchgrass and miscanthus rhizosphere microbial communities from Kellogg Biological Station, Michigan, USA - KBS K1-50-2 metaG | ecosystem: Host-associated > Plants > Roots >...
GTGCGAAGCGCAGCGAGGGCTTGGTCTTCGGTCATGCGCGGCATCGGGAATTCGGCGGGCCGCGCGATAGCATCCAAGTCAAGTTTCGTAATGTGATGCGGCTCGGCAGGGTCCACTTCGATGGTGAAGCGGGCGAACTGGTCCGAATCGCGTTCCTTTAAGATTCCAGAAAACTTCGCCGCTTCCGAGTCGCCCGCTCTCTTGAAGTCGAATCCGCCGGTCATGTTGCGGAAGCGCATTTCTCCGTCGAGCTCCTTTGTGCGAGGGGGATAATTTTTTTCAAGGAACGCAAGGAGCCTCGAGCGGTCGCCGCTGTTGAAAGCGTCGAGCCACGCCTGAAACTGGCGCGCGGCTGGTGTGTTCGGTACTTCGGCTTGCGCGGCGACGCCTTCACCGCTGCCCGCTTGCTGATCTTGACGGTTATCGGGAATCGCGGCTGATGTGATTCGAGCGCGTCCAACGGCGCCGGTTGCTGCGCCATCTGAAGGTGAGCCGCCGTTCGAATGCGAATTTCCTGACGCCGGGGCATGGTCCGGACCTGGCGCAGCGGAAACGCGCGGCAGCGTTCTGCTGCGAACCGGACGAAATGCCGCAAAAGAAAGCATTGCCAAAAAGAACAGCGCGAGCGCGCTTCCCTGAACCATCCGTGAAACGGGCAACGGCGCTTCGGGGACTCCGATGTGTTCCCAGATGAGCGGCCCCGCATCGCGTCCAGCTGCCGGAGCGAGCGCGATCTCGCCCGCGGGCAGATTTCGTAACCCTCCGCGAAGCACCCATTGGCGCGCCAGCGACACCAAACCGTCGCCGAATAACCGCAGCGTACTTTGCTTTGCCGCAATCTCATCGAAGATCCAAAGCATTTCGTCGGCGAATTCACGCTGGAATGAGGGCGGGTGAAGACGCAGGAGGCACCGGTAAAGAGAACGGGAGAAAGAATGAGCCATTACGCCCTCCTCGGTTTCAAAACTCGCAAGCGCGTTCGGGCTTCACGCAGCACTCCGGTGAGTCGCTCGACGTCCGCCAAGAGCACGCCGCGTCCCAATGCTTTGAGCCGGTAATACCGCCGTCTCGGATCGCCTGTCGTAGAGCGGCTGGGAGTTTCTTCCACCAGGCCCTGGCTGACGAGTTTTTTCAGGTTGTCATACAGCGTGCCCGGTCCGATTTTGTACTGTCCCGCGGACTGCCGGGCGATCTCTTGCATGATGCCGTAGCCATGCAGATCCTCCCCGGCGAGCGCCAGCAGAATGTGCAGCGACGCGGGCGAGAGCGGAAGAAATGGCTTGATCCCTTGTTTCATACTCGGAATCCGATATATCGGATTCCGAGTACGACGTCAAGTGTTGAGTGAGGGGGCAGAGGCTTGCCCGAAAAGCGCCAGCCTAAGGGTTGGCCGGTAAAGAACTCAGTGACTCGCGGGCTGCGCAGTAGGAGGGAGGACGCCATTGAGGCGGAGATACATGGATTGTGCGGAATAGTGGTCGGCCCAGGAGCCGGAGAGGATGAACATGACCCCGGCGCGGGAGAAGGAGCGATTGGGGAAAAGCGGGATGGAATCGGCGAGATGAGAGTCGTCAACTTTGGCGAGCGACGAAGAACAAAAATCGAAGGATGCCTTGAGCGCTGAGACGAGTTTGTCTTTGGGGTCGGTTTCGGTGAGCTTGGGCGCTTCGGGAACGGTGACCCCGGAGATCGCGGAGCAAAACCGCGTGTTGGAGTCGGCGATATGAAGAGTGAGATGGGCGAAGGTGATCTGGTCCGGCGTGGGCTTGAAGGAATATTTTTCGGCGGGCAGGGCATCGGCGGCGGCAATCATGTTCTTCGAAGAGCGTGCGAGCCCTTGACGTAGTGCGTCACTGACGGGAGTGGTTGAGGAAGGGGCGGTTTGGGCGAAACCGAGTGCGGGAAGAATCACCAGCAGAAGAAAAAGAGAACCGGCCGGCTTCATAGAGTGCTCCGTAAATTGAATTTTGAAAGGCGGGAATATCGTATGCCGATGGCGGCGCGGCGCGTTTACTTTATTATACAAAGTACTTGACAAAAACAATTACTTTTGCAAGCATTGCAGCGCGGCGGAGAAGCTCTGGAGAAAATCATGGTGAAGCGAATCATGGCGATCATCGCCATTTTTGCGTGTACCTGTGTCGCTTGGATGATATTGGGCACTTCTATTTTTCTGCGAACGGAGAGCAGCGGATCGCAGCTCTCGGGGCGGGTTTCATCCACCTGGGGCACGGCGCAGGAACAACACCCGCCGGCAGTGAGTTACCTCACGCAAGTGGCAAAAACGGCGGAAGTGGAAGAAAACGGAAAAAAGATCAAAAAGACGGAAATCCGGGACGTCACCTCCGCGGTGCCACTCGATTCGAGCCAGGTCGTGGCTGACTTCCACATTGACTACCGGCAGAAAGGCCTGCTGTGGTTCAGCACCTACCGGGTCGGGTTTGTGGGCAACTACAGGTTTCAGAACCCAACGGCAAAGGAAGAGACTTTCACGATCAAGCTGCCGTTGCCGGCGAAGCAGGCGGTGTACGACGGTGTGGAGATCACTCTTGACGAGCAGCCGCTGCCGCTTGATTTTGGCGGGTCGGAAGTGATCGCACATGGACATTTAGGACCGAATGAATCGGGTGTGGTGCGAGCGGCGTATCGCTCGCAGGGGCAGGACAATTGGAACTACAGATTTTCAAGCGGCGATGAGGTCTCTCGCGCCAAGGACTTTCATTTCCTGATAAAAACGGATTTTGGCGGATTTGATTTTCCCGAGAATTCGCTGTCTCCGACGGAAAAGCGCGAGACCCCGCAAGGCTGGGAACTGAAATGGGATTACCAGAACCTCGTTTCCGGATTCAATGTCGCGCTGAAGATGCCGCAGAAATTGCAGCCCGGGCCGCTGGCGGGGCGAATTTCGTATTTCGCGCCGGTGTCGCTCTTCTTCTTCTTCTTTCTGGTGTTCATTCTTTCTACGCTGCGAGGAATCGACCTGCACCCGATGAACTATTTCTTCCTGGCCTGTGCGTTCTTTGCCTTTCACCTCTTGCTTGCCTACCTGTGCGACCACCTATCGATTCACGCAGCCTTTGTGATTTCGTCCGCCGTTTCGATTTTGCTGGTGACGAGCTACTTGCGGCTGGTGGTGAATGCGCGGTTCGCGCTGCTGGACGCCGGGCTCGCGCAATTGATCTACCTAGTCCTGTTTTCCTACGCGTTCTTCTTCGAAGGATTCACGGGATTGGCGGTGACCATCGGAGCGATCCTCACGCTTTTTGTGGTCATGCAGATGACGGGGCGAATCCGCTGGGAGGAGAAATTTGAAAGAGCAGCCATGAAGCCGGCGCTGCGGTAAGGGAAACGCCGCGGGACCAAGGCATTAGGGCAAGCGAGGCGGGAGGCTGCGCCGGGAGTCGATTGCGATGACCCGGCGCAGCCCCGGAGCGGTAGGAATCAAGCGAGGTTACTCTTCGCCGTCGCCGTTGCTGTGGTCTTCGCCTCCCTCGCCGGGGCGAATGAAGCCGAACAGACCGTGGCTTCATCACCAATTCCCGCAGTGAAGAGCAGCTGGTTTTTCTTGCCAGAGGGCCCGCCGGTGGCGAAACTCAGGCCCCACAAATCCGTTGATCGTCAGCGGAAGGTTTAGCGTGTCCCGCCCGAAAAGCGCGCTGAGGGCAGCCGGCAATCAGAGAAGACTTGAGGTTGGGGGAGCGGGCGGTTCTCGTACAGGAATGCCTGTACCGTCTATCGAGTGAGGACCCGGCCGGGAGTCGCGCCGGTCGGTTTTGCGTCGTTCCACACCAGGACGCCGTTAACAAAAACTTTTTCGATCCCCAGGGGAAGCTCCTGTGGCTTTCTGAACGTTGCGCGGTCGATCACTGTCGCGGGATCGAAGAGAACCAAGTCCGCGTAGGCTCCTTCGCGAAGGATTCCGAGATCCTTCCAGCCGAGGCGCTGTGCGGGGAGTGCAGTCATTTTGCGGATGGCTTCGGTCAGTGTCAGCCAATGCTTTTCGCGGACGAAGCGGCCGAGCACGCGCGGAAAAGTTCCCGCGCCGCGAGGATGCGCAGCGCCGATACCGCCGTCGCTGGCCACCATCACCCAGGGCTGTTGATAGAACGCTTTGATGTCACTCTCCACCATCGAATGGCCGATGACTTGGGCCTCCATGCCCGAGGCGTCGCCTTCGCGGATGATGCGCATGTACATTTCGACCGGCGAAACCCTGTTTGCCTTTGCGATCTCCGCGAGGGAATGGCCCGCGTAGGAAGCGTTCGGCTTGAACTCCGTGACGGTGAGGTGATCGGCGCCGCCGAGATCGGCGAGTGCCTTTCGGACGCTCCTGGGATTTTCGTATTGCTTGTCCGGAACGATCACCTTGATGTTGGAGTGCCACGCTTCGTAGGGATAACAATCCGCGAGAAAGTCGACGCCCCGGCTGCGAGCTTCTTCGATCACGCGAATATATTCAGGCGCCTTTCCCCACACGCTGACGGTGCCGAGCTTGATGTGTGAGTGGTCGACGGGAATGTGCGCCTCTTCCGCAATTTGAATTTCTTCAAGCAGCGCATCAAATGCCTTGTCCGCTTCGTCGCGGATGTGCGTGCTGTAGATGCCGCCGTGTTCGGCGGCACTGCGCGCCATGGCGATAAGCTCCGCGGTATTGCTGTAGCTGCCGACTTCGTATTCGAGGCCGCTTGAAAGGCCGATGGCACCCTCGTTCATGGCCTGCCAGGTCAGCTGCGCCATCGTTTCGATTTCGGCCGGCGTGGCGACGCGTTTGAAGTCCTTGCCCATCACCTTTCCGCGAATGGTGGCGTGTCCTGCGAAGACCGCCAGGTTGAGCGCGGTTGGATGCTGCTTGCGTGCCTCGATCCAGTCTTTGATGGGCCATGGCGATTCGCCGTCCGGGCCCTGTATGGCGGTGGTTATGCCTTGGGCGACCTGCGTTTCGGCAAGCGGGTCGGAGTCAAGTCCTTCAAGGGAGTGGTTGTGAGTGTCGATAAAGCCGGGAGCGAGCACGAGGCCGCGGGCGTCGATGACCCGGTCGCCCGGAGCGGGAGAAAGTTTGCCGATCGACACGATGCGATTGCCGTGAATGCGCAGCGCGCCGTTGACCAGGGGAGCGCCGGTGCCATCGGCGAGTTGTGCATTGATGATGAGGAGCGTGTCCGGCGTGGGACCTGCGTCGAAGGTAAGGGGAACGACGACAGGGAGAAGTAGCGCCAGGAAAAATACGGAAATGATGCGGCGGGAATTGTACATGCAGCCCATCCCTCAAAAATTGCGACGTGCGGTCTGCGGCGTTGCCCACTCGACCTGACCAATCGCTAGAAGCCCAAGCGAAGCGCGGAACCAGTTCCGCCTGCAGAGCTGATCACCCGGTCCGCGCCATGCAAGCTAGCGGCGTTCGGCGCGAGTGCGGAGATGGTACCAGAGAGCGATCAGGAGGATGGAGACGAGAAGGATGAAGGTGGAAACGGCATTGATTTCGGGAGTGATGCCGCGGCGGAGACGGCCCCATATTTCAAGCGGCAGCGTGTTCTCACTGCCGATCAGAAAGAAAGTGACGGCAATTTCGTCCATGGAGAGTGTGAAGATCAGCAGGCCCGCGGCAATCAGAGAGAGTTTGAGATTGGGAAGCGTTACGCGCCAAAAGGTACGCCAGGGAGTCGCGCCCAAATCGAGCGAGGCTTCTTCCTGACGGCGGTCCACTTTTTGCAGACCTGCGAAGAGTTCGGTGGTTGCCACGGAGATGAGAGCCGTGCCGTGCCCCAAGAATACGAGGGTGAGGCTGCGCTGGAACCCGGCGAAGACGGCGAACATCAACATGGAGAGTCCGGTGATGATGCCGGGAAGAATGAGCGGGAGAAGCACGAGCCGGCGGAAGAGAGATTTGCCGGGAAAGTCGGCGCGATCAAGCGCCAGCGCCGCGAGCAGGCCAAGCGTGAGCGAGAGAATGACAGCTCCCGAAGCGACGATGAGGCTGTTGACTACGGAATCCCAGACGGCAGAATCGGCAAAGAGTTGCCGGTACCAATCGAAAGTGAAATGGCGAGGAGGAAAGCCCCCGACACCGTCGCGATTGAATGAATAGAGGACGAGCACGACGACGGGCGAATAGATGAAGGCGAAAACGAACGTAGCATAAGCAGCGAGCAGCAGCGGGCGACCGGTAGACGTGGAGGTTGACGTACTCATTCGAATGACCAGCCCTTTTCCACACGTTGCGTGACAGCGAGCAGCGCGACGGTGATTAAGAGAATGAATACGGAAATTGCAGCACCCAGGGGCCAATCATAGGCCGCGCCGAAAAGTGACTGCACGAGGTTGGCGATCATCGTGCCAGAGGGACCGCCGACAAGGAGCGGCGCGAGAAAGTCGCCGAGAGAGAGAACGAAGGCGAAGGTCGCTCCGGCAAGAAGGCCCGGCAAAGAGAGCGGCAAGATGACGCGAAAGAAAGTTTTGCCGGGAGATGCGCCGAGATCCTGTGAGGCTTCGACCAGCGGTCGGGGAATGTGTTCGAGGGAAGCGTAGATGGGGAGAAAGACGAAAGGTGTGTAGATGTGCGTGAGCATGAGGACGACGGCGAACGGACTATAGAGAAGGGCGGCCACGGGGCCGTGCGTGATGTGCAGGTATTGAAGGAATCCGTTGAGAACACCGTCGGAGCCGAGAATCGTTTTCCAGGCGTAGCCTCGAACAAGATAGCTGACCCACAGCGGAACGATGACGAGTTGGTAGAGTATTTCTTTGCGCGGTCCTGCGTGAAAGGACAAGAAATAGGCGAGCGGATAGCCGAGGAGAACGGAGAGCAGGGTGACCGACAGGGCGATACGCGCGGTGCGGAACAGCACCTGAACGTAGAGAGGATTCCCGAAGAGCGTCGAGTAGTTGCCGAAATTCCAGTGGTGGACGATCACTCCGCCGCGGACGGCCCAGAAGCTGTGGACAAACATCATCAGATAGGGAAGAAGAAGAAAGAGCGTGACCCAGAAGACCGGCGGGAGGGCGATGAAGAGTTTGTAGGCGCGCGAGTACATGAGATCTACCGACCTGCGTCCGCTGACCAGCAAGCAAGGACGGGCCTTCGCAAAGCACCGTTTCGGAGTTCGTTGAACGATAAGGCTCGGCTGATTGGCATCGTCTATTCCTGGACGGCGATGGCGTCGGCAGCGGAAAAAACAAAATCGTATGCACCGGAGAGCGGCGCGCGAGAAGCGATGCGCGCGCGAAGGATCAAGTCGCCGGCGGTCTGCAGTTCGAGAAGTACCGTAGCGCCGGAATAGATTTGCTGGCGGATGGAGGCGGAGAAATGGACGGGATCGGCGGGTTGAGGAGAGTCGTCGGCGAGCGCGATGGCTTCGGGGCGGAGAGAGAAGACCGCCGGTCCGTTGGTACGCAAACAGGAAAATCGAAACGCGCCACAGTCAGCCAGGCCATCGCTGACGGCCGCGCGCAGCAAGTTGGTGTGACCGATGAATCGAGCCGCATAGGCGGTGGCTGGACGCGCGTAGATTTCACGGGGCGACGCGACTTGTTCGAGCGCACCACTACGCAGAAGAGCGATGCGGTCGGAAAGCGCCAGTGCTTCTTCCTGATCGTGAGTCACGAAAAGAAACGCAATGCCAACTTCGCGCTGCAGGGATTTCAGCTCTGACTGCATCTCTTTGCGAAGGTTGGCGTCGAGCGCGGAAAGTGGCTCGTCAAGGAGCAGAAGTTCCGGGCGGTTGACCAGCGCACGCGCGAGCGCCACGCGTTGCTGCTGGCCGCCCGAGAGGCGCGTTGGTTTTCGAGCTGCGAATTCCTGCATGCGGACCATCGCGAGCGCATCGTTCACACGTGTTGCGATTTCTGCTTTCGGAGTTTTCGCGGCGTGAAGACCGTACGCTACGTTTTCGCTGACGTCGAGGTGCGGAAAGAGAGCGTATTGCTGGAAGACGGTGTTGACGCGTCGTTTGTAGGGAGGAAGCGTGTCGATCCGCGCGCCGTGCATCCAGATTTCTCCGGCGGAAGGCTGTTCGAATCCGGCGATCAGCCGAAGAACAGTGGTTTTGCCGGAGCCGCTTTCGCCGAGGAGCGTCAGAAATTCTCCTGCGGCGATTTCCAGGGAAAGAGTTTTCAGGACTTCGCGCGCGCCGAATCGCTTGCTTACGGCCCGCACTTCGAGCAACCTTGCGCCGGGCGCGAGAGAAGGGACGATGGAGGGCGCGGCGGTCACTGCGCGGCTTTGACCTCATTCCAGATTTCGTTGTACTTGGCGCGGCGAGGCACGTCCTGCCAGAAATAAATCCGCAGCATGTAGGCATCAGGCTCATCGAGATGCAGTGACTTTTTTTCGTCGCCGCTGAGATATTCGGCAGCGCCGGGATTTGCGGGTGTGTAGTGGGTGACATCGCTGACAAGTTTCTGCGTCTTGGCCTCGATCATATATGCGAGAAAATCGATGGCGAGATCCTTATTCCTGCTCGCCGAAGTGATCATCAAGTGGTCTATCCACCCGGTTGTGTTTTCCTTGGGAATGGTTTCCCCGATGGGAAATTTCAACCTACGCAGCTGCACAGTGTTGAGCGGCCATCCCATGGCAAGAACGATCTCATGATTTTGAAAAAGGTTGGTGAGCTCGCCGCCGGTCGACCAGTATTTGCGAACGTTCGGTTTGAGCTCGAGGAGTTTTTTCTTTACATCTTCGAGCTGAGCGTCGGAGAGATCGTAGAGCTGCGCCGGATCGGGCTTATCATAGCCGAGAATCTGCGCCGCCATGTAGATGCTTGAGAGCTCATCCCACAGCGAAACCTTGCTGCGGTATCTCGGATCCCAGAGAACAGTCCATGAATCGGGAGCCTGTGAAAAGGCGGTGGCGTCGTAGAGCAGAGGATTTGGTCCCCACATGAACGGCACGCCGTACACCTGACCATTCACCCTCACCAGAGAAGAATCACGAAGCTTGGCGGAAAGTTGCAGGTAGGAAGGAAGCCTTGAAAGGTCTAGTGGAGCAGCGAGGCCGGCTTTGACGATAGAAGCGGCGACATCGCTTGACGGCGAGATGACGTCGTAGTTTGCACCGCTTCCGCCGCGAAGCTTGGCGACAAGCTCGTCACTTGAACCCATGTAGGAGGCGACAACTTTGCAGTGCCGGGAAACCTCGAAGGCATGCACGAAAGCTGGATCTGCGTAGCCTTCCCAGACAAGGAGACTCAATGTCGGCTCGGATTTTTTGCACGCGTTGGCGAAGAATGCCGTGACAAGTGCGGCGAAAATGAGAATCTTGCGTTTCATCGGGCCTCCAGGAAGAGCGAGCGGGGCGAGACGCTCCGTGTTTACCGCTTGCACCAGACTGGCTACGGCTGCGATTGAAATACTACGCGACCTCCCACGACGGTGGTCAAAACTTTTGTTTCGTCGATTTTGTGAGAGCCAATCTCGAAAAGATTCTGCGACAGAATGATCAGGTCTGCGAGTTTGCCGGGCTCGAGCGAGCCTTCGGTATTTTCGCGAAAGCCGGCGAATGCGGCGCCCAGAGTGTAGCCCCGAACGGCTTCGGCCACGGAGAGGCGCTCGGAAGGCACAAAACCGTCTTTTGGCAAACCCTCCGATGTCTGGCGGGTGACGGCCGTCTGAATTCCTTCGAAAGGATTTAGAGTGACCACCGGCCAATCGCTGCCGAAGGCAAGCCGGCCACCATCGCCAGAGATGCTTTTCCAGACCCAGGCACGCGAGGCTCGATCCGGTCCGATGTTGCGCGCCCAGACGTCGAGAGTATCGCGGTCAGGATAGGAATGCAGCGGCTGCATGCTGGCGATCACTCCGAGTTTTCCGAAACGAGAAATGTCTGCTGCGGAGACAGATTCGATGTGTTCGATGCGCGCACGGTGGCCGGAGCTGTGATTGAGCCTTCCGGCGTTTTCATAACCGTCGAGCGCGGTGCGGATCCCGTAATCGCCGATCGCGTGGGTGAAGAGTTGCAAGTTGCGCTTGTCAAGTTCAGCAATCGCCGATTTGTATTTGTCAGCAGCCCAGAAAAGTTTGCCCTTTAGCGAAGGATCGTCGGAATACGGCTCAAGCATGGCCGCGGTGTGCGATTCGATCACACCGTCAATCATGAATTTCACCGCGCCCGCTGAGAGCCAGTCGCCGGCATATTTCTTACGCGCATCTTCGATCGCGGAAATATCCTGCGCCCGCAATTCGGGCGGATCCTGGAAATAAGAGATGTAGAAGCGCACCGTCAGGTCGCCGTGGCGGAGAAGTTCGTCGTAGAGATCGAAGTTCTCGAAATCGCCTCCAGCGCTGTGGACACGCGTGAGGCCGTTTTCATTTGCCCAGTGGATGCCCGCACGGAGAGCCGCAAGTTTTTCGCCGCGTGTCGGCTTCGGAACCACCGCTGCAACCAGCGATTGCGCAGCCTCTTTGAGAGCGCCGGTCGCTTCACCGGTCTCGGGATCACGAACGATGGTGCCGTTCGGAGGATTCGGCGTGTCTTTTGTGATCTGCGCAAGCGCGAGAGCTTTCGAATTTGCCCAGTAGGTGTGCCCATCGTAGCCCTCAAGGAACGCCGGGCGGTCCGGGAAAACCTCATCGAGATATTTCTTGTCAGGGAGCGACGTGGGAAACATCGCGTAATTCCATCCGCGGCCAAGAATCCAATCGTTGCCGGGATGCTTCGCGCCATACGCGCGCAGCCGTTGCTGGATGTCCGTGGCGTCCTTGGCCCCTTCCAAATTCACGCGTCCGAGACTGAATGACCCGTCGATGAAGTGAATGTGGCAGTCGGTGAAGCCTGGAAGAACGAGATGGCCCTTGGCGTCGATCACTTTTGTATCTTTCGATTGCCATCTTGCAATATCGGCGTCCGAACCTACGGCCACGATACGATCTCCGCGGACCGCCAGCGCTTCCGCCCACGGCTGCTTCGAATTCAGCGTGTAGATCTTCCCGTGTAGAACGATGGTGTCGGCGGGCTGGGTTTTCCGTTGCGCAGAAGCCGTGAACACGGATAGCGACCAGAACAATCCAATCGAAAGTGCTGAAAACAGGGACCCTGGCTTCATTTGGGGCAACCTCCAGACAGCGCGCGTAAAGCGGTCAGTAACGAGCATTCCGTTCTAGAAAGTCGGCGGTGTGTTGATCCAGAGCAGCCAGGATTCGGTTTTGCCGGGATTGCGCCAGCGATGCGGCGTGGTGCTCTGAAAATAGAGGCTGTCACCCGGCTTCATGCGGTAGCGTTCATCCGTATTCAGCCAGATTTCGAATTCCCCGCGGAGCACGTGCAGGAATTCTTCTCCTTCGTGAGTGTAGGATTCGCCGCTGCTGCCGCCGCGCTTGATGCGAAAAAGGTGCGGCTCCATGGCCGTGCTGCCCCAGGCGAGAAGCTCCATGCGAACGCCTTTGGTGGTTTCAAGAACTTTGCGTTCGCCAGGTCTTACCAGCCGCGAATTATCTTTCGCGGGCTCAAAGAAGGAAAGAATGTTGGTGCGGTAGTAGCGCGCGATGCGGCGTAATGTGCCGATGGAGGCGCGCATCTGGCTGCGCTCGAGCGCGCTGAGAAATCCCACGGAGACGCCGGTCGCGCGCGCGACTTGCGCGAGAGAGAGGTTGCGGCGTTGACGAAGGCGCCTGAAGCGCGCCCCCGGAGATACCACACTCTCAGCCGGAACAGAAACGATGCCCTGGCGCTTGAGGACGTGAACGATTGCCGCAGGATTTAGTCCTCGCGCGCGGCGAAGAAAGATGGCGCGCTTCAGAAGGCGCACGTCTTTTTCGCCGTAAAGGCGGTAACGGCTGCGTGTCCGGTGCGGTGTGATGAGGCCAAGCGCTTCCCATGCGCGCAACGCGGACGAAGAAATGCCGACGCGCTGCGCGACTTCGCTGATTCGGAATGAAGCCTCAGGCGCGCGCGAAACCGATGGCTCGGATAAATTCTTTCTTCTTGACATCATCGCGGGCTTTCCATAAGTTTACTGGATTATAGTAAGGTTTACGGGGCACAGCAACCTCGAAGGTGCGGTGCAAAATCAAGACTTCGAGGCTCAGGGGTGAGTCCAATGAATTCGAAGCATTTCCGCACAGCCCTTTCAAAGGGTTTACTCTATAGCTTACTTCTGATTTTTGCCGGAGGCGTTACCGCTCCCGCGAGTTTCGCGCAGAGCACCGGTGGAAGAATTCGCGGCACGGTGACGGATTCGACCGGCGGCGCGATCGCCGCCGCGAAGCTGACGATCACCAACGAAGCGAACGGCACGCAGCGGGAGACTGAAACCGGCACGAACGGAGAGTACCTCTTCCTGGAGGTGCCGGTCGGCACTTACGACGTGGCAGTGAACCAGCCGGGATTCAAGAAGTATCTGCGCAAGGGCGTTGTGGTGAACTTGAACGAAGTCGTGGGCCTGGACATTACGATACAGGTCGGTGGTGCGACTGAGATTGTGGAAGTGACCGGAACGCCGCCGCTGGTCGATACCACCTCAACACAACTTGGGGCGGTCGTGGGAGAAAGGGCTGTCAGCCAATTGCCGCTGGCGCAGCGCGACGCGTACCAGTTACTGCAATTGCAGCCCGGCGTCCAGTCACAGGTCGGTTTGGACACCGTTTACGGCAGTGACCGCGCAGGGGTGGTCAGCGTGAATGGCGGCCGCGGACGCGACAACAATTTTACGGTGAACGGCGGGGACGGCAACGACCAATTTGCCGGCCTTCCAGCGATTCAGCCGTCGCCGGACGCCATTGCAGAATTCCGCGTGTTGACGAACACCTTTGACGCCGAGTATGGGCGCAATTCCGGAGCGGTGGTCAACGTGGTAACGAAATCGGGAACCAATGAAATCCACGGAAACGCTTACGAATTTTTCCGCAACCAGAACCTGAACTCTAAGGGATTTTTCGACACGACGAAACTGGACTATCTGCAGAATCAGTTTGGCGTGACGTTGGGCGGCCCGATCAAGAAGGACAGAACCTTCTTTTTCGTGACTTACGAAGGTGATCGCATCAGGAGAGGTACCTCGGGAGACACGGTGACCGTGCCGACCGCCGCAGAGCGCGCGGGCGATTTTTCCGCCGGCGCAGGGCTCACTGGAACTCTTTCCAACGCAAACATCTTGAACAACCGGCCCGGATGCCTTTCCGCCTTGGGACTGAACAGCCCCATCGCTGACGGCACCGCCTATTCCGATATTTTTGCCAACAGTCAAGTTCCAACCGCGTGCATGGACCAGACGGCGCTAGATTTGATGAACCAGTTTGTGCCCAAGGCCAACATCGGGGACAGCCTGTTTCAAGGAGTGCCCCTGGGGCATGAACACAGCGACCAGTTCACCGTAAAGATGGACCACGAACTGACGAAGAAACAGCACCTGACCGGCTACTACTACTTCGAACAACATCACCTGGAAAAACCATTCGCGCGTTTCCAATCCGGCGGCGCAAATCTGCCAGGGTTTGGAGACTTGACGGACGAGAGAATTCAGCAGGTAAATATCAGCCACACCTGGGCGATTGGTTCCACGGCCTTGAACGAAGCCCGGTTCACGATGTTTCGCGAAGGTCAGGGAACCTTTCTGCATCCGCAACACACGAATCTGGTGCAGGATTCCTGCAAGACCGTGGCAACCGCGGACTGCTTTACGGACCCAAACAATCCGGATCTGGGCATCCATCCGGACCTCGGAGCTTCACGTGAAGGCGTTCCGTTTGTAAACATTTCCGGTGGCTTTAACATTGGGAATAACTTCGAAGGCGAATTGCCACAGACCGGCAACACTTACCAGTGGTCCGACAATTTCAGCAAGACCATCGGGCGACACGATCTGAAGTTCGGCGGAGATATCAGATATCAGCAGTTCGACCAAACGCTCTTCTTCGACGTCAGCGGCCAATATTTTTATTTTGGCGCCGGACCGAACGACCCGGGATATGGCAACCTTTTCCCAAATTACCTCCTCGGGGTTCCCGATGAATACGGTCAGGGTTCGGCGCAACAGGAGTTGGTTCGCAGCAAGGCTGTTTATCTGTACGCGCAGGATAGTTGGAAAATCAAGTCGAACTTGACCTTGAACTATGGATTGCGCTGGGAGTTGACGACGCCGCTGGCGGACGCGGGCAAGAAGGTTCAGACTTTCCGACCGGGCCAAACTTCCACCATTTATCCTTGCCAGCTTTCTTCCTTGAGCCCGTTGTTCGGGCCGGGAAACGATTGTACGAATACCGGGGTCACGCCCGTCGGCCTGGTCGTTCCGGGTGACCAAGGAGTGCCGAACGGACTCTCAGACACGTATTACAGGTCCTTCGCGCCGAGAATCGGTATGGCCTGGAGCCCGGGTGCGCAAGACGGCCTTCTTCGCGCATTGTTCGGCGGCCCGGGCAAGACCAGCATTCGCGCCGGCTTCGGTATATTCTATAATCCGGTCGAGCAGCTCGTGCTGGAGCAGTTCAGTGCCGAGCCACCGTTCGGCGGTAGTAGCTTCATCTTCAACACGCAATTCAACACACCGTTCTTGGGCCAGGACGGAGTGACCACCTTCCCGAATCCCTTCCATGGGATTTTGAATCCGCCACGAGGTCAGCCGGTGGACTGGTCGCTGTTCCGGCCGATTCTGCTCTTCGGGCAAGCCGCGAAGAATCCGAGAACGCAATACGCGGAACAATACAACCTGACGATCCAAAGAGAAGTAGCCAAGGACTTGGTGCTGCAAGTTGCGTATGTGGGCAGGCAAGGGCATCGCTTGTTGGCCTCGCAGGACTTGAATCCCGGCAATCCGAAGACATGCCTCGACCTGCAAGCCCTGTCCGATTCAACCGGGAATGCAAATTTGGCGTGCGGGCCGTTCTTTGGGGACACCGGATACTCGAGGTTCACGCTGCCGGCGGGGTCGGTATTCCACATGCCGTATATCCCGGGCCCGACGCCCGGCGGTCCGAATATACCCTGCCCGATAGCGAACGCCCCAGCGGCATGCACGGTAACAGGCGCAGCAGACGGCAGCACGTCGATTACGCTCCCGGGCTTACGGCCGTACTCTTCGCCGTTGTGCGATCCCTTCACGGGAACGGGTTGCCCGCCGGACGGCATCGACGTTTTCTCCAGCATTTTTACCCAGAACACGATTTCGAACTCGGCGTACCACGGATTTCAAGCCAGTCTCGAAAAGCGATTTTCAAAGGGCTTGCAGTTTACAGCGGCGTACACATTCGGCAAATCGCTCGACAATTCGTCCACGTTTGAGAATCTCGTCGATCCGATCAATCCGAAGCGGAACAGGTCTCTTTCGCTCTTCGACGCGCGAAACCGCTTTGTCTTCAGTTACTACTGGGAGTTTCCGGTCCCTAAGTATGAGGGTTTCAAGGGCAAAGTCCTGAACGGCTGGGCCATGTCGGGGATAACCACCTTCCAGAGCGGCTTCCCGATTCGAATCACGGAGCAGGACGATATCGAACTGCAGTCCAGCTTTGACTTTGAAACGCCAGGGCAACCAAATGTCGCCGCTCCGTTCCATTCTATCAATCCTCGCAAGCTGACCTGCGCCGTGGGCACCGGCACGGATCCGACGACTTGCACACTGATCAATGCCGGATTCAACCCCGACGCATTTACGGAAGCGACTGTGCAACCAGGAACGATTGGAAATGCGCCGCGGACGATTTGCTGCGGTCCTGGAATCAACAACTGGGAGTTCGGATTCGTAAAGAGCACACCGGTTGGGGAACGCTACAAGGTTGATTTTCGCGCCGAACTCTTTAACGCATTCAACCATGCGCAATTTTTCCAGCCCGACGGAAATACCACGGACGGGACCGACTTCGGCCGCGTGAAGCGGGCGCGTGATCCACGCCTGGTGCAGTTCGCGCTGAAGTTTTACTTCTAGAGCGGCGGCGCAGAAAATAGAAGCCTAGGCGAGCGCGGTTCGCAAGAACCGCGCTTCCGTGCGTCTGGAAAAACGATTTTGCATCACACTGACGGCAGGGAAGAGACCTGCAAACGGCACGCCGGAAAACGGCGGGCTTGGTTCGGAGAAAGATCATGTACGACGCACTTACACGCGAGCTTGCGGTTTACGAAAAGCGTACGCCGAAATCGGCGACGGCGCACAAACGGGCGGAAGAGCGCATTCCGCTCGGAGTGGCCAGCAACTACCGCCACTACGAGCCGTATCCGATTTTTGTCAAGGACGGCAAGGGCAGCAAGATTCATGACATCGACGGCAACGAATATATCGACCACAACCTCTGTTTCGGCGCGCTGATGGCCGGGCATTGTCATCCTGCGGTTGTGAAGGCGGTCGAAACAAAACTCCACGAAGGCTCGACGTTTGGCA
>Ga0070698_100003956_pt1 | contig 16296 bp, 13 predicted proteins | sample KBSK1502metaG_FD_65477 | JGI IMG/M metagenome (GOLD analysis project Ga0070698, IMG submission 65477) | Corn, switchgrass and miscanthus rhizosphere microbial communities from Kellogg Biological Station, Michigan, USA - KBS K1-50-2 metaG | ecosystem: Host-associated > Plants > Roots >...
GGGAAATATAATTGGAGCACATGTGACTACCCGGGATATTACACAACGCAAAAAAGCAGAAGAAAAAATAAGAAAATCCAATGAAAGGTTTGAAATGATTGCCAGTACAACTCATGACGCAGTATGGGAGTGGAATTTTGAAACCGGTGAGCTTTGGGGAAATGAAACACATCAGAAGTTATATGGATTAACCGTTGCAGATCCTGTTCCTGCATTCGAAGAATGGAAAAATAGGATTCATCCCGATGATCGGAAAAAAACCATTTCTGATCAGGATAAGGCGCTTACTTCGGATAAAAATGCATGGATATCAGAATACAAATTTAAAACAGAAGACGAAGGTTATAGGGATATTTATGACAGGTGTTACATTGTTCGTGATGCAGCAGGTAAGGCGGTTCGAATAATGGGCAGCATGATGGATATAACAGAACGTAAAAAAGTAGAAGAAAACTTGCGCAAAAGTGAAGAACGTTATCGTTCACTTATTGAACAGGCATCTGATGCTATCATGACCACCGATCTCAAAGGTAATTTTATCGATGTCAATTCCAGTTTATGCGAAATGTTTGGATATGATAAGCAGGAATTATTGCAATCTAATATCAACAATTTGATTGATCCGCAACAACTGAAAGAACGTCCTATGCAGTTTGACGAATTAAAAAAAGGTAAACATGTTTTCAGTCATAGACGCATGATTCATAAAAACGGGAGTATTATTGAAGTAGAAGCCAATGTCAAAATGATCTCTGATGGCAGCGTATTAGCAATTGCCCGTGATATTACCGAACGCAAAAAAGCAGCGGATGCCATCAGGGCAAGCGAAGAGACAAGAAGACTGATCATGAGTTCAGCTTTAGATGCCATTATACTAATGGATGCCGCAGGTTTTGTCACCGGATGGAATCCGCAGGCAGAAAAAATATTCGGATGGAAGGAAGCAGAAATACTTGGCAAACCACTTAGTGATTCTATAATCCCTGAGCAGTTTCGGATGCAACATAAAAAAGGGCTTGCACATTATTTGCAAACAGGCAATGCCGTTGTCCTTAACAAACTCATTGAAATTACTGCAGTAAACAGTAAAGGAAATGAATTCCCTGTTGAGTTAAGCATAGTACCAATTAAACAGGGTACTGATATTTCCTTTTGCGGATTTCTCAGGGATATTTCCGAAAGAAAAAAAGCTGAACAAAAGTTGATAGAAAGCGAAAATCGACTTCGGACTATTTTAAACACCGAGCCAGAATGCATAAAACTATTAAGTTCGAATGGTGAATTACTTGATATGAATCCTGCAGGGCTGGCAATGATCGAAGCAGATAGCCTGGAACAGGTAAAAGGACAATGCGTGGAAATGCTGATTGCGCCTGCTTACAAAAAACAATTTCATCAACTGACGCTTGATGTTTTTAAAGGCGGATCGGGAAAACTGGAATTTGAAATAATAGGCTTAAAAGGCACAAGACGCTGGATGGCAACTCATGCTGTGCCATTAAAAGATGCTGAAGGAAAAATAACTTCATTGTTGAGTGTAACCCGCGATATTACAGAACGAAAAAAAGGAGAAGAGGATCTGCTGCGGGAAAAAAATCTTTCAGATTCAATCATCAACAGCTTGCCGGGAGTTTTTTATTTGTATGATGAGAAAGGAAAGTTTTTGCGCTGGAACAAAAACTTTGAAGCGGTGACTGGTTATAATGCCGCCGAGTTGAGCAAACTTCATCTGCTTGATTTTTTTGATGGTGATGAAAAAGAATTTGTAAAAGAAAAAATAAAAGAAGTATTTGAAAAAGGTATGAGTGAAATGGAAGCCTTTGCTGTTGTTAAAAACAAAGAAAAAATTCCATTTTATTTTACTGGTTGGCGGGTAATTTTTGAAGGCAAGCCCTGTCTTATTGGTGTTGGTATTGATGTTACAGAGAGAAAAAAAGCTGAAAAGGAAATGTTTGTGGCCAATGAAAGGTTTAGCCTGATAGCCCGTGCCACAAATGATTTTGTATGGGATGCATACCTTGATGAAAATAAGGTTTGGTGGAATGATAATTACTATTCGCAACTTGGATGGAAAAAGGGAATAGAAATGCCCGAGAGAAATTCATGGGAAAATCATATTCATGAAAATGACAAAAAAAGAGTAGTAGAAAGGTTAACCCACATTCTTGATCACACGAATGATTCAACCTGGACAGATGAATATCGTTTTGGAAAAGCGGATAGCACTTATATAGATGTATATGATCGCGGATATATTATGCGGGATGATAAGGGAAAGGCATACCGGATGATTGGTGCTATGACTGATATTTCAGAAATGAAAAAGACAGTAGAGTTACTAAAAAATTCTTATGAAGATATCAGGCGACTTGCTTCACACCTGGAAAAAATCAGGGAAGAAGAGCGAATAACCATTGCCCGTGAGATACATGATGAACTGGGTCAGCAGTTAACTGTATTAAAAATGGATATTTCATGGATCAAAAAAAATATGTCGCCTAAAGAAGAAAAGGGTAAGCAAAAAATAACTGACCTGCTCCAAATGATAGATCTTACAATAAAAACGGTAAGAAGGATATCTTCTGAATTACGTCCAAGTGTGCTGGATGATCTTGGCCTAATAGCCGCATTGGAATGGCTTTCTAATGATTTCGAGAAAAGATCAGGGATCAAAACAAGGTTTGTTGCTGATATAACGGATTTAGATCTTGATGCCGGTATAAACACAGCATTGTTCAGAATTTTCCAGGAAAGTCTTACGAATGTTGCGAGACATGCACAGGCTTCGGAGGTTTACGCATCATTAAAAAAAGAAAATGAAAAATTATTGATTTCAATTAAGGACAATGGCAAAGGGTTTGTTATATCTTCAATTGCGAATAAAAAGACATTAGGGATTTTGGGGATAAAGGAAAGAGTGGCCTTATTACAGGGAGAATATGAGATCATTAGTTCTCCCGGTGAAGGCTCTACTGTAAAAGTAATGGTTCCGGTTAGTAGCATAACTGAACCTAAAACAAGTCAATGATTCGTATTCTCATTGCAGACGATCATGCCATCGTAAGGAAAGGACTAAAACAGATCATTATTGATGAATTTCCTTCTGCCACCGTTATAGAGGTTAGTGATGTTGAAAGCCTTGTGATGCAGGTGATAAAAGAAAATTGGGATGTAATTATCTGTGATATTAGTATGCCGGGTAGGAGTGGTGTTGACGCTTTGGAACAAATAAAGCAGATAAAACCTGAGATACCTGTCTTAATGATGAGTATGCATCCTGAAGATCAATATGCATTGCGTGTATTGAAATCCGGTGCATCGGGATACCTTAATAAAAGCACAGTACACGAAGAGCTGATCAAAGCAATTCATACAGTTCGTATCGGTAGAAAATATATTACTTCCTCTATTGCAGAAAGACTTGCCGGAACTTTAAATACGCCAGTCGGAAAACAACCGCATGAGACTCTTAGCAACAGGGAATTCGAAATATTAAAAATGATCGCTTCAGGAAAATCTATTTCAGACATAGCTAGACAACTTTCACTCAGCGCCACTACTGTTAGCACTTATCGCTCCAGGATACTCGAAAAAATGTCAATGAAGTCAAATGCGGATATTACCCGCTATGCATTGGAGAATGGGTTAATTTGAACATTAAATACTGACTCTCAATTCTTTAGGAGGGTAGAAGAAGAACTACATTATTAATGCTCTCCATTTACAGGAAAACGTAAAAGCTATTCTTACCTTTCATTTTATAATACAGCGAATTTTCTTATAACAAAACTGTACTATCTTATTACAAAACTGTTACTATTCCCTATGCTTAAGGTTCTGATAGCTGATGACTATGAAATAATACGTTCGGGCATCAAACATATTTTGCAGGAAGAATTTACTCTTGCAGAAATAGGGGAAGCTTGTGATACCCCATCCCTGGTTGAAATGGCAACTATTCAAGATTGGGATATCATCATTTCTGATATTTCAATGCCAGGCGGCGGCGGATTGGAAGGCTTGAAAAAAATACTTGAAAAAAAACCTGCTCAAAAAGTATTGATCATTACAGTTTATTCTGAAGAACAATATGCTGTTCGGGCAATAAATGCCGGCGCCTTCGGATTTTTAAAAAAAGATACCGCTCCTGATCAACTTATTACTGCCGTAAAAATGATCCTCGCAGGTCACCGCTATATTCCTCCGACCATTGCAGATGAAATACGAGGCATTAAAAAAGCAACATGATAATTGCAGCATGTTAAATCACGCCTCGTAAGTGAATTCACTTAAAATGCTTTCAGTCATCTTCTGTAGAAAAAAATCTACAGGGCATAAGGGTTTAATGTACTCGGGATTGATACAAACCACTATTTTATTCCGGACTATTCTATCTTTTATTTGCTTAAATCCTTAATATGAATGATAACGGGAAAATAGTATTGGTAGTAGAAGACTCATTATTGATCATCGAAAGGATTCTATCCCTTCTGAGTGAATCAAATAATATTAAGATGATCATTCATGCGGCTAATTATAGCGAAAGTATGAAAATGATCAATGAAGTTAGCGCCGATATCGTATTGCTTGATCTTAATCTTCCTGATAAAAGCGGCATTGAACTGCTTAAAGAAATTAAAAACAATCATCCGCAAATGAAGGTGATCGTACTTACCAACCATGCCAGTGACAATTACAGGGAAATATGCACTTATATGGGAGCCGATTATTTTTTTGATAAATCTTCTGATTTTGATAGAATAACTGAAACAATAAACATTATGAGTTAACCGCCCGGCTGAACTAACCAACCTAACTACTAACCGAACCTCTATGGCAATAGATTATATTTATAAAACCGATGGCACTGATAAAGATTATTACCTGATGATCGTGGACCGCAATGGATTGATCCATTTTGCTAATTCCTACCTGATCTCTAATCTCGGCTTTATCCATTATGAAAGCCCTAAATATAATTTCTTTCAATTGCTGGACTCAGATCAATTAAAAAATTTTAAGCACACATTGTCAGCTGTACATACAAAAGATTGCCCGGCTGAAGTTGAGATCTCGGCAAGGAACGGTTCACTTCACTGGATCAAATGGAAAGTGAGCAAGTATAAAGCAGAAGCAGATGGCAACGATAAATTTTTCTGTGTTGGTTATGATATTGCGGGCAAAAGTAAAGTGAAGAAGATGCAGCAGGTGGCTAAGAATAATTATGAAGCCATCATGGAGGGTTTGACGATCGGGGTGATAATGCAGGATAAGAATGGCGAAGTGCTTGCTGTAAACAAAAGGGCTGCGCAAATTTTTGAAACAAGCATTGAATCTATTTATGATATAAATGAATTTAAAGAACTATGGAAAACCGTTAAAAAGGAGAATGATGGGATATCCTTTGAAAAAAGCCCGCCAATGAAGGCAATACAGACCGGGGCTGTTCAATGTAATGTCCAAATTACTTTTCAAAACCAGGCAGGGGAATTAAAATCGCTTGTTGTAAACTCGCAACCTTTATTTGAGAATAACAGCTCCGTACCTGTATCTGTAGTTACTTCTATTATTGATATTACCCGGGAAAATAAATTGGAAAAGGTAGTACATCAGCAGGAAATTCTTTTTCATACTTTTCAAAACAATTCACCGCATCTTTCCTGGATGGTGGATGAAGATGCCCGGCTGTTATATGCAAATACCTCTTTTTTCCAATATCTCGGCTTGGATGAAACAGCCATTGGAAAAAATATTCTTGCCATGGTTCCAAAGGTTTTAGCGGATGCGTTCGAAAACAAACACAGACAGGTATTAAAAACTAATTTGCCCCAACAGCTACAGGAAAAAATGTTTTTGGCCGATGGCACAATGATTGTGTATTGGATAAATCTATTTCCCGTTCAGTCAGTCAACGGTAAAAAAATGATTGGTGGCGAAGCCATTAATATTACCGAACGTTTCAAAGCAGAAGAAAGATTACAACAAGTAAATGAGCGATTAAAATATCTCAGTCATATTACTACAGATGCGATTTGGGAATGGAATATGCGTTCCGGTCATATTTTGCGAAACCAGGTATTGAAAGATATCACCGGGTTCACTTCTAGTCATGCACAATCCTTAGGATGGTGGTTCAGAAGAGTACACCATGAAGACCGGAAAAAATTACATAGCATAATAAAAAATGTAATTGAAAACAAAGAGCAGAGCTGGGAAAGTGAATACAGGTTTAAAAAAGCATCGGGTGAATACATGATGGTTTTGGATAGGGGATATGTGATCTATGAGAACGATACTCCTGTAAAGATGATCGGGTCATTGCATGACATCACACAATTAAAAGAACTTGAAGGAAAACTTCTGCAGGAAAAGATCCAGCATCAAAAGGCAATTACTGAAACGATCTTTGTTGTACAGGAAAAAGAACGTACCCGCATCGGGCATGAGCTGCATGATAATGTGAACCAAATACTCGGCACATGCAAATTATTTATGGAAATGATAAAGCCGGCCACTGACACTGATGAACAGCTAAAAGTAAAGGTCACTGAATATATTCTCACAGCTATTGAAGAAATAAGAAGGCTTTCTAAAGAAATGGTAAGCCCTCAATTAAAGGAAAACGGTTTGATCGCAAGCATTGCAACATTGGTCAGTGATCTTGAAATCACTCATGCAATGAATGTGATATTTCATCACGAGGAGGAAGCCGAAAAATTGAGTAGCGGAAAAAAAGTGGCGCTTTTCAGAATTGTGCAGGAGCAGGTGAAGAATACATTAAAATATAGCAAAGCAAAAAATCTTTTGATCGATCTGAATGCTGATAACAAAAAAATAACGCTTATTGTAGAAGATGATGGCATCGGTTTTGACCCGCAGCAAACACGCCGTGGCATTGGTCTTTCAAATATTTATGAAAGAACAAAATTCTATGATGGCGATGTAATAATTAAAACAGCACCGGGGAAAGGCTGTAAGATCACCGTAAAACTTCCATTTGATAACTGATATATTTTTCTTCAATGATTTTGGTTTGTCAACACAATTGAGTGTTTTTCATTAATAGCATTCAGGCGGTACAATTATTTTCAAAAATGTTTTGTTTTGTTTAGACAGTTTAAAGCAGAATTACGTTAGTTTAATACGTAATGCTGTTTGATTATTGATAAGTGAATCTGTAGAAATACCTGCGTAAGAAAGTAAAAATAGTAGCAGGTAAAATTAATGATCAGGCAGCCAGGATTATTTCCGATACCTAAAAAAAGCCTGATACCCGATGAAAAAAGCATTATCCACCCGGATCAGTATCTTCCTGTCTGTTGATGCGCAGTCAGTTTTTAAATATTACAATTTCCACGACCCTGCGCCACTTTATAGTCGCCAGTTAAGTCATGAACTCAGGGAGTACCTTGAAAATTCCGTGGCAACTTCCAAACGCAATTCAAGTATCAGGTATAAGCTTATTTGTAAAGAGGAATCGGATCATAAGTTTATAAAACCGATCCTGATGTCTATTCGCCGGCATTATGAAATAAAAAGAACAATAAAGGAGCAGGAGTCTGCCAAAATTAAAAAGAGAAACTATGTATTGTTATCAGTCAGTTTCCTGTTGGTAATATTATTACAAGCAGCTTTACCCATAATTTTTGGCCGGGAGCATCGGATCCATTCTGTTTTCAGCAATGCAGTTGACGTTTTTAGTTGGGTGATCTTATGGAAACCCATTGAACGTTTGATCTTTTACTGGAATCCATTTAAAAAAGAAATACTGCTATTAAAAAAAATGGAAACAGCCGAATCAATAGTTATTACAAATGAAAAAGAGTTTACTGTCGATATTCAATATAATGATGCTGCTTAATGTATCTGCACAATTGAAAGGAGGCATTGAACATTATAGTTATTTTGGCGATAATGCTGCCTTGACCATGGAGCCTGTTCTGCATATTCAGACAGCCGGGGGAGCCTATGGCGAACTTCGGTATAACTATGAAAAAAAAGATGCTATATCTTTCAATGCAGGAAAAGCATTTTTTATCCCCGGTAAGCTTTCAACCACTCTTACTCCTATGTTGGGCATCGTTGCCGGTTCTATGAAAGGATGCAACCTTGCACTAAACCAGGAAACAGAATGGAGAAATTTTTTCTTTTCATCACAATCACAATATTGCAGGTCTTTTTCAAAAGAGCAACCTGATTTTTTCTTTAGCTGGTCAGAATCCGGATATAATATTTCGCCTGTTGTGTTTACTGCAATAGCGTTACAATGCAGGAACCAGGCAAAAAATTGGGATATAGAGCCAGGAATTATGAGCGGAATAAACTTAAAAAACATTTCTGTTTCATTTTATGTCTTCAATCCATTATGCCTGGATAGTTATTTCATAGCAGGCTTGAAATATGAGTGTTATTTAACTAAAAGAAAATAAGCCCTGCCCGTATATGTTTACTCTTAGCAAAAGTTATAATAATTCAATAACTATTAAAATAAGCTAATCATTTAATAAAAAAATCACTTAAAATTTTTTTTCTTGAGCTTGTAAAATTCGAAACTTTTAAATCCACCCTTATGAAAAAGCATTTTACCATTGTGCTATTATTGCTTGCTGTATTTGCGAGAGGCCAGGTTAAAATAGGAAATAACCCCGGAACCATTGATCCTAATTCTTTATTAGAACTGGAAAGTACAAACAAAGGTTTTCTTCCTCCCAGAGTAGCATTAAACAGCATCAGTTCGGTTTCTCCGCTAACAGGTACAGTGCCGGCAGGAATGCTTGTATTCAGCACCGGAGGAACACTTACCGATGGTTATTATTACTGGAATGGTACGGAATGGAAGCTATTAGCAACCGCCGAATTAAACGTTGTAACAAAAATAGCAGATGCAACACTTACTAAATCCGAGACATTTATACTGGCAAGTAATGATATCACATTAACGTTGCCAACAATTACATCTGCAGACAATGGTTTATCCATTACAGTAAAAAATGTAGGAAGCCACACTGATCTTATTACCGTGCAGGGAAATGGAGGAGCTACTATTGATAACGCCAGCAATTCAACACTTACTAGATATTGCGGACAAACTTTTGTGGCAACGGGAGGCAACTGGGTTATAAAAGAAAAGGGAAAAAGAGCAGAGAATTTAATGGATGTTAATGCAAACAGCAGTTGGACAACTTTGGATGAAGCTATAGAATTTCTTGACCTGCATATGTCCGGGCCTATAGTTATCAGGCTTGGGGAAGAAACTTATGATGTATCAGAAACACTCGTTATTGATTTACCGTATTCACTTACTTTCCAGGGTATATCTTATGGGACCGCTACTATAGCTGCCGCAAGCGGTCTTGCTGGCAAACCCATGTTCAGGTGTATATCCGATTGTTATTTCAAAATGCTGGCTTTTGATGCAAATACATTAACAAACTACGGAACTGCTTCGGGTGAAGATGCTATAAGATTTGTAGGAAGTGATACCTATAATGAAATAAAAGATTGTTCGTTCGACAGGTTTTACAATACTATTTTAGATTCAACCAATGCGGAGCTTTGGGTGTTTGAAACTGATATATCCAGGGCTCAAAACAACGGTATTTTGGTTCATGGTGCCGATGCTGGTGTAATAGTAAAAGTGGCCGAAACTGATTTTATACGTTGTGTAAGAGGAATAAATCTGGATAAAGCTACTTCAGCCACCATCCAGTTATCATCCGGAGGTTATTATAATTCAAGTAGTACAGATACGGCCATCATTTACAAACCCTCAACATTTACTTCTTATACCAGTATATCTATAAAAGGAAATTTATGGAACAATACAGGAAAATATATTGAAGGATTTGATTTTACCCGATCTGATGGAAGAGATGCAAATGTGATAGTGGAAAGTAATGCTGGCATGGGAGATCAAAAACCAAATTGTACTATTAATGTTTCAAACAGCTCTACGAATACTTCATTAACTACGCTGAACACATGGTATAAAGTTGATTGGGGAACCAGTACTTCCTCACAAACCTGCAAATGGACAATTAATAATAACAAAATAACCTATCAATCGAGCAATAGAAAAAATGGATGGATCATCATTTCCGGAAATGTTTCCGCAAGTGCCAATGCCCAAAACATCACGGTTGGTATCGTTAAAAATGGAGTAACAGGAACACAATACGGCGCAACAACCATCAGAACGGTGACATCGGATCAACCGTTCCCTTTTTCTATGATCGTCTATCTCTCTGATATTGGAGCGAATGATTATTTTGAACTTTATGTCAACAATGAGACATCCAGCGGAAAAACTGTAAGATTCCAGGACATTCAGTGGCTTGTTAATAGCCAGTAACAGCAATAAAGCAATTAGTATGAGAAAATTAATTATTATACAAATTACCTTGTTGTTTTTGGGTGTTTATACAAATGCGCAGCAAGCATTTACTAACAGCGGCAATCTGCAAATTCATTCAGGGGCGTCAGTATCCGGTTTTGGAAATTTCACTAATACTTCTACCGCGGTTATCATAAATAACGGGAGTTTTTATGTAAAAGGAAATCTTACTAATGATCAATCAGCAATGTCAGCGGCTACAGGCACATTATATCTTAACGGCAGCACTGCACAATCGGTTAATGGCTCGCAAGCGTTCAAGACATATAATTTTGTTTCCGATAATACAGCAGGCATTACACTTAATAATAATTTGAATGTAAGCAGTACTCATACATTTACAAATGGCCTGATCACTTCTTCATCAACACCTAATTATCTTGTATATGAAGCAGGTTCTTCTTATTCAGGTAGCGGAGACACAAAGCATGTGAATGGCTGGGTAAAAAAAATTGGCAGCACTGATTTTATTTTTCCCGTTGGTAATGGTACTTATCAAAGACATGTTGCGCTGGAAAATCTTTCTGCTGCTTCCGAGTTTAATGTAAAATACAATGCACCAACTCCCAACAACAATCAATTACAGCTGCCTTTAAAGGCACTTGATGTATATGAATATTGGGAAATAAATCAAATTTCAGGTGGTACGGCATCCGTGCATCTGAATTGGGATAACGCTAAGGTTACTTTTCCATGCTATGTGTTGGGTGATATTGCAGCTTCCTATTATGATGGTTCTTACTGGACCGACCAGGGCGGTACAGGCACAGGAGATCCAACTATGGCGGGAGATATTACTTCAAATACAGTTTCTTCATTTGGATATTATGCCATTGGCAGCCGGTCCTTTCCTTTGCCCCTTAATTTCTTAAATTTTACAGCGCAGCGCAAAGAAAATTATACCCACCTGAAATGGATAACGTCTGAAGAAGTCAATACAGATCATTTCGAGATCGAACGGAGTGAAAACGGGATGCAATTTACAAAGCTGGCTTCGATGCCAACTATGAATCACTTTAATGTCCAGGAGTATACCTATAAAGATTTTTTTGATTTTGTCGGAGTTGCATATTACAGGATCCGCTGTGTTGACAGAGATGGCAAAAGCAAATTCTCGAAAATAGTGCCGGTATATGAAAGTTCCTGGTTACAGAAAAATATTTTGGTATTAAATCCTGCCAGTGATGAGATCATTATCCTGAGCCGGACAGATGATAAAGAACCATCTGCTTATATCTTGTTTAACGAAGCCGGAAGTACCATTTCAAAAGGGCGAATACAGCTAATGGGTGGAGTGGCGAATACTATCCGGCTTTCGTTTAAACCTGCACGAGGAATTTATATTCTTAAGTTATATAATTCCGGCAGGGAATTCGTTCAAAAATTGGTGATTAATTAAGAAAAGGCAATCGATAGAATTTTTGCCGTATTGCATTCAGAAGGCGATATCTATCACCCTTTTTTATTATGGCGTACTGCCAGCGTATCGATGATATCAGTTAACCGGAAATTCTTTGCCTGTAATAAAACAAGATAATGATAGAGCAGATCTGCGGCCTCGTCTAAAAATTTTTCTTTGTTATCATCTTTGCTTTCGATCACAAGCTCCACGGCTTCTTCACCGACTTTCTGAGCGATCTTATTGATGCCTTTGGCAAAAAGAGAAGAAGTGTATGATGAATCTGAAGGATTATTTTTTCTCCCGGCAATTATCGTCTCCAATTTCTCCAATGAAAATGATGAATTAGTTTCATTAAAACAAGTATCGGCCCCGGTATGACAAACCGGACCCGTAGGGGAAGCCTTGACCAGCAATGTATCATTATCGCAATCGGAAATAATTTCTTTTACCAATAAAAAGTTATTACTCGTTTCACCCTTGGTCCACAAGCGTTGTTTGCTCCGGCTGAAGAAAGTTACTTTACCCTCAGCATTTGTTTTAGTAAAAGCTTCTTCATTCATAAAACCGAGCATCAATACTTTACCACTTATAGCATCCTGTACGATTGCCGGAACTAATCCATCTGTATATTTTGAAAAATCAGGTTTCATGTAAAATATTTTTGTTTATTGGCTTTGGTAATTCTGTTCATCTTCACTTCCACCTCGGGCGGGCTCTTGTGCTTTCATATCGCTATTCTGCTTTTATAATCTTACTGGTATTTGTTTATTAAATAAATATTTCTTTAGATCCGGTATCGGTATTTCTTTAAAATGAAAAATGCTTGCTGCCAAAGCTGCATCTGCTGAAGCTTTTTCAAACACTTCAACAAAATGATCCATATTGCCGGCGCCCCCACTTGCAATAACAGGAACAGGTAGTTTTTCAGAAAGTAATTTTGTTATTTCAATTGCAAAACCATTTTTTGTTCCATCATGATTCATAGAGGTAAGTAAGATTTCTCCTGCACCTCTGTCAACTGCTTCCTTTGCCCAATCAAAACATTTCTTACCTGTTTTTGTTCTTCCTCCATTTAAATACACATGCCATTCACCATCCTCTTCTTTTCGGGTATCAATTGCCAATACGACGCATTGACTACCGAATTCTTTAGAAAGTTCACTGATCAATTGCGGATTTTTAAATGCAGAGGTATTGACCGAGATTTTATCAGCGCCATTTTGCAACAACACATTTACATCTTCCACACTGCTGATGCCGCCACCAACGGTAAAAGGAATATTTACATGATGAGCAATTTTATTCACAAGTTCACTCAACGTTTTTCTTTTTTCAATGGTTGCGGTTATATCTAAAAAAACCAGTTCATCTGCCCCCTCATTTGCATACAATGCTCCTAATTCCACGGGGTCGCCTGCATCACGAAGATTTATAAAGTTGGTTCCCTTAACAGTTCTTCCATCTTTAATATCCAAACAAGGTATGATCCGTTTTGTCAGCATAATTATTTTCTTGAGCTCAGCGCAACCTTGATCCCCAATGCAACTAATAATAAACCGGTGATCTTATTTTGCCATTTAATGAATGCTTGTTTATCAGCTAACCAATTTCCTAATCTTCCAAATAAAATGGCGACAATACTATTTACGATCGTGCCTGAAAAATTAAACCATAATCCTAATAAAAGAATTTGCAAAGCACTGTTCCCTTTTTCAGGATGAATGAATTGAGGAAGAAATGCAAGAAAGAATAAAGCCACTTTAGGATTCAAAACATTTGTAAGAACTCCCTGCCAGAATAATTTTGAAAGTGATTTCTTTTCGATCTTTTCATTAATAGTAAATTTATTTAGTTTGCTGAAAAACGATCTTATTCCGAGATAGATCAGGTAAGCAGTGCCAACCCATTTGATAATAGTAAAAGCAGTAGCCGAATTTGCAATGATAGCAGATAAGCCAACAACTGCAGCCAGCAAATGAACAATACAACCTCCTGCAATACCTAAAGCGGAAATAACGCCAGCTTTCACTCCTTGTGATGTACTTCTTGTAGCCACATACAACATATCATTTCCTGGTGTGATGTTGAGCATCAGGCTTGCGAATGCAAAGATCAAAAAATCATTTACAGTTATCATACAAACGGTTTCAGATCAGTTAGCAGAATTTTTTTCTCGTAAAATGCTTTGCCTACAATAGCGCCATGACAGCCGGCTTCTCTTAAAGCAAATAGATCGTCTATTGAAGTAACACCTCCGCTTGCTATCAGATCAATAGAGGGGTGTTGATTCAATATTTTTTTATACAGATCAATAGCTGTTCCCTGCAATAATCCATCTTTATTTATATCTGTACAAAAAAATTGCTTTACACCTTTCAGCTTATAATTTTCAATTAATTCAAAAACATTTTTTTCACTTGTTTCTGTCCAGCCATTAATTGCAAGTTTTTCGTCTTTTACATCAGCGCCGATAATGAATTTTTGTACACCGAATTCAAGTAACCATTCTGTCAATGTCTTTTCATCTTTTACAGCAATACTTCCTACTGCTGCAAAGCTTGCACCTGAATCAAAACAAATACTTACATTCTTTTTCGTACTGATACCGCCACTAAAGTCAATGACAAGGTTTGTTTTTGATGCGACCTGTTCCAAAGATCTCCAGTTCTTTACTTCACCTTCTTTCGCACCATCAAGATCTACAAGATGCAATCTTTTCAATCCTGCATCTTCAAATTCTTTTGCAACTTCCAGCGGATTTTCATTATAAATTTTCTTTTGTTCATAATCCCCTTTAGTAAGCCGAACACATTTCCCGTCGATAATATCTATTGCCGGTATGATAAATCCCCAACCTCCTAAAGGAGGCTTTGAAGCTTCTCTTGCTGATAAAGTTTTTTTCTCACTCATAGGTTCAAAAAATTTGAAAGAATTCTTTCACCAACCGTTGCAGATTTTTCCGGATGAAACTGCACTCCGTAGAAATTTTCTTTATGCAAAGCGCTGCTATAAGGCTTAACATAATTTGCGGTAGCAATTGTATGTTCACCGGCTGATGCATAATAACCATGCACAAAATAACAGTAGCTGTTCTCAGCTATATTTTTAAAAAGATCTGTTTTCAAATCATAAATAGAATTCCACCCGATCTGGGGAACCTTTAAGCCCTCTTTAGGGGGTTTGGGGTCAAACTTTTTTACATCTTCATTAAAAATGCCAAGACAATCGGTGTCATTTTCCTCGGAATATTTACACATCAGCTGCATGCCAAGACAAATACCCAATACAGGTTGAGTCACTGAGCAAATGACTTTGTCTAAATCTCTTTCTCTTAAATAATTCATGGCAGTGCTTGCTTCACCAACGCCGGGAAAAATCACTTTATCAGCATTCTTTATTTCATCTGCATTTTCAGTTACTATAGCAATATGACCAATTCTTTCCAATGCATATAGAACTGACCTGATATTTCCTGCATTATATTTTATGATCGCGATTTTCATTTTATTCGTTTATGGTTCAGGTCCCTATAGAATTCCTTTTGTAGTTGGCAATTGCATATTCTCCACATCTCTTTTCACAGCCATCTTAATTGATTTTGCTAATGCCTTAAAGATCGATTCGATCTTATGATGTTCGTTTTCTCCTTCCACTTTTATATTCAAATTACATTTTGCCGCATCGCTGAAAGATTTAAAGAAATGATAAAACATTTCAGTAGGCATATCACCAATTTTTTCTCTTGAAAATTTTGCATCCCATACCAACCAGCTTCTTCCGCCAAAATCAATTGCCACCTGTGCAAGACTATCATCCATTGGTAATAGAAAACCGTAACGGGTAATACCTGCTTTGTTACCCAATGCTTTTGCAAATGCTTCACCTAATGCGATAGCAGTGTCTTCAATTGTGTGATGTTCGTCAATTTGCAGATCACCTTTCACTGTAATTTTCAGGTCAGCGCCGCTATGTCTTCCTAATTGATCAAGCATGTGATCAAAAAAACTTAAACCCGTATCAATTTCTGGTTTGCCATTTCCCTCCAAATTCAATTCGATACTTATCTTTGTTTCATTAGTATTTCTTTCATGTTTCACATAACGATGCCCCAATTTTAGAAATTCATAGATCTTTTTCCACTCTGTTGTTTCCAATGCAATTGTTGACTGAAGTGAATTAAGCGTATCATTGATCTCTGCACCACCAAGATTGGGGTCATTATTGATCCAGATAGCCTTACATCCAAGATTTTTTGCCAGTTGTACATCTGTAATACGATCACCAATTACAAAGGAGTTTGCCAGGTCATATTCAGCGTTATTCAAATATTTTGTAAACATGCCGACACCAGGCTTGCGGGTAGTAGCATTTTCATGAGCAAAAGTTTTATCAATAAGTACATCATTGAAATTGATCCCCTCGTTAACAAGTTGTCTCATTATAAAATTGTGAATTAGCCAAAAGCTGTTTTCAGAAAATGAACTCGTTCCCAATCCGTCCT
>Ga0070698_100003957_pt1 | contig 16294 bp, 13 predicted proteins | sample KBSK1502metaG_FD_65477 | JGI IMG/M metagenome (GOLD analysis project Ga0070698, IMG submission 65477) | Corn, switchgrass and miscanthus rhizosphere microbial communities from Kellogg Biological Station, Michigan, USA - KBS K1-50-2 metaG | ecosystem: Host-associated > Plants > Roots >...
CACCCTAAGGGCGGCGCGGCGACCTGTCAATCCCGTTTTGTTGCAATGCAGCAAAAATTCTTCGACGGACGATGCACTTCTCTATTGCAACGCATGAGAACGATCGGCTACTTCATCGCCATGAAGACGCAGCCTTGGTGGAAAGAGCCGACGCGGAAGCAATGGGCCGCTTTCACAGCGGCGTGGGTCGGATGGGTGCTCGATGCGTTCGACTTCACGATCTACATCGTCGTCGCCGGCGAGATGATCAAAGAGTTCGGCGTGTCGCCCCTCGCGATCGGTGGCTCGCTCACGCTCACGCTTCTCGTCCGACTTGCCGGCGGGTTCATCGCCGGCTGGATGGCCGATCGATGGGGCCGCAAGCTGCCGCTCATGCTGTCGCTGCTGTGGTTCGCAGCGTTCGATGCGGCGATCTTCTTCGCGCCGACCTTCACGTGGGTGCTCGTGCTCCGCACGCTGTTTGGCTTCGGCATGGGGGCCGAATGGACCGCCGGCACGTCGCTCGCCATGGAGTCGTTCCCGGCGCGCGGGCGCAAGTTTGCCTCCGGCATGTTGCAGGCGGGCTGGCCTGTCGGCTTCTTCCTCGCCGCCGTGCTCGGCTACTTCATTGTTCCGGCGTTCGGCTGGCGCGCGATGTTCCTCATCGCCGCGGTACCGGCGCTCGCCGTGATTCCGATCCGGATGTTCGTCTCCGACGAGCACTCGCACGTCGTGAAGCACGAGAAATCGCGCGGCGCGCTCGCGGACCTCGCCACCCCAGGCGTGCCGACGATGATCATCCTCGGCTCGCTCGTGATGGCGCTTGGCTTCATCGTCTATTACGGCCTCACCACCTCGTATGTCGGCATCCACGCGGAGGTCGGCCTTAGCGTCGCCAGCGCGAAGCTCGACATGATGTGGTTCAACGTCGGGATGCTCGTCGGTGTGATCGGTGCGGGTTGGGTCGCGAACCGCTTCGGTGTCGTGGCCGCGCTCGTCACACCCGCGCTCCTCATGGTGCCGGCGCTGCCGCTATACGTAGGGGCGTCGCCCGACCTCATGTGGCTTGGTGGCTTGCTCGGCGGGCTACTCGGCGTCGGCTACTCGGGCGTAACGCCCGTGCTGACGACAAGCCTGTTCCCGGATCACGTTCGGGCACGCGCGATCGGCATCGTCTATCACGTCGGTGCGCTGCTCGCGGCGTTCGTCCCAACGTTCATTCCCGCGCTCGCGAAGGCCTCGGGGATGAAACTTTCGCTCACGGTCGCGCTCGTCGTCGGCGCCGGGCTCGTCGCGATGTCCGCCGCGGTGCTCGTGCTGCGCGGCTACATCACGCGGCCGCTGCACGCGCGCGTTGCTCCGGTGGAGCGCGCACCCGTGCCGAGCACCGAGATCGATCCACTGGCGGTGGCGGTCGTCGATCGCGAAGTCGCGCGTGCTGCCGAGCGTCGCGCGATTTACGGCTGATTGCTTCGATCCCAGCGCTGATATCCTCGCTGGGTGCGGACGGTGCTCTTGGCATGTTGCGGCGTTGGTGCATGCGGCCGCATCAACTTCGACCGCACGGACGAGCCGACGCCGGGAGCCTACGAGCGCTGACCATGTTTGACGTCATCGTCGTCGGCGCCGGGCTGTCGGGGCTCGTCTGCGCGCGGCGCCTCGCGCAACGCGGAGCGAACGTCATCGTGCTCGAGGCCCGCGATCGGGTCGGTGGCCGGCTGCATACAGGCACTGTCGGCGGCGCCGTCGTCGATCTCGGCGGGCAGTGGATCACGCCGGGACAACACCGCGTGTTCGAGCTCGCGCACGAGCTCGGCATCGCGACGATCGTCCACGAACGCCACGGTCGCGCCGTGCTCGAGGAATCCGAGCGGTCGTGGCTCCGTCGCACGACGGCCGCGCTCGCGCAGTGGAGCGCGATGCGGCGAATCGAGCGGCTGCCCGAGCACCCCGACTTCGACTCGGTCTCGCTGCGCGATTGGCTCGCAACGACGATCCGCAATCGCATCGCGCGCGATCGCATCCAGCTGCACGCGGATCTCATATTTGCGTGCGACCCGAGCGAGCTCTCGCTGCTCTACTACCAGAAGACGTTGCGCGCGACCGGCGGCTTCGCACCCGAGGGCGCAGACACCGGCGAGCTGCGCGTCGTTGGTGGCGCGCAATCGCTCGCGCTGCGCATCGCCGACTCGCTCGGCGATCGAATCCACCTGAGTGCACCGATCGAAGCGATCGAAGATACCGGCGCGAGCGTCATCGCGCGCGGCGCGGCGACGTACGAAGCGAAGCAGCTCGTGCTCGCGATTCCGCCGACGCTCGTGCGCCGGCTCGCGATCGAGCTGCCGCCCGCGGCGCGACGCTACGTCGACCTCGTACACACCGGGCGCGTCATCAAATGCTTCGCCGCATACCCGCGCGCGTTCTGGCGCGATGTCGGCCTCTCCGGCGAGCAGTACCGCGTGCATGGCGCCGTGCGCGCGACCGTCGAGCTTGCCGGCGCTCCGCCGGCGCTGCTCGCGTTCATCGTCGGTCGCGAAGCCGCGCGCTGGGCGACGCGTGACCCCGCCGAGCGTCGCGCCGAGGTGCTCGCGGTGTTCGGCGATCCCGACCCGCTCGATTATCTCGAGGTCGATTGGGGTGTCGATCCATGGAGCGGCGGCTGCGTCGCGTGCTTGCCGCCGAACAGCCTCGGCGCGCGCTGGGGCGAGTCGCACGGCCGCGTTCACTTCGCGGGTACCGAAACCGCACGCGCGTGGCCGGGGTACATGGAAGGCGCGATCGAGGCCGGCGAACGCGCGGCCGAGCTAGCGCGCGAATAGATCGTGCATCGTCACGCACTCGTAGCCGGCACCGTGCAGCGAGGCGACCACGAGCGGCAGCGCCTGCAGCGTGGACTGCTTGCCTTCATGGAACAGCAGCACATCGCCAGGCGCGACGAAGCGGCAGCGCTCCGCAACTTTTTCCGGATCGCGCTCGACGTGATCCTTCGTATCGATCGACCACAGCGCGATGAGGTAGCCCGCGGCCCGCAACGTGACGAGCGTGTTCGTGTTGATCGCGCCGTGCGGCGGGCGCACCCACGACCGACCGGTGAGCTGACCCCCGATGATGTGATCAGTGCGCTCGACCTGGTCGAGCAGATCCTTGCGCGACAGCTTCGTGAAGCGCGTGTGATCGTAGCCATGGTTAGCGACTTGATGCCCGCGTCGCACGTATTCGCGGATCATCTCGGGCCGCTCGGCCGCGCGCTTGCCGCTCACGAAGAACGTCCCCGGAATGCCGAGGTGGTCGAGGAGCTCGAGATAGTCGCCCGTGAGGTCATCGGGACCATCGTCGAAGGTCAGCGCGACGCGCTTCACCGTCGTCGGCCCGCGCCTGAGCAGACCAGGAATCCGATCGACGACTGCGTTCTTGACGGCCGCACGTACCGATGTGACCACGATCGATGGGTAGCAATTCCTCGCGCGTCTACAAGGCGCACAGCGGTGAGATGTCTAACGTGTGGCGTCGGCGCTCACCATGCCCATTCGCGATACTTGTCCCGAAGCTCGCTCTTCTTGAACTTGCCCGCCGAGGTGCGCGGGATTGCATCGATGAACACGAACGCATCGGGTAGCCAAAACTTTGCGAACTTGGGCGCTAGAAAGTCGCGAAGCTGCTCGGCGGTCGCGCTCTGACCTTCCTTGAGCACGATCGCGGCGAGTGGCCGTTCACCCCATTTCGGATGCGGCACACCGATCACCGCGGCTTCTCGCACCGCGGGATGCCCCATCAGCGCGTTCTCGAGCTCCTGCGACGCAATCCATTCGCCGCCCGACTTGATGAGATCGGCGATGCGATCGGTGAGCTGCATGTAGCCGTGCTTGTCGACGCGCGCCACATCGCCGGTGCGGAAGTAGCCATCGGATGTCCACCGCTCTGGCGTGTGACCGCCGGCGTAGCTGCTCGCGATCCACGGGCCGCGGATCAGCACCTCGCCGCTCGTCGCGTCGTCGGCGGGCACGTCGCCGGCTTCGTTGCGGATGCGAACGTCGACGAGCGGCGTCGGCCGCCCTTGTTTCGCGCGCTGCTTGTAGCGCGTCGCTTCATCGGCGGTCGCGAGCGCCGGAATCAGGCGCGAGCACGTTCCGATCGGCGACGTTTCCGTCATCCCCCACGCATGAATCAGCAGCAAGCCGTGGCGATCGAAATCGCGAATCAGTTGCTCGGGGGCGGCCGAGCCGCCGACGATCATGCGCAGGCCAGGCACCAGATCGTAGCGCTGGCGATCGAGCAGATCGCGAATGCCGAGCCAGATCGTCGGTACGCCGGCGGCGATCGTCACGCGCTCCCACACCATGAGCTCGAGCAAGCTCGGCGGATCGAGGTACGGCCCCGGCATCACCAGCTTCGCGCCGACCATCGCCGCGATGTACGGAAGGCCCCACGCGTTGACGTGAAACATCGGCACGACGGGCAAGAGCGTGTCGGCGCTCGCGAGGCCGAGGCAATCGGGGAGCCCGGCGACGATCGTGTGCAGCATCGTCGAGCGATGCGAGTACACGACGCCCTTCGGCTTGCCGGTCGTGCCACTCGTGTAACAGGTGCCGAGCTCGTCTTGCTCCGCGAGCGCGGGCAGCGCGCCCGTGCTCGGCGCCGCATCGACAAATGCCGCGTAGCTTTGCATGCCGTCGGGAACCGCACCGACGACGAGCACGCGCTCGAACGTCGCGCCGCTCGCGACGACCTTCTGATACAGCGGCACGAGGACGTCGTCGACGATCAGCACGCGATCCTTCGCATCGTTCGCGATGTACGCGATCTCATCGGGATGCAGGCGCAAGTTCAACGTGTGAATCGTCGCGCCCGCGAGCGGAATGCCGAAGTACGCCTCGAGATGCTCGGCGTTATTCCACATCAGCGTCGCGACGCGATCGCCGCGCTCGATCCCCGCGGCGACGAGCCCGCGCGCGAGTCGGCGAGCACGCCCGATGACCTCGCCATACGTCGTGCGTGCGAGGCTCCTGTCGGGCCGGCGCGACACGATCTCGCAATGGCCCATGTAGTGCTCCGCTCGGTCGGCGATCCAATCGAGCGTCAGTGGGACGTCCATCATCGTCGCGGTCATGGCCGCGACCATATCAGAGCGAACAGTACGGCGTGGCGTCGAGCGGCGCGACGGTATCGGCGGCGACGTACTTTTGCGGGCACGCTTCGTCTTCGCTCCAGGCCTTCCAATCAACTCCGATCGACGCCGCGAAGCTCGACCAATACGCATAGCCGTCGCTGCGCGCCGCGAACACGACCGGCGCTTCGCACACGCCGCGCTCGTCGGCGGCCGCCTTGTCGGCCTCGGCCTTCCTCATGATCGCGTCGTACATTGCCGAGGTCGTGCTGTTCCAGCAACACGTCTTGCTCTTCGTGTACTCGAGCTCGCCGAACGTGTAGTCCTCGAGCGTGCGCACCTCGGCATCGACATCCGCCTTGCTCTTGCCCCACGTGCGCGCCGACAGCTCGTAGAGCGCGCGGAACGCATCTTCGCGTCGCTCGCGCGCGGCGCACGACGCCGGATATTGCGACAGATGATGGCGCGCATTCGCGATCTGGGTGAGTAGCTCGGCCTTCGCTTGCTCCGGCGGCACTTGACCGAGCAGCGCTGCGAACCGCGCCGGGCGCGCCGCAATGCGCGCGTAGTCGGTCGAGTTGATCCAGCTCGCTTCGTCGGCGGCCATCCACGTGTTCGTCCAGTAGCCGCCGATGTTCTTCGTCACGCGAAAGCGCTTGAGCCCGCCACCGAGCTTCGCGTACGGCGTGCCGTCGTCGGTTTCGCCTTCGCCGCCGGTGTATTCGCTCGTGAAATAACTCTTCGAGGATTGCCCGGATTCCTTCACGCCCTGCCGGCGCGGCATCGAGCCCGAGATCAACGTGACGTCGAGACTCGACTCGTCGACGGGCACGACCTCTTTGACAACGAGCGTGTGGCCGATGCCGGAGCGCTGCCAGCGCTCGAGCAAGACATCGCCGGCGCGCACCGATTCGGGCATGACGTTGTACGTGTTCGCGGTGTCGGCGAGATTTGTCGACGACAGATAATTGAGCACGAGCACCGTGAAGTAACCGGCGCGCTTGTTGAGGTGGATCTCGTCGACATACGCGCCGAACACGCTGTTTGGGCCGAGCTCGGGCTGCTCGTCGACGCCGCCCCACAGCTTGCGCCGACGCAGCACGCTATCGCTCGGCCACGTCGTGTACGCGGTGCGCGTGTAGTCGCGATACTGGATCGCGAACTCCGGCGACGCTGCGAACCGCCCCGCTTGCGTGCGTACGCCGTAATGCCCGAAGTAAACACGCACGCCATTCGACACCGCTTCGAGTTGCAGCGGCAGCTCGTACCAAGCCGCGAACGTGATGCGCAAGAAGATCGCCATCTCCGCGCACTCGAGGTACGGCGACGGCAGCGTCTTGCCCCACGGCGTCGTGAGCTCGACCGTCATCGAGTAGTTGTCGATCGACGGGATGTAGCGGAGCGATTCGATCCACGCGACGTAGCGCTCGTCCCACGTCAGGCCCGTCGCCGGATCGGTGTCTTCCCAGCGATTGCGCGCGGTCCACACCTGCGTGCGCGACGTGTTCGTCGCGACGAGCAGCCCGCGACGGTATTCGGAATCCTCTTTGCCCGGCGCCGGCGTCTGCTCGACCGGACCGTCCATGCCCCACTCTTCGTCCGGCCCGGACACGTCCGTGCAGGCGACGACGCAAATCAAAGCCAAGGCGCGCATATGGTCGGCCGCGATCAGCACGCCGTGTGCCGGTCTGACCAACTTGTGGATCTAGGTACTTAGAATCAGCCGGCCACTTCAGTGGTCGGGCCAATAGAACCCGGCAGCTGCAGGTGGGGTCGCACGAACCCGCGCGCGACGCCGGCCATCGTCGAGATCATGATGTTGCGAAGCGGTGGGATCGCGTTTGCGATCGGAAACGTCCAATCGCGGAGCCAGCCGAAGGCGCGCGAGCTCGACTGAAAGAACGGCGTCAGCCAGCGCGTCATGCGCTGGTAATAGAGGAGGTGGCGGCGGCGCGTGCGCGCGTATGCGGCGAGCGCGTCGTCGATCGATGCGGCTTCTCGCACGCAATCGGCGAGCACGCATGCGTCGAGCAGCGCGAGGTTCGCGCCTTGCCCGAGTTGCGGGCTCGTCGCGTGCGCCGCATCGCCGATGAAGACGACGCCGCGATCGCACCAGCGCGACATCTGCACATCGCGATACCGCGCGAATGTCACCTGATCGATCGATGTGATCTGATCGAGCACGAAGCCAACGCGCGGATCGATCGCGAGCACTTCGGCTTTCCACGCGTCGAGCCCGTCGCTGCGCCATGCGTCGAGCTCGGCGGCCGCGAGGCTCCAGAACAGGCTCACGACCGGCACGTCGCCGACGATTCCCGTCGGCAACACGCCGTAGAGCCGGCGCGCGCGCACGCCGACTTGATACAGCTCGCCGGTGAACACGCGCTCGCGATCCTCGGCGACGAACCACAGCGCGCCCCATGGATACGGCGCATCGCGCGTTGTCGTACCGGCGGCCGTGCGCAGCTCGGAGACGGCGCCATCGGCGACGATCACGAGCTCGAACGGACCATGCTCGTTGCCGCTCTCGTCGATCGCGAACGTGCGCGCGCCATCGCGGCGAAGTGCGCGCACGGTGCAGCCTGTCTCGACGCGCACGCGCGGCTCGGTGCACGCGGCGTTGTACAGCGCTTCGAACAGCACGCCGCGGTGCAGGCCAATGCCGAACCACTCGCGGTTGACACGCGCGTAATGCAGATCGACGAGCGTCCTGCCGGTGTGCGTGCGAAACCAAAGCCGGTCGATGCGCGCGCCGCGCGCGACGATCGATTCGAGGAGCCCTAATCGCGCGAGCACCGCTTGCCCGGTTGGCTGCACCATGATGCCGGCGCCGACGGGCCCGGGCTTCTTCACGCGCTCGAGCACGCGTACATCGTGGCCGGCGCGCGCGAGCAAGATCGCGACCGCCGCGCCAGCGGTGCCACAACCAATGACGCCAATCACGCGCCGCATCCTAACGTTACGAGCACTTGAACCTGCTCCAAATCTTCACGGCATCTGATGCGTTGAACCAGGCAACAGGAGCAAAGACGATGAACGCGATCCCCATCAATGCACTTAACCCGGCCGGCTGCATGCCGCATACGTGCGCGGCCCATGCGAGCGACCACGTGCACGGCCCGGGCTGTGGCCACCAGGCCATTCCGCATGGCAACCACGTCGACTACCTCGTCGATGGCCATCTGCATCACCCGCACGGCGGTCACTGCGACGTGCACGGTTCCGCTCGCTAACGACGGATCCGACTCCACGCGACGGCAGCTGCAAACACGGCGCAGTGGATGAGGATGATCGTCGCCGCCGACGGCGTGTTGAGGTGGTAGCTCGCGATGAGACCCACCGCCGCGCCGAGCGTGCCGATGCCGAGCGCATAGAGCGTTGCGCGGCCGAGCGTCGTGGCGATGAGCCGCGCACTCGCCGCCGGAATGACGACGAAGCTCGACACGAGCACGACGCCAACGGTCTTGACCGCAACGACGACAACGACGGCGGTCTCGGCGAGTAGCAGATACTCGAGCACCGCGACCGGCACGCCGGAAATCGCGGCGAGCTCGGGGTCGAAGATCGCGTACGCGAGACGCGACCACAAAAGCAGCGTGAGCGCGAGCGCGACGAGCGCGACGGTGACGACGACGTAGAGCACGGTCGGCGTTACCGAGAGCATGTTGCCGAACAAGAGGTGCTCCACTTGCACCGGCCGATCGGCGGCGGTGCGCAGGCCGAGGAACAGCACGCCGAGCGCGAAGCTGAACGAAAAGAACACGCCGGTCGCGACATCGCCGCGCAGCTGCGTGCGCCGCAAGATGTAGCCGATGCCGATCGCGATCGCGGCGGTAAATGGAATCGCGATCCACACGGCGTGCTCGACGGAAGCGCCGAGGAAGAGGCCAATCGCGATGCCGCCGAACGCGGCGTGCGCGAGCCCATCGCCGAGGAAGGCGAGGCCGCGCTGGACGATGAATACGCCGATTACCGCGCACACGGCCGCGACGGCGATGCCGGCGAACAGCGCGCGCTGCATGAACTCGAACGCGAGCGGTTCGGAGAGCAGGTCCATCATTCCTCGTCGGGCGCGGCGCGATGGTCGCGGCCCTGAAAGCCGGCGAGCGCGGTCAGCGATTCCTGGCCGAGCAATTCCTGCGGCAGGCCCCAACACAGCACACGACCGGCTTCTAGATAGACGATGCGCTCAGCGGTTTGTGCGACGGCGGCCAGGTTGTGAGTGACGAGGATGGCCGCGAGCTCGTCGGAGCGCGAGATCTGCGCCATCAAGTCGAGCAGCTCGGCGCGGCCGCGCGCGTCGACGCCAGCGGTTGGCTCATCGAGGATCAACAGCGATGGATCGTTGACGAGGGCGCGCGCGAGGAAAACGCGCTGCGTCTCGCCGCCCGAGAGCCCGGCGAGCGGCTTATCGATCAGTCGCGCGCCGCCGATCTTTTCGAGCGCTGCCTTCGCGCGCTCGCGCTCGTCGGGGCGAATGCGCTGCGGCCACTTGCCGCGCATCGCGGCGACGATGAGATCGATCGCGCGCGCCGGAAAATCGCGATCGAACGCTTTACGCTGCGGCACGTAGCCGACCTTGTGATGGCCGGCGACGACATCCTCGCCGCCGATCCGGATCGTGCCGCTCGTGACATCGATGAGGCCCATCACCGCCTTGAGCAGCGTCGATTTGCCGGCGCCGTTCGGCCCCGACAAGCAGAGGAACTCGCCTTTGGGAATCCAGAAGCTGACATCGTCGATGATGCGCTTGCCGTGGATATCGATCGTCACGTGATCGACATCGAGCACATGCGGCAGCGCGGGATCGGGACGCGTCTGGATCAGCGCGCGAGCACTCTCTCGCCGCTCGAGCGATTTCATCGTCGGCGGGATCGATTCGTTCACTTGAGCGCCTTCTCGAGCTGATCGGCGTTCCACGTCAGCAGCGCTTCGTAGCTGTCGCGACCGGGCACGCCACCGACGGGATCGAGCTCGCCGAGCGGAATGCCAGCTTCGCGCGCGATCGTATCGCCGGGGCCGCGATCGAGCTGCGGCTCGATGAACAGCGCGGCCGCTTGATTGCGCTTGATCGCTGCGATCACCTCGGCGATGTACGTCGCCGTTGGCTCCTTCCCGGCGATCGGCTCGACGACGGCGGCGATGCGCAGCCCGTAGCGTTTCGCAAAATACGCCATCGAGCCGTGGAACGTGACGATCGTGTGCTTCGTCCATGCTTTGCTGCGAGTCGCGAGCGCAGCGTCGACGTTCTTGAGCGACGTCTTCACCGCTTCCGCGTTCTTCGCGAACGTGTCTTTGCCCTCGGCATCGATCGACGTCAGCTCGGCGGCGATCGCGTCGACGATCGTCGTCATCCGCTCTGGATCGAGCCACACGTGAGGATCCGGCGCGCCGACCTTTTCGTGTTCGTGTTCTTCCTCGTGATGCCCGCCGGCTGCTTCGGCCGCTTCGTCTTCGATCGGCGCGACGTCGATCGCCATCGTCTTCACCTTGTCGCCGACGCGCAGCACCTTCGCGCCGCCTGCGCTGCGAATGATGTTTTCGACCCAACCATCCATATCGAGGCCGACGGCGACGCCGAGCTTCGCGCCTTGTAGCCGCGCGATCTCTTTTGGCGTCGGATCGTAGCCGTGCTCGGATTTGCCGGGCGGCAAGACCAGCATCACCTCGAAGCGATCGCCCGCGATGCGCCGGGTGACGTCGTAGAGCGGAAAAATCGAGACGGCGACCTTCGGCTTGCCGCTGCCGGCCTTCTTGCCACAGGCGACGGCGAGCATGATCGCGATCAGGATGAATACGCTTCTGCGCATGAGCCGAACATATCGCGAGCTGTGTGATGGATCGGGCCGGTCGGAGCACTAATGGGTGTGCTCGCAAAGCTTTGCTCGTTCGCGATCGCGCTGGCCGCCGCGCCTGCCGCCGCGAGCCAGCTCATAGTGCGTGCGCCGGCGAGTTGCCCGAGCGATTTGCGCGCGCGTGTCGAGCAGCGCCTCGGTGAATCGCTCGACAGCGTCATCCTCGATATCGCCGTCGATATCGAGGAAGGCGATGGCTTCGTCGCACGCATCGACGCGCATCGCGACATTCGCACGCTCAGCGCGCCGCATTGCGACGAGCTCGTCGAGGCGGTCGCCGTTGTCATCGTGCGAATCGCGCAAGAGGTGCCGCGCGGATCGGTCGAGCTCGGCGCGCCGCGGCTCGCCGTCGCGGAGCGGCCGTGGCGCTTCGCAGCGCGCGTCTCGGCGAGCGGTGGTGTTGGCGTCGTCCCGGACGTCGCTACCGGTGGCGAGCTCGCGTTGATCGCGCGGCGTCGTGTGTGGTTCGGCGAGCTCGCGAGCACGCTGTGGGCACCGCGCGGTGCGCAGCTAAACGGTGTCGCCGGTGTCGACGTCGGGCTCGTCGCGTTCGCCGCGCGCGCGGGTCGCGAGCTCGCGCCCGCGCGGATCTGGCTCGTCGGCGAAGGCGGTGTGCTGCGCGGGACAGGCGTCGGGCTCGCGAACGCGATGACCGGATCGGCGCCGTGGATCGCGGCCGGTGCCGGCACCGGCGTCAGCTGGCGCATCGCGCCGCGCGTCGAGCTCGTTGGTTCGCTCGAGGCGCTCGTCGCGCTCGAACGCTCTCGTTTCAGTCTCGGCAGTGGCGACGTCATCTACATGGTGCCGCCTGTCTCCGCACGCGTGACGTGCGGCTTTGAATTTACGTGGGAGGAACCTCTATGAGGAATGCATTGCTCGTTTGGCTTGCGGCCTGCTCGGGGCCAACCGTTGTCGTCGGTGATTTCGAAGAAGTCAGAGTGCTCAAGGCGATCCCGAATCGCGATCTCGATATCTTGTTCGTCGTCGACAACTCGCCATCGATGATGGACGAGCAAGCGTCTCTCGCGCAGAACTTTCCGCGCATGATGGATGTCCTCTCGACGCTCGACGATGGTCTACCGAACCTGCACATCGGCGTCGTCACATCGGACCTCGGTACGAGCAGCTCGCTGACGGCGCCAGGTCCGTCGATCGGCTCGGGGCCCGGCGCGTGCGAGGGTTGGGGCGACAACGGCGAGCTCGTGCAGAGTCCCAGCGTCACCGATCGCTACATTTCCGATATCAGCGGCGCGACCGGCCGCATCGTCAACTACACCGGCGCGCTGCGTGATGCATTCGCGAGTCTCGCGCTCGTCGGCGATCTCGGCTGCGGCTTCGAGCAGCACCTGCGCGCGATGACGCGCGCGCTCGATGACCATCCGGTCAACGCAGGCTTTCTGCGCCCCGAAGCGAACCTCGCGGTCGTGATCCTCGCTGACGAGGACGACTGTTCGCTCGCGGACTCCGGGATGCTCGCGGCGTTCACGGGCACGCTCGGCTCGCTCGCGTCGTATCGCTGCTTTCGCTTCGGCGTGCAATGCACGCCCGACGATCCGCTTAACCCGGGCGCGAGATCGGGTTGCACGCCGCGCCAGCAATCGCAGTACGTAGACGATGTGTCGCCGTTCGCGGACTTCCTCGTCAACCTCAAAGGCGATCCGCGCAACGTGATGGTCGCGGGTGTCGTCGGCGATCCGACGCCGGTGGGCATCAGCATGCAGCAGCCGCCCGGTGGCGGTTCGCTCGAGCCGACGCTCGATCACTCGTGCACGTACACCTCGCCGATGGGCGATTTGCAGGTCGCCGACCCGGCGGTGCGCCTCGCGACGTTCTTCGATTTGTTCCCCGGCCGCTCTCAGCTGACGTCGATCTGCAATCCCGATCTGTCGGGCGCGCTCTCTGATATCGGCATGACCGCGAAGGCGCTGATGGGCGATCCGTGCGTCGACATCACGCAGCTCGCCGATACGTCGCCGGACCCTGGCATCCAGCCCGCGTGTGAGGTCGTCGATATCCGCGACTCGGCGCCCGACGAGCACACCGCCGTGCCGTTCGAGCTCGTCGCTGATGCGATCGCATGCCCGACGACGCCCGACCATCTGCGCCTGCAGCTGCACCGCACCTCTGCGATCTTCGCGGACACGTGGACGCACTTCCGCTGCGCGCGCTGAGCCTGATCACGGTAGCCGATACAGCCACACGCCTTCGGTCTCGTTGTTGTAACCGGCGAGCACGTCGAGCTCGGGGATGTAGATGCACTTCTGGAACGGTCCGTTGTCAGCCGCGGTGAGCGTCGGCGCTGGGCCGGCTGCGTTCGCGTAGTGCGTCCAGGTCGCGGTGCTCGGATCGAACGTGAACGTCTCGCGCGCTCCCTCCCACGCCCACATCAGGCCGCTGGCCGCGTGATGGATGAAGCATGCGTATGGCCCGATGGGTGGCGTGCCGCCGAGTGTCGTCTGGTTTTGCGCCAGCGGACTGGCGTCGATATCGATCGACAGCACGCCCGAGGTCGAACCGGTGCCCGCGCCGAAAACGTTCATCGAGTACATCCGGCGCCGCACCGGATCAATATCGGCGACCGAGTTGGTCGCCACCGTCTGATCCCAGAAGCCACCGGAGCGGCTGTACGTCAGGGTGACCGGATCAAGCGCAGCGACGCCTGTTGCACTGCTCGCGCCGCCGTAGATGATGATCTCGCCGGTGTCAGGGTGGATCGCCGTCTTGTAGTACGGCTGATCCCAACGGCCCTCCGGCATTGCCTCGGCCGGCGACGGAAACGGCTGCCACGCGAGTGCCGGATCCGGCACGTCGAGCTTGAACCGCCAGCTCTTCGGTGCAGTCGAGCTCGCGCCCGGGAACGGCCAGAATACGAACAGCGCGTTCGCTTTCTTGGAGTAGATGAAGTCGTCGTAATGATGCGCAGCAGCCGGCCCCCACACCGGGACCATGTCATTCGACGATTCGGTAACGTGCAGGTCGGTCAGTGGGCTCGGATCGTAGAGTCGGCTCCACGCGAGCGTCACGAGATCGAACGCATAGAGCTCGTTACCGTTGTAGCCGTTGTGGCCGCCGCAGTCGCCAAAGTACCAGCGCCTGCCGTCGAACGCCGAGGAGCACCACAAGTGGAGCACGGCCGACGGTCCCAATTCCCAGATTCGCGGGTCGATCGCATCGGACTGCGCGCGCGCGAGAAACACGTCTTGAAGGTGCGCGCCGCTGATCTCCTTCCACACGCCAGGCGTCATCGTTCCGACGATCTCGGCGAGCGCACCGAGATCGCTTGAATCGGAGAGGCATGCCGACCCGACGGCGTGATAGCCGGCCTCGCATTCGCAGGTCGGCCCCTCTGCCTCGAGCACGCACGTGCCGTGGCCCGTGCAGGACACGCGATCGCAGCTGCCTTGTGGCATGCCATCGCCGGTTGCGTCAGCGTCACCGGATGGATCGTTTCCGGGCTTGCTGGAGCAAGCCGCTATGCAGACAAGGATGCAGATCGTTTGCCCCATGAACGCTTGCGGCTGCAACGCCGGTGCCGCGCATCGCAGAAGTACGTTCGCCGATGTGTGGTGGTGGCATGGCAGGGCGGAGCCTGCCGGTGGTCGGGTACAAGCTGCCGGTAGCCTCGTGGCACACTCGAGCGGGTGAAGCCGCGCTTCGTCAACACGACCCGCAAGCAGCGCGACGCTGGTCAGGACGACCCGCCACGCGAGCCGGTCCTCGTGATCGCGCATCATCCGCAGCTCGCGCGCGTCGGCGAACAGGTCGTGCTCGATGCAGTCACCGAGCTGTCGCGGCTCGCGCCCGCGTTCTCGACGGGGCCGCTCGACGATCCGTTCGTTAGTCGCCAACCGATCACGCTGCGACGCGTGCGCGCGGGGATCGAGATCGCGAATCCGCATGACGTGCCGCTGGAAGTAGGCGGCGCGCCGGTTCGCGACGCGCGTCGAGTTGCCGCCGACGAGCTCGCGCGCGGCATCGACATCGTGCTCGGCGGCCGCGTCGTGCTGTGGCTCGGGTACGACGCGGCAGACGATGCGGACCTGGGGCTCGTCGGCCGCAGCGCCGCGATGGGCGCGCTGCGCGACGAGGTGCGCGCCGCGGCGCGGCTCGACACGGCTGTGCTCGTCACCGGCGAGACCGGTGTCGGCAAAGAGCTCGTCGCGCACGCGCTGCATGCACAAAGCGCGCGTGCGAAAGGGCCGCTCGTCGTCGTCAACGTCGCTGCGATTCCGGCGGCGGTCGCGGCGAGCGAGCTGTTCGGGCACGAGCGCGGCGCGTTTACCGGTGCAGGCGACAAGCGGGCGGGATATTTCGAGCGCGCGAATTCAGGCGTGCTGTTTCTCGACGAGATCGGCGAGCTCGCCGATGCGATCCAGCCGATGCTGCTGCGTGCGCTCGAATCGGGTGAGATCCAGCCCGTCGGCGGGCAGCCGCGCAAGGTCGACGTCCGCGTCGTCGCAGCGACGGACGCGGATCTGCAAGCGGGCGCGTTTCGCGCGCCACTGTACTATCGCCTCGCGGCGACGACGATCGCGGTGCCACCGCTGCGCGAGCGCAGCGTCGATATCGCCATTCTGCTCGCGCGATTTTTGCTCGCGGAGTTGCCGAGCGAGCTCGCGGATCAGACCACGCAGGCATCGGCGTGGCTGCCCGCTGCGCTCGTCGCCGAGCTATTGCATCGGCCGTGGCCGGGCAACGTGCGCGAGCTCAAACACGTGGCGCAACGGCTCGCCGCGATCGCTCGCAGCGGACGTGCGCTACGCAGTAGCGACGTACCCGGCTTCGAGGAGGAGCACGTCGACGTAGCGACAGCAGCGCCGATCGACGACGACCGACTCGTTGCCGTCTTGCGCGAGCATCGCTTTCAACTCGCGCGCACCGCCGAAGCGCTCGGTATCTCGCGCACGCATCTCGATGCGCTGATCGCGCGGAGCTCGCACTTGCGCAAGGCGAAGGACCTGCCGCGCGACGAGATCGAGGCAAGCGCGGCCACTCACGGTGGCGATATCGACGCGATGGCGGCGGCACTCGAGGTCAGCCCGCGTGGCCTCAAGCTGCGGATGCGCCAGCTCGGACTCTAGACCCAATGCCACTCACTTAACGTTGACCGCTCTTGCATCGCCACGTGCTTTTGAATCGCCAAGTCGCCGCGGAGCCAAGGCCGCCAGACAGAGGGGGTTAAGGACTGCGCTCAGCAGGTCATCGGCAATGTCGCCGTACTAACGTGCGAGCAGCTCGAAGCGCCCAAATTGCCGCGGCTTGATTCGGCCCCGACCCCTGTCTTTGTGGCGTCTTGGCTCTGCGGCGCCTTGGCGATTTCTGGGAGGTTCACGTCGAAGTTGACGACAACGTCAAC
>Ga0070698_100003958_pt1 | contig 16291 bp, 15 predicted proteins | sample KBSK1502metaG_FD_65477 | JGI IMG/M metagenome (GOLD analysis project Ga0070698, IMG submission 65477) | Corn, switchgrass and miscanthus rhizosphere microbial communities from Kellogg Biological Station, Michigan, USA - KBS K1-50-2 metaG | ecosystem: Host-associated > Plants > Roots >...
GGCCGGGACGCGGACGCGCTGGCCGCCTTCCAGGCCGCCGACCAGCTGGCCGCGCGCCTCGCCGAACCGAACCTGATGGTCCACGGGAACCGCTCATTTCTGGTGCAAACCCTGGCCCGCCTCGGTGAGACCGACCGCGCCGAGCAGTACCTGGCCGCACTCGCCGACCAGGACCGCGACCTCGGGCAGATGCGCATCAGCCTGGCGGTGCTGCGGCTCGCGCAGGACGACCCGCAGTCGGCGGTCGCCGCGCTCGCGCCGGTCCTGGACGGCTCCGCACCGATACCCTGGTCGTTCTGGCTGGCTCAGCCGTTCTTGCTGGAGGCGATCGCTCGGGACGCCCTAGGCGACGAGGACGCCGCCGCCAGCGCCGTGGAGCGCGCGCTCGACCTGGCCGAACCCGACGGCATGCTGACCATGTTCTTGCTGCACCCGGCGCCGGGCCTACTGCAGCGGCACGCCCGGCAGCACACCTCTCACCCCGCCCTGATCGCCGACATCCTCAGCCTGCTCGCCGGAAACAGGCCCGCCCCGCCGGCCGGGCCGCGGCCGCCGCTGGAGCCGCTGAGCGACAGCGAGCTCCGGGTGCTGCGCTACCTGCCGACCAACCTGTCGGGGCCGGAGATCGCTGGCGAGCTGTACGTCTCGCACAACACGGTCAGGACCCACATCGCCCACCTGTACGCCAAACTCGGCACGCATACCCGGGCCGAGGCCGTCGCCCGCGCCCGGGCGCTGGGCCTGCTGGCACCTTCCCCGCTGCGAGGCCAGGCCACGCGTCCGGGCTGACGGCCGGGGCAGCCAGGTGTAGACGGCTGGGTTTCCGGGCACCACGACGGGTTCAGTGAGCTGGCGTTACCGGCCGGCTGTGGGGCCGGGGTGTGGTGTTCCAGTGGTCACGATGAGTTCCTCCTCCGGTGCTGGCTGGCCGGCCTGGGGCCAGGCTGCCTTCCGGCTGCGTGAGCGGGCATCACGCAACAGATACGGTTGAGGCCGCCTGTGGGGGTGGCGACGCGGTGCTGCCCGGCAGGCCGGTGCGCACCTGGGCTGGCCCGAGGGGGCTAGCCGGTACGTGCAAGGTCGGCATCCGGCCGGCGGGCCAGCCCGCCGGGATCGTTGCCGCGGTGGAGCTCACCAGCTGCACGGTGCCCGGTAGGCGTGAGTGCGGTGCCGGGATCCGCGGCCGGCACCAGGACCGCCGGCGCTCGCTGAGGACAGGACGGCCGGTGCCCGGGGCGGGAGTCTCAGGCTGGTGGCAGGCGGCGGACTTCGAGGAGCTCGAGTCCGAGCGCCTCGATCTGCGCGAGCACGCCGTACAGCGCGGCGCGGTCGGGCAGCGGCCCGGTCAGCACGGTGTCGCCGCCGCTGGCCTGAGCCTGCAGGGCGGGGAACGCGGAGCGGATCGTCTCGCCCAGGTGGCCGCGGACACAGATGCGGTACCGGTAAGGCGGCGGGCCGGGGTGGGCGCCGGTCACGGTCTCACCGCGCACGCGGGGAACCGGCCTGCCGGCGGTTCCACGGTTATCGGGACCTGCACGGGTGCCCCCTCCTGATTAGGCGGATCCTCACCGCGAGCCGCGGCGCCGGGCGGTGAGCGGCCGGCGCACGATCGAGGTGATCTCCGGTACGATCAGCGCCTCTGGCTAGCAGACATGACCTGGCCAGAGCGCGGCGGCCAGCGCCGTCCACGGCCGTTACATGCCGTCGCCGGTCAGCCAGCCGTTCTCGCGCATCGGACTGCTTTTCCGGGTTGCGGTGAACTCGCTGCCTGTCCTCTTGGTGGTTGCTGGCTGCGAGCCTCGCCCCGGTCTGGGTGAGATGCCATCACGCAGGTTGCATGATTGCCTGCCGCCGGTGGCGGCAGGTAGGGCGCTTCGGACGCGGGTGGGCATGTGGCGGGAGCGGGGCAGGCCGAAGCCGGGTCGCTTCGGCCCGGGCGCGCATCCCGTGCTGCGCATCCCGTGCCGCGCCGCCCGGCCGGTCAGTATCCCCGGTCCGCCGATCATCCCACCCCGTGCCATGGTCACGGTCCTGGGCACCGCCGGGGATCAGGCGCCCGCAAGCCGCCAGGGGTCTTGTCGCGGCTGCTGGCGCGCTCGTTGGCCTCTGCGCGGATCACGCAGCCTGCGTGACGCCGGCTCATCCTGTCACGCCACAAGCTCGAGACGGCGCACAGCGCGGCCGAGGAGATGAGCCGAGGAGGCTGACATGACCGAGTTCCTTGATGTTCCGGGCGGGCGGATCGCCTACGACGTGGACGGCAGCGGCCCGCTGGTGGTGTTGTCGCACGGCATCGGCGTCCGCCGGCAGGACTACCGGTTCCTGGCCCCGATGCTGGTCCAGGCCGGCTACCGGGTGGCCAGCGCGGACCTGCGCGGGCACGGCGAGTCCAGCATGGGCTGGCCGGCTATTAACAACACCGACGTCGCCGGCGACCTGCTCGCGCTGGTCGATCAACTGGGCGGGCCCGCGGTCATCGTCGGGCACTCGCTTTCGGGCGGGGCGGCGACCATCGCTGCGGCGACGCAGCCGGAGCAGGTCAGCGGGGTCGTCGAGATCAACCCGTTCACCAGGAAACCAAGGCTCGAGTTGGGCGGGCTGGTGCGGGTCCGCCGCTACCGCCGGTGCGCCTTCCTGATGACCGGCACGCCCCTGTTCCGCAGCCTGGGCCTGTGGCTGCGCTACCTGGACCTGGCCTACCCGGCCAAGCCCGCCGACTACGACGGTTACATGGCCGCGCTGGCGGCCAAGCTGCGTGAGCCCGGCCGGATGGCGGAGTTCATGAAGACCTTCAAGTCCACGCCCGCCGGCGCCGAAGCTCAGCTGCCCAATGTCAGGTGCCCGGCCCTGGTCATCATGGGCACGCTGGACCCCGACTTCGCCGACCCCCGGGACGAGGGCGGCGCGATCGTGGCGGCCATGCCGGCCGGGGCGAGCACGGCCGCGATGGTCGGCGGCGCCGGGCACTACCCGCACGCGCAGTCCCCCGAGGCGGTGGCCGAACTGGTGATCCCGTTCCTCAAGGAGCACGCCGGTGCCTAGAACGGGGACGGCCCGCACCAACGCCACGCGGGCTGCCGCCGGCCTGGCCGGCGAAATCGGCTACCCGGCTGCCACGATCGGCCTGCTCGCCGGCCGCCGGGCGCCCGCGCCCCGTCCCCGGACAAGCACCGGCGGGCAGGGCCTAGTGGCCGGGGTCGATGGCGCGGGTGATGCGCTGGCTGATGTCGCGCAGTTGCCGGGACTGGGTTTTGGTCAGCGGGTCGAGGACCAGGCGGCGGACTTCGCGGGCGTGGCCGGGGGCGGCCTGGGTGACCTTGGCCTGGCCCTGGCCGGTCAGGGTCGCCAGGGTGTAGCGGCCGTCGGCGGGGTCGGGGGCACGGCGCACCCAGCCGCGCTGCTCCAGCCGGGCGGCGACCTGGGACAGGCGCGGCAGCGAGCCTCCGGCCTGCGTGGCGAGCGCGCTCATCCGCAGGGTGCGGCCGGGCGCCTCGGACAGCAGGGCCAGCACCTGGTACTCGAAGTGGCTGATCCCGGCGTCGCGGTGCAGCTGCGCGTCGAGCGCGGCCGGCAGCCTGACCAGCGTTTTGGCCAGGGCGCGCCAGGCCTGCTGTTCCTCGGGGCCGAGCCAGGAGGGCTCCTGCGGGGCGTCCATGCGGACAGCATAACTTAACAGTTGAAGTAAACCGGCAGCCTGATGACTTGCATCATTAAGTGATATAGAGGTACAGTCAGTTAACGCTTTAAGTCAGTAGCGCCCGAAGGAGAGGCACAGCCATGACCCAGCAGCGCGAGGCGATGACCCAGGAAACCAGCACGTCTGGTCCGGCCGGAGGACCGGATGCGCCCGGCGGCACACCGTATCCGGACATCGCCGACACCTCGCATGCGACCGCCGCGGCCGCCGCGTTCTTCCGCTCGTTCTTCACGGCGAAGACCAGCAGGGACGTCGAGGCCACGCACGCGCACTTCCATCCCGCCAAGACCGCCTACTTCGACGCGACCCTGGGCTGGGCCCTCGCGAGTAATGGCGACGTGCGGAAAATGTGGGAGCAGTACATGCCCGGCTGGCCGGCCGGGGCCAAGTCCTACCCGACCCAGATTCTCGGCGACATGACCAGCGCCGTGGTGTTGGTGACCGACACCCCGGAACTGTTCGGCGGGGAGATCCGCACGATCACCATCGCTGACCTGGAGGACGGCAAGATTGTCCGCTTGGTGGACTACTGGGACGGCCGCGGGTTCGGCGCCGGGCTCGCCGCCTCGCTGCGCGTGCCCGCAGATGCCTACCCCCGCGACCTCGGCGCCAGCGCGGTGACCAGCCGCCCGGGGCCGATCGCGGCAGCAGCCGCCGAGCTTACCGCCGCGCTGGGGGCCGGCGACCCCGGCCGCGCCGGGCAGCTGTTCAGCTACGACGCGGTCTTTGAGGACATGGCGCTGCGGGCACAGCTGCGCGGCCAGGCGGCCATCACCCGCTACCTGCGGCGCGCCCTGCCCGGCCTGCCGTATGCCCGGGCTTCGGTCCGGCACGTGGCCGGCGCCGGCCACGGCGGCGGATACGAATGGGCCGCCGACGGCCAGCCCGTTGCCGCCGGGGCGGCCGCGCTGCAGCTCAGCCCGGACGGCAAGATCACCAAGTTCACCGTCGTCTGGGACGGCTCCCTGCTCGACGACCGGGCCATCACCGCGCTGGCCGCCGACGCGGTCGACAAGTGACCCTCCGCACGCAACCGGACACCACGGCGCCTGTGCATCAACCCACCGGAAGGAAACCATCATGACCACCACCGCCAGCCTCAGCTTCGCCGCCCTGACCATCGACTCCGCCGACCCCGCCGCCCTGGCCGACTTCTGGGGCAAGGCCCTCGGCCGCCCGGTCAGCCCAGGCGCGGTCGCCGGAGACACCGCCGTCGACACTGCCGGCCCCGAGGCCGGCCCCCGGATGATTCTCCACCACCCCCCCGGGCCCGGGACGGCCAAAAACAGCGTCCACCCGGTCCTGGTCACCGACCACCACGACCAGGAGACCGAACGGCTCACCGCCCTGGGCGCCCGGCCGCTCAACCACATCAACGTCCCGCCCGCGGCGCTGCCACCCGGTATTGCGGCGGTCCGCCAGACCACCTTCGCCGACCCCGAAGGCAACGAATTCGACCTGGTCACCTGGCAGCCCGAGTAGACAGACAGGCTGCCGATTGGAGAAGAGACATGACGACGACACCGGCTGGGCCCACGCTGCCGGGGATCACCCATCACCGCGCCGAGGTCAACGGAACCTCCCTGCACTACGCCGCCGCGGGCACCAGCGGATCCCCGATCCTGCTAGTCCACGGCTTCCCCGAGACCTGGTGGGCCTTCCACAAGCTCATCCCGCTGCTCGCCACCGGCCACCACGTCTTCGCCGTCGACCTGCGCGGCTTCGGCGACTCGGGCAACGGGCCGGGCGACTACGACAGCGCGGCCTCTGCCGAAGACCTGCACCAGCTGATCGCCCACCTCGGCCTTGGCCCGGTCCACCTGACCGGGCAGGACATCAGCGGGGCGACGGTCTTCCGCCTGGCCACCACCCATCCCGAAGACGTGCGCAGCCTCACCGCCATCGAGATGGGACTGCCCGGGTTCGGCCTGGAGATGCTGGCCGACATCACCCACGGCGGTGCCTGGCACATCGGGGTTCTCGCCGCACCCGGCATTCCCGAGATGCTGCTCGCCGGCCGCGAGCGCGAGTTCCTCGGCCGGTACGCCTTCCCGGCCCTGACCGCGATCACGGGAGCAATCACCGACGCCGACATCGACGAGTTCGCCCGGACCTACTCACGTCCCGACGGCTGGCGCGGCGCGATTGGCCTCTACCGCTCGATGTTGCGCGAAGGCGCCGACATCAAGGCCCGCGCGCAGACGCCTGGACTAAGGGTCCCCGTGCTCGCAGTCGGTGCCGGTGGGGGCCCCTTCACCGCCACCACCATGTCCGCGGCCGCCTCCACGCAGATCAGTTCGGTGCAACTGGACGGCGTGGGCCACTACGCCGCAATGGAGGCGCCCGACGAACTGGCGAAGGTACTCCTGGCCTTCGCCGACTGCATCGAAGCCAACTCTCACGTCATCGCCTAAGTTAGCCGGGGGCCGGCTGCGTACAAGCAGATCAACGGCCTCTACGCAGCCACCTCTTGCGCACCGTTGCCCGGCCAGCTGTGCGCCAGCCGCTCGGGAACCCCTACCTGGCCTTCCGTGCCGCGATGCCGCTGGCCGACGTGGCCGGCCTGGCCGGACCCCTGCCATATTCGGGCCGCCGATGACCCCGTCCGTCTGCTATTCCTGAAAACGAAAGGGCACATGTCATGTCGACGTTCAAACAAAATACGCCCGACGGCCGGGCAGAACGCGGCCTGGCTCACCCCGGCCCGGCCGGCGGGCCACCGCTGAGGCCGAGCACACCACCAGGCGCTGCCCAAGAGCCGTCCCCGCGGCCGGCCCGGGCCCCGGCCACCGTCGCAGACATCACCCGGCCCTCACCGGCGACGGTAGCGGAATATGACCACGTCGCCGCGGCTGCATACCTGATGAAACACGCCGGGTCGGCCGCCGTGGTGGTGCTCGGTGCTCAGCACGGCAACCCACCAATCGGGGTGATCACCGAGGCGGATATCGCCCGGACGGTCGCCGACGGTATGGACGTGAACACCACCCGGATCCACGACCTGCTGACCGCCCATCCGGCAGCCATCCCCGCCGCGGCCAGTATCCGCGATGCGGCCAGAACCATGGTCAACGGAGGGTTCCGGCAGTTGCCGGTCGCCGACGGCACCGGCTGGATCGGGATCGTCGACATCGCCGACGTCTGCGGCGCGCTCCTCGCGCCGCCCGCCGCGTGACCAGCCCCCGCGCCGCGCCACCGAGCCAGGAGGTCCCCCTGCCGCCATTTGCCAGCGAACAATTCCACGCCATCACCAGCGCGAAACCCGAATGTGTCTGGACCGCGCTCACCGCCACCGGCGTCCCCCTCGACTACCTGCACGGCATGACGGCCGACACCGGCTGGCAGCCAGGCGCCACGGTGACCATGACGCTGACCGGTCACTGGCGCCTCACCGGGCAGGTCCTGGCCGCCGAACCGCCCCGCCGGCTGTCCTACACCCTCGACGACCCACCCGGCTCACCATCTGTCTACGTCACCTGGGAGCTCCACGGCACGAGCGATGGGACAATCATCCGCCCCAAACGTCGACGAGTCGTCGCCGTTCCCGGGTAACACCGAAGACCTCGAGAGCGCCTGGCTGCCCGTGCTCTCCGGCCTGGTCAAGCACCTCGAACGCGGCCCGTCTTCGCCTACAGACAGGACACGTTGAACCAGACCAGAAAGCGGCCCCCGCGGCCACGCCCAGCCGTTGCCGCACGCCGTAGCTGTAGCCCGCCACGGCGTCCCCAGCGCGTTCAGCCCATCCTGCTTATCCGAGCACCACATCCACTCGGTGATCGCCGAGCCCGCACTGCCGGGCCAGCGCCCGCAGGTCGTCCCGCTCCGACAGGAACGGGTAGAACGCGCCCATCGGCCGGCCCACCATCCGCCATGCCACCCCGAGCCCGAACAGATGTTCTGTGCGCATGGGCTCACAGATGCCTATTACTTCAGTAGGCATTCCTATTCGGCGATCCGGCGCGAGAATCGGTCGTTTCCCGTCACGTTCTGTTGTTCTCGGCGCTCACTGCGGATCTGGCGGGTCTTGAGCGTGAAGCCTGCTCTGATTCCGCCCGCAGAACAGGTTGCTCGGCGCGGGCTCGCGCCTGAGCGCGCGGCCTGGTTTAGTTTGGCGCGGGGCAGCGGGCAAGCCGGGGGGCTCGGCGTCCGGTGCGTGCGGGAGTCAGCCGGGGTGGCCGCTGGCCGGGGTGGAGGATGAGGGTGCCGTCGGGCTGGTGGCTGATCCGGGACCCGAAGGGGTGGCTGATCCGCTCGAGTACTGCCTGCATCCACTGGCTGTCGGCGGCGCTCGCGTGGTGCAGGCGCATCTTCCTGGCCTGCATGGGGACCGTGCGCAGGGCCGCGAGCCTGCCCGTGTCCGCCGCCAGCGACGCAAAGTAGAGCAGCCGCAGATCGCCGCGGAACTCCTCATGCCCGCTGATGCCCTCGTAGTCATTGATGGCATCGCCGCAGCCGTACAGGACCAGCCTGCCCCGGTAGACCTCGACCGGGCGCGGGTGGTGCGAGGAGTGGCCGTAGATCAGGTCGGCGCCGCCGTCGATGAGCCGGCGGGCAAATCGAACTTGCTGGTGCTTCACGGCATAGCCCCAGTTGGAGCCCCAGTGGATGGACACCACCACAATGTCACCGGGCCGCTTGACGGCCTGCACCCGGGCGATGAGGCCGTCGGCGGCGGCACCGGACAGGCTGGGCAGGAAATCAACGCCGGGCCGGGTGGCGGTCACGGCCCAGCCGGGCGGGATTCCGCTGGAGGCAGCCCCGCAGGCAAGATGACAGCGCGGCCGCCTCCCGGCACCGGGACGGCGGCTGGCTGCCGGGCCTGGGTGAGGTCACGTCCGGCTCCTACGCCCGGCACCCCGGCGCTGGCCAGGACGCCGAGGGTGTCCAGCAGCCCGGTGCGGCCAAAATCGAGCACATGGTTGTTGGCCAGCGCGCACGCATCCGGGCGCGCCACGGTCACCGCGGGCACGTTGTCCGGGCTCATCCGGTAGCAGACAGGCTTGCCCGGCGCGAAGCCGGCGCTGCGGGTGACGGCTGTCTCCAGGTTGATCACCCTGACGTCGGGTGCCAGGTGGTCGAGTACTGGCAGGGCATCGCCCCACGGCCAGGAGAAGCCGGCCGGCCGCGGGATCGGGCCGTGGGCGCGTTCGGCGAGGCGGACATAGGCCCGCGCGTCACGCACATAACCCTCCCGCAGCTGCGGGTCCCCGGGATGAGGCAGTACCTGGTCGACGCCGCGGCCAAGCATCACATCCCCGCATGCAAACAGCGTCACCAGCCCATCGGCCATGCCATCCACCATGCCCTGATGCCGCCTGCAGCTCAGAACCAGCCACCCTATGCCGCGTTTGCCGGCAACCGGCAGACAGCGGCGAACGGGCGGCCGCAAGGAGCCGGGCGGCTTCGTCTCATGCTGCGCCATCGAAGGGAATCCCGCCCAGCGCGGATGGAACCGCCGTTCAGTGCGCCAGCCTCTGTCCCGTGGCGTTCGGTCAGCGCCGCTCGAAACAGGACGATCTGCGTGCTGTGACGTCTCCGTGGTCGCCATGGCTGGCCGGTTCACCCCCGTGTGCGCCGCAGCGCGGTCGAAAGGGCCAGTGACAATCGCAGGGCCGTCACGCCCGGCCTGACGCTTGCGGCCATGCTGCATGCGACCAGCCCGCCACGATGACGGCCGCTCCGGCGACGAGGAGGGCGCGGTTGCGGCGGTGAGCTCCAAATCCCATCAGGGCGTCGCCTGCCAGCCGCGTGGCTTGCGCCGACGGCGGCATGTGTTCCAGCGCATAGCGGCCGCGCCGGGTTCTCGTCAGCGCGTCGAGGTCCGCCATGCTGAGCACGGCGGCCGAGCCGGCTACGGACACAAGGATGCGCACCGCGACGGCAGCTTTCGGCTGCCCCCTCCAGAGCAGGACGTTCGACACCATCGAGGCCGTGACGTCCGCGGCTATCTTGGCGGGGTGAGCCTGGTGTACCAGGGCCTTGTCAGCCAGCCGCATACCGGCCATTGCCGAGCCCAGCCCGGCATCACCGCACAAGCCCGCTGCGATGCGCTCACGCCGCGTAGGGCCTGCGCCCCTTCGGATCACCTTCACGGAGGCAAGGTCCGCAGGTCCCGGCGGATGGGGTGATCGGCGGGAACCTCGACCATAACGATCCGGACGCCGTCCGGGTCCTCAATCCACATCTCGATCAAGCCCCACGGCTCAGTCACAGGCACTCGCAGGACCCGAACGCCGGCCGCGGCCAGTCGCTCATGCTCAGCCCGGACGTCCCGCACCTGCAGCCAGATCATCACCGAGCTCCCCGGCGGATCGGCCGAACGCCCAGACACTTCAAGCAATCCCGGGCCGGCAAAGAACACCACCCCCGGATCAGCCGGATCGCCGAACTCCCGGTAGATCGCCAAACCCAGCACGTCCCGGTAGAAACGGCGGCTTCGCCCAAGGTCAGCAGGGCGCAGCAGAATCCGGCTGCTCAACACCTCCACGCCGCTATCCTGGCAGCCTGCTGAGCCCGGCAACGGGACCGCGCCGCTGCCCAAGCCGCCAGACCATCCTGCCCGCTGCCATGAGCACCGTTTTCCGGCAATGCGGAGCCCCGGATGATCCGACCCCGGGTCGAACTCATCTACCGCATATGACGCGTCAGCCCGGGGAGGACGCCGCCACGCGGCGTCCGCAGGACGGACCGGCACGCACCTCGTCCGGCGCCAGGCGGTGACCAGCCTGCAGACCGGTCACATCGGACCGGACGGGGTAGTCGTTCTCGGCCCGCGTCGAGCGAACGGCATCACCCGGGGTGATCGGGAGAGAACGCGCTCACCCGCCGTTGTTCCGGCGCCAGTCCCGGCCGGCTGGCATGGCCGTCCCGGCCGCGCGCGAACCTGCGTTCTGTCGCGCCGGCAGGCGGGGTACGCGGGGCCGTTGGCCGCTGGCTGGCCGGCGGGGCAGCCGGGGTGCGCCTGCCTGCGAGCCGGGGCTGGGCTGGGCGATCGGCGTTGATCCGGCGCTGCGGGATTACTCCGGCTGGCTGGTGCTGGTTTGCGAGCCGGGGAGCCATCGGCCGAGGTAGCGTGCCAGCCCGGTGACGTCGGTACCGCCGGCGCGGTAGCCGACGTGGCCGTCGGGGCGCACCAGATACTGGGCGGTGTGCTGCGCGGTGAGGCCGAGGCGACGCAGTGCCTGACCGGTCGGGTCGTGCAGCGCGCCCGGCGTGTCCTGCGCGGTGAGATGGTGCACGGTGACAAAGCTGGCGAAGCGCTCGCCGAGCTGGGTCGTGGCCTGCGCGGCCCACGCGTCAGGCGGTCCGCAGAGCAGCAGGTGCCATCCCGCGGCGGCCACGACCCGGTGCAGCCTGATCGGCTGTCCCTGCTGGACGATGCTCGCGTCGGGCAGCCGGTCACCGGCCTTGGGACCTGTGCGCGGCGGGCTGGGGCCGTCGAGGGACAGGCGGCTGTGCCGGTAGCCGATGTTGAGCTGAGAGATGGTGCGGAAGGCGTACGCCCGCCCGGTCCCGGCTTTCAGCGCGAGGGGGATCACCCCGGGGACGAGCCGGGTCCGGGCGAACCGCGCGACCGGGCTGGTGGAGGCGGCGATGGTGAAGGCCCGGTCACTGAAGCGCAGCACCATCCTGCCAATGGGGGCCCGTTCAGCCTCGTAGCTGTCCAGCAGCGCCGGGTCGGCCGCGCCGCGCAGAGCGTGGGCGAGTTTCCAGCCGAGGTTGACGGCGTCCTGGATGCCGGTGTTCATGCCCTGGGCACCGGCCGGACTGTGGACGTGGGCGGCGTCGCCGGCCAGAAAGACGCGGCCCGAGCGGTAGCGGGCGGCGGCGCGATGGTGGAGCCGGAAATTGGTCATCCATACCGGATCGCGGAGCCGCACGGCGCCGCCGGCGTAGGTGCTGGCCAGGGCCTGGACCTCGGCGAGAGTAACCGGCGCCTCGGGTGGCCTGCGATTGTCCGGTGGCCGCATGGCCAGCAGCCGCCAGGGCGCCGGCCGGCCGAGCGGGAAGAAAAACAGCACCCCGCTATCGGCGACAAAGGCATGCGCCGCGCCGGGTTCGACGCCGTCGGCATCGACGTCGGCCAGGACGAAGGTCTGCGGGTAGGAACTGCCCTCGAACGGGATCCCGGCCAGGCGGCGCACGGTGCTGCGCGCGCCGTCGCAGCCAGCGACGAAGTAGACAGGAATGACCTCGTCACGGCCGTCACGGTGGCGCAGCGTGGCCACGGCGGCATCCGCGGTGTCGCTCAGGCCAGCCAGTTCAACGCCGCGTTCCACCAGGACACCGGCCGCGGCCAGGTAGCCGGCGAGGACGCGTTCAGTTTCGGCCTGGGACAGAAACAGCAGGTACGGGTAGGCGGTGTCATCCAGGCCGAGGTCGAACAGCGGCACCGCCAGGTCCCGCCCGCGGACGTGGATGCGCAGCTGCACGGCCGGGTTTCCGCAGGCGACCAGCTCGTCGGTGACACCAAGGCCGGCCAGAACCTCCAGGCTCCGCGGCTGGATCGCCAGCGCGCGGGACTCACGGACGCGGTCCAGGCCCCGGTCGATCAGGCGCGCCCGGACGCCGCAGGCGGCCAGCTGCGCGGCGAGGGCCAGCCCGGTCGGCCCGGCGCCGACCACGAGCACGTCGGCCAGCCCGCCGGTCACCACCTCACCGTAACCTGCACCACCGGCCCGGCGCGGCGTCGCGGCTTAAGCATCCGGATCAACCCACCCGGAAGCTGCCGGAACGACCGGTACACGTCGCCGCATGCCCGCCAGTCCCCGCACCCCACCAGAACGTGACCAAGGTGCCCAGAAACTAGGCACGGCAGGCATCCGGAGACGCCGGGCCCGCGGCCGGCTCCCCGCGTACGATCACCTCGCGCCGCGCCGGTCACCGCGGACGCGGGATCGACTTCACCTCACGCTGCGTCACCCCCAGCCGCCGGAACCTCCCGGCACCCTAGCCGCCGTTCGGAGCGGATGTTCTGTGGGCGCGATCGTGTGGGAGAGGGCGCCAGATGAGGATGTTCTGGGTGACTGTGTCGTGGCACTTCGGCCCGTCTCCTCGCCTGTGGGTGGGCTTGCTTCGACTGGTCGAGGCGGTGGTATGGGTGAGGAGCGTGGCAGGCAGGCCGCGGCTCAGGGTGCCTGGGTTCCGGTGCCGCGGCGGCCTTGGACGGCGGCTACCGCCTCCTGCTGGCTGAGCCCGGAACCGGCGGCGAACGCCTGATCGAACCGGTCCGCGCCTAGCGTCTGGCGGACCTGGGCTACCAGCTCGGCCTCACCCCGCCGTAGCATCGGCCACGCCCGTAGGCCCACTCGCTGGCGCAGGCCCTCGGCCGCACCTTCCAGCATGGCCGCCCGCTCGGGGTCGCCCGCCGCGAACGCCAGCCGGGCGTACGCGGCCAGGCTCAGCGTCACGAACGGGGTGCTGCGGGCCGCCTGGCTCAGGTTCAGCGCCTCATCCAGCAGCGCCCGGGCCTCCGCTAGCCGGCTCCCGACGATATCCAGGATGGCCAGCTGCACCCGCGAGCCCGCGGTGAGCCAGGCGCTGTCGAGCTCTTCGGCCAGGTCGCGCGCCTCGCGCAGATGGCGCCGGGCGTCGTCGTGGCGGCCCACGGCCATCTCCAGGGTGCCGGCGGTGAAGGCGGCCATGGCCGTCCAGAAGGGCTCGTCCTGGCCGCGGAGCTGCTCCAGGCTCAGTGCCGCCTGCCGCAGGGCGTCGTTGAAGTCGCCGGCGATCGGCGAGCTCCACGCCATGACCAGCTCGGCGACCGCGTGCAGGAAGGGGTCCTGGATCTCTTCCACGAGCGGTGCCAGGCGTTCGCGGTCCGCCAGCGCCGCCGGGTCGTCACCCATGTCGAGGGCAGTCCCTGCCGCCGCCCACGCCAGCTCGGCCCGTGCCTGAGGATCCAGCGAGCCGGCTGCGGGCAGCAGTTGCTCGACCCATGGGCGAGCCTCGCCGGGGTGGTCCCGCAGCGACCAGAAGGGCCAGAGGATCCGGAACAGGTGGGGCAGCGGCGCGGGGTCGTGGGCCAGGTACCAGCGGACGGCGGCGGCCAGGTTGCCCGCCTCGGCCTGCAACCGGTCCAGCCACTCGCTCTGGCCTGCGCTGCGCAGTGGCCGGTCCGCCTGCTCGGCCAGCGCCCGGTAGTGGCCGGCGTGCCGGCGCTCGACCTCGGCAACGTCGGGCCGGGCCGCCAGCTGTTCAGCGACGAACGCGCGGATGGTCTCCAGCATCCGCGCGCGCGGGCCGCGGCCGGTGCTGTCGAGCTGGATCAGGCTGTGCCGGGCCAGCGCCTCAGTCAGCTCCAGCGCCCGCTCCTCATCCAGGCCGGCCACCTGCGCCGCGGCCTCGATGGTCCAGCCGTCCACGAACACCGCCAGCACCTCCAGCAGGGACCGCTCCGCGTCATCCAGCAGCCCCACGCTCCACTCGACCGCGGCTCGCAGGGTGCGCTGGCGCTCGGGCATGTCGACCGTGCCCGCCCCCAGCGCGTCCAGCGACCTGGACAGCCGGTCAAGCAGCGCACCGGGGTCCAGCAGCCGGGTGCGGGCGGCCGCCAGCTCGATGGCCAGCGGCAGGCCCTCCAGGCGCCGGCAGATCTCCGCAACGGCCCGGGCGTCGCGCGCAGTGAGGGTGAAGTCGGGGCGCACTGCGCGGGCCCGGTCCACGAACAGCGCCACCGCCGGCGAGGCCGCCAGTTCCCCGGCCGGCGCGCTGGCGGGGTCGGCCGGCAGCGGCAGCGGCGGCACCGGATACTCCCGCTCCCCCCGCAGCCCCAGCACCGTCCGGCTGGTGGCCAAGATCACCACGCCCGGGCAACGGGCCAGCAGTTCGCCCAGGTCACCGGCGGCGCTCACCACCTGCTCCAGGTTGTCCAGGATGAGCAGCCAGGCGCTGTCGCCGAGCTGCTCGATCAGCGCCTCCAGCGGCGAGCCCGCCCCCGCCAGGTCAGCCCCCACCGCCCGGCCGATGGCGGCCACGACCAGCTCCGGCTGGGTGACCTCAGCCAGCGGGACGAACACTGCGCCCGCACCGAAGCGATCACGCAGCCGCTCGCCCACGGCCACCGCCAGCCGGGTCTTGCCGATCCCGCCCGGCCCGGTCAGCGTCACCAACCGCACCCCGGGTCGGCTGAGCAGGCCGGCCACCTCGTCGATGTCCCGCTCCCGCCCGACCAGCGATGTCGTGCTCACCGGCAGCGGGCGAGGGCCCCGCAAGCTCGCCGGCCGTGGCGGCACCGGGGGGCGGGCGGCGGCGAACTGCTCGCTCAGCAGCACCGCCAGGTCATCGCGCACCAGCCGGCCCAGCTCGGCAGGCGTGCCGAAGCTGCGGTAGGAGGCCAGGCCCTCCTCCCTGATCCGGGCCAGCAGGCCGGCCAGCCCGGGCTCCCGGCCGGGCGCCGGCGTCTTGACGTACAGCAGCCGGGGCAACCCGCGCGCCAGCTCGAACTCCTCCTCCAGGCCCGAGATCTCCATGCCCGGGCCGATCCACCCGTAGCTCTGCCAGTACAACCCGATGAAGATATCGCTTTGCGCCAGGTAGGCCCGGTACAGCTCCCGCGGCGGGTGCGGCCGCGCCCCCAGCTCGAACATCACCGGCGTCAGCCGCAGCGCCGAGATCGCGCGGGAAACCGCCCGCCGCTCCTCCGCCAGCTCACCCAGCGTCGAACTCACGAACACCCGTAGCCGCTGGTCCGGAGTCCGGATGACCATGTCACCCCCACCCCTGGTTCACCGATCGCCGCTGGTGAGTCCTGCTACCGCGCAAGTCTGCAATCAGCCAGCCCTGCCAGCAACCCCCGCGCAGCCACCGGCTGGGCATAACCCGTGAGCCCATCCTGGCGTTTGCCAACGGCTCGACGTGAACTTCGAAGGCGGCACCCGCGGCGAGGTCTTCAACCGCGCCCACCCCCAGGCACCGGCACCCGGCTGAAAGAGATCAGGCAGCGCCGCGGCTCCAACGGGGCTCTTCGGCCCCGTGCAGACTGATCAGGAGCCCAAGCCGGCCAACGGCAACCAGCGATACCGCCAGGGCGGGCGATTCTGTCCCGTCGGACGTGGCGAACCCGCCATCGACAGGCAGCGCATAGTCGGCAGCGTCGCCCCTGGCTCACGAGCCGATCACGCTCCGCCACCAACGGCGGTCCGCGGCAGGTCTGCGATATCCGCCTATGGTCCACATCCCATGCGTGACCAATGTTCCGTGCGTCGCGCAGAACGGGTTGATCTGGCCGGCTCTGGTCGGGCGGCGCAGATGGTCGGTGCAGATCGCGCCGGGAACGGTGTAGCGCCTGTCGATGACCAGGAACGGCGTGCCGTGGGCGCTGATCTGCTGGGCCTCGCGCTGGTCGTTTTCGGCCTGGCTACGGTAGCGCCGGTCGCTCAGGAGCGCGGCCGCCTGCTGCCGGTCGAGGCCGATCTCGGCGGCGAAGGCCAGGATGTCCGAGGCGTCCAGGCCTTGCGGCCCTGTCCGAAGTGGGCGCGGAATACCGCGGTCCGCCGGAACAAGGTCCCCGGCCAGCCGTGCAGCAAGAGCACGACCGGAGCGCCCGGGCCCCGTCCCCTCCGGTCGTACGCCAGCCGGAACCCGTCAACCGTC
>Ga0070698_100003959_pt1 | contig 16291 bp, 13 predicted proteins | sample KBSK1502metaG_FD_65477 | JGI IMG/M metagenome (GOLD analysis project Ga0070698, IMG submission 65477) | Corn, switchgrass and miscanthus rhizosphere microbial communities from Kellogg Biological Station, Michigan, USA - KBS K1-50-2 metaG | ecosystem: Host-associated > Plants > Roots >...
GCCTCTTCGTGAATGTGAAAAGCTAGTATCACCAGGGCAATACCCGCTCTTCACGTCGTCGGGAGCTCTCTTAATCTTGTCTCACATATTGAGATACCGGACTAATCAGGGCGTCCTGCAAGTCGGGTCCACCCCCCCCGGGGGTTCCCCCGCAGATGCTAGCCGCGCTGCGGTGGATCTCCCGCGACCCACCATCCTCAACGAACCCCCCGTGAACAGCACCAACACGACCGCAACGACTTTGCGGAACGCCCTGCTGGTCCCCCCGTCTCGGCAGACGAGATCCTGGTGAACGATATCCCGGTGAACGAGGTTCCAGCGGACGAGGTTCCTGCGGACGAGGCTCCAGCGGACGAGGCTCCAGCGGACGAGGCTCCAGCGGACGAGGTTCCAGCGGACGAGATCCTGGTCGCCGAGCACGAGCCCGCGGTCGCGGAGCTCATCCGCCGGTACCTGGCGAAGGAGGGCCTGCGGGCGCGGTGCGTCGGCACGCCCGCGCAGACCGAGGCCGCGCTGGCCGGGCTGTCCGGGCTGGCCGGGCTGTCCGGCGTGGCGGCCGTGATCCTCGACCTGACCATGCCGGGACTGGACGCCAGGGAGATCCGCAAGCTGATCCGCGGCGCGCAGCCGGCGCCGCGGCGGGGCCGGCCGCGGCCCGCGGTTGCCGGCCCGGATCCCGGCGCCCCGGTGATCTGCCTGACCGGCGCCGACGTCGCGCACGCGCCGGGGCTGCGGCCACGCGACGTCGGGGTCGGCCCGGAGTCCTGCGTGGCGCGGCCGTTCGGCCCGCGGACGCTCGTTGACCAGGTCCGGGCCGCGGTCCGCGCCGCCCGCCGGCCCGGCGCCCTCCCGCCCGGCGCCCTCCCGCCCGGCGCCCTCCCGCCAGGCGCCCCCTCGCCCGCCGCCCTCCCACACGCTGCCGGCGCGCGGCTGTGGCTGGAGCCAGAACGCTGCGTGGCGCGCCTGGACGGCACCGAGATCGCTCTCACCGGCACCGAGTTCGACGTGCTCAGCTGCCTGGCGAGCAGCGCGGGCCGGACCGTACCGCGCGACCGGCTACGGCGGGCGATCTGGGGGGACAGCGGTGGCCCGCGCGCACGCGCGGTAGACGTCTACATCGCGCAGCTGCGCGCCAAGCTGGGCCCAGCCAGGGCCCGCGCGCACGCGCGGTAGACGTCTACATCGCGCAGCTGCGCGCCAAGCTGGGCCCAGCCAGCGGGATCCGGACGGTCCGCGGGATCGGCTACGTGATCGATCCGGGCGCCGCCCGCGCCGATCCGGGCGCCGCCCGCGCCGATCCGGGCGCCGTCCCCGCCGATCCGGGTTCCGCCCCCGCCGATCCGGCCGCCGCCCCCGCCGATCGCGCCGCCGCCCCGGCCGGCCCGGCGGACGCCCCGCAAGACGCCCCGGCAGACGCCCCGGCCGACGCTCCGGACGTCCCGCCGCCCGCGACCTGACCCCGGGGGGCAGGTGGGCCGCCCGGAGGCTCCCGATACGATCGTGGCGCAAGGCATCCGATCCGAGGGGACAACGAGAACCGCGTGAGCGTGCTCGACGAGATCCTGGAAGGCGTGCGTGCCGATCTCGAGCAGCGGCAGCGGGACGTCGCGCTCGACGACCTCAAGGAGATGGCGCGGCGCGCGCCCTCCTGCCGGGACGCGATGGCCGCGCTCAGCGGCGACGACGTGACCGTGATCGCGGAGGTGAAGCGCGGCAGCCCGTCCCGGGGCACGATGGCCGCGATCGACGACCCGGCGGCGCTTGCCGGCGACTACGAGGCCGGCGGCGCCCGCGTGATCAGCGTGCTGACCGAGCCGCGGTGGTTCGGCGGCAGCCTGGCCGACCTCGCCGCGGTGCGCAGCGCGGTGCAGGTGCCGGTGCTGCGCAAGGACTTCGTCATCGGTTCCTACCAGCTGTGGGAGGCGCGGGCGCACGGCGCCGACATCGTCCTGCTGATCGTGGCGGCGCTCAAGCAGAACGCGCTGGTCTCGCTCGTCGAGCGCGCGGTCTCCATCGGCCTGCTGCCGCTCGTCGAGGTGCACACCGAGGACGAGCTGATCCGCGCGGTCGAGGCGGGCGCCCGGGTGATCGGGGTCAACGCGCGGAACATGGGCACGCTCGAGGTGGACCGCCGGGTCTTCGCCCGGCTGGCGCCGCTCATCCCCCACGGCATCATAAAGATCGCCGAATCCGGGGTGCGCGGCCCGCACGACCTGCTCGCCTACGCCGCCGCCGGGGCCGACGCGGTGCTCGTCGGCGAGAGCCTGGTGACCGACAAGGATCCGCGCGCCGCCGTAGCCGACCTCGTCACCGCGGGCTCGCACCCGGCGCTCCGCGGTGACCGCAAATGACTTTTCCGAACGGCTCCCGCCTAACCACTCGCGGACAGGGGAGCCGGCCCGACAGCACCGGACACTTCGGCCGGTACGGCGGCAGGTTCGCGCCCGAGGCGCTGATGTCCGCGCTGGACGAGCTGACCCAGGCGTACGCCAGCGCGCAGGCCGACCCCGTCTTCGCCGCCGAGCTCGGCGCGTTGCTGGCCAGCTACGCCGGCCGGCCCACGCCGGTGACCGAAGCGCGCCGGTTCGGCGCCGAAGCGGGCGGCTGCCGGGTGCTGCTCAAGCGTGAGGACCTCGCGCACACCGGGTCGCACAAGATCAACAACGTGCTCGGCCAGGCGTTGCTCACCCGGCGGATGGGCAAGTCCCGGGTGATCGCCGAGACCGGGGCGGGGCAGCACGGCGTGGCCACCGCCACCGCCTGCGCGCTGCTCGGCCTCGACTGCACCGTGTACATGGGCGAGGAGGACACCCGGCGGCAGGCGCTGAACGTCGCCCGGATGCGGATGCTCGGCGCCGAGGTCGTGCCGGTCACGATCGGCAGCCGCACGCTGAAGGACGCGATCAACGAGGCGTTCCGGGACTGGGTCACGTCGGCCGAGACCACGCACTACTGCATCGGCTCGGTGATGGGCCCGCACCCGTTCCCCATGATGGTCCGGGACTTCCAGCGCGTCATCGGCCTGGAGGCGCGCGAGCAGGTGCTCGCCCTGGCGGGCCGGCTGCCGGACGCGGTCGTCGCGTGCGTGGGCGGCGGCTCGAACGCGATCGGGGTGTTCCACGCGTTCATCCCCGACGAGGCCGTGCGGCTGATCGGCTGCGAGGCCGGCGGCGACGGCGTGAGCACCGGCCGGCACGCGGCGACGCTCGTGGCCGGGTCGGCCGGGGTCATCCACGGCATGCGCACCTACCTGCTGCAGGACGACGAGGGCCAGACGCTGCCCACGCACTCTGTCTCGGCCGGGCTGGACTACCCGGGCGTCGGCCCGGAGCACTCCTGGCTGCACGACACCGGCCGCGCGAGCTACCGCGCGGTGGACGACGAACAGGCGATGGCCGCGTTCGCGCTGCTGTGCCGGACCGAGGGCATCATCCCGGCGATCGAGTCGGCGCACGCGGTCGCCGGCGCGCTGGACGTGGGCCGCGAGCTCGGCCCCGGCGGGCTGCTGCTGGTCAACCTGTCCGGCCGCGGCGACAAGGACATGGACACCGCGGCCCGCTGGTTCGGCCTCATGGACGCCGAGGCGGCCCAGCGCGAGCGCCAGGGCACCGCCCGGCCCAGCGCGAGCGCCAGGTGAGCCCGGTCGCGGACGCGTTCGGCAAGGCCGCCGCCGAGGCCCGCGCCGCGGTCGTCGGCTACCTGCCCGCCGGCTTCCCCACCGTGGACGCCGGGATCGACGCCGCGGTCGCGCTGGCGCGCTCCGGCGCGGACATCGTCGAGATCGGCCTGCCGTACACCGACCCGCTGATGGACGGCCCGGTCATCCAGGAGGCGGTGCACCGCGCGCTGACCGGCGGGGTGCACGTCCGCGACGTGCTGCGCACGGTCGAGGCGGTGGCCGCCACCGGCGTGCCCGCGCTGGTCATGACGTACTGGAACCCGGTGGACAGGTACGGCGTGCCTGCCTTCGCCGCCGACCTCGCCGCCGCCGGGGGGGCGGGGCTGATCACCCCCGACCTCACGCCGGAAGAGGCCGGTCCGTGGCTCGACGCCGCGGCCGCCCACGGCCTGGACGCGGTCTTCCTGGTCGCGATCAGCTCCACCGAGGAGCGGATCGCCCGGGTCACCGCGGCCTGCCGCGGCTTCGTCTACGCCGCCTCGCTGATGGGGGTGACCGGCGTGCGCGACGCCGTCAGCGGCGCCGCCGAGGAACTGGTCACCCGGGTCCGCCAGCACACCGCCCTGCCCGTCGCCGTCGGCCTCGGCGTCCGGGACGGCGCCCAGGCAGCCCAGGTGGCCAGGTTCGCCGACGGCGTCATCGTCGGCTCCGCCTTCGTCCGCCACCTGCTCGAGGCCCCCGACCCGCAGGCCGGCATCGCCGGGGTCACCGGCCTCGCCGCCGAGCTCGCCGCCGCCGTCCGCTCACCCGCTGCCCGGAACCGCGCGATCTCCTGACCCGTAAGAACATGCCGGCCGCCTACCTACCGAGCCCGTCGCGGGCGGCGTGGCATCTGGGACCCTCCCGGTCCGGGCGTACGCGCTGTGCATAACGCTCGCCGTGGTCGTGGCCGTCTGGCTCACCGGCCGCCCGGCACCGGCCACGCCGAACGCCGGCTGACCGATCGTCGTGCCCCCCGTGAGCCCCTGAGCGCGGTTGCCAGTCCAGCGGGCGCACGTGCTCGGGGCCGGGGACGTTCGGCCGAAGCCGACAGTCCCCGGCCCCGAGTGCGTGTGATCCGCCCTAGAAGCGACCGGTCGCTTAGTCCCTGCGAACGGCTTCGCCTTCGATCTCGATCTTGACGGTCTTGCCGACCATGACGCCGCCGCCCTCGACCACGGCGTTCCAGGTCATGCCGAAGTCATCGCGGTTGATCTCGGTGGTCAGCGTGAAGCCCAGCACCTGCTTGCCGTAGGGGCTGTTGGCGACGCCCTCGATCAGGAGGGTGAGCTCGACCTCGCGGGTGACGTCCCTGATCGTCAGCTCGCCGACCACGGTGAAGACGTCACGCTCGTGGCCGGTGACGCGCAGCGAGCGGAAGGTCAGCTGCGGCCACTTCTCCGCGTTGAGGAAGTCGGGGCTGACCAGGTGGCCGTCGCGCTGCGGCTGGCCGGTGTCGATGCTGCCGGCCTCGATCGTCGCCTCGGCGGTGGACTGCAACGGGTTCTCGGCGACGTTGATCGAGCCGGTGAACTCGGCGAACCTGCCGCGCACCTTGCTGACCATCATGTGCCGTGCGGAGAACCCGATCCGGGTGTGGGCCGGGTCCAGGTCGAACGTGCCGGGGGTGGGAATGATCACGCCCTCGTAGTCCCAGGTGTTGGGCGCCTGCGTCGCGGATTCGGTCATCGTCGGTCTCCTTGCCGTGTTCGATGTCTGCTGTTGTCGTGCTTGCTGTCTGCGGGTGGTGCCTGTCACGCGGGCGGGCGCTCCTGGACGAGTTCCTGCCGCGAGGATGATCGCTGCAACAGTAGTTGTTACAACAGTATTCCGCAAGTCAACTACTGCTAGGATGTAGCCGTGATCACAGATGCCGGGGTTTTCGAGGACCCGAGGGTGACCGCCATGGGGCTGCTCGCCGAGACGTTCGCCGGCCTGCAGGCGAAGTTCACGCCCGCGCTCGCCTCGGCCGGGCTGTCGGTGACCGACTTCGAGGTGCTGCTGCGGCTCTCCCGGTCGGCCGGGCACCGGCTGCGGATGACCGACCTGGCCACCCAGGCGGCGCTGTCGACCAGCGGGATCACCCGGGTGGTGGACCGGCTCGAGGGCCGCGGGCTGGTCCGCCGGGAGAGCTGCGCCTCCGACCGCCGGGGCGCGTTCGCCGTGCTCACCGACGAGGGCGTGCGGCTCGCCGGCGACCAGATCCGGGTGCACGTGCGCGACATCGACCGCTGGTTCACCGGGCTGCTGACGCCGGCCCAGCTCGACGCGCTGCTCGAGGCGCTGCGCATCGTGCGGGACGAGGTGTACCCCGGGGCGACCGCGGGTATTTCGGCCTCCTGCGACGATGCGCAGGATGATCGTAGTGCGGTAACCTCGCTGTAACGTCCGGGTGCCACCCCCGGACCGCCAACGGCACGGCCGGCGGCAGGGCCAACGCTGTCCCAGGTGCAGGAACACCCGCATTCCGCATTCCAGACGACAGGAGCACGATGGCCGCTGGCGCTTCTTTCGGGTACCCCGCGACTCCGGCCGGGCCCGGCCGGGACCAGGGCCTGTACGACAGCCGGTTTGAGCACGACGCGTGCGGCGTGGGCTTCGTGGCCGACCTGCCGGGCCGCCGCAGCCACGACATCGTGGTCAAGGGCCTGACGATCCTGCGCAACCTGGACCACCGCGGCGCCAAGGGCAGCGACCCGGACACCGGCGACGGCGCCGGCATCCTGACCCAGGTCCCCGACGGGTTCTTCCGCGCGGCCTGCGGCTTCCCGCTGCCCGTCCCGGGCGCCTACGCGGCCGGCGTCGCGTTCCTGCCGCCCGGCGGCGAGGACGCCGCGGTCGCGGCGGTGGAGCGGCTCGCCGCCGAGGAGGGGCTGGCCGTGCTCGGCTGGCGCGACGTCCCGCACGACCCGGCCGCCTGCGGCCGGGGCGCCCGGGCGCTGCTGCCCGTGCTGCGCCAGCTGTTCGTCGCTGGCCAGGTCGGCGAGCAGGGCATCGAGCTGGACCGGCGCGCGTTCTGCCTGCGCAAGCGCGTGGAGCACGAGACCAGCGTCTACTTCGCCAGCCTGTCGGCGCGCACGATCGTCTACAAAGGGATGCTGACCGCCACCCAGCTGGGCGCGTTCTACCCGGACCTGTCCGACCCTCGCTACGTCACCGCGCTGGCGCTGGTGCACTCCAGGTTCTCCACGAACACGTTCCCGTCCTGGCCGCTCGCGCACCCGTACCGGTTCATCGCGCACAACGGCGAGATCAACACGATCCGCGGCAACCGCAACTGGATGCGCGCCCGCGAGTCCATGCTGGCGACGCCGCTGATCCCGCCCGCCAGCGACGGCCAAGCGCGAGCGCCAGGCCAAGCGCGAGCGCCAGGGCGCGGGCTGGACCGGCTGTTCCCGGTGCTGTCCGAGCACGAGAGCGACTCGGCCAGCTTCGACGCGTGCCTGGAGCTGCTGCACCTGGGCGGGCGGTCGCTGCCCGAGGCCGTGCTCATGATGATCCCGGAGCCGTGGGAGAACCACGCGGAGATGGACCCGCGGCTGCGCGCGTTCTACCGGTTCCACGCCTCGCTGATGGAGCCCTGGGACGGGCCGGCCTGCGTGGCGTTCACCGACGGCACCGTGATCGGCGCCGTGCTCGACCGCAACGGGCTGCGCCCGGGCCGGTACTGGGTGACCAGCGACGGCCTGGTCGTGCTGGCGAGCGAGGTCGGCGTGCTGGACATCGACCCCGCCACCGTGATCCGCAAGGGGCGGCTGCAGCCCGGGCGGATCTTCCTCGCCGACACCGGGCAGGGCCGGATCATCGAGGACGCGGAGGTCAAGTCCGGGCTGGCCGCGCGGCATCCGTACGCCGACTGGCTGCACGCCGGCCTGCTGCACCTGGACGACCTGCCCGACACCGGCGGACCGGTCGCGCCCGGGCCCTACCGGACCGACCTGGCCACCCTGCAGCGGCTGTTCGGCTACACCGAGGAGGAGCTGCGGGTCCTGCTGGCGCCGATGGCGCGCACCGGCGCCGAGCCGGTCGGATCGATGGGCACCGACACGCCGGTCGCGGTGCTGTCGGACCGGCCACGGCTGATCTTCGACTACTTCACCCAGCTGTTCGCGCAGGTGACCAACCCGCCGCTCGACGCGATCCGGGAAGAGCTCGTGACGTCGCTGGCCTCGGCCACCGGGCCCGAGCAGAACCTGCTGGAGCCGGGGCCCGCGTCCTGCCGGCAGATCGTCATGCCCTACCCGGTGATCAGCGGTGACGACCTGGGCAAGATCATTCACATCAACGCCCGGGGCGACCTGCCCGGGTTCGCCGCGCACGTGGTGGACGGCCGCTACCCGGTCGCCGCCGGCGGCGACGGGCTGCGGCGCCGGCTCGCCGAGCTGTGCGCCGACGTGTCCGCGGCGATCGCCGGCGGCGCGCGGATCATCGTGCTGTCTGACCGCGCGCACGAGCTGAGCACCGGGCAGGAGCAGTCCGCGCCGGCCGAGCCGGATCCCGCGCACCCGCACACCTGGGCGCCCATCCCGTCGCTGCTGCTCACCGGCGCGGTGCACCACCACCTGATCAGGGAACGGACCCGGACCAGGGCCGGCCTCATCGTCGACGCTGGCGACGCGCGCGAATGCCACCACGTCGCGCTGCTGCTCGGCTACGGCGCCGCCGCGGTCTGCCCGTACCTGGCCCTCGGCTCGGTCCGGGGCATGGCCCGCCGCGGCGAGCTGGACGGGATGAGCGACGCGAAGGCGGCCGCCAACCTGATCAAGGCGCTCGGCAAGGGCGTGCTCAAGATCATGTCCAAGATGGGCGTGTCCACCGTCGCCTCCTACACCGGCGCCCAGATCTTCGAGGCGATCGGGCTGGGCGACGAGGTGATCGGCATCTGCTTCGCGGGCACCACGTCGAGGCTCGGCGGCGTCGGCTTCGACGTGCTGGCCGCCGAGGCGGCGGCCCGGCACGCGCGCGCGTTCCCGCCGCGCGGGGCCGGCCCCGCCCACCGTCGGCTGGACACCGGCGGCGAGTACCAGTGGCGGCGCGAGGGCGAGCCGCACCTGTTCAACCCCGAGACCGTGTTCAAGCTGCAGCACGCGACGCGCGAGCGCCGGTACGAGATCTTCAAGGAGTACACCCGGCTGGTGGACGACCAGTCCACCCGGCTGATGACCCTGCGCGGGCTGCTGCGCATCCGCGACGTGGGTGAGGCGGAGCCGTTCGGGAGCAAAATCCGTGAACCCGTGCCGATCGATGAGGTCGAGCCGGTCGCCAGCATCGTGCGCCGGTTCGCGACCGGCGCGATGTCCTACGGGTCGATCTCGGCGGAGGCGCACCAGACGCTGGCCGTCGCGATGAACCGGCTCGGCGCCAAGTCGAACACCGGCGAGGGCGGCGAGGACCCGGACCGGTTCGTGCCGGACGCCAACGGCGACCTGCGCCGGTCCGCGGTCAAGCAGGTCGCCAGCGGCCGGTTCGGCGTGACCAGCGAGTACCTGGTCAACGCCGACGACCTGCAGATCAAGATGGCCCAAGGCGCCAAGCCGGGCGAGGGCGGGCAGCTGCCCGGGGCCAAGGTGTACCCGTGGATCGCGAAGACCAGGTACGCGACGCCGGGCGTCGGGCTGATCTCGCCGCCGCCGCATCACGACATCTACTCGATCGAGGACCTGGCCCAGCTCATCCACGACCTGAAGAACTCCAACCCGGCGGCCCGGGTGCACGTCAAGCTCGTCGCCGAGGTCGGGGTGGGCACGGTCGCCGCGGGCGTGTCGAAGGCGCACGCCGACGTCGTGCTGATCTCCGGGCACGACGGCGGCACCGGCGCCGCGCCGCTGACCAGCATCAAGCACGCGGGCGCGCCGTGGGAGCTCGGGCTGGCCGAGACCCAGCAGACGCTGCTGCTCAACGGGCTGCGCGACCGGATCGTGGTGCAGGCCGACGGCCAGCTGAAGACGGGCCGCGACGTGATCATCGCCGCGCTGCTCGGCGCGGAGGAGTTCGGCTTCGCCAGCGCCCCACTGGTCGTGGCCGGCTGCGTGATGATGCGCGTCTGCCACCTGGACACGTGCCCGGTGGGCGTGGCCACGCAGAACCCGGAGCTGCGCAAGCGGTTCACCGGCCGGCCGGAGTTCGTGGTGAACTTCTTCGAGTTCATCGCCGAGGAGGTCCGCGAGTACCTGGCGCAAATGGGGTTCCGCACGCTGGCCGAGGCGGTCGGGCACGCCGAGCTGCTGGACACCGCGGCGGCCGTGACGCACTGGAAGGCCAGCGGGCTCGACCTCGCGCCGGTGCTGCACGTGCCCGAGCTGCCCGACGGCGCGGCGCGGCACCGCACCCGGCCGCAGGACCACGGCCTGGAGGCGGCGCTGGACAACACGCTCATCCAGCTCGCCGAAGGCGCGCTGGCCGACGGGACGCCGGTCCGGCTGCAGCTGCCGGTGCGCAACGTCAACCGGACCGTCGGCACCATGCTCGGCTACGAGCTGACCAGGCGCTGGGGTGGCGAGGGGCTGCCGGACAACACGATCGATATCGCGCTGACCGGGTCGGCCGGGCAGTCGTTCGGCGCGTTCGTGCCGCGCGGCATCACGCTGCGGCTGGCCGGCGACGCCAACGACTACCTGGGCAAGGGGCTGTCCGGCGGGCGGATCATCGTGGTGCCGGACCCGGCCGCGCCGTTCGCCGCGCACGAGCAGATCATCGCGGGGAACGTGATCGGGTACGGCGCGACCGGCGGTGAGATCTTCCTGCGCGGCGTGGTGGGGGAGCGGTTCTGCGTGCGCAACTCCGGCGCGACCGCGGTGGCCGAGGGCACCGGCGACCACGGCTGCGAGTACATGACCGGCGGCCGCGTCGCCGTGCTCGGGCCGGTCGGGCGCAACTTCGCGGCCGGCATGTCCGGCGGCGTCGCCTACCTGCTGGACCCCGATCCGCGGCGGGTGAACACCGAGCTCGCCGACCTGGAGGAGCTGCCGCCGCAGGACGCGGAGTTCCTGCGCGACCTGATCAGCCGGTACCTGGCCGAGACCGGGTCCGCGGTCGCGGCGATGCTGCTGGCCGACTGGGACGCCGCGGCGGCCAGGTTCGGCCGGGTCATGCCCAAGGACTACAAGCGCGTCCTGCGGGCGGCCAGCCAGGCCGAGCAGGACGGCCGCGACGTGAACCAGGCCGTCATGGCCGCGGCGCACGGCTGAGCGGGGGCTGGTTCATGGCAGACCCCAAGGGATTCATGTCCACGCCCCGCGAGACCCCCGGGCGGCGGCCGGTCGACGTGCGGATCCAGGACTGGCACGAGGTCTACGAGGAGTTCGGCGCCGGGCGGCTGGAGCAGCAGGCCGGCCGGTGCATGGACTGCGGCATCCCGTTCTGCCACCAGGGCTGCCCGCTGGGCAACCTGATCCCGGAGTGGAACGACCTGGTCTGGCGGAAGGACTGGCAGGAGGCGGCGGAGCGGCTGCACGCCACCAACAACTTCCCGGAGTTCACCGGCAGGCTCTGCCCGGCGCCGTGCGAGTCGGCCTGTGTCCTCGGCATCGCAGTGCCTAATACCACGGGGCCTGATACCCCGGGCGACCCGGTGACGATCAAGCAGGTCGAGGTCGAGATCATCGACCGCGCCTGGGCCGAGAGCTGGGTCCGGCCGCAGCCGCCGTCCGCCGCGGCGCGCGCGGCCGGCCGGCGGGTCGCGGTGGTCGGCTCCGGCCCGGCGGGGCTGGCCGCGGCGCAGCAGCTGACCCGGGCCGGGCACGCGGTGACCGTGTTCGAGCGCGCCGACCAGCCCGGCGGCCTGCTCCGCTACGGCATCCCCGAGTTCAAGATGGAGAAGCGGCACCTGGACCGGCGGCTGGCGCAGATGCTGGCCGAGGGCACCGGGTTCCGCTGCGGGGTGCGGGCCGGCACCGACGTGACGGTTTCTGAGCTGCGGTCCGGCTACGACGCGATCGTGCTGGCCGGCGGCGCCACCGTGGCGCGGGACCTGCCGGTGCCCGGCCGGCAGCTGGCCGGGATCCACCAGGCGATGGAGTACCTGCCGCTGGCCAACCGCGCGATCACCGCGGCGCAGATCCGCGCGGCGGGCGGCGGCAACGGCACCCCGCTGGCCGAGCCGGCGATCACCGCCCGGGGCAAGGACGTCGTGATCATCGGCGGCGGCGACACCGGCGCCGACTGCCTCGGCACCGCGCACCGGCAGGGCGCGGCGTCGGTCACCCAGCTCGAGATCCTGCCCCGGCCGCCCGCGTCCCGGCCCGGGCACCAGCCGTGGCCCACCTACCCGATGATCTACCGGGTGTCCAGCGCGCACGAGGAGGGCGGCGAGCGGGTGTACGCGGTGTCCACCCGGGAGTTCCGCGGCGATTCCGACGGCCGGGTCGCCGTGCTCCGGCTGGTCGAGGTGGAGTTCTCGGGTGGTCGCTTCGAGCCGGTGCCCGGCACCGACCGCGAGCTGCCGTGCCAGCTGGTGCTGCTCGCGCTCGGGTTCACCGGGCCCGAGCACGAGCCGCTGCTGGGCGGCCTCGGCGTGGACTACGACGCGCGCGGCAATGTCGCCCGCGACGGCTCGTACGCGACCTCGGTGCCCGGCGTGTACGTGGCCGGCGACATGGGCCGCGGCCAGTCGCTGATCGTCTGGGCCATCGCCGAGGGCCGCAGCGCCGCCGCCGCGGTGGACCGCTACCTGGCCGCGGACACCGTCCTGCCGGTGGCGATCCCGCCCACCGCGCGCCCGCTCGCGTAGCCAAGGCGCGGCGTAAGGTGAGGAACCGGCCGGGTTCCCCGGCTACCCCGTTGGAGGCTCCATGACAGACCAGCCTGACGAGCAGTTCCACCACAACCGCCGCGAGCACGGCGGCGAGATAGACCGGCTCGACGAGGACCAGCTGGCCCGGCTGACCGAGGAGGAGCGGGTCGACGCCGGGGTCGACGACTACGACCCGGACGAGGTTCCGCCCGCGACCGACGCGCCACCCACCCCCGACCTCAGGCGGAGCGACGTCTTCCAGGAGGCGCGGGCCGAGATCCGGCACGAGGAAGACGAGGGCGAGATCTACCCCATCACCGAGCGGCACCCCTTCCCGCCCACCCGCTACGACCGCGAGTAACCCGCAGTCGGGCTCACGGCGCCGGCCGCGCTCCGCGCCCCGCCCGCGCCGCGATCTCAGCTGCGGTGGTGCACCTCCTGCAGCCCGTACACCGGGGTGGGGAGGCCCACCTGGCGCGCCTTGAGCTGGAGCGCCAGGTACAGCGAGTAGTGCCGCGACTGGTGCAGGTTCCCGCCGTGGAACCACAGTCCCGCCTGCTGGGTGGGCTTCCACATGTTGCGCTCCTCGCCCTCCCAGGGGCCCGGGTCCTTGGCCGTGCCCGAGCCCAGGCCCCAGCACTTGCCGACCCTGTCCGCCACCTCCGGCGAGATGAGCTCGGCGGCCCAGCCGTTCATCGAGGTGTACCCGGTGGCGTACACGACCAGGTCGGCGGGCAGCTCGGTGCCGTCCGCCAGCACCACGGACGTCTCGGTCAGGTGGTCGACCTGCCCCCGGGCCAGCTTCACGTCCCCGTTCGCCACCAGGTCCGCCGCGCCCACGTCGATGTAGTAGCCCGAGCCGCGGCGCAGGTACTTCATGAACAGCCCCGACCCGTCCTCGCCCCAGTCGTGGTCGAACCCGGACGCCTCAAGGCGTGAGTAGAAGTCCTTGTCCCGCTCCCGCATCTGCTCGTACAGCGGGATCTGCAAGCCGGCCAGCAGCCGGTACGGGATCGAGGCGAAGATCATGTCCGCCTTCTCGGTGGTCACCCCGGCCGCGACCGCCTCCTCCGAATACAGCGGCCCCAGCCCCAGCTCCATCAGCGTGTCGGACCGCACGACGTGCGTCGGCGAGCGCTGCACCATCGTCACGTCCGCGCCGTTCTCCCACAGCGCGCCGCAGACGTCAAACGCCGAGTTGTTGGACCCGATGACCACGCACCGCCTGCCCCGGTAGCGGTCCGGGCCCGGGTGCGCGGACGAGTGGTGCTGCTCGCCGCGGAACACGTCCATCCCGGGGAACGACGGCATATTCGGCCGCCCGGACATCCCGGTGGCCAGCACGAGCTGCTTCGGCCGCAGCACCACCGGCCGGCCCGCCCGCGCCACCGTGACCACCCACTCGCCGGCCGCCTCGTCGTAGCGGGCGTTCTGGCACTCCGTGTCCGCCCAGTAGTTGAGTTCCATGATGCGCGTGTACGACTCGAGCCAGTCGGCGATCTTGTCCTTGGGCGAGAAGACGGGCCAGTTGGCTGGGAACTTCAGGTACGGCAGGTGGTCGTACCACACCGGGTCGTGCAGGCAGAGCGTCTTGTACCGGCCGCGCCACTGGTCGCCGGGGCGGCCGCGCTTGTCCACGATGATCGTGGGCACGCCGAGCTGGCGAAGCCGCGCGCCGAGCGCGATCCCGGCCTGCCCGCCGCCCACGACGAGCACGTAAGGCTGCTCATAACCGCCCAGCGCGCCCGACTCGCGCTCGCGGTCCTCCAGCCACGTGGTGCGCCCCCGGTTCGCGCCGTGCTCGACGCCGTGCGGCCGGAGCCGGCCCTGCGGCTCCTCGTGCCCGCGCAGCTCGCAGAGGGTCGTCAGCAGCGTCCAGCACCGCCCGTCGCGCAGCCGCACGTGCCCCTGCCCCCGCCCCGCGGCGGTCTCGAAGTCGATCCACGCCTCGGTCACGCCATCGGCCTCGACCGGCTGCTCGCCGTCACTGATTTTCCAGCCGAACGGCTGCGCCCCACTCATCGTGGCCGCCACCAGGCCGGCGATCTCGGCCCGGCCCTCGAACGTCCTGATGTTCCAGGTAAACGCGATCAGGTCGCGCCAGAAGCAGTCCTCCGTGAACAACCCCGCGGCCGCCGCCGGGTCCTGCGCGGTCAGCGCGTCCCCGAAGGCCGCGAGCCAGCTCGTGACGTCGGTCGTGGCTTGATCCGGTGGCGTGGTGGTCGTCATAACCCCCACCCTGACCCCCGGCCCGCCGGCCTGGCAAGGAACAGCCGCGGCCAGGAGTCCCTCACCGAGGGAACGGTCGTCAGCCGGCCGCGGCCAGCCCGAACATCGGCAGGCACGCCTCCAGGCCCTCGATCTCCACCGGCACAGACCGTTTGGCCAGCCAGTCGTCGCGGGTCAGCCGCAGCCGCCGCTCCACCACCCGGCGGCCGCGCACCGCGTGCAGCCGGACGCCATCGTCGCGGTAACCCAGCTTGCGCGAGACGCCGAGCGAGGCGGCGTTGTCCTCGAACGCGCCGGACACCGCCTGCTCCGCGCGCAGCCCCTCGAACGCCAGGTGCAGCACGGCCGCGCGCATCTGCGTGCCGGTGCCCCGCCCGTGGTAGGCGCGGCCGAGCCAGGAGCCGGTGCCCACCTCACGCACCACCGCGAAGTCGCGGCCGTGCATGCCCTGCGAGCCGACTACCACGCCGTCGCGGGCCACGACGAGTTCCAGGCGCCAGTCGGACGGCCGCCACGAGGCCCAGCGGGACCAGTGGTACTGGATCGTGCTGAGCGCGCGCTCGTCGGGCGGCGCCTCGGTCCAGGGCGTCAGGAACGGCATCACGTCCGGGTCGTGCACGCCCGCCGCGGCCAGGTCCGCCAGCGCGCCGAGGTCGCTGAGGGACGGCCAGCGCAGCTCCACCTCCGGCGTGCGCAGCCGCAGCCCCGCCAGCGGCCATCGGGACGAGAACATGCCCGCGATTGTGCCCCGGGCCGCGCGCCGCTGGCATCCCGTTTAATCCCGAGCCGCTGTCGGCAGCCGGTCGTAGCCTGGCTCTGGCGGCCCGGCTGGGACTCCGTGGCAGGGGAGAGGCCCGATGGTGACGATCGACGACGTGCGCGACTGGGCGATGTCGCTGCCGCGGACCTCCGAGCACCTGATCCACGGCCAGGTGAAGTTCCGGGTCGGCAAGATCGTCTACGTCGCCATCTCGGCGGACGAGACCACGATGGGCTTCGGCTTCCCCAAGGAGGAGCGCGACGCGCTGGTCGCCTCCGAGCCGCGCAAGTTCGCCCTGCCCCGGACCAGCGACCTGCGCTACCACTGGGTCCGCGCGCACCTGGCCGAGCTGGACGTCACCGAGATGCGCGAGCTGGTCACCGACGCCTGGCTGATGGTCGTCCCCAAGCGCGTCGGCGCCGACCACCTCTCCCGCATCGGCGGTGTCCTTTAGAGGTTGATGGCGGCGGCGCCTGGAGCGTGCGGACGGTCGTCTCGGCGTCGTCGAGGCCGAACCGGCCGGGCAGCCGCGCTGCCGGGCCGGCGGAGTACTCACGCGGCCGGCGACGCAGGGTTCGCGGCAACGGCCACGGCGGCGGCGCCCTGGTTGCGAGCGGCTTCTGCGTGCTCGCGGCTGTCGCGTGAGGAGATCAGGACCGTGGCCAGGATCGCCCCGGCGATGGCAAAGCCCGCGCCCACGAGGAACGCGCGGTCGAACCCCTGTGTCAGGGCGATCGAGGCGCTGTGAACGCCCGCGTGGAACGCGCTCTGGGTGCGGCTGTTGGCGATCGTCGCCAGGATCGCGAGTCCGAGCGCGCCGCCTATCTGCAGGGCCGTGTTGTTCAGTCCGGAGGCGAGGCCGGCCTCCCGGGGCTCGGTCCCGGTCACCGCGGCGATCGTGACGGGCACGAAC
>Ga0070698_100003963_pt1 | contig 16286 bp, 15 predicted proteins | sample KBSK1502metaG_FD_65477 | JGI IMG/M metagenome (GOLD analysis project Ga0070698, IMG submission 65477) | Corn, switchgrass and miscanthus rhizosphere microbial communities from Kellogg Biological Station, Michigan, USA - KBS K1-50-2 metaG | ecosystem: Host-associated > Plants > Roots >...
CCGCCTTGCCGGACGCCGCCTGGATCGCCGCTCCGTCGCGCCGGAGGCGCGCCAGCAAGCTGCGCCACCAAGATCCACGAGACACGCCCTAGCTGGCCCGCCGCTACGCGCGGTCGGCGCGGGCGCGCTGCGGCTGGATCGTGTACCGCGGGTCGGCCGCCGAGGCCAGCCCGGCCTCGAAGACGCCGAACCTCGTCAGCGCCGACGACGCCAGCAGCGCACCGCCGGCCAGCGCGGCCGGCGCGCGGCGCCGCCGCGCGAGCAGCGCCGTCCCCGCGCCCGCCACCGCCAGCGCCTGCGCGGCGCGCAGCAGCACGCCGGGCCTGCCGCTCTCATAGGGCTCCGCGGTGCCGCCGAGACGCTTGATCATCAGCCGTTCGGCGGTGAGCTCGGCGGCGACCCCGAGGACGGCGAACCGCGCCGCCTGCCCCGACTGCTCCGGCGAGACGGCCAGCAGCCCCAGCCCGCCGGCCGCCGACGCCGCCGACCCGGCGAAAACGTAGGGCATCTCCCGGTGCCCGTCGTGCCAGGCCGGCACGGCGGTGTCGCAGATCAGCGCCGCGGTGTAGGTGGCGACCCCGGTGCCGAGCAGCGCCGCGGCGGCCGTCGCGGCGGCGCCGGCCCGCGGCAGCCGCCCGGTGACCGCGCAGACGGCGGCCGCGCCCGACGCCGGGCCGAAGCAGGTCAGCAGCCAGGAGCCGACGCTCATTGGCGAGCTGGGCTTGAACACGCGCAGCATGTTCAAGAAGCGCCGCGGGCGGCCGATGTCGGCGACGAGCGCGACGCCGGACACCGCGATCGCGCCGAGCGAGCCCGCCTTGGCGACCCGCTCCAGGTCCCGGTGGCCGGCCGCCTGCGCGAACGCGCCCAGCACGGACGACGCGCCGGCCAGGCCGCCGAGGAACAGGTATCCCGGCACCTCGGGCGACCGCCAGAGCGGCCCCTGCAGCACGGGCAGGCCGTAGTAGGAGCGGAACTCCGCGCGCGGCACCATCGGCTGCTCGCCCTCGCGTCCCCTGCCGCGCCGCCCGAACCGCGCGCCCGGCGACGCGGGCGCGGCCCGACCGGTCACGACCGCCGCCCGCCCAGCCAGGACACCAGACCGCCCGCGGCGAGCGCGGCCGCCGCGGTCGCGACGTGGCGCCACATCCGCGGCAGGTCCCGCGTGGTGACGACCGGATCCGGCGGCAGCCCGTAGACCTCCGGCTCGTCCAGCAGCAGGAAGAACGCGCCGCCGCCGCCGATCCCGTCGCCGGGGTCGTCGAGGTAGAGCCGCGCGTCGGCGACGCCGGCGTCGTGCAGGTCGCTGACCCGCTGCCGCGCCCGCTCCCGCAGCTCGTCCAGCGGCCCGAACTGGATCGACTCGGTCGGGCACGCCTTCGCGCAGGCCGGGGTCAGGCCGTCGCCGATCCGGTCGTAGCACAGCGTGCACTTGTGCGCGCCGCCGTCGGACTCGCGCCGTCCGATCACCCCGAACGGGCACGCCGAGACGCAATACCCGCAACCGTTGCAGACGTCGTCCTGGACGACCACGGTGCCGAACTCGGTGCGCATCAGCGCCCCGGTCGGGCACACGTCCAGGCACGCCGCCTCGGTGCAGTGCTTGCACACGTCACTGGACATCAGCCAGCGAACGGCACCCGCAGTGCCGTCCGCCGCGCCGGGCGGCGGCGGCTCCGCACCCCCCGGCCGGCCGATCTGCTCGATAAAGGCAACATGCCGCCAGGTGGAGGCCCCGAGCCGGACCGAGTTGTCGTACGACATCCCGGTCAGCTCGATCCCGTCCTCGGGGACCGCGTTCCACTCCTTGCAGGCGACCTCGCAGGCCTTGCAGCCGATGCAGACCGAGGTGTCGGTGAAGAACCCCATCCGCGGCGGGTGGTCAGGGTAACCGGCGACCGCGGCCGGATCCAGGATCTCGGTCATCTCACGCCTCCGTCCCCGTCGTGTCGGTGATGCCCGCCCGCTGCTGGTAGCCGCGGACCAGCTCGCGCAGCGCGGGTCCGCGGGGGCGGCGTCCGGGCCGGATGTCGACGGCGAGCGCCTTGACCTCCTGGATGTGCACGTTCGGGTCCAGCGACAGGTGCGCGAGCTCGTTGGCCGCGTCGCCGGTGGTCAGGCCGTTGGGCCCCCAGTGCCACGGCAGGCCGATCTGGTGCACCCGCCGCCCGGCCAGGTCCAGCGGCGCCATCCGCCGGGTCACCATGACCCGGGCCTCGATCGCGCTGCGGGCCGAGACGATCGTCGCCCACCCCATGTGCTCCAGCCCGCGCTCGGCGGCCAGCTCGGGGGAGACCTCGCAGAACAACGCGGGCTGCAGCTCGGCCAGGTAGGGCAGGAACCGGCTCATGCCGCCCGCGGTGTGGTGCTCGGTCAGCCGGTAGGTGGTGACGACGTAGGGGAACACCTCCGCCCCCGGCTGGTCGCCGCTCGGCTGGAAGCGGTCCTCGGGGCCGCCGATGATCTGCCGGACCGGGTTGTGCTGCTGGCGGTAGAGCGGGTTGGGCAGCGGTGATTCCTGCGGCTCGTAGTGCGCCGGCAGCGGGCCGTCCACGAGGCCGGCGGGGACGAACAGCCAGGCCTTGCCGTCGGCCTGCATGATGAACGGGTCGATGCCGGAGATCGCGGCCACCCCGGTCGCGCCGGGCGGGGGCCGGTAGGACGGCGGCCGGTCGGCGACGAAGTCGGCGTTGTCGTGGCCGGTCCACCGGCCGGCCTGCTCGTCCCACCAGACGTAGGCCTTGCGCTCGCTCCACGGCTTGCCGTCCGGGTCGGCCGACGCCCGGTTGTAGAGGATCCGCCGGTTGGCCGGCCAGGCCCAGCCCCACTCCGGCGCCACCCAGCTCTGCTCCCGGCCCGGCTTGCGCCGGTCCGCCTGGTTGACGCCGCCGGCGCGGACGCCGCAGTAGATCCAGCAGCCCGCCGAGGTCGACCCGTCGGACTTGAGCTGGGTGTAGGACGACAGCGGATTCCCGTCGGCGTCCCGGCCGTTGACCTCGGCCTGCACCGCGTCGGCGTCCGGCTCGTCCTGCGGTCCGTGCACCGGGTAGTCCCAGGTCAGGTCCTGCACCGGCCGGTCCATCTCGTCGCCCGAGCCGGCCAGCTTCGCCCGGATGCGCCGGCCGAGGTGGTACGTGAACCACAGGTCGCTGCGGGCGTCGCCGGCCGGCTCGACCGCGGTGTGGTGCCACTGCAGCATCCGCTGCGTGTTGGTGAAGCTGCCGTCCTTCTCGGTGTGCGCGGCGGCGGGCAGGAAGAACACCTCGGTCTTGATGTCCTCGGTGCGCAGCTCGCCGGTCTCGATCTCCGGGCCGTTCTTCCACCAGGTGGCGCTCTCGATCAGCACCAGGTCGCGTACGACCAGCCAGTCCAGGTTGGCCATCCCCTGCCGCTGCACCCGCGCGTTGGCCGACCCGACGGCCGGGTTCTGGCCGAACAGGAAGAAGCCCTTGCACCGCCCCTCGATCTGCGCCATCGCGGTGTCGTACGTGCTGTGGCTGCCGGTGAGCCGCGGCAGGTAGTCGTAGCAGAAGTCATTGCCGGCCGTCGCGGCGTCGCCCCACCACGCCTTGAGCAGGCTGACCATGTAGTCGCGGGTGTTCGCCCAGTACCCGTTCTGCACCCTCTCGGCCTGCACGTAGCTGTCCAGGTCGGCGCCGGTGGACGCGGACGGCATGGGCAGGTACCCGGGCAGCAGGTCGAACAGCGTCGGGATGTCCGTGGACCCCTGGATCGAGGCGTGGCCGCGCAGCGCCAGGATCCCGCCGCCCGGCCGGCCCATGTTGCCGAGCAGCGCCTGCAGGATCGCCGCGGTGCGGATGTACTGCACACCGACGGTGTGCTGCGTCCAGCCCAGGCTGTACACGAACGCGGTCGTGCGGTCCCGGCCTGAGTTCTCGGTGATCAGCTCGCACACCCGGCGGAACCGCTCCCCGGGCACGCCGGTGATCTTCGTCACCATGTCGGGCGTGTAGCGGGCGAAGTGCCGCTTGAGCACCTGGAACACGCAGCGCGGATGGGTCAGCGTCGGATCGGTGTCCGGCGAGGGAGGCGCCGCCGCACTGCCGGACCCCTGCGCCTCGCCGCGCCCCGCCTCGCGGATCCGCGCGAGCACGTCCTGCTTCAGGCCGCGGGCCCCGCTCGCGGGCGCGGGCGTGAAGCCCTGGTAGCGCCACGTCTGCGCGTCGTAGACCCGGTTCTCGGCGTCGAGGCCGGAGAACACGCCGTCGAGTTCCTCGGTGTCCACGTAGTCCTCGGTGAGGATCGTCGCGGCGTTGGTGTAGCTGACCACGTACTCGCGGAAGTACTTCTCGCTGGTGAGCACGTAGTTGATCAGCCCGCCGACGAAGGCGATGTCGGCGCCGGCCCGGATCGGCACGTACACGTCGGCCACCGCGCTGGTCCGGCTGAACCGCGGATCCACGTGGATGACGGTCGCGCCCCGAGCCTTGGCCTCCATCACCCATTGGAACCCCACCGGGTGGGCCTCGGCCATGTTCGAGCCCTCGATGAGGATGCAGTCGGCGTTGGCCAGATCCTGCTGGAACCCGGTCGCGCCGCCGCGGCCGAAGCTGGTCCCCAGACCGGGGACGGTGGAGGAGTGTCAAATGCGCGCCTGGTTCTCGATCTGGATCGCGCCCAGCGCCGTGAACAGCTTCTTGATCAGGTAGTTCTCTTCGTTGTCCAGCGTCGCGCCGCCGAGGCTCGCGAACCCCATCGTCCGCCGCGTGCGCTCGCCGTGGTGTTCCCACTCCCAGCCGGCGCGCCGCGCGGCGATGACCCGGTCGGCGATCATGTCCATCGCGGTGCCGAGGTCGAGGTGCTCCCAGTCGGTCCCGCCCGGCCGCCGGTACAGCACCCGGTACTGCCGGGCGTCCCCGGTGGTCAGCTGCAGGCTCGCCGAGCCCTTCGGGCACAGCCGCCCGCGGCTCACCGGCGAGTCCGGGTCGCCCTCGATCTGGATGACCTTCTCGTCCTTGACGTACACGTTCTGGGCGCAGCCCACCGCGCAGTACGGGCAGACCGACTTGACCACCTTGTCCGCGGTCGCCACCCGGGGACGCAGCTGCGCGCTGCGCCTGCTCTTCACCGCGGCGCCGCGGCCGGTGGCGTCCGAGCCCCGCAGCTGCCGGTACACGGGCCACTCGGTGATCCACGTCCGCACGCCCATGGGGGCCGACTCCTCGCCTGCCTGTGGTTCACCCGCCGGCTGATCGGTTCCTACCCTAGACCCGGCCGTTACTCGCGCACGTCGCGCGCAGTCCTCCTCCTCCTCCTCCTCCTCCTCCCCCCCCCGCCGCCCGCGCGCCTCCCGCGCGCCGCCGGACGGGGGTAGCATTACCGGCAAAACACACACGGGAGCTCGGGCTGACCGGGCTGAGAGGGTGGCTGGCCGCGAGGCAGGCGCCACCGACCGTTGAACCTGAACCGGATAATGCCGGCGTTAGGGAGGCGTTGTGACAACGGCAAGCCCAGGCATCGCGGAATTCACCCGGCTTCCCGGCGACCGCCGTTCCGAGGTTTCCCGGACGCTCGTCGAGCCGGTGCCGCAGGCGCTCAGCTTCATCGACCAGCTCGGCCTGTGGGGCAACCTGGGCGTCAGCCTGCTGGGCTTCACCGGGGCCGCGGCCGCGACCTTGCTCGTCGGCTTCCTCCCGCTGCCCGGCCGCAGCCGCGGGACCGGAGCGGCCCAGCAGGCGACCGGGCAGCCCGCGCGGTGAGCCCCGGGCTCGCCCGGCCCGGACAGCGCCGCCTGGTGCACGGGATGGGCAAGACGCTGGTCGCGGCCGACTGGCCGCCGCTGACCGACGAGGACGTCAGCGCGGTGCTCGGCGGCGGCACCTCGGGCGCGGTGGTGACCTGGCACAGTCCCCGGCCCTGGTCGGCCGCGGGCCTGGTCAGCTGGCGCGGCGCGCGCGTCTTCGTCAAGCGTCACCACGTCAGCGTGCGCACCGTCGGCCAGCTCGCCGCCGAGCACGCGTTCGCGCGGCACCTGCGCGACCGCGGCGTGCCAGTGCCGGCCGTGCTGCGGCTGGCGAACGGCACGACCGCCACCCGCCGCGGCGACTTCGTCTACGAGGCGCACCAGCTGGCCGCGGGCACCGACCTGTACCGGGATGCGGTCTCCTGGACGCCGTTCGCCGGCCCCGGGCACGCCCGCGCGGCCGGCGAGGCGCTGGCCAGGCTGCACCTGGCCGCCGCGGGGTTCGCCGCGCCCGAGCACCCGCCGGCGGTGCTGACCGGCGGCTGCGCGGTCACCGTGGCGGCCGACCCGCTCGGTCGGCTCAGCCAGATCGTGGCCAGCCGCCCGGCCCTGGCCTGCTACCTGGCCGGACGGCCGTGGCGCGACGACGCCCGCGCGCACCTGCTGCCCGCGCTGGAGCGGGCCGGGCCGCTGTGCCGCCGGCTGCCCCGGCAATGGGGGCACGGCGACTGGCACCCGTCGAACCTCACCTGGACCGGCTCCGGCCCGGACGCGCGGGTCGCCGGGGTGCTCGACCTCGGGCTGGCCAACCGCACGTTCGCCGTGCACGACCTCGCCACCGCGATCGAGCGCAGCGCGGTGGCCTGGCTCGACCTCGCCGAGACCGGGCACGCGAGCGTGGACGCGGCGGGCCTGGACGCCTTGCTCGACGGCTACGCGTCGGTCCGGCCGCTGCCCGCGGCCGAGGCGGCCGCGCTGGCCGAGGTCCTGCCCGTGGTGCACCTCGAATTCGCGCTGTCCGAGGTCGAGTACTTCGCCGCCGTCACCGGCTCGGCGGCCAACGCGGAGCTCGCCTACGACGGCTACCTGATCGGGCACGCCCGCTGGTTCGCCGGGCCGGACGGCTCGGCGGTACTCGATCACCTGCGGCGGCGCGCCCGCCGGTGACGAGCCTGCGGATGCGCTGCGAGCACCGCCCGATACCATCTGTGGTGGACATTCGGGGACGGGACGGACGCTCTGGTGGGGTGAGCTGGTTCTGCGGTCTAGTCATCAGCCGCGAGCGGAACGAACTGCACACGGCGGCGACGCGCACCCGGCGGCGGGCGAGTACAGCTTCCTGGTGGCCGCGAGCCGCCTGCCGGTGGACCAGGTCGATGGCCCGGACGGGACGGCCGAGTGGCAGCCCAGCCCGGGCGGGCTGGTCACCGCGCTCGAGCCGATCATGCAGAAGGCCGACGGGGTGTGGATCGGGTGGCCCGGCGCGACCGGCGACCCGCCCGACCCGTTCGACGCCGACGGCATGCACCTTGTCGGCGTCGGGCTTTCCGCCGCCGAGGTCAGGGACTACTACGAGGGCTTCTGCAACGCGACGCTGTGGCCGCTGTACCACGACGTGATCGCCCCGCCGGAGTTCCACCGGTCGTGGTGGGAGGCCTACGTCCGGGTCAACCGGCGGTACGCCGCCGAGATAACCCGCCGCGCCGCCCGCGGCGCGACCGTCTGGGTGCACGACTACCAGCTGCAGCTGGTACCGGCGATGCTGCGCGAGCAGCGCCCCGACGCGCGCATCGGCTTCTTCACGCACATCCCGTTTCCCGGCTACGAGATCTTCGCGCAGCTGCCCTGGCGCCGGCAGATCATCGGCGGCCTGCTGGGCGCCGACCTGCTGGGGTTCCAGCGGCGCGGCGACGCGGCGAACTTCCTGCGCGCGTGCCGGCGCACCGCGGGCCTGACAACCAGCGGCTCGCTGGTGCGGCTCCCGGCCGCGATGCCGGGCGAGGCCCGCGGCCCGGCCGGTGCCCGCCGGCCGCAGCCGCCGGGCGCGGCCGGCGGGCGCGAGGTACGGGCCGGGGCGTTTCCGATCTCGATCGACTTCGCGGGCATCGAGGAGGTCGCCCGGCAGGAACCGGTGCGGAAGCGGGCCCGGGAGATCCGGCAGGCCCTGGGCAACCCCGACGTCATCCTGCTCGGCATCGACCGCCTCGACTACACCAAGGGCATCCTGCACCGCCTCAACGCCTACGGCGAGCTGCTCGACAAGGGCCGCTTCGGTGCTGCCCGGACCGTGCTCGTCGCCGTGGCCAGCCCCAGCCGGGAGCGGGTCGAGCAGTACCGCAGGCTGCGCGACGAGGTAGAGGTGACGGTCGGCCGGATCAACGGAGAGCACGCCGAGCTCGGCAGCCCGCCGATTCACTACCTGCACCAGACCTACCCGCGGGAGGAGATTGCGGCGCTGTACCTGGCCGCGGACGTGATGCTGGTGACGTCCCTGCGGGACGGCATGAACCTGGTGGCGAAGGAGTACGTCGCCTGCCGCTACGATGAGACCGGCGCGCTGATGCTGAGCGAATTCACCGGCGCCGCCGACGAGCTGACCAGCGCGATCCTGGTGAACCCCCACGACATCGAGGGCCTGAAGGACGCGATCATCTACGCGGCCGAGATTTCCCCGAACGAAGCCAGGCGACGCATGCGCTCACTGCGCCGCCGGGTGCGGGAACACGACGTCGCGCACTGGGCGGCGGCCTTCCTCAGCGCCCTCGCGGGCGGGCCCGAACTCGGCGGCTCCGTCGCGCTGGCCGATCCCGCGTAATCATTGACGGCCCGGCCGGCCGGGCGCGTCCCGCGAGCCCGCTCCGGCCTGGTCCGGCGGGAGACTGGGGCGAGGCACGCGAACGCCCGCGGAGCGCTCCTGCCTGCGCATCCGGGCCGCCATCTCGTCCGGAGCCGCCGCGGTGAGGATCGTGCCCCGGGGCGCTGCGAACAGCGGGAAGGCGACGTAGCTGCGGGTGTAGCAGCCCCAGATGACCAGCCAGTTCGGGTGCTCGCGCTGCAGCCGTGCGGCTGCCATCCGGCACGCGTCTTCGTCCCTCGGGTCCGGGCGGGTGCTCGGGATCAACGGCCACTCCAGGCATCGTTACCGGGTGGTTTCGCTGCGATCGCTCAGGCCGTGTCGCGACGCCTGAAACCGGATGATCGGCAATCCAGATTTACACGATCCACAACCAGTACGCTGCGGATTGTTGCAGCCAGGGCCGGGCGTCGCGGTCTGCGCCGGGCACCACTAGATACTCACGAGTCAGGGATTCCCATGACGAACGATCCGCCTGAGGGCAGTGCATCTCCTGATCCTTCATCACAGCCGGGCGGGCACGAGCCGCCGAGCCCGGTCACCGAGCCCGCGCCGGAGCCGGGGTACCAGCAGCCTTCGGGGTACGGGCAGGCCACGGGTTACGAGCAAGCACAGTACTACGAGGCTCCGCCGGGCCCTCCGAACGTCTCCCCTCCGACAGAGGGCTACCTCCCACCAGCCGGATACGGCTACGGGGAACACGGAAGCGCGGTCGCGGCGGGCATGTATCTCGACGCGCAAAGCGGCCTTACCCTGCCGCAGGGCGTGCAGCTGGCCAGCATCGGCCGCCGGATCGGGGCCTATTTCCTCGCGATTCCGCTGTTCATTGTCACCCTCGGAATCGGATACATCATCTGGGGGCTGATCGCCTGGGCCAACGGTCAGACTCCGGCGTTGCAGGTGCTGGGCATGCGCTGCTGGCGGCCCGATGACAACCGCATCGCGGGCTGGTGGTGGATGGCGCTGCGCGAGATCATCGGGCGCTTCGTTGAGGGCATCCTGGGCATCATCACTGGGCTCATCTCCTTCATCCTCATGTGCACGCGCCCCGACCGTAGGTCGATCCACGACCTCATCGCCGGCACCGTGGTGCTCCACGATCCGAACAAGGTCCTCGCGAGCAGGACGACCTGATCGAATTGCGCCGGGGCGCGGCCCAGGCCAACGCGGGTGCCGCTGCATTACTAGTTCCGCCGCCGGGAGGTGCAATCCGCGACATATCACGCCTACCACCAGTTCTGGCGCAGTTCTGCTGAGATCGGGGCGGTGTAGCCTGATGACGCGCGAGGGTTGCATTGTGCAGTCCCTTGACATCCTCTCTCGCCTGAAGGCGGGAGATTTCAGCCACTCGCGTCCGGTGAAGGAGCGAGCAGTTGAGGTTCGCGGTTCTCCGGCCCGGCATCCCGGCAGCCTCCCCGCGCGGTCACGGCGTGCCCCGCCGCGATGTTCCTGGCCGCGTTTACATCGGCGTTGAGCGTGACACCGCAGGCGGTGCAACGGAAGCACGCTTGGCTCTCGCGCGACCTCCGGTCCACCCGCCCGCACGCGCTGCAGCGCTGGCTCGTGAACTGCGGCTTGATCTTCTCCACCCGGCCCGGAGCCTTCTCCTCCAGCCGGCGCACCAGCAGGCCCCACCCGGCCCGCAGGATCTCCCTGTTCAGCCCGGCCTTGGCCCGGACGTTTCGGCCGGGATTGGCCCGTGTGCCTTTCGCCGACCGGGTCATGGCGCCGATCCGCAGGTCCTCGACTCTGATCACGTCGAACCGCCGCGCGATGCCGGTGGACGCCTTCTCGGCCCAGTCCTTGCGCCGGTCCCCGTCGCGGGCGCGCAGTCGGGCGAGGGCGAGCTTGACCCGCCTGCGGCGGCCGGAGCCGTTCCGGGCCCGGGCCAGCTTCCGCTGCAGGCGACGAAGGCGGGTGCGTTCCGCCGCGGTCAGCCCAGGCGCGTGCAGCAGTTCTCCGGTGGAGAGGGCCGCGGAGACCGCTACACCCCGGTCGATGCCCACCGCCTGGCCGTTGCCGGGCACCGGGATCGGCTGGGGGATCACGGCGAAGGCGATGTGCCAGCGGCCGGTCCGGTCACGGGTCACCCGGTAGGACTTCGCGCCCGGGGGCACCGGGCGGGACCAGCGGAACCGCACCCACCCGGCCTTCGGCACCAGCACCTGGCCTACTCGGCGAGACACCCGGCGCACCTCCCAGTGCCGACTTCGCCGTCCGACAATCCGGAATCCCTCGCGCCGCCCAGCCTTGCGCCAGGACGGCCGCCGGGCCGGATTGCCCGGATCAATGAATGCCGCCATTGCCTGGGCGAAGTCGCGCAGCGACTGCTGCTGCACCATCTGGGACCCGCCGGCCAGCCACAAGTGCTCGGCCCGCGCGGCGGTGAGCTGCCGACACTGCTCCGGATAGCCCGGCGGGTGCTTCCTGCCAGGATGCCAGTGCGCGTGCTGCTCGACTGCCAGGTTCCAGATGTATCGAGCGTGCGCGCAGTGGTCCCGCAGCACTGCCTCCTGGGCGGGCGAGGGGAGCAGCCGGAACCTGGACATGCGAACACGCTAGCGAACGGCACCGACATTTCCGGGGAGGTGAAGCGGCGATTCCTCGTCCACCTGAAGGCCGGGGTCTACGCGCCGCGACCGTGATGAACTCAGGTCACCGACCGGAGCCCGAGCACCCGGGAGGAGCCAGCACGCGATCAGGGGCCGATGAGGACCTCGACTGGGCGGAATGGCGGCAGGGTCCCGGCTACTCGCGGCCCGAGTCGCCCGAGACCCTTGAGGCCCCCGAGCCGGAGCCTGGCAGCGGTGCGGCCGGTGTCCCGCACGCCCGCGGCAGGCGCGGCGCGCACGCTCGGCCCGGATCCGACGCCCACGACGGGCGCCCCGCGCAGCGGGATCGGCCGGAACCGCCCCGCCACGCAGCCCGGACGGGTCCGGCTGAGCCGTCACCGCCCGCGCCGCCGTTGCCCTACGCCGAGCCAGCCCAACGCCAAGAGCCGACGCTCCACCCGGAGTCGGCACCCTACCCAGAGCCGGCATCCTATCCAGATGCAGTCGGCTACCCAGAGCCACTGGACCTGGAGGAGCCCTCGCTCTACCCGGCGCCCGGCGAGTTCGCCGCCGCCGGTCACTACGACGATCCCGGGACGTACGAAGAGTCCGCCAGCTACGAGCCGTCCGCCGACTACGAGGACCCGGCCGGCTACGGCGACTCCAGCATCTACGACCCCCCCGTCGGCTACCACCCCGGTATCTTCGACCAGCCCACCCGCTACGACCAGCCCACCCGCTACGACCAGCCCGGGAGCTACGACCAGCCCGCCGGGCACCAGGAATCGGCGGCGGCCCCGGGCACGGCGAGCCACGGCGATGAGGATGAGGAGGACTACAGCGAGTTCTGGGCGCCCGACCCGCGCGAGGGAGCCCACGCTTCCCGGGCGGGCCGTTCGGTCGTGCCCGCGCCGCCGGCCGGACTGCCCGGCACGATGGAGCGGCCTCCTGGCTACGAGCCCCCGGCGCCGGGCAAGCGCCCGACGAGATTCCTCGTCGCCGTCGCCGCGGTCATCGTGGCGGCGGGCACCGTCGCCGCCGTGCTCCTGCTCAGCCACCACGGGCCGGCCCGCCGCGTGGCCGGGGGCAGCCCGCCGATCCCGTCGGCCGCCCGCACGCCGGTCAGCTCGCCGGCGCCGCCGGCGCAGGGCAGCCCGCCGCCCGCACCCCCGCTGACCGGCGCCGATGGCCATCTGGGCATCCCCCGGCAGATCGGAACGCTGCTGCTCAACCCCTCGCTCACGCAGCGGTTCGTCGGCCGGCCGGTCCAGCGGCGGGAGGCGAACTCGTTCTTCATCCCGGTCCGCGACGTCGCCAGCGGCTTCTACACCGCCAACCCCGCGGCCACGACGTTCGCCGCCAGGGACTCGCGTCTGATGTTCCTGGTCGCCTACCTGCACGGGTCGGGCAACCCGGGATCCGCCGTGCGCAGCTTCTTGGCCAATCACACGTTCTACGCGCAGCAGCGCATCGATCCGGGACCGCTGGGTGGGCAGGCGGCGTGCGGGCTGCTGCCGCAGCAGCCCACACCGGTCGCGCACTGCCTGTGGGCCGACGCCAACACCTACGCCGACTTCTACGCCTGGGGCAGCAGCCCCGCGGCACTGGCGCAGACCATGATCGGTATCCGGCCGCAGGTGGAACTCGCGCACAAGTGAGCAGCGCGATGGGCCGCGAATCGGCGGGACGGACGTAGCCGCGTCCGGCCGCGGTGGCAGACTAGCCCGGTGAAAACCAGGAGGCGCCCCCCTTCTGGCGAGGGCCTGATCCTGGCCCTGGTCGTCGTCGCGCTGATAGGCATCGGGCTGGCCGCGCTGTTCGCCGTGCTGCGCCCGGCGGCGCACCAGGTCCCGCTCAAGCCCGCCGGCACTAACCCCGCCGCGCACACCGGCAGCGCGGGCAGCCGGTCGCCCTCGGCGGATCCGGGCAGATCGTCCCCCGCGCACGGCGCGAGCAAGCGGCCGCTGGCGGGGAAGGTGGTCGGGATCGACCCCGGGCACAACGGCGGCAACGGCGCCGACCCGGCCTACATCAACCAGCTGATCTGGAACGGGCGCGCGTCGGAGACGTGCGACACCACCGGCACCTCGACCGACGGCGGGTACACCGAGGCGCGGTACAACTTCGACGTCGCGCAGTTCCTGCGCGCCGACCTGCTCAAAGCCGGGGCCCGCGTGGTGATGACGCGGACCTCCAACACCGGGGTCGGGCCCTGCGTGAACCGCCGCGCCGAGATACTCAACAACGCGCACCCGAACGTGGCGATCGACATCCACGCCGACGGCGGGCCGCCCTGGGGCCGGGGGTTCAGCGTCCTGGAGCCGGTCGCCGACGGGCCGAACGACAAGGTGATCGGCTCGTCGGCGCGGTTCGGCAACGACGTCCTGGTGGCGATGACCAGGCACACGCCGATGCCGGTCAGCAACTACTACGGGCACGACGGCATCCAGCCCCGCGACGACCTGGCCGGGCTGAACCTTGCCACCGAGCCCAAGGTCCTCATCGAGTGCGGCAACATGCGGAACGCGACCGACGCGCGGCTGCTCACCAGCCCCGCGTTCCAAAAGCACGTGGCCGCGGCGCTCACGGACGCGATCATCACCTTCCTCACCGGCCGCTGAAAGCCGCCCCACGACGGCAACCGCCTCAGCCCCTGGACCCGTGCGGGTGAGCAACTACTAGGGTCAGAATGGCATTCGGCCGCGCACCGACCTGCCGGGCTCAACCAGGCCGCCGGGCCCGAAGGTCTTCATCGAGTGCTGCAGCACGGCAGCCCGCATCGCGCCGGAAAGAATTGCCCGGGCCGTGTGAACCCGATTGCTCATTACCGCGTCTGATAATCGTCACGCTTCGGTCACGGGCTGCATCCGCGACCGAAGAAGCGCGGGGAGGGACAATGGCACAGCAGCTCGACGTCGGAAAATTTGACCGCACAGCCTGGGTGCTGATCGGGTGCGGGGGGATCGCCTTCATCGATACCTTCCTCCCATGGGCCAGCGTCAGCGCGTTCGGCGCCTCGATAAGCGCGAATGCGTGGGATGTCGGATTCTGGGCCTGGTTCCCCATGCTGCTGCTGCTCGCGCTGGGTGTGGCGGCGTTTCTCCCCGGGATCGGAGTTGGCAGCATTCCGCACCTCCACCTGATAGCGCTGGGCGTGAGCGCGGCCGCGCTGCTGATCGTGCTGATCAGGTGGGCTACGTACCCGGCCTTCGTTGGCGCCGGGGCCGGGCTGGTCATCGGCCTGTTCCTGGCGCTGGCGGCAGGCGCCGCGGCGTTTATGACCGAAACGGCCCGCACGGCCCTGGCGAAACTGCGGACACCGTCACCGCAACCCGGCCCGCCTCCCGCCAATGGTTCGTATCAGCCACCGAGCCAGGCGTATCAGCCGCCCAGCCAGCCGCATCAGTGATCTGACGCCCTCGAGCTGAACCGGCTGTCTCATCTCGGCGGGCGCGCTTTTCGGCCTGCCATCGAACGGGCCCGCGGCAGGCCTTGGTCCTTCCGCGCCAAACAGGCCCTGGTCCTTCCGCGCCCAAAAATACGAAAGAGATGGCCCCGATGTTGATAATTGCCATGACGGTCGTCGGCTCAGGGCGGTGCCGGTGAACGCGCGCCAGTCCCGGGGCAGGTTCACCCAGTGGCTGACGTCCGTTTCCGGGATCGCCACGGCGGTGGCTGGGATAATGACCAGCGCCGCAACGCTCCTCGGGTTCTTTGCGGCCCACCAGTATTCCCAGATTCAGCACCAGACGCAGCAGATACAGCACCAGACCCAGCAGATCAAGCAGTTGCGCGCGCGGCAGCCGGTCACGGCGAAGCCCGCCAACGCCAGCAGCGTGACCGGCGGCGGCGCGCCGTCCTCGTCGTCGGCATACCTCTCCAACCAGCAGCCGACGGTCAACAACGGCAGCGTCAGCGACGAGGGCACTACGCTGTCCGGCCAGGCGTATCCCAACAGCGTCGTCTTCTACTGCTCGGGTCAGTCCAATGGCCAGCCAACCCAGGCGTGGGATGTGGGAGGGCGGAGCACGTTCACTGCGGTCATCGGGGTCCCCGACGATTCCCAGTACGTCACCGGCATCGTCGGCACGCTGACGTTCACCAGTCAGGACGGCAAGCAACTCAGCAAGAACGTCAACGTCTCCCTCGGCCACCCAGCCCGCGTGTCGCTGAACATCAGCGACGTGACCCAGCTGGACGTCACGTGCAACGCGACCAACCCCGCTAACAACGGCGCGTCGGTAGACAACCTGCAGGTGGCGCTCGCGGACGCTCGGGTTTCCTGACCTAACGGTTGCGCAGCGAGATGCCGTCCGACCCGGCGATGGTGTCGGCGTGCACGGCGCGCAGCCCTTGGCCCAGCCGCTCGCGAGCCTGCCGCAGCAGCTTGAGCGAGTTGGTGGCGGGGCCCTGGGCGGCGGACCGTTCCGGGTCAGCCCCGTGTTCCTCGATGAGGTGCGCCTGCAGGGCGGCGGCCACTTCGTCAGCCGCCTTTAGCGCGTGGTAGATAGCGCGGTCTCTCGCGTCGTCGTCGACCATGCGGCCAGTATCGCGCAGGTAGGAAGTGCTGGCCGGCCCTGCCGTGTGTCGCTAGAGATCTGCGGGGGTGCCCTGCCGTGGTCGCGCGGGCTCTGCGGCCGGGCCCGCCAGCCGCCGGTCTAGCAGCGTGGCGCCCGCGGCCAGCCCGAGCAGCAGCAGCGCCACCCACACGCAGTTGAGCGCGACCTTCCCGTAGCCGAGGGTGGTCACGTCGATGAACGGATACGGGTACCAGTGCCAGCCCGCGCCGCGGATCAGCGTGAACGCGATCCAGGCCAGCGGGAACAGCAGCGACAGCCAGGCCACCCGCGCCGACGTCAGCCTGCGCGGGCCGAACAGGAGCCAGCCCGCGACCGCCAGGACCGGCACCGCTGTGTGCACGAGCTGGTTGCCGAGCTGATGCCAGCCTTCCAGGTCGAAAAGCCGGGAGAGCGCGACGTGGTACACCAGGCCGGTGACCGTGATCGCCACCAGCCCAAACGACAGGCCGGGCACGTCGGAGGCCTCGCCGGGCAGGTGCTTCATGTGCCGCAGGCCCGGCTCGGGGTTATCGGGCCCGCTGCCCGCCAGCGGCGCGGCCAGCGTCACCGTCCGGCCGAGCCGGACCTCACCCGCCGCCGCGGCCAGCCGCTCGGGG
>Ga0070698_100003964_pt1 | contig 16286 bp, 12 predicted proteins | sample KBSK1502metaG_FD_65477 | JGI IMG/M metagenome (GOLD analysis project Ga0070698, IMG submission 65477) | Corn, switchgrass and miscanthus rhizosphere microbial communities from Kellogg Biological Station, Michigan, USA - KBS K1-50-2 metaG | ecosystem: Host-associated > Plants > Roots >...
AGAGCTTCGGTATCACCCTCGACTTCGTCATCAAGCGTGGAAACCAAACGTTGCGCGAGCTGGACGCGATCCCTCAGCGGGAGCTTCATCGCATCAGCTGTGAGTTGATCTAAGTTGGAACTCATACTGGCCGTTAGGATAGCAGCACGCGCTTGAATTAATAAAGAGTTCTGTTCCTGCGCGGCTTCGCCGCCTGATGTGCGGAAGGCCTCCGGCCTTCCGTTGAGTCTGTTTGATTCAGTTGGGGCTACGCCCCAATTACGGGGCGGAGCCCCGAGAAAATCAAGAAGCCCAAGTGCGGAAAGGCATAGCCTTTCCGCACATCAGGCGGCACAGCCGCAAACCCACGCGCCGCCAGCTACGAAACCAAAAGGTCGAAGGCCGATGGCGTCATGGCGGTGTGCTGATCCGCGACAACCTGGTGAAGCTCGTCGTCGACGCACCCGATGTGGTCAGTAATCGCCGCTGGATGAAGCAGTACAAAGAGCGCTGGCGATCACAGCTTGAACAAACCGAATTGTGGATGGTGAGTTACGCGGTCGAGGTAGAGTAGGCGGCCCTTCAAGCTCACGGAAGGAATCGCAAATATCGCATCAGGCCTGACCGCTTAGCTTTCTGCTTTTCGAGCCTTAAGCTGTCGCAATCTTAGATGAAGCAAGGTCGTTAAATACGGTGTCAATCTGCGTTCGAAACGGCTTCACTAGAGCCGCGACCTCAGATTCGAGTCGGTAAGCGCCAAGCCAAGATTCGACTGTATCTGCAAGTATTGAACCCGCACCTATAATACTTCCGGTCCAAACAAGCCCCGGCGTGTTGAGTCTTGGCAATCTATGATAGCGATGCAAAGGGTTGGCACATACTGTCAAGTTATGCATCTTCAGGCTGGCCCACTCGCCGTGTATTTCCCCGCTGGTTGGCGAATACACCAACCGATAAAGATCCTCAAGACCTACTAACGAGGCCATCTTGCGCATGGTAGTTCCTTCAAATACGGCACCTAATTCGATGGTGACAAATTCCTCTGATATCTCCGCGTTTATTCGGTCAGCAAGATCTTCTTCCATTTCCGTCGTATCAAGGCCAGTGCGCTCCGAGTAGTCCGCCAGGTGAACTTTGTACAGCTTCTGCTTTCCAAGGGAGTAGCACTTGAATCTCTTGAAAAGCAAAGGATCATTGGCCCGAACTAAATAGGACAAAACGATTAAACCATCAGCCATGATACGGTGGAACATTAGGCCGACATCGGGCGACCACAGCTTCATGTCCTCGACTAACACGGAGAACAATCTAAACTGCCTGCTGACGAGCCCGAACAACACATCATCTCGATCTGGAGAATACAAATCGAGTTCAGCTTTTACGCACGTTTTTTCATATGCGTGCTTGAACGTGACGAGTGGTTCGAGGAGTTCCTTCTCCGACTTGAGAGCTACCTGCGCGCCTTTGGCTGTTTCAATTGAGTTCGTAAGAGGCTCGCATAGAGAAAGCTTGTAATTGTGGCGCCAAAAATACGGCGGCCATTCCCTCACATCTCGATACCCTACTGCTAGATGTGCCGCAAACATTGCTCTAACCGTGGACTCCGTTCGTTTCTGATCTTCTTCCGGCATTGAGTCTGAATAGGCACACAAATCGTCAATAACATCGTCAACGGCTCCTTTCACGAAGATCAGTTTTCCACGATTTGCTAATCGCGCAAGACTAAACATGCGACACCGCGTCGCGTGCTTCGAACGCGAGGCTAAGAGTCTTTCAGTCGCGCCACGCATATAATGAAGACCCTTTTCAAAATCCACATGATGATTGCTCCTCCATTCGTCGAACAACCAGTACATGGGACACTCCATGTATAGTGAGATCGCGTGCTTGAATGAGTCGGAAAAGACTACCTTGTCCAACCCTTCCTGCTCAAGTGATTGACGAATCTCCGCTCTCTTTTCAATCGGAATCAGCAAGAAGGACGTAACTAAGCCGTTCACAATCTCCTTTGATTCTGCCGGAACGTGCTTATCAACGATGTCGAGGGCCCGGTGAAACACCGCACCCGCTTCATTGAACTCGTGCATTTGCTGCAGGCAATCTGCCCAGAACAGTTCAGGCAGCATATCGGCGCTCCAATTGTCGAGTTTTACATTCAAGTCCATCAGCGGTGGAACTAGGCTGTTCTTGATCCGCTTGTGGTCTTGTAACGGCGAGCTTCGCGATTGTTTCCTGTCCGCCTTTGCCTTTTTGTGTGACACAACTGATCCTTCGAAAGACCCTTTCAAAATCAAAACCGTCGCGGAACCTCGCGACGGCCGAGTTGGTTTTGAAGGCTTGGGCTACTCTGAGCGGAAGTCTGGAAAACTGGAACTGGTCAATGGGATCGCGAGGTGAGTTCTCGCACGCTCAAACTACGAATGATGGGAGAACGAAACTACCCTGGCTCGCTGATAATCGAAATCTTCTTAGTTGAAATCCTCTCTTAATAATTCAATTAGCTTCTATGATCCACCCGCTTACGCAGGTGGTACTGACTTGTTCGCGCTGCGCGCTCAGTGCGGGCAGGATGCCCGCGCTCCGTATAGGCCCACCCGCTACGGCAGGTGGTTCTGACTATTTACACTTACTAAACCCACAATCCCGACAAAAATCACAGCCACTAGCATGCTCCAACTGTCCCGAGCATTCGGGGCATTTGCCGATCATTGTGCTCATGATGGCGCCGGTGACCTGGGTGGTTGAGGTGTTCTGTTGTTTGCCGAGGGCTCTTGCGGAATCCGGATGGCCTTTCAAACGGCGGTTGGTGATCATGATGCATTCGGCGACGGCCTGTTCGGGCGAGGTCAGCAGGCGTTCGTTGAACCAGACGGCGTGCGTGCCGGTGACCTTGTTCAGGCTGTAGCTGACTTCGGCGGCGTCGAAACCGCCGCGCAGCATCTTCGAAGCCAGCATGCCGACGCCGCCGCTGATGGGGCCGGTGGCGAAGACTTCAGCAATCATCTGGCCATCATGATTGACGGTGACGTAGAGGTTCTGGCCGTCGAATGGAATCCGCCAGGTCGCGCCCGAGAGTTCGCGTGGACGCTCGAGACGAACCGCGCCCTGCTTGCGCGCCGCAGCTTCCGCTTCCGCCAAACGGCGGGCGGCGGCTTCGTTCTCTGATTCAGTGCCTCCCGGAACGCTCTCTTCCAAAGCTTCAACCACAGTCGTAGTCGTCACGACGGTCGTCGGTTCGTTCTTGGTTTCCTGCTTCATCGAAGTAAGCACCTGGTTTTCGCGCGAGCCGTCGCGGTAGTAACTGACGGCTTTGCAGCCAAGCTGCCGCGCCAGGCGATAGAGATGATCGACCGACTCAACCGTGTCGTTGACGGCGCCGTTACAGGTCTTGGAGACGCTGTTGTCGACGTTGCGTTGCGCGGCGGCGAGCACATGCACGTGCTGCTCGGCGCTGATGGACATCGCTGAGATGAAATAAGAAGGCAGCTCGTGCTCATGCTCGACCACGTAAGCTGCGGCCGCGTCGATTGAATCCGGATCGGTTTGATCTACATCCACTCCAAGCGCTTGCGCTGCCAGGGTGTGTACGTACGTGCGGGTGCCGAGAGTGTCCTTGCGCACGTACGCCCATGAGAAGTTGGGTTCAACTCCCGACGACGTTTCAGCAACCAGGGAAATCGTGCCCGTGGGGGCTATCGTCGTTACTTCATAGTTGCGCGGGGTGAGCGGAACTTCACGAGAAATACCGATCTCGTCATAGATAAATTTGGCGTAAGCTTCGCGGTTCGCTTCCAGCTCGGGAAACACGCCGCGCTCTGCGCCGAGACGCAGACTTTCAGTCCACGCTTCGCGGCGAATAAAGCCCATAACTTCGTCCATCAAATCGATCGACGCGGGTGAGCCGTAAGTGATCTTCAGATTGAGACACAGATCGGCAAAGCCCATGATGCCTAAGCCCACTGGACGCGTGCGCTTTACGACGTCGTTGATTTCCGGCAGCGGCCAGGCGCAGGTGTCGATCACGTTGTCGAGAAAACGGGTGCACTGATGAGTCACTTCCGCCAGACGATCCCAATCCAGACGATTTTCGCGGTCAAAGAACTTGTTCACGTCGATCGAGCCGAGATTGCACGAATTCGCGAAGTGCAGGAACTGTTCGCCGCAGGGATTGCTGGCCATGATCGGCCCCATCGAATTCATCATGTGATTGTTACGATTGACTTCGTCGATGAAGGCGATGCCCGGTTCGGCGTATTTGTGGGCGCTGGCAATGATGCGGTTCCAGATGTCCGGCGCATAAGCCATACCCGGTGTCGGCGGCTCTTCAATCATCGCGTCGGAAAGATCCGCAGTGTCGAAAGTCTCTTTATCGCGGAAGGTCACAGTCGAACCATCCGGACGACGATAGACAACGTAGTCGCGGCCGGTGACTGGATCGAAAATCGGATCGGTCCACAACTGGCCGTCAAAATCGAGTTGATACCATTCGTTGTGCTCAACGGCCTCGAGAAACCTGTCGGTAACGTTGACCGAGATATTGAAGTTGGTCAGCGAGTGCTGATCATTCTTCGCATGAATAAAGCGCAGGATGTCAGGATGCGTGACTCGCATCATGCCCATGTTGGCGCCGCGACGAACGCCGCCCTGCTTCACAGTATCGGTCGTCGTGTTGAAAATATTCATGAACGACACCGGGCCGCTGGCCACGCCGTGGGTGGTGCTGACCATCGCGCCGCTGGGTCGAAGCTTTTCAAAGGTGAAGCCCGTGCCGCCGCCGGTCTGATGAATGATCGCGGCGTCGGTAGCCGTCTTCATGATGCCAGCGATCGAATCAGGCACGTCGAGCACAAAGCACGCGGCCAGTTGTCCATTCGGCTTGCCGGCATTAACCAGGCACGGCGTGTTGGGCACGAACTCACGCGCCATCATAACGTCCGACATGGTGCTGACGAATTCGTCGCGCTGCTCGGGATCGGTTTCGGCTACCGAGACGTGAGCGACTACACGGGCAACGATGTCAGACCATTCTTCCAGCGAGACTGCGCGCGCATCCTTTAGGGAATAGCGCTTCGAGATGACCTTCCTGGCATTAACACCCAGCGGCTTGATCTCTCGCTCGAAGGAAACTGTCGTTTCGGGGGTCTGGTTCACTTTGGTCATCTGAGCACCACTCGCCGTATTCATTTATTTTACCTTTCCCGCGGGGGGAACCGCGAGCCGATTTTGGGGACTAAAAAGCCTCAACGATACACGATCGCCGCTTCAAAAAATTAAGTTGTATTGCAGGTACTACGGTCGGTTTTTCGAAGTCATGGAACCCTGCGGAGTTGGGTTTGAATCCCCTTCTGCCGCCATCACCAGCCGCCTCAATCCGAGCAAGGCGCACTATACACCTGCGATTGGTCGATGTCAATATCTTGTGGTTACTTTTTTTTTCAACACGATAGAGTGTGTTTCCTGAGGCTGTACTTTAAGGGCTAAGTGGCTGGGAATCAGGCCGTTAGGCAGGGCCGCACGATAAATCTCTACGAGACTCTGGTATCAAATCGAGCTTAATATTTGAATTGTCGCTGAAGGCTCGGTCACGGGCCAGATGTCGATCGCAGGCAGAAGCCCAGGGCTCATTTCTGAGCGCGCGCGAACAGGTATGTTTCAGCCGGCGGTCAGGTACCTTTCAAAACGCTAATCACTAATATCGCAGTGCCGGACCATTCGTCGACAAACGTTTTGGTGGCCCAGCCAGAATGCCTTGCGCTAATTTCAATTGCGCCATCAAACGTAATTCAGGTCTTTCGAACTGAGCCGCGATACTCACGGCGCGATCAAAATCACACCACGCGAAATATCCGGCGTTCTGAGCCAACCCTGCGAGCAGGCTGCCGATGCTGCCCGCACCAGACATATTCCACTCACCATCCCGAAGGTTGTGGTTGTCATAGCCATCGAGTTTAACTGCGCCGGAAACAAGGTCGTTGATCTTCGGTAGCATCGATTCCATGATTCCCAGCCCACGATCACTCTTTTCCACACAGTACATCATCGCCAGGGCCATTTGAGATTCAGTCTGTTCCTTGCCAGGTTTCATGGTATCAATGATTCCACTCGCTTGATTAAGCAAATCCAAAGCCGCCTTTCGATCGTTTGCGCCGACCCGATTAGCAAGGTATAGCAAAACCATAACCCGATCCTGAATCCGGGGAATTCTCACGAGCCCCCTTTGTACTTCTGCCCGCTTCTCATCGTTAAGCACAGCCCACTCCTGATCCCGCTCGATGTCATCAAGCATGAGTTGCCGCCTTTCAGGATCGCCATCGTAATCCTTGGCAATTTTGCGCGCTCGCGCAACATCGCCTGACTCTTTAGCCATCATCATTGCCCGGATATAGATCTGATCTTTCATCTGCGGGTACTTGGTGGCCAGCGCAAGAACCTCATCGACAGTCCCGTTTTGGGTGAGATCGTTTAGCTCATTATAGCCCTCATACCCGTCTGACTCAGACGCGTCGGGGGCCCATTGTTTTAGCCTGGCAGCACGCAACGGATCGATCTTTTCCATTTGCGGCAGGAGAGATCCGATCTGGTAGCACATCTCTGAATTTGAATCTTCGTCCGACCTCTTGTTGCCGCATCCGTTCGCTAGGGCAGCCGACAACAACATGCCGATAAAGTCTCGAAAGGTCGTTTCATCTACGGCCGGCGGCGCGAACGAACGAGCCAGGTTGGACGCGAAATACAAAGCGTCATATTCGCGAGCCAGGTTGGCACTCCGTAGTTTCAAGACGATTTCCTTATAGAGCATCAGCGCCTGCTCTTTGTGCTTCTTGTTCATTTTCGTAAGCAGCGACAGAAGATCTTCGGAGTATCCCCTGGCCAATGACTGGCGACCGAGTTTGAGCGCCAGTTCGGGGTTGTCGCCAGCGACCTGGTTCGCCAGCCGCAATTCAAGGGCACGCTCTGCCTCGGCAACCTCGGGCGGGCGCGGCACATCCGGACTCAGCTCGGTAGCTTTGAGGAACGTGAGTGCCAAATCGGCGTCGTGCCGGGCGATTCGCTCGACGGTGTCCACTCGCAAGTGAAGAAAGACCAGACGTGTCTGGGTGTCTGCCGGTTCGTCGCCTTCCTGATTCTGGAGCCCTGCTTTGATATCGTTCTCGACGGAAACCAACAGAGATCGAGCGCGTTTCTCGTCGTGATTCCAAAGCGACTCTGCAATGTTGGAGCCAAAGCGTGCTCGGTTTTCCGTAGACTGTAGAGTATTGATCTGATCCGCCACCGACTCGAGTAAAGCGAAAGCCTTTTCTCGCAGCGCTTCGGTTGGGCGCGCATTCTCTCTGGTTGAATTGTTTTGCTGAGCCTGCGCGAGTCCGGACCAGAACACGACGGCGAGGATGATGGCCCAGACCGACAGTTGGCGATGGGTGATTAAGCTCAGAAACTGATGCCGCATATTGTGCTTATGAAGGAGAGTCAACAAAGGCCGAAGAGCGACGGAAACTATAAACCATCGCGCACCAAAAGGCGCCGTTGTTTTCGGCTGCCGGAGATCCCCGGGCAATTATTTTCCGGATGACCCACCGGACAGAAGCAAATCCAACTCGCGATTCTGATTGTCGAGCATGCCGAAAGTGTCCGCGGTTTCTTCGAGCATCTGGCGCGTCATGGCAATCGAATCGCTGAGTTCTTCAAAGTGCAGCGAGGAGACTCTTTCCGGAGTAGGCAGCGTCACCACCTGATCGTTGACAAGTCCGAAGAAGTTTTCGATTGACTGCAACTGTCCTTCAACCAGGCGCACGGATCGTTCCAGATCGTTGAAGGCGGCAACACGACGTTTAAGGATTTCAGCGTTGGCCTGCTGCACCCGCTTGGCGCGATCGTCGGTGGAATTCTGGATGGCATGCTCGGCTTGCTTCAGTTGATTCTGCACCGCCTGGCGATTGATGGAACGCAAGTGATGCTTGCGACGGCGGTAGACATCGAGGAGATCGACAAAGTCCTCCCAACGCTGATCGAGGGTCTGAATATTAGATGGGACCTGTTTGCTGGTAGTAAATTTCTTGTAGTTGGAATAAATCTGATTCTTCATCCAGCGCAGGTACTCGACGGCTTCGCGCTCGCGTGGATCGAATCCTTTGATTACTGCTTCGCGCTGGGCGTCACGAAGTTTCCGCGCGCGCTCTTTTTCGCGACGCTCAACCAAACGACGATAGAAAGGAGTAGCTGGCACAACCGCAAGATACAGGGCCTCGGCTGCCATTCCGGCCATCAGCGGGGTCACGTCCCGAAAGTACGCGGCCACGATGATAAAGCCAACCAGGCCCCAAAAGTTAATCGGCTCTTTGAACGCCTCTTTCAGGTACCGAAAATCGATCTTGGGCAATTCCATTTATCCTACGAAACCTGCCCGCCTCGGGCGGAACTCCAAACAAATTCGCTATTGCTGGGGCGTAGTCTCACCCTGGGCCGGCAATGCCTGGGGCGCTGATTCAGAACTCGCGGCCGGCAACAAACCCATATCGCGTTTGTACTGGAGCAGCTTGTCCTGCAACTGCATGTCCATCGCTTCGCGCTCGATTTCCTGCATCTGGTTATCGACCGAAGCAGAGCCTAACTGCATCTTGGCCTCGGCCGCGGCGGCGCGGCGATCGATCTTGTCGCGCATCTCGTTGAAAGTCGAAGCATCGTCACCCAGATTGAATGCTTCCATGGTCTGCGCTAATTGCTCTTGCAGTCGCGCCTGCTTCGACTGATTGATGAGCTGCATCGCCTCGGCACTGCGCTTCTGCATTTGCAACACATAATTGTCGCGCGCCTTGAGCGCCTGCTTCGACGCCAACTGGGCGTGTTCGAATTGGTGTCCGGTCTTCTGAAGATCGACTTGCGCCTGCGATAGCTGCCCGATATACGCCGTAGCAATATCGTCGCGGCCCATCTTCACCGAGGCCTTGATTTTAGAGTCCAAATCCACAACCTGCTGTTCGAGCCGCTCCTTGTTTTTGGCCAGCAGCTTTTCAGTGGCCATCACCTGCGCCACCGAGTTGTTGAGGTCAGGGATGCGGTCGCGCATGTCGCGAATTGTCTGTTGTAGTATCAGTTCCGGATCCTCAGTTCTTTCGACAATCCCGCCAAAAAGCGCGCGCATCGAACGCTTTACTCTTGTCCACAGTCCCATTTCATCCTCCGGCCAATTTAGATTCGCAGATCAGGTCAGATTTTAAAAGCGGTTGTCGAAAACGCTGGCACACCGTCGATTAGTACGAACCCACAGCTCGGGCGGTTGCATTTTCAACCCATTTTGGTCGCGAGTATAGCAAAGAAACTGGACACTGGGCAGGTGTGGGGGCCAGTGAATGGCAATGCCTACGGCGTCGAAGCAGTGCCGGCTGTGCGGCCGATGTCCCGGCGATAGTGCATTCCCTCCCAATGAATATTAGCGATTGCGCCGTAGCAACGCGATAAGGCTGCCGCGAGTGTGTTTCCCCTGGCCGTGACACCGAGCACGCGGCCACCTGCGGTGAGCCACTCTCCATTCGGGCCGCGTGTGGTAGCGGCATGAAATACGGCGACGTTTTCGCTGTCTTCATCCCGAGAGAGGCCCTCTATAACTGTGCCGATTTCGGGCTTGGCGGGATAGCCTCTGGCGGCGAGCACTACACAGGCCGAAGGCTCATCAGACCATTCAATCTCGAGCTGGCCCAAACGCGTTTCGCTGATTGCCTGAAAGACTTCGCCGAGGTCACTCTTCAGACGCATCATGATCGCCTGCGTCTCTGGATCGCCAAAACGCACATTGTATTCAAGCACACTCGGCCCATCAGGGGTCAGCATTAAGCCGATGAAAAGCACTCCACGAAATGGAAATCCTTCGTCGCGCGCCCCCTGCAATGTAGGCTGAACTACCTGACGAACAATCAGGTCGCGCATCGCGTCATCCAGAATTCCCGCGTCCGTGATAGAGCCCATGCCGCCCGTATTGGGCCCAGTGTCGCCCTCTCCGACGCGCTTATGATCCCGTGAGGCCGGCATCAAACGAAAATCTTTGCCGTCAGAAAAAAGGAGCAACGAGACCTCGCGTCCAGTCAGAGCCTCTTCAATAATGATTCGCCGGGTGGCTTCAGAGTCGATCGTCCCATCCATCAAATCCTTTATGGCCTTAATCGCTTCGGACCGTGATTTGGCGACAATGACGCCCTTTCCTGCCGCCAGGCCGTCGGCTTTGACGACTACGGCCGCGGCCTCTCCGCCGAATTCTTCGCTCTGCAAGAACTTGATCGCTTCATCAGCCGACGAGGCAATCCGGTAACGAGCAGTCGGAATCGCATGACGGCGCATGAAGTCTTTCGCGAAGGCCTTGCTCGATTCCAGTCGCGCCGCTTCTCTTCCCGGCCCGATGATTCGCAGTCCGCGCTGGTCGAATTCATCGACGATACCAGCAGCCAGAGGAGCTTCCGGCCCAACGACATTCAGATCGATTCGCGCTTCTTCGGAAAGGGACTTGAGCGCAGCGATATCGTTAATGTTGATGGGAACGCATTCGGCTATTTGCGCTATGCCTGCGTTGCCGGGCGCGCAAAACAGATCCAGCGGTTGCGTTGCATTTCGGCGCAGCGCCCAGACCAGCGCATGCTCCCGTCCCCCTGATCCAATAACCAGAATTCTCATTTCTTAAAGTGAGTTTTGTTTTCCTGCCACAAGGCGATCAACATTGCTTTCAGTGAAAGAAGCCGGACGCAAACTTCGCAAAAAACAGGCAAGCAAATTTTCCCCAAAAACGCTTGACAGGCGAGGGGCATAGTCATATAAGTGCAGCCGCTGTTGGCCGCCGCTTTGAATGCACCTGCGAACCAGCGCTTTAGTTTAGTTTCTCGCGGCCTCCTCGTACAGCCTGCGTGAGATACGCGCTTACCTGTGGCGTCACTGAACCGGGGAGGGAAAAAATGTCAGAGATCAGGACGCAAGAGATTCGTGATGAACCGTCGTCTGACTTCCACGATCAATCAATTACATGTGTCGATTGCAGCGAGGCATTTATCTGGACTGCCGGCGAGCAGGTCTTCTTTCACGACAAAGGCCTGAAGAACGAGCCGAAACGTTGCAAGCGATGCAAGCAGGCCAAGAATGATCGATTGGCGGCAATCTCTGCGGCGCAGGTTTCAGGAGCCAGGCAACGGATTGAAGTAATCGTGACCTGCGCCCAATGCGGCGAGGAAACTACCGTTCCCTTTTATCCGTCGCAGGGACGCCCGGTTTATTGCCGCTCCTGCTTTCTCGCCAGCCGGACGATGACCGCGACTGCCTGAGTTACCACCTAATGCTCGAGATGGTAAGGGACGTTAGTTACGACAACTCCCTTTTTGAACAGCAGCGCGCCTTTCAGAAACAGCGTATTCTGATTGTGCAGTAAGTTTTGCCACCACTTTGCCGGAACAAACTCAGGCAGCACAATAGTAACCACCTCACCGCGCGAACTGCGTTTGACGCGGTCGATGTAGTTGAGCAGCGGACGCTGCAAAGAGCGATATGGTGAAGCAACTACGACCAGACTAACTCCAGAACCCCATTCCTGCCACTTCTCTCGTAACTTTTGCGTTGTTTCATCATCGAGGTTTACGTAAACCGCGGTCACATGGTGTGGCGCGATCGATTTGGCGTATTCCAAAGCCGCAATTACGCCGCGGTGTATGCCCGATATCGGCACGATCACTTCGTGACGAATGGGCCGCAAGCCTTCCAGCCCTTCAGTCGAAAGTTGTTTTGCGACTTCAAAGTAATGACGGTGAATTTTGAGGAACAGCAGGACCAAAAGCGGAATCAAGACTACGACGATCCACGCGCCATGCAGGAACTTCGTCAGAATGAAAACCATCAGCACTACGAACGTGGAAATCGCGCCGACGCCGTTTATTACCAGATATTTTTTCCAATGCGACTTCTTGTGAAGCTGCGCTACTTCTGCCATGGACCTCGATGCTTCTGCCAAACGACGAGGCTCGAGTTTGCCCGTAACATTGGTTTCCGGAGATAGCGCGTTGGCCCCGGTCGGTGTTGGACCACCGGCGGCTACTCGCATACCGCGCAACATATTTCCTTCGCGCCACCAGTGGACCACCATTCCGGCCTGGGACAAGGTAAACGAAAGAAAGACGCCCACGGCATAAAGGGGAATCAGCCGGCTGGTGTCTCCGCGGAAAGCCCAAACCAGCACACCCGAAAAGACGGCCAGGAGGACAATGCCGTTGGAAAAAACCAGACGGTCACCAAGGTTCGCAAGTTGTCTTGGCAGAAAGCGATCCCGAGCCAGCAATGAGGCAAGACGCGGAAAGCCTGCGTAAGACGTGTTGGCAGCCAGCACCAGGATCGCCGCGGTCGTGGCCTGCACCACGTAATAGAACCATCCCAATGGACCCACGAAAACTATGCGCGCGATCTGCGAAATGACTGTCTCATGTTCCAGCGGGTGAATGTTGTAAAGGTGCGTCAACACACTCGCACCCAGAAACATTGTGATCAAAAGTGCCGCCATCCACGACAGCGTCGTAGCAGCATTTCTGGACTCAGGTTGTTTGAAAGCCTGGACGCCATTCGATATTGCTTCGATTCCGGTAAGCGCGGCGCAGCCGTTGGCGAATGCCCCGAGTAAGAGAAGCAGGCTCAAGGGGTGGGCTTGATAACCTTCAGCGATCTTTAAGTCCGCATCATTGGGAACAGGAACAATGCCCGGGCTGAAATAATAGCGAACCAGTCCATACCCAATCAAAGCCAGAAAACTGAAAATGAAAGCGTAGCTGGGTGCGGCAAAGAGTGAACCCGCTTCGCGAACACCGCGAAGATTCGCAACCGTGATGAAACCGATGAAGAACAGACAAAGCCAAACACGATGATTGTGAAGACCCGCGAAACGCGTCCCCACCATCGCTGAAGTTATCGCCTCAACTCCGGCTGCTACTGACACGGACACCGTGAGAACGTAGTCGACGAGTAACGATGCGCCGGCGACCAGTCCAGGTAAGGTGCCCAGGTTTTCCTTGGCGACGATGAATGCGCCGCCTCCTGATGGGTAAGCATGGATAGTCTGCCGGTAACTGATGGCCACAATCACCAGCAGAATGGCGATCGCGATCGAGATGGGGATAACGCGACTAAAGGCGTCGGTCTGACCGGCAACATAAGCCGCGGCCAGCACCAGGAGGATCTGTTCGGTTGCGTATGCAGTGGACGACAGTGCGTCCGAAGCGAAGATCGCCAGGGCAGTCTTCTTGGTCAGTCGTTCGTGTGCTAAGCGTGCGGTTCGGATCGGACTACCGACCAGCAGACGCTTTAATGAGGCCATTTTCGTTGTGGCAGCAAACTACTTCTTTAATGGCGGCGCTAAAAATGCCACAGCGTACGCTCGGTAAAGCGGCGACTGTGGCGAAGCACCCACCAACGAGGGCTCGGTTCTTCCTTTATTCTAAGTCAAATAGGTTCGAGTTCATCGTCATACTGTATATTAGGCCACTTCTTTAGAAAGTCCAACGGGTGACTGCCTGAAACATTTGGCAAAGGGCGACGGGCGGCGCGTGAAAAACTCGGCTCTAAAAAATAAAGCGGGCGGGGCCCTCCCACAAGCCCCACCCTAAGGCCACGTGTCCTCACCCCACGCGACCACTTCGCCCAGCGGGGAGCCAGGCGCGGGATGATTATGCACAAGTCGCCTAAAAGATGCAACCATAACTAATACTTTTTTTGACGAATTTTTAGCCAAAAATTTGGATTACTTTTCGTGATACTTCCCATCACTTTGACTGGGGTAAAACGGACTCAATACTATGAAGCAAAACGATCACCAGGTTATCTTCACTAGCCTGGTTTCTTGTCTTCAGAGCGACGTAATCGTTAGTGACATCATTGACCGTTCCTTCATAAACGCCACCTGAAACGGTCTTGATGGCCACGGACTGGCCACGAAAACGAATCAACAGGTTTTCGATGTGTTGATAGTTCATTTGAAATCCCTTCGGCAATGAACGGCGAGTTCAGCTCCGCAAGCGCTCGCCATTCTGATTGTCCCACGTCACGAAAAACAACCGGTAGCCATCGGGGTCTTGCAGGCTGACGAATCGCCCGCCCCAACCTTCATCCATGGGCCCGCTGACGTTCACTGCGTTCCGGCTCAAGACTGCGTGAAATTGATCCACATCGCTCACACCGAGAACGAAGTGAACCCCACGGCCACGCTTGAGCATTGTTTCCAACTGCTGAACCAAAGTAACGCGCAAGGATCCCGCGCGCATCGAAGCAATGGGCGGTTCCGCTCCGGCATTGTGTGACTCGATTTCGAAACCAAGCTGATCGCGATAGAACGACACGGAGTCTTCCAGATTATTCACTTCGAGGAAAAGAAGATCGAGACCTGTAACCATGAATGCCTTATGCCTTCGTTTCAAATAGTAGTCAGAACCAGATAGACGGCGTAAGCGCCGGCAAAAACGAGCGACCAGAATGCGACCTCCTGGAGAGCACGAAAACGCAGCACCGGATAGCGCACGGTAAATGATTGGCGCACATTGGTCATCGCCGCATGCGCCACGATTACACCAAAAAGAACTACGCCCGTCGCCAGGATCGAAAGCGGCCAAAGAAACCACAAACCGTTAAAATGCACCATGAACAGAAGCAGCAAGCCCGACAGCACGCAGAGCAACGCGCTGAGCAACTGACCATAGACACCTACTTCGCGCCCCGCCGGCGTGACGTGAATCGCCGCGGCCTTGGTAACTGGATGACTGCGGCGCGAATCATATTCTCTTCGCTTAGTTTCATCGTGCAGCACTTGATACGCTTCGTTAAGCGCTTTCATTTCATCTTCCGAACCGCCGCGGTCCGGGTGATACTGGTGCGCCAACCTCTTGTAAAGGCGTTCGAGATCGCGCGGCGAGGCCCCCTCGCCCGCGCCGAGAATTTCGTAATAATCCTTATTCTCGTTGAGTCTGTCCAAGGTGGTTTCGGCATTGTAGAGTTGCGCCTGCCGATTTTCAATTGATTCTGATTGGTCTGCGATTGCCGCTCAGGCAAAGATGCTGTTACCTTTTGGAAATCATGAGCCAGACTTTCGCGCCCGGCGATGATTTAATCTTTCAACTGGAAAGCGGCTTTGGCCTGTTGCGCGTAATTGCCGTCGAGCAGAGCGATGCGGGAGCAACCTGGCATTTGCTCGCCTACGAAGAGTTCTTTCCGGATGTGGAATCTGCGGAACGCGCGCTGGCCGGTTCGGCCGGGCTGCACGTTCGAAATCCGCATATGGCCTTAACCGATCGCGCGTTCGAACGCACTCCGGCGGCGCGTCTGGGAAATCGGCCGCTGACCGGGGATGAGCGCGCCGCCTACTTAAAGTGGGCAACAGGCACACGAGAGGCTTCCGATCGATCGGTGCTGTTGATGCTGGGGATCCGTTAGCTAACGAATGCCGCGAAGGCAGAAGAAACATGCATAGCTCAATCAGCCCAAAACTCTCGAGGGTCAGTGTCCTCCTGCCAGCCGCTCTTCTCTTTCTACTCTGTCTTTCACCGTGCCTGGCGGCCCAACGCGTTGAGCGAGTTGTGGAATCGTGGAGACCGTTACATTACGATGTGACCCTGACTTTCAATGATCAGCTCACCGAGATCTCCGGCGCCCGCACTGAAATCACTCTGGAAGTTCTGGCGACTAATTTGACGAAGGTCGATTTGGACTTTGGCGAAATGCCCATCGACTCGGTGATGGTGGCGGGCTCGCCGGCTCGATTTGAGCGCAAGCCGAACACTTTGGACGTCTTTCTTCAGCGTGCAGCAAAACGCGGCGACAAACTCAGCCTGACGATTACTTATCACGGGCGGCCAAAGGACGGTTTAATCTTCGCAAATGATCGAGATGGAAAGCCTTCGGCCACCGGCGACAACTGGCCCAACCGCGTTCATCATTGGATTCCGTGCCTCGATCATCCGTCGGCAAAAGCCACGGTGTCGTTCACGGTTGCGGCGCCGCCGCGCGAGATGGTGGTTGCAAACGGCAAGTCTGTAATGATAACGAGAAACGGAACCGCGCCATCGGTCTGGAGGTTCGAAGAGACAAAACCAATTCCCGCTTACTGCATGGTGATTGCGGTTAGCGAAGGCGTGAAGATCGAGGCCAACCCACCTGCCATTACCCCGCTCTCTTACTATGTCCCACGCAGAGATGGCGCTTACGCACCGAAGGGTTTCGCACCAGCCGCGCCCGCTTTGGCATTTTTCAGTCAGACAGTCGCGCCTTATCCCTACGAAAAACTCGCTTTGATTATCGGCGCGACGCGC
>Ga0070698_100003967_pt1 | contig 16282 bp, 17 predicted proteins | sample KBSK1502metaG_FD_65477 | JGI IMG/M metagenome (GOLD analysis project Ga0070698, IMG submission 65477) | Corn, switchgrass and miscanthus rhizosphere microbial communities from Kellogg Biological Station, Michigan, USA - KBS K1-50-2 metaG | ecosystem: Host-associated > Plants > Roots >...
CCGGCGTCGTCGACGGCCGGCCACAGCACGGCTCCGGCCGCGAGCACACCCGCCGCCGGGAGGGACGCGATCAGCGTCGCGACCACGCCGTACACGCCCAGCCACAGGCTCTCGTGAGGCGGCGACGTGGTCGACCACGGTCCGCGGGCGTGGGTTGCCTGCTGCTCGGCCGGGGAGCCCGACCAGAACTGGTCGGCCGGGACGACGCCGTCCACGAGCGAGCCGGGGGCGATCTCGGACTCCTTGCCGATGTCCGCCCCGGCCATCAGGGTGCTGCGCGCGCCGATCCGGGCCCGCGGGCCGATCGTGATCCGGCCGACGTGGAAGCGGTCGCCGTCGATCCAGTGGCCGGCGAGGTCGACCTCGGGCTCGATGGCGGCGCCGGCGCCGATCTCGAGGAAGCCGGTCACGGGCGGCAGCGTGTGCAGGTCGACGCCCTTGCCGATCCGCGCTCCGAGCAGCCGGGAGTAGGCCGGGAAGAACGGCGCGCCGGCCAGGCCGGTGGCCGCGAGCTCGTCCTGGACGCGTTCGGCGAGCCAGACCCGGAGATGCACCTTGCCGCCGCGGGGGTAGGTGCCCGGCTCGACGTCGCGCAACAGCACCCGGGCGAGCAGGGCGGCCAGCGTCATCCGGCCAGGCGGCAGCAGGAAGAACGAGGTGGTCAGCACCAGCAACCAGACCGGGTACGTCGGCAGCCACTCGAAGCGCGCCTGCATCAGGGTCGAGCCGAGCATCAGCCAGCTCAGCCAGCGCGCCCCGGCGAGTGTCCGCAGCGGCACCAGCGCGAGCAGCTGGCCGATCTGGGTCTTGCGCGGGATGGGTACGACGTGACGGTCGCTGGTGTTGGACGCGCCGCCCATCTCCTCGAGCATCGCCGCGAGGATGCCGACCGTGGGGTGGGTGTAGAGGTCGCCGACCGCGACCTCCGGGTACCTCTCGCGCAGCCGGCTGACCACCTGGGCGGCGGTCAGCGAGCCGCCGCCGAAGTCGAAGAAGTCGTCCTTGGGGCTGGTCGCCTCGGCGCCGAGCACGTCTGCCCAGATCTCGGCGATCCAGGCCTGCACCCCGCCGAGCTGCTGCTCTCCCTTGACCTTCGGCAGCGGCCACGGCAGTGCGTCGCGGTCGACCTTGCCCGAGGTGCGGGTCGGCAGGGTGTCGACGACCGCGAGCCGGGGCACCAGGGCCGCGGGCAGGCGGTGGCGGAGCAGCTCCATGGCCTGGGTCGAGTCGAAGCCGGTCTCGACGGCGACGTAGCCGACCAGCAGCTTGTTGCCCGACTTGCTGGCGCGCACCGCCGCCGCGGCACCCGCGACGCCGGGGATCCGGAGCAGCTGCTCGTCGATCTCGCCGAGCTCGATGCGCCGTCCGCCCAGCTTGATCTGGTCGTCGGCGCGGCCCGCGAACACCAGGCCCTGCGGGTCGTTGCGTATCACGTCACCGGAGCGGTAGGCCCGCTCCCAGCCCAGCGTCGGCATGGCGGCGTACTTCTCGGCGTCCTTCGCTGGGTCGAGATAGCGGGCCAGGCCGACGCCGCCGATGATCAGCTCGCCGGACTCGCCCTCGGCGACCGGGTTGCCCTCGGCGTCGACGACGGCGAGATCCCAGCCGTCCAGGGGCAGCCCGATCCGGATCGGATCGGTGCCGTCGAGGATCGCCCCGCAGGCGACCACGGTGGCCTCGGTCGGACCGTAGGTGTTCCAGACCTCGCGTCCCTCGCGCTGCAGGCGCGCGGCGAGCTCGAGGGGGCAGGCCTCACCGCCCATGATCAGCAGCCGGACCTGGTCCAGCGACTCGGCCGGCCACAGCGCGACCAGGGTCGGGACGGTCGATACGACGGTGATGGCGTTGGCCACCAGCCAGGGACCGACGTCCACGCCGCTGCGCACCAGGGACCGCGGTGCGGGCACCAGGCAGGCGCCGTACGCCCACGCCAGCCACATCTCCTCGCAGCTCGCGTCGAAGGCGACGCTGAGGCCGGCCATCACCCGGTCGTCGGGTCCGATCGGCTCGTCCTGCAGGAACATCCGGCTCTCGGCGTCCACGAACGCGGCGGCGTTGCGGTGCGTGACGGCGACGCCCTTCGGCGTACCGGTGGAGCCACTGGTGAAGATCACCCAGGCGTCGTCGTCGGGGCCGGGCTCCTCGCGTTCACGCGGGGTGGCCGGTCGCCGGGGGGCGACCACGAGGTCATTGCCGATCACGGCAGCGGCGTCGCTCTCGGCGAAGACGATGCGGGCGCGCTCGTCGGGGTCGTCCGCGTCGACGGGCACGTACGCCGCACCGGCCAGCAGGATGCCGATGATGGCCACGTAGAGGTCGGTGGTGCCGGACTTGATGCGTACGCCGACCTTGTCGCCCGGCCCGACACCGAGCGCCGCGAGCTCGTCGGCGAGCGCCTCCGCCGCCTCGACGAGCTCGGCGTAGGTCAGCACCGCGACGCCGCTGTCGATCGCCAGAGCCTCCGGGCAGTCGGCGGCGGTCTCCCGGAAGATGTCGACCAGGGTGCGCGGGAGCGGGGCTCGGTCGCTCCGGAGCAGCGCTGGCAGCAGGGTCACGGGGTCATCACGGGGTCATCGTGACCTAGTTGGCTGAACAGTCAGGAAACGATCGCGGTGGCCATCGCCGCGATGCCCTCGCCCCGGCCGGTGAGGCCGAGCCCGTCGGTCGTCGTCGCGCTCACGCTGACCGGTGCGCCGGCGGCGGCGCTGAGCGCGGCTTCGGCTTCGGCGCGGCGCGGACCCAGCTTGGGCCGGTTGCCGATCACCTGGACGGCCACGTTGCCGATCTCGAAGCCCGCAGCCCGGACCCGGCGGGCGGTCTCGGCCAGCAGGGTGACGCCGCTCGCGCCGGCCCACTCCGGCTCGGCGGTGCCGAAGTTGGAGCCGAGGTCGCCCAGACCGGCCGCACCGAGCAGCGCGTCGCAGGCCGCGTGGGCGGCGACGTCGGCGTCGGAGTGGCCCTCCAGCCCCTGCGGCTCGTCGGGCCAGTGCAGCCCCGCGAGGTGCAGCGGGGTGCCATCCACAAGACGGTGTACGTCGACGCCGAGGCCCACTCTGGTCACGGGCTCATGATGCCCGAGCGCGGCGGTGGGCGGGCCAACCGTCAGAGTTCCGTCAGAAATGGATCCGCGGCCGTGAGGGTTCCTGAGCAAGAATCGAACATGTGAACAGACGCGGAGTCGGCTTGGGTGTCGCCGGACTGGTGACCGGCGCGGCCGGGCTCGCCGTGAGCTTCCTGGCCGCGGCGATCATGGGGCTGCGGGTCAACCCCGTCGTCGGCGTCGGTGAGGCCGTCATCGAGCTCACGCCGGGGTCGTTGGCCGAGCGCGCGATCCAGGCGGTCGGCCACCTCGACAAGCCGCTGCTGATCACCGGCGTGCTCCTGTTCCTGGCGGTCGCGTCGTTCGTCGCGGGTCGGCTCGCGGCGCGTTCGGACGTCTGGCCACAGCTGGTCTTCTTGGCCATGGCCGGCATCGCGGCGGCCGCCGTACTCACCCGGCCCAACGCCAAGCCCACCGACGTGATCCCGGTGATCGTGGGCGGCCTGGTCTGGATCGCGTTGCTGCCGGCGCTCACCTCGCGGGTGCCCAGAATTCCGGTCGAGCCCGAGTCGCGGCGACGCTTCCTGGTGCTGGTCGGTGGCGTCGCGGCGGCGGCCGCGGTGGTCGGCGTACTCGGCCGGGTGGTCGGCCACGGTCGGCGGCGAGTCGAGGCGGCGCGCGCCCTGCTGCGACTGCCGATCACCCAGCGGGAGGCGCCCGCAGGAGCGGTTGTCGGCCTGGAGGGGATCGAGCCGTGGGTCACCCCGAGCGACAGCTTCTACCTGATCCACACGGTGCTGGTGGCGCCTGCCGTCGACCCCGGGGACTGGCAGCTGCGCATCCACGGGATGGTCGATCGCGAGCTGACGTTGAGCTATCAGGACCTCCTCGACCGTGAGATCACCGAGTCCTGGATCACCCTGAACTGTGTCTCGAACACCGTCGGAGGCGACCTGATCGGCAACGCGTGGTGGAGCGGTGTGCGCATCGCCGACCTGCTCGCCGAGGCCGGCCCCCGCGAGGGCGCCGACGCGATCAAGCAGACCTCGCACGACGGCTGGACCTGCGGCACCCCGCTCAACGCGGTCACCGACAAGGAGCGCGGGGCCATGCTGGCGATCGGGATGAATGGGCAGCCCCTGCCGATCGAGCACGGGTTCCCGGTGCGGATGATCGTGCCCGGCCTCTACGGCTTCGTGTCGGCGACCAAGTGGCTGGTCGACATCGAGGTGACCAGGTTCGCGGACTTCAAGGGCTACTGGTCCACGCGGGGCTGGTCCGAGCAGGCACCGGTCAAGCTCGCGTCGCGGATCGACGTACCCCGCTATTCGGACCGGGTGCCTGCCGGCACGGTGCGGGTCGGCGGTTCGGCCTGGCAGCAGTACGTCGGCATCTCCGCCGTGGAGTTCCAGCTCGACGGCGGGCCGTGGCTGCCGGCGACCCTCGGCACCGCGCCGAGCGATGCGACCTGGGTGCAGTGGTCCGGGTCGCTCAACGCATCTCCCGGCCGGCACACCTTGCGGGTCCGCGCCACCAGCAAGGACGGCCAGACCCAGACCCCCGTGGTGGCCCGGCCCGATCCTGACGGCGCCACCGGCTGGCACACCATCGAGTTCACGGCGACCTGACGCCTCAACGAAATGGCGCTGAGGCGGAGCGCCCCTATCCTTGACCGGTGACGTTCAGGCTCTATGACACCAAGACCCGCGAAGTGCGTGACTTCGTGCCCCTTGCAGCGGGCAAAGCGGGCATCTACGTGTGTGGTCTGACCGTTCAGAGCGAGCCGCACGTCGGGCACATCCGCTCCGGCGTGAACTTCGACGTGCTCCAGCGCTGGCTGCGCGTGTCGGGCTACGACGTCACGTTCATCCGCAACACCACCGACATCGACGACAAGATCCTGGCGAAGTCGGCCGAGCAGGGTCGCCCCTGGTACAACCTCGCCTACGCCATGCACCGCGAGCTGACCGCGGCGTACGCCTCGCTCAACGTGATGCCGCCGACGTACGAGCCGGCCGCGACCGGGCACGTGCCCGAGATGATCGAGCTGATCGGCCAGCTGATCGGGCGCGGGCACGCGTATGCGGCCGCCGACGGATCGGGCGACGTCTACTTCGACGTGCAGTCGTGGCCCTCCTACGGGTCGCTCACGCACCAGAAGATCGCCGACATGGAGCCCGCCGAGGACGCCGACCCGCGCGGCAAGCGCGACCCGCGTGACTTCGCGCTCTGGAAGGGCTTCAAGAAGGGGATCGAGCCGGAGACGGCGGCCTGGCCCTCGCCGTGGGGCCCTGGTCGACCGGGCTGGCACATCGAGTGCTCGGCGATGGCGTCGAAATACCTCGGCCCCGCATTCGACATCCACGGCGGTGGCGTCGACCTGCGCTTCCCCCACCACGAGAACGAGCAGGCCCAGTCGCAGGCGGCCGGCCACGCATTCGCGTCGTACTGGATGCACAACGCCTGGATCACCACGGCCGGCGAGAAGATGTCGAAGTCGCTGGGCAACTCGCTGCTGGTGCCGTCGGTGCTCGAGCGGGTGCGGGCCATCGAGCTGCGGTTCTACCTCGTGGCGGCGCACTACCGCTCGCACGTGGAGTTCTCCTTCGAGGCGCTCGAGGAGGCTGCGATCGGGTTCCGCCGGATCGAGTCGTTCCTGACCCGCGCGTGGGACGAGCTGGGCACGGTGCCCGAGGGCGGGATGGTGTGCTCGGAGTTCGTCGAGGCGATGGACGACGATCTCGGCACTCCGGCCGCCGTCGCGGCCATCTATGACGTCGTGCGTGAGGGCAACAAGTTGCTCGGCACCGGCCAGACCGCAGCCCTGCAAGGCAATGCGGCCTCGGTGGCCGCGATGCTCGATACGCTCGGGCTGCACCCGCACGACCCCGCGTTCGCCGTCTCCGGTGGCAACGACGCGAAGCTGACTGCCGCGGTCGACGCGCTGGTGGCCGGGCTCCTCGAATCGCGGACCGCCGCGCGCGAGGCGAAGGACTGGGCCCAGGCCGACCGGATTCGCGACCAGATCAAGGCCGCCGGCATCACGATCGAAGACACGCCCCAGGGCGCGAAATGGAGCATTGACTAAATGGCCGGGGTTTCGAGACGGTCGCTGCGCTCCCTCCTCAACCACCGAAAGCAAGGACACTGACGTGGCTGGCAATTCGCAGCGCAAGGGCGCGATCAAGAAGAGCGGCAAGGGCAACCCGACCGCTGGGTCGGGCGGCCGGGTTCGGCGCGGGCTCGAGGGTCGCGGGCCGACGCCCAAGGCCGTCGACCGCCCGTATCACCAGGCCCACAAGGCGAAAGCCAAGGCCGAGACGAAGGCGGCGCGCCAGCCGCGCCGTACCAAGTCGACCGACGCCGAGTGGGTCGCCGGCCGCAACTCCGTCGTCGAGGCACTGCGGGCCGACATGCCGGTGTCCGCGCTCTACGTCGCCGAGGGTGCCGAGCGTGACGGCCGCCTGCGTGAGGCGTTCAAGCTGGCAGCCGAGCGCGGCATCACGCTCAGCGAGGTGACCCGCAACGAGATGGACCGGATGACGGGCAACGCCGTGCACCAGGGCCTCGCCGCCAGGGTGCCGTCGTACGAATATGCGCACCCTGACGACCTCCTCGACGCCGCGGCGACCGCCGAGGAGCAGCCGCTGATCATCGCGCTCGACTCCGTGACCGACCCCCGCAACCTGGGCGCTGTGGTGCGTTCGGCCGCCGGCTTCGGGGCGCACGGCGTACTCATCCCGGAGCGGCGCGCCGCCGGCATGACCGCGTCGGCGTGGAAGACCTCCGCCGGTGCCGCAGCCCGGGTGCCCGTCGCCCAGGCGGTCAACCTGGTGCGTCAGCTGAAGGCCTACCAGGAGTCCGGCTGCACCGTGGTCGGCCTGGCTGCGGACGGCGATCTCTCCCTGCCGGCACTGCTTGCCGACGCCGACCTGGTCGGTGGCCCGCTCGTGGTCGTCGTCGGCTCCGAGGGCAAGGGCCTGGGCCGCCTGGTCTCCGAGACCTGCGACCACCTGGTCTCGATCCCGATGTCGTCGGATCTGGAGTCCCTCAACGCCGGTGTCGCTGCCTCGATCACTCTCTACGCGATCTCACAAGCGCGGTCCTGATCTCCGCGTAGGCACTCCGTGTGCTGGTGGGTCTGCGCACTCCGAGGTTGCGTCCGGCCGAAGTGATGTGCTTCACCAGCGGCATTCCGCCCAGTTTGACGCAGCGCGATGTTCGACCTGTCACCAGTCTGGTTGCGAGCGCGCCACGAGGCTCTTTAGCCGTATATGTCGGCTCGCACTGGCATGATCCGGCCTATGAGCGTCGTGAGTCTGTTGGATCGTCCGACCTACGGGTTCGGCCAAGTGGACTCAATTCTCGGACTGAAGTCTGGGACCGCTGAGCGCTGGATCGAAGGTTACGAGCGCCGGGGCAAGCATTACCCGCCTGTCATTCGCGAAAGTTCCACCGGGAACGAGATCGCCACTTGGGGTGAGTTCGTTGAGACTCGAATGCTGGCCGAGTACCGAACCACTGGAGTCCCCATCCTGCGCATGCGACCGGCGATCGAAGCTCTCCGGGAGCGCCTAGAGACGCGTTACCCGCTTGCATCCGCTCGCATGTGGCTAGGCACGGACGGCCGTGACTTGGTCCTGCAAGTTCAAGAGCAGGTTCATCTTGAGGGAGAGTTGGCGATCGTCCTTCTCAGGACGAAGCACGAAATGATCCCTGGTGCCTTGACGCCGATTCGTTGGAGTGACCGAGCGAAGTCCTTTCGCGACTCGCTCGAGTGGACTGACGTGTCCGAGGGCGTTCAAGTACCGGAACTGGTGCGGCCAATGTCTGGGAACGACGGCGTCGTGATCGATCCCCTTCGCGGGTTTGGGGACCCTGTCATACGCGGACGGAACGTCCCGACCAGCGTGGTCGCTGAGCTCGTTCGCGCCGGCGATACCCCGGACATGGTCGCCGAGTTGTACGAGCTGACGCCTGAAGAGGTCACCTCAGCAATTCGATACGAGTTGTCCCTGCCCCGAGCCGCGTCCTGAGGTCACGCGCCCGATGACCGCCGACAAGAATCAACTCAGATTCTTCGTTGACGAGAGTTCATTGGGTCTAGGTAAGGCTCTCGCCGCCGCGCGTAAGGACACCATTCATGCGGGACATGCCCTGGTCCCAGAATGTCCTCTGGGAACTCCGGACCCAGAATGGATCCCGATCGTGGCAGAGAAGAACCTCGTGGTCATCGGCCGCGACAAGAAGATCCGCACGCGGCCGGCGGAGCTACAGGCGATCAAGGAGGCGGGCCTGCGCGTGTTCCTGATCGGCGGCAAGGGTGATCTGCCGACCTGGGACTGGCTCGCTCGGATCGTGCGGGCGTGGCAAACGATGGAAGCCATCATCGAGGAACGACCGAAGGGGCCATGGATCTATGTCATCAACGCGCACGGCTTAGTAGAGGTCAAACTGCCTGACTGAAGGTCGCCTGATGACCCACTCACATCGGGGCTGTCGTGCCTTTCAGCGTCCGGAGGAGTCGAGCGTGCGACACTGCCGCCTCAGCTCAGCTTCTCGAAGACCATCGTTGCCTGGATCCGGTCACCACCACCGAAGCCGCTGCTCTTCGCGGACGCGGTCGTGATCGTGTGCAGGCGGTACCCCTTCGCGGCCTGCTTGTTGAGCTCGCCCTCGAGTTCGGAGAGGTTTCCCGAACCTGTTCCGAGGAACTTCTCCTTGAGCGTCACTTGGATCACCACGTATTCCATTCCTGGGCCTCCTCGCCTCCACGGGGCGCCTATTCGTGGTGCCCCATTCCGCCGTGTCTATCGGGTCCAGCCACCGAATGTGCAGGTTTCGACACTCTGCGACGCAGTAACAGTCGTCATGGCAACGCTCCAAAGGTGGAGTGTCCATAACCGTCGGCGTCCGCTCATGCGGCGATCCGCTCGGCGTGTGGGGTCTAGGCGCCGCCGAGTTCCCACAATCTCTCACGAGCCCGATCAACAAGATCGCCATAGGCCGCCTCGAACGGCTCAACCAAGAGGCTCTCTAAGCGTCCTGATAGCGCCCACAACGCGGTGCGTTCGCCGGGCTCAAGGTCGGCACGCTCATACAGCCCCGTGTCTTCCCAACGATGGAGCACCTCGAACAGAACCAGCGCCTCATCCGATGAGAGGGTCACGCTCACGTCGGCCATGCCCGAACCGTAAAGCAAGGGAGGCCGGGCCGAACACACTCGCATGCCGCCTTCCGCGCGGTCATAGCCGAGAGTCGGGTGTTTCAGAGCGAGGCCGCCGAGGCGCGGCTGGCAGACTCCGAGGCATGGTTCCACGCGAGGAATTCGACGCTGCTCGGGTTGAGATGTGTGGCTCAGGTCCAGCCAGTGATTCCGACAACTTGCTTGGCATGGAGATGGACTTCTGTGCGTTCCTCGGTGACCCGGCTTTCGCAAACGAAGACCCCGGGCTGTGGCACGGTATGAAGGTCACGCGCCACGAGGGTTCCGAATGGTTGATCATGGGCAGAGCACACGGGCGCACGGCCGACACGATCAAGATCGAGAATGCATTGGCTGAAATCTGGGAGTCACGCCTGCGCTACGAATACCGCGAGGCGCACACGTCCAATGCCTCTGGCGAGGCCGTGCACTTCCAGGCGGTTACCCAGACCGCACCGGGTGGAATGTGGGTAACAGTCGACGTGTGGGTGACACTCCACTAAGCCTCGAAATCGCCCGACCATCAGCGTGAGGCGATCGTGCCGATGACAGGTCGCCGTGAACACGCGAGGGATCAGGTGAAACGGATGCGAGACTGCTGCCCGTGAGTCGCGACTTGGAGCGGGCAGTCAAACGGGCGCAGAAGCGCCTCGCCCAGGACTACGGCTCTATCGATGCGTGGGCGAACCTTCATTCAGCCGAGCGCCAGTTGGCCGCAGCGCGGCATCAAGCGTGGGCCGAACCGCTCGACCTCGGGGTTATGTGGGACGCCGGAGCGCCGTTGCCCCACGTGGTGTCGAACGGCTCCAGTGCCTTGCTCGTGTGCCATGCCGCCGTAGTCGATCCGCACTGGGACGGCACGTACGTAAATGTCGTGTCACCGACGGATCAGACGCCCACAGATATGCTCGAGTTCACCTTCGCGGGCTGCCACGCGGTGAAGATCGGCGGGCCGAACGACGAGGCTCTCCATGGTCACCCGCTCTACAGCAGAGGGCTGGACGGATACCGACCCTACCTGATCTACAACTCGGAGTGGATCGCGGAACAGGATGCCATCAGCACCGTTCACGAGCGCCACTTGGGCGGGCGGCACGAGCGGCTCAACCACTACTTTTTCGTCTTCCATGACGAAGTGTTCGAGGCTCTCGCACAGTCGGTGAGCGTCCGGGCCATTCGGGCGACGCTAGCCGAGTGCCTGGCCAGCGCGGCCCAGGCAATCGTTTACGAATGACTCAACGAGATGCGCACGATCTTGCCGCGATGCGCGCGCCGGGCAAGGCGCGTTATTCCGCCGCGTTCAGGCGCACCCTCATGCCAAGTTGAGTGCAGTGCAGATCAGGCGTCGGCGGCGAGTTCCGATGCCGCGCGGGCGAGTTCGGTAGCCATGTCGCCTGCGAGCCTGCGGGCGCTGATGCCTTGGGCAACGGCCTCCACGACCTCATCATGGAACGTTGAGAGGTAGTGGTTCAGACGTCCCCAGGTCTCGTCTGAATGCCGAGCATGAACGGAGTTCATCCGGCGGTGCTCACGTGGCAGGCCCACAGGGGTGATTGCGGGGGTCGTTCGTCAATCGGTCAGGGTGCGGAGGCTCCGCGCCAAGGTGGGGATCATCACCGTCGCTGCGACGAGGTGCAGCCCGAGGAGGGCGCTGGTGGTGGCGGTGTTTGCCCCGGAGGCGAGGGGCGGGACCAACGAGATCGCGGTCAGCGACACTGCCGTCCACACGAATCGCTCGGCGGGGCGAGCGCTCCACCGAAGAAGTGCAGCGGCAATGACCGTGCCAACGATCGAGAAGAAGCCGGTCACCACGGCGAACCCGGCCAACGGGATCGCCTCGTCGCCCTCGGAGACCACGAAGTCGACGCCAACGGCCTGGGCGAGCGCAGCGGCGAGGGTGGTGGCCACCATCGCTACGAGCGTGGCGATGAAGCCAGTGGCGGCAAGCCCGCGCAGTCGGTGGGTGTAGCCGGTCCGGCCCGATGCAGGGCCGGCGGCGACCTCGGTGGCATTCACGAGGACTGCTCCGTGCCGTACGCCGCTAGCCGGGCCGGCAGCCCGAACCGCGGGAACTGGTCGTCGTCGAACGTGACGATCTCGGCGATCTCCCCGCCAGTGATGCGCAGGACGTCGAGCGTCAGCGGCAGGTACGCGTTCTCCTGCTCCCGCCAGAGGTAGAAGGCGATGGCGGGCTGCCGGTTCGCCGACGTCAGGACGAAGCGCAGGTGCCCCAGGTCCTGGAAACCGTCCTCGACCCAGTCGTTCACCACCGTGTCCCGGCCGACGTACAGGCCCGGGGTGGGCGGCATCGAGCAGCGGACGTCGTCCCGCAGCATTGCGGCGAGCCCGTCGACGTCCTTGGCCACGCTCGCCTCCGTAAAGCGGCGCACCAGCTCGCGCGTCCCGGCGTCCTCCTCCCCGCCGGTCCAGTCCTGCCGTTCGGCGGGCAAGTGCTCGCGCATGCCGGCTCGGGCACGCTGCAGCGCGCTGTTCACGGAGTTGACCGAGTCCCCGAGGAGGTCCGCGACGTCCTTCGCCGGCCAGCCGAGCACGTCCCGCAGGATCAGCACGGCCCGCGGGCGCGGCGCGAGATGCTGGACCGCGACGAGATACGCCAGCTCGATCGTCTCCCGTGCGACAGCGACGCTCTCCGGCCCGTCCGCGTCGCCCGCAGGCAGCTCGTCGAGCAACCGGTCCGGGTAAGGCTGCAGCCACAGCACCTCGCCGCCGGTCGCAGGCTCCGGGCGGCGCTTGGCGAGCAGGTCAAGGCAGGCGTTCGTGGCGATCCGGTACAGCCAGGCGCGGAACGTCGACCGCCCCTCGAACGTCTCCCGCCGCCGCCAGGCGCGGAGGAACGTCTCCTGCACGGTGTCCTCGGCGTCCTCGAACGAACCGAGCATCCGGTAGCAGTGCACGTGCAGCTCCCGCCGGTGACGCTCCGTCAGGCCCGCGAACGCCGGCTCGTCGACCTCGCCCAGACTGGTCCCGCCCAGACCGTTCTCGCCCAGATCGCTCACGAGCAGCTCCTCCAGTCGCGTAACCGCACTCATCACGTCATCCTTCCGCCTCATCGTGTCCCGTCATGGGTATGACGGGTGCAGGCGCGACAACTCATCACTCGACCACGACCCCGCGTCGAGAACATGTCGAGATCCCGGCCCCGGCTCCGTCCCAGCATCGAATCGACCTGATCACCATTGGAGGATGGATCCCATGGCTCACGTACAACGTTTCGACCACATCGGCATCACCGTCGCGGACCTCGACTCTGCGACCGCGTTCTTCGTCGGACTGGGTCTCCAGGTGGAGGGCACCGGATCCGTGGAGGGCGAGTTCGTGGAGACCGTCTGCGGCATCCCGGGCGCGCACTGTGAGATCGCGATGCTGAAGTCGCCCGGCGGTGGAAGCCGGCTGGAGCTCTCGAGCTTCATCACGCCCGACCACGTGCCCGGGTCGCCCACGGCGATGGCCAACGAACTGGGGCTGCGCAACGTGTCCTTCGAGGTCGGCGACCTTCAGGCGGCCGTCGACGCGGTGGCTGCAGACGGGTACGGGCTCGTCGGCGGCATCGGTGAGTACGAAGGCAGTGTGCGGATGGCCTACGTGCGCGGGCCCGAGGGGATCATCGTGTCCCTGTTCGAGCAGATCGGCTGACGAACCTGACCTACGCAGTCCGGGAACGATGACTGGCCTGCAGCCGTCGAGAGATGGGCTCGAGCAGAGCGATCAGCTCGTCGAGCTCGGGCGGCTCCAGCGCGTCGTACGGAGCTTCTGCAAGGGCGTCGGTCATGGCCTCGATACGGTCCTTGGTCGCACGCCCGGCGTCGGTGAAGCGGCCGGAGGCATCGAGGAGGCCGCGGTCGCGCAGGCCCTCCATGACCAGGGCCAGGCGGACCTTAGGCAGGTGGTGGATTCGGCCGAACGACTCTGCCGGGTAGATGCCCATGTCGAGGGCGCTGAGCACGTGGGCCTCGGTCCCGCCGATCCGCTGGGAGACCAGCGCAGCGACGTGACCGTCCCCGCGGTGCTCGCGGAGCATGTTGGCAGCGTGCCAGAGCCGGGCCACGGGTTCCTCGGGCATCGGGAGCGCGCGGAGCCCGGCGTACATGACTCGCCCCTCGGTCGGGGCGCTGGTCGAGGCCTTGGCGAGGAGCTCGGCGGCGCGGGCAAGCCCGGGAGTGTCAACGAGGTCGCCGAGGATCCGTCGCAGCGCAGCCACGCAACCCTGTTTGCGGGCGGCGTGGGCCGCCTCGGGTGTGGTCGTGTCCCAGACCTGGGGGATGTGGCGGGCCACCTCGCCGTCGGCGAAGCCGTAGAAGGATGCGTGGACCACCTCCGCCGGGACCCTGCCGAGCGGCGCGGAGCGTCCCGCGAAGTAGCCGTCCCAGTAGTTGCTGAAGCCGAGCGCCGCCATCGAGTCGTTGGGTTCCTGGGAGAAGAAGTTGACCAGCGAGATCGGCTCGGTGAGCTGGAACAGACGGCGGGCGACAGGCTCGGGATGCTGCATTGTCGTCTCCTGTTGTCGTGACTGCGGGGCAGGTCCTCATCACTCCTACGAACAGATCGGCCGCCATCCGACAACGGCGCACCGATCTCCGTTCACCCGGTCACCCGCGTCAACACTCCGCGTAGGGTCAGGACGTGATCATGGGCAGCCACCTCATCGTGTTCAGCCGTGATGCCGAAGCCGATCGCGCCTTCTTCGCTGACGTCCTCGGACAACAGCACGTCGACGCCGGCGGTGGCTGGCTGATCTTCAAGCTCCCGCCAGCGGAACTGGCCGTGCACCCGTCCGACGGTCCGACCGGGCAGGAGCTGTACTTCATGTGCGACGACCTGGAAGCCACGGTGCGTGACCTGCAGGCCAAGGGAGTCGAGTTCACCCAAGGCGTGTCCGAGGAGCGGTGGGGACGGCTCACCCGTTTCCGGTTGCCGGGTGGTGGCGAGGTCGGAATGTACGAGCCGCGCCATCCGCTCGCTGTCGATCTATGAGCCGTCGAGCCGCACACGAGTGACAATCCGTCCCCTTCGTCGGGCGACGAGGTCGGCGGCGGCTTGATCCCATTGTGGATAGGAGAACTCGAAGCCTTCCGCCAGCAACCTGCCGGGCACCACGCGCCTGCTCTTCAACAACAGCTCGGTGTCGCTGCGAAGGGCAAAGGCGGCGATCTCGGCCATCCAGGCGGTTGAGGGGAGTCCGAAGCGGCGACCCCACGCACGGCGTACGACGCTCATGAACTCGCGCTGCCGCAGCGGGTTGGGTGCGGCGAGGTTGACCGGGCCGCTGAGGTCGTCGCGATCGATGAGGAAGTCGAGAGCGCGCACGAAGTCGTCGTCATGGATCCACGAGACGTACTGCTCGCCGCCCGCGACCGCGCCGCCGAGGCCGAGGCGCGCCATCCAGAGCAGGTAGTCGAACGCGCCCGCACGGTCCGGGCTCATCACGATCGCCGAACGCAGGGCGACCTTGCGGGTGAGGGGAGTGTCCGCCTGTTGCTGGGCCTCCTCCCAGCGCTTGGCGATGTCGACACTGAAGGCCCAGTACGCCGGAACGTCCGGCTCGGAGCCGCCGATCGCGCCAGTCTCGTCGTTCGCGTCACCGAACGTGTGGGCATAGATCGTGGCGGTGCTCGCCTGCAGCCAGACGGCGGGCGGATTGGGCGCGCCCTCGATCGCCCGACCGACAGCCAGGGTCGACTCGACCCGCGAATCCATCATCTGGCGCAGGTGCTCGTCGGTGTAGCGGCAGCTCACCGTCCGGCCCGCGAGGTTGACCACTACGTCGGCGCCGTCGATCTCGCCAACCCAGTCACCGACGGTCCGACCGTCCCAGAGCACGTGTCGCACGCCGGGTTCCAGTGACACCGGGCGCCGACTGAGCACCACGACGTCGTGGCCCTGCTCGGCGTACGCACGCCGCAGGATGCCGCCAACCTGTCCGGTGCCCCCGGGGATCACGATCTTCATAACCCCACCGTAGACCAGTTTTGAACGTGTTCAAAACTGCGGAGCGGATCAGAAGTAGTCTCGGATGTGGAACTGCCGCCCACCGAAGAGCGCGTCCAGGGTGGGGTCGTGCACGGTGGATCCGGACAGGTGACCGGCGAAGCGGAGGTTGGCGCAGGACTGGGTGCCGGCGTACAGCATCCCCAGTCCGTACGACGTGAAGTGCGGCGCCGCGGTGGTGGCGGAGGCGTCGAGGGCCGAGCAACGGCCGACGTGCTGGTCGACCTCCAGCACGAACGATCCGTCGAGACCGTGACCCGTGACGCTGAACGGCACGCGCGCGTCGACCGACCAGCTGCGAGCGGAGAGAGCGGCGGGGACGTCGAGCAGGCGCAGCATGTAGGGGCGGCGGCGGTGCTGGGTCCAGTTCTGGGGGATGGCGAGCAGGGCCGGGTCGAGGCCGCTGGTCTGCAGGTCGACGTGAGCCACGACCGACGACGATCCCCCGAAGAAGCGGAGCAGCTCGGAGGCTGCGGCCGGCGTGAGGGCGACCAGGTCGTCGACGTCCATGCCGCCGGTGCCGTCGTACCCGGTGCCGCGGTTCCAGATGGCGTAGCCGAGCACATCGCCGGCTGAGGAGCAGGCCAGCGTGATGCCGGTGAAGGCATCGATGAGCTCGGCATCGGTGGCGGGAAAGGAGATCCCGCGGCGGGTGAGCGGGCCGTTCTGCTGCGTTGCCCACGCGTCGTACGTCGCCCGGACGGCCGGCCCGTCGTCCACAGTGGCACGACGGAGAAGGATGCCGTCAGCAGGCCGGATCGTCGCGAGCGAGCTCAACGGGATCCGCAGGGTGAGCAGCTCGCCGACCAGCTCGTAGCCGAACGTGCGATAGATCCCGGGCGCGGTCGGGTAGAGCGTGGAGATCTCGGCGCCCTCGCCGCGCGCCAGGTCCAGGACAGCGTCGAACAGGCCCGAGAGCAGCCCACCACCACGATGCTCGGCGACCACCGTGACGCCCGCGATGCCGGCGGTGCGTACCTGCCGCCCGCCGAACCACGAGTCGTAGATCCGGTTCACGACCTTGGCCACCA
>Ga0070698_100003968_pt1 | contig 16281 bp, 12 predicted proteins | sample KBSK1502metaG_FD_65477 | JGI IMG/M metagenome (GOLD analysis project Ga0070698, IMG submission 65477) | Corn, switchgrass and miscanthus rhizosphere microbial communities from Kellogg Biological Station, Michigan, USA - KBS K1-50-2 metaG | ecosystem: Host-associated > Plants > Roots >...
TACGAATTCGGGCTCGACCTGATCCTCGACGGCCTCGAGAGGGCCCGCGACACGGCCCCGTCCCTATCGGCACCAGTGCGACATCGAACGAACAAGTAGCCGGCAGCACCAGCAGCCTGTCTGCTTCCCGGCCAACATCACGGGGATTTGAAACGGCTCGGCAGCGCGACTCCGTCTCCACGAGCCAAGCCTGCTTGCCGGCTGGCGGGGGATCCTGGTTCCGGCCGGTCCAGGCAAGGAGCCCGGACGGCAGGCGGGGCAACTCGCGGGCGTGACCGATGGTCTGCCACTGACTCAGGCCATCGCTCGGGCAGCTGGTGGTCAGCCGTCACACGGTTTGCCTGGTGGCGCCGCTAGGGCAGGGAGGCTGCCACGAAGGTTCCGCGCCCGTGGATGGTCACGATCAGCCCTCGCTCACGCAGGATCTGCATGGCGTGGCGCACAGTGGTGCAGGCGACCTCGTATTCATCCGCCAGTGCCCGCTCGGATGGCAGCTTGAGAGTGACCCGGCAGCTGTCCGATTGTGCCGTGGCCACCCGCCGTGCACAGCCAGGAGCCAAGGAGACCGCCACCGGGTCGTCTCGGGAAATCATCATGGGCGTCGGCCGCCCCGGAGACGGTGCCAGGCGCCGCTGCCGGCCGGAGCGACCGCTGGGCAATCCGCACGGTCGCCCCGACCCGCGCCCGGCCAGTACAACTTCTGTCCTACCGCCCACCCTCTGCGACGAGTTGCCGGGTCGCCGCGGGTTTCATTTCGTGATCCCGGTAGCGTCCGATCAGGACGATGGTTCGGCTCGAACGGGAGCGCATCGCGTCCGACAGGAGGGAGATGAGATGCCCGAGCACAGGATCGGTACTCGCGAGGAGTGGCAGGCGGCCCGGGACGAGCTCGCCAGGCTCGAGGCCGAGCAGGCGGAGCGAGACGAGGAGATCAAGAGCAAGCGTCTCGATCTCCCCTGGGTCCCGGTCGAGAAGGAGTACGAGTTCGACACCGAGGACGGCAAGAAGACCCTCGCCGACCTCTTCGACGGGCGCTCACAGCTGCTCGCCTACAACATCATGTTCGGCCCCGACTACACGCTCGGCGCCTGCCCCGGCTGCACCAGCCTGGGCGACGGGCTCGACGGCTCGCTCGTCCACCTGAGCCACCGCGACGTGACGCTGCTCTGTTTTTCGAGGGCGCCCATCGCGCGGCTGAGCGCCTACAAGCGGCGGATGGGCTGGCAGTTCCCTTACGTCTCGACCTACAACACCGACTTCGCGTTCGACTTCGGCCTCGCGCTGACCGAGGAGCAAGCGGAGCAGACTTCCGAGCTCAAGGAGATGATCGACAACCCGCCCGGCTGGCTCCAGGAGTGGTCAGGCCAGATCGGAGCCGAGCTCAAGGACGGGCTGCGCGAGAACCCGAGCTGGATCGCCTTCGCGCGCGAGAACGGAACCGTTTACCACACCTACACCGTGTCGGCGCCCGACCCGTTCGTCGCCCCGTACTACAGCTCCCTGCTCGAGCGAACGCCGAAAGCACAACCCGCCGAGCCCCGCAGCTGGCGGAAGGACGAGTACCCGGAGTGACGCCGGCCGGGTCGGTTCGCGGCCCACAGCCGGCGTGAGGTGGAGGCGACCGTAACGCTGGTGGACTGGCCGTGCCGGCGCGCCCGCCAGCGCGTACGTTCCGTGACAAGCTGGCCGTTTGGCCGCTGCGGGGGACGGATCATGACGGCTGCAGATAGGAGGTCCACCCAAGCAGGGTTCCCCGGCCGTCGGAGGCACTGGTGGATCGCCCGGTTGGCGGCAGAGCCGGATGCTGGTTCGCGGGTCCCAGCCGACGGTGGATCGGTACCCGGCCGGGCGTGTTCCCTGTGGCAGGTGCGTGCCAACGGCCGACCTGGTTCATCAGGGCCGGCAAGGCCTTGGCGGCTGTCTTCAGGCGGTGGTTCTCCAGGAGGGGTCAGCTGGTCATGGCTGCCGCCAGTTGCGCGCGCTCGGCCTGGCTGAACGGGATCGGCTTGCGGAGGCTGGCGTCCCAGCGAACCGTGACGACGCGCGCCTCGGCCGCCGCCTTCTTTGATGGCGTGAGGATCGTTTCGCGGGTAGTGAGACTCGTCGTTCCCAGCCGCTCGGCCTCTATCCGCACCGTTACCCGCCGGTCCGGGTAGCGGACCTCCGCGCGCAGGTCAACTTCAAGCCGGGCAACAACGTAGAGCGGATCACCGCCCAGGATTTCCGTGAAGAAGGCGTCCCGGCCCTCCTCCAGGTAGGTCAGGAACACCGCGTGATTGACATGACCCAAGGCGTCCACGTCCCGCCACCTGACATCGACCGGATGCTCAAAGACCGCGACCATGCGCTCACTTCCCTTGAACAGCACTCGGGACATCGGGCACACCGGCATCGTGCCAGCCGCTCCTCATCCTGCTGCGGGCCGGCTACGCGCAAGCTGGCGTGACCTGAGCCGAGGGCCGATGCCGGCCCGGATGTGACGCTTCCGGTAGGACAGCACGACCTCGGTATCGCCGTTGTCCGCCCCGCAGGTCGGACGCACTTTATCGGGTCAGATGAGGACGTATCGGATTGCTCGGTGACCGGGGGTCGGTGACCGGGGGGTCGGCGAGTTAAGCGGCGACGCGCGAGGCGGCTTCAGTATGGCTCGACTGCCGGCTCGTCCGTCGTGCTGGCACCGATGCGCGCGGCTGCCGTGTTGGCCTTCCGGGCGGTGGGCAGATGCCTGGCGGCTGCCGCGAGGCCGAAGACCGGCATGTTGCCGTAGACGGCCTCGTATTCGCCGACCCGGACCCGGAACGTCTCGTGCCAGATCCCGACATCGCCTGAGGCCCTGACCGCGCGGTTGAACCGCCGCCACGGCTCCAGGTGCGGCAGGTCCCTGTCCCTGGCGAACCGGTCCAGGGAATCGAAGTCGCGCCAGTACTGGACCAGTAGCGTTGTCCGCCCGAACCACTGCTGGAATCCCAGGCAGCCCAGTTCCGGATGCTGGCTCAGCACCTTCAGCATCCTGGGCATGGCCGTCGCCACCGGCCACCACTTGCGGATACGCAGCGGATGGTTGAGCCCATCCCGATCAGGAAAACGACGAAGTCGCCATCGATGTCTGCCGTGTAACGACCTCGCTGGACCTCCAAGGCCACTCCCTCCTCCGTGATTCACATTGCGAACAGCATGAACCAGGACTGCGGGCTCGCGCCAGAGGCAGCTGCGGGCGGCCATGCATCGTGAAGGTGTTCTCGTGTGTGCAGGTGAGCGCGTGGCAATATGTTTGCGGGCAAGGCTGTTCAGCGCAGCAGGCTGAGATTTCTCACGAGCTTGGAGATCTTGTTGCGTGGCCCGATGATGCTGACTGCGCTGGCTGCGAGGTCTTCTGGTTTGGTCTCGGCTAGTTCTGCGAGGTAATCGTCGTAAACGCGGTTGGCCTGCGCGATGCGTGGCATGTCCACCACGACCGCGCCGCCGCCGTCGGGGTTTCCGCGTCCACCGCGCTGGAACGGACCCGGAGCCTGCGCGAACGTGGCGTCATCCGCGGGGCCGTCCTTGACCTCAACCTCGCCGCGGTCGGCCGGGGCGTTCAGGCACTCATCGCCATCCGCATCCGCCCGCCGTCGCGGCGCAACATTGAAGGATTCCGCAACTGGGCCGCCCAGTTGCCCGAGACCATCGGCGTCTTCGTCGTCTCGGGGACTGAGGATTTCCTCGTACACATCGCCGTGCGAGACAACCAGGATCTGTACGCGTTCGTTATCGACCGGCTCACGCAGCGCCCCGAAGTCGCCGACGTCCGCACCAGCGTGGTCTACGAGCACCTGCACAAAACCCAGATCACCCCGAACATCTGAACAGCCCGCATAGGACAAGAAAGCCTCCTGCGCCACAGCGGGACACGGTTGCCGCGAGGTCTTAGGATCAGGTCGATGCGGCGCGAGTCTTCCACGGTGGTCGTCCTGGTCGGCGAGGTAGGCGACGGACTGCTTGCCGGGCTCGGCCGCTCTCCTAACGTCTCAGTCGCTCGCGCTCCCGCTGCCGGGGCCGGCCAGCCGGCAGCGGAGGAGCCAACGGCGGCGCGGCCCGGATGGGAGGCGGGTGCGCTGGCGATGCGGGAGGCGGCCCGGCGGCGATCGACCTACGTGATCGTGCCGCCCAAGCACCTCACCGGGTCCACGCGGCAAAGGCCGATGAAGACGCTCAAGAACCTGAGCCGGAAGAAATCAAGTAAAAAGGCGGAGAAGGCCGATCGCGTGGAGCGCGGGCGGCATCAAGGTTAGCGAGTCTCTTTGACATGAAGGCCGTGAACGTGGACGATCCCGGATATGGCAAAGACTGTGAGCGTCGTCATTACCGATGACCTGGACGGATCGCCCGGCGCTGAGACTGTGGCCTTCAGCTTCGATGGCCATAGTTACGAGATCGATCTCGGCAAGAAGAACCTCGCCAGGATGCGGGAGTCGCTTCAGCCATTCATGGATGCCGGGCGCAGGACTGCCCAGCGCAGGACGGCGAAGACGGGCCGGGGTACCGGATCGAGGACAGACCGGGCGGCGGTGCGCGAGTGGGCCGCCGGGCAGGGCCTGAAGGTGTCAGAACGCGGCCGCATCAGCGCCGAGGTGCTGAGCAAATACGACGCCGCTCACTGACCGCGGCAGTGTCGGAGCCGGGGGCCTTCCCGGCAGTCGGGCCCTGGGGCTGGCGCGCGGAGCACGACGATGGAACGCGGGCCAACGGTGACTTCGCCGCCCGGATGAACCTCGGGCGCTGCGCTCGCCGCGGCTGGCTGGTAGGTGTCTATGTCGGCGCGCCACGTCTGCCCGCCCGCGGTAAGGGCGGGCGGCCCCGTCCGTGCTGCGCGGGTGACGGGAATGGTGAACCCGAGCGGCTCCCACCAGGCGTTGATTAGCACGAGAAAGTCGTCATCGATCATGAGCGAACCATCCCGGGCCCGGTCAGGATCGTCGGATCCGTCGAGGTAGATGGCCAGCGCCAGGGCGTTTTCGTCGGCCCAGTCCGCGGCCGTCATCTGCAGGCCGGCAGGCGTGAACCAGCCGATCTCGGACGCCTCCGCCCCGGCCAGGAACCGGCGTCGGCGGAACACGGGGTGCGCCTGGCGGAAGGCGATCAGGCGCTTGGTGAATTCAAGTAGCTCGGAGTCGATGGCGGACCAGTCGAACCAGGCGATCTCGTTGTCCTGACAGTAGGCGTTGTTGTTGCCCTGCTGGGTGCGGCCCATCTCGTCGCCGCCGAGCAGCATCGGGACGCCGAAGGACAGCAGCAAGGTGGTGAGCATCGCCCGGGACTGGCGCGCCCGCAGCGCCAGGACGCCCGGATCGTCCGTGCGGCCCTCCGCACCGCAGTTCCATGACCGGTTGTCGCCGGTCCCGTCCCTGTTCGACTCGCCGTTGGCTTCGTTGTGCTTGTCGTTGTAAGAGACAAGGTCACGCAGAGTGAAACCGTCGTGCACCGTGATCAGGTTCACCGACGCGGTGGGCCGCCGCCGGGACCCGCGATAGAGGTCGGCCGACCCGCAGAATCTGGTGGCGAACTCGGCGACGCCGACGGGGTGGCTGCGCCAGAAGTCGCGCATGGTGTCGCGGTACTTGCCGTTCCATTCGCGCCACAGCGGCGGGAACCGGCCGAGGTCGTAGCTGTCCATCTGGCCGACGTCCCACGGCTCGGCGATCAGGTTGGCCCGCAACACCACCGGATCCTGGGAAACGAGGTCGAAGAAAGCTGACATCCGGTCGAAGCCGCCTTCCTGGCGGGCGAGCGTCGGAGCGAGGTCGAAGCGGAATCCGTCGACGCGCATCTCGGTGAGCCAGTACCGCAGCGAATCCATGATCAGCTGCAGCGTGACGGGGTCGCCGGCGTTCAGCGAGTTGCCGGTGCCCGTGGTGTCGATGTAATAGCGCGGGTTGCCGGGATCCAGGCGATAGTAGGCGTGGTTGTCGAGACCCCGGTAGCACAGCGTTGGCCCGAGTTCGCCGCCTTCGGCGGTGTGGTTGAAGACGACGTCGAGCAGCACCTCCAGACCGGCCGTGTGCAATGCGTCCACCATGGCCTTGAACTCGGCGACCTGGCCGCCGGGCCGCCCGGCGCGCACCTGCGCCGAGTACCCCTGATGGGGCGCGAAGTACCCGATCGTGTTGTAGCCCCAGTAGTTGGTGAGCCCCCGCCCGGCCAGGAACGGCTCAGGCACGTTCTGATGCACGGGCAGCACTTCGACGGCGGTCACGCCAAGGTCCAGCAGGTGCCCGATGGCGGCCTCGTGCCCGAGGCCCGCGTAGGTCCCGCGCAGCCCGGGCGGCACCGCGGGGTGCCGCATGGTGAAGCCCTTGACATGCACCTCGTAGATGACCGTGTCCGAATAGCGATGCCGCGGTTTCCCGCTGCTCCACGGATGCGTGTCGTCGACGACGAGGCTGCGGGGCACATGGGCGGCCGAGTCGGCCGCGCTCGGCGCATCCAGGTCGCCGAGGTCGTGCCCGAGGACCTCCGGCCCGAACCTCACCGCACCGGTGAACGCGCGGGCGTAGGGGTCGAGCAGCAGCTTCGCCGGGTTGCAGCGCAAGCCCCGTGCCGGATCATAACGGCCGGAGGCGCGGTACCCGTAGGCCTGCCCGTGGCCAGTGCCTGGTACGAAACCGTGCCAGACGCCCGCGTCGTAATCCTGCAGCGGGATCTGGGTTTCCGCGCCCGAGTCATCTAATAGGCATAGCAGCATCGCGTCGGCGACGCTGGAGGCCACCGCGAAGTTCGTCCCCCCGTCACCCGGCGTCGCGCCGAGCGGGAACCAGCTTCCTGGCAGCGCATGCGGGCGCCCCGCGTCCCGGCCGGCGGTCATGGTCGCCGTCCCTTCTGGCCGGCCTCGCCGCCCGTATCGCCGCCGATATCGCGGAACACGTCGCCGGCGGGGCGGACTCCGCCGTGCCGGCGGCGGATGATGTCGGCGATCAATCCGGTCCATCCGGTCTGGTGGGAGGCCCCGAGGCCGGCCCCGTTGTCGCCATGAAAGTACTCGCTGAACACCAGGTTGTCCTTCCACGCAGGGTCGCGCTGCAGCCGCTCGGTGCCGCCGAAGCAGGGCCGCCGTCCGTCCGCGCCGGCGAGGAAGATCGAGATGAGCCGGTCCTGCAGATCGGCGGCGATGGCGTCGATGGTCATCTGGTGCCCGGAGCGGGTTGGGTACTCGAAGGTGAGCTCGTCACCGAAGAACCTGTAGTAGCGCTCAAGGACGTTGATCACCAGGTAGTTGAGCGGGAACCACAGCGGCCCGCGCCAGTTGGAGTTCCCCCCGAACATGGCGGTGGTGGACTCGGCGGGCTCGTAGTCGATGGTCGCGCGGACGCCTTCGACGTCGAGCTCGTAGGTGTGGTCGCGATGGTAGGCCGACAGGGCCCGCAGGCCGTGCGGGGACAGGAACTCTTGCTCGTCGAAAAGCTTGGTAAATATTTTCGCGAGACGGTCGACGCCAGCTACGCACAGCAGCAGCCGCTGGTTCCCCGGCTCCCCGCGCATCAGCCCGCGCTCGGCGAGTTTCTCCAGGTCGCCCAGGCCGCGGCGGTCAAGGAAGCCCGCGAAATGCTTGCCAAGTGCGAGCGACCGCTCGAGCGTCGGCTCGTCGATGACGGCGGCCGCCAGGGCCGGGATGATTCCCACCATCGACCGGACCTTCACCGGCACGGCAGTCCCGCCGGGGGTCAGCAGCCGGTCGTAGTAGAGGCCGTCGGCGTCGTCCCACATGCCCTGGCCGTCGATCGCCTCGGTGATGGCGGCGAAGTGCTCGAGGAACTTGAGGACGAGGTCGATCGCCGGACGCCTGCCGCTGCGGTACAGGACGTCGGCGATGGCCGCCATCGCGATCGCGTAGAACGCCATCCAGCCAGTGGCATCGGACTGCTCAAGGACGCCGCCGACCGGCAAGTGCGAGCGATCGAGCGGGCCGATGTTGTCCAGGCCGAGGAAGCCGCCCTCGAACAGGTTGTCGCCGCCCGCGTCCTCCAGGTTGACCCACCAGGTGAAGTTGACAAGGAGCTTGTCGAAAACGCGGCTCAGGAAGTCGAGGTCACCGCCGCCGTCGATGGCGAAGACCTCGAGCGCGGCCCACGCCTGCACCGGCGGGTTCACGTCACCGAAGTCCCACTCATATGCCGGCAGCGCGCCGTTCGGGTGCTGGAACCACTCCCGGCACAGCAGAACGAGCTGGTACTTGGCGAACGCCGGGTCCACGTGCGCCAGAGTCACGCAGTGGAACGCCATGTCCCAGGCCGCGAACCAGGGGTACTCCCACTTGTCCGGCATGGACATGATGTCGAAGGCATCGAAGTTACGCCACCGGGAGTTCCTGCCGTCACGGCGGGAAGCCGGGGGAGGCGGCTGGGTGGGGTCACCTTCCAGCCAGCGGGCCACGTCGTAGTTATAGAACTGCTTGCTCCACAGCATCCCGGCAAAGGCCTGCCGCATGACCATTGCCTCCTCGGCGGTGGCACCCTCCGGGGTCAGTTCGGCATAGAACTCGTCGGCTTCGGCGCGCCGGCGGGTGATCACCTGCTCGAAGGCAGTCCCGAGCGCGCTCGCCACGTCCGGCGCGCTCCCGCTCGGGCGCAGCCGGAGCCGCAACTCGGCCGTGGCACCCGGCTGGAGGGTGAGCCGGTACCAGAAGGCGCACCTGGTTCCCCGTTGATCGGGGTTGACGGTGGCCGCACCGCTGATCACGTGGTCGCCGATCCCGTCCTTGGGATAAGGCGTGGCCGGCGCCGCGCCGAAAAGACGCGCCACGTTGGTCTCGTTCTCGCAGAACAGCGCGACCGGGCTGGCGCCGCCTGGCCCGTCGCCCGCGATCAGTTCCAGCGAGCCGAGTACGGGATGCGCCACCGTGACCGCCGTCCCCAGGCCTCCCTCAAGGACCGGCTTCGGAGCGTCCGCATCCCACGACCACGTGTTGCGGAACCACGCGGTCGGCAGCACATGAAGGGTGTCCGCGTCCGGTCCCGCGTTCGTCACCGTCACGGTTATCAGCACGTCGGCAGGATCGGCCTTGGCGTAGCAAACCTCGGTGATCCAGTAACGGTCGTGGTCGAATGCGCCGGTGTCGAGCAGTTCGTACTCGGGGTCGAGTTTGCCGCGCCGCCCGTTCTCGAGCCTTAGGTCCGCATAGGGAAACGGGGCCTGCGGGTAGTGGTAGCGCCAGCGATTCCAGGCGTGGCTGGGCAGGGCGTCGAGATACCACCAGTACTCCTTCACGTCCTCGCCGTGGTTCGCCTCGCTGCCGGTCAGCCCGAAGGCCCGCTCCTTGAGGATCGGGTCGCGCCCGTTCCACAGCGCCAGCCCCAGGCACAGCCGCTGATGGACGTCACAGAACCCGGCAAGGCCGTCCTCGCCCCACCGGTACGCACGGGAGCGGGCGTGGTCGTGCGGCAGGTAATCCCATGCCTCGCCGTCGGGGCTGTAGTCCTCGCGGACCGTCCCCCACTGGCGCTCACTCATATAGGGACCCCACAGGTACCAGTCGCTGGCCTGAAGCAGCCCGTCTTCGAGCCGCCCGAACCCCTCTGTCCGCTTACGCTCGGCACCCATCACCGTTCCTCAGCCTTTCCTTCACGTGTGCGCAGCGCGTGTGGTGTCTCTGCCAGTGCAACGCCGCTCGTCCGCCTGGGCAAGGAGCTGCCCTCTACCGAGCCATAGGTGCCATAGATGGCCGCCTTTGGCTGATCATGACCATGCCCTTAGTCGATCTTTACGGATGTGCTGACCCGATCTGGGTATGTCCTGCGAAGTATGGAGGAATCCGGGACAAGCGAGCCGCAGTCACCCGAGCCGCGTGAGCTGCATCCTGCCGCACGCTCCTCGCCCGGCGATGAGCAGCCGGCCCGGCACGATGAGCAGCCGGCCCGGCACGATGAGCAGCCGGCCCGGCACGATGAGCAGCCGGCCCGGCACGATGAGCAGCCAGCGCAGGACGTTGAGCAGCCAGCGCAGGACGTTGAGCAGCCAGCCCGGCACAGCAGGAAGGCCAGGATCGCCGCCTGGGCAGCCGTCATCCTGGCCAGCGTCCTGGTCATCGCCGCGATCGGCGTCTACGCCGCGTACCGGCACCTGAACGGCAATATCCGCCAGGTCAACATCAGCGGCCTGGTGGGCAGCCGGCCACCCGAGCGGCACCCGCGGGCGGAGAACATCGTCATCATCGGATCCGACAGCCGCCACGGCCAGGGCCGCCGGTACGGCAACAGCCAGGATCTCACTACCGACCAGTCCGACACCCTCATGATCGTGCACATCCCGGCGGACCGGCAGTGGGCCGAGGTGATGTCGATCCCGCGCGACTCCTGGGTGAACATCCCGTCCTGCCGGATGGGCAACGGCCAGCTATCGCAGCCGCAGGTCTTCAAGATCAACGAGGCGTTCGCGATCGGCAACCTCGACGGCAACCACACGGACCTCGGCATCGCCTGCACGATCAAGACCATCGAGCATGACACCGGCATCCGCGTCGATCACTTCGTGGCGGTCAACTTCGCCGGCTTCCGTGACATGGTCAACGCGCTGCACGGCGTTCCTGAGTGCAACACCCGGCCGATCGACGACCCGAAGTCCGGCCTGCGTCTCAAAGCCGGTCATCACCTGCTGAACGGCGCTCAGGCGCTCGGCTATGTCCGTGCCCGCTACACCCTCGGGAATGGCAGTGACCTGGAGCGCATCCGCCGCCAGCAGGCCTTTATGGCCGCGCTGGTCCGCCGGGTCAAGGGCGAATTGCTCAATCCGGTCGCCATCTACCGGTTCCTGGACGCGGCAACCAGGTCCATCACCATCGATAGCCAGCTCGGTGGCATCTCCGGCCTCTACAAGCTCGGCAACAGCCTGCGGGGCCTGCCGTCCAGCAAGATCACCTTCTTCACGCTGCCTAACTACCCGCGCTCCCTGGTCGACCCGCAGGACCTGGCCAACGTGATGTGGACGCAGCCGCTGGACAGCCGCATCTTCCAGGCGTTCCGCGACGACGTCCCGGTGAGCAAGGCGCTGCTCCGGCCACACCGGGCGCCCCGGCTGCCCGCCAGGGACGTGCGCGTCGCCGTGCTGAACGGGACCGGCCAGTTCGGCCTCGGATCCACCGTGGCAGCCATCCTGCAGCAGGATGGCTTCACCGTCACCCGGTCCCGCGATGTCGGGTCGCGCCCGACGCAGACCGTGATCAAGTACCGGGCCGGCCAGGAGCGGCAGGCCAGCCGGCTCGGCGCGGAGGTCACCGGGGCGGCGTTCCAGCGGGTCAGCAGGCACGGCCCGGCGCTGACCCTGCTGCTCGGCGGTAACTACGGCACGACGGCCCAGGCCAGCACCGGCGTGACGACGCCGGCCGGGCAGCCATCGCCGGGCCTCAGCACCCGCAAGGCCAGCCAGAACGTCTGCACGTTACGGGCGCAGGTCAGCCCGCGCGGGCGTGCGCGGCGTGATCCAGCGAATCCAGGGCGCCTCGGCCAGGTGATGCCGTAGCCGAGCGCGAATCCGTCCTGGCCAGTCTGGCCGGCCGCGACGCCGGGTCCGCGCACCGCGGATACCGTTGACGGCGTGAAACCGACTGCGGCCAGGCTGCTCCTGCTCGGCGCGGCCGTGCTCGCCGCGGCCGGCGTCGGCGCACCGGCCCTGGCAGCCGGTCCAGCCCGGTCCGCGTCAGGTAGACCGGGAGTAACGGATCAGCAGGTGCTGATCGGCATCCCCGGCCTGCGCTGGACGGACATCACTGCCAGGAACGCCCCCGCGCTCTGGCGGCTAGCCGGCCGCGGCTCGGTCGGGTCGCTGGTCGTCTCGGCCGTGCATACGCGCACCTGCCCGGCGGACGGCTGGCTCACGCTGAACTCGGGCGCCCGCGCAATCGGGACACCGGCAGCACCGGCCTCGCATGGCCTGGCCAGCCCGGCCCCGGCCAGCGAGCGAAGCCCGGCCAGCGAGCGAAGCCCGGCCAGCCCGGCGCCGGCCAGTGAGCGAAGCCCGGCGCCGGCCAGTGCCGCCGGATCGGCGGCACCATGCCCGCCGCTCCCGCTGGTCGTCCCCGCCACCGCCCGCCCGGCGGCCGGCTCGCCCCGGCCAGCCCGGATTCCGGCGATGCCGCGGCTTGTCGCCGCCAACCGGCCGTTCCACTACAACCCGGACTGGGGCCTGCTCGCCCGCGCGGCAGGCCCTGGCCGGTGCGCCACCGCGGTCGGCCCCGGCGCCGCGCTCGCCCTGGCCGGTCCCGGCGGTCAGGTCGCTTCCTACCTGCCGTCCGCCCGCGACCTGAGCCGTGCCATGCTGAACCGCTGTCCGCTCACCGTCATCGACCTCGGCGCACTGCCCGCCGGGGCCGGCCCGCACGGCGCCGCGGCCCGCGCCCGTGCGGTCGAGGCGGCGGACGCGGAAGTCGGGCGGATCAGCGCCGGGCTCCCGGCCGGGGCCATCCTCACGGTGGCTGGCCTGGCCGACGATGCCGCGCCGCACCTGCGCGCGATCATCGTGACCGGTCCCGGCTACCACGCGGGCCTGCTGTCCGCGGCCTCGACCCGCCAGCCGGGGATGACCCTGATCACCGACCTGACCGCGACCGTGCTCGGCTGGCGCGGCAGGCCGGTGCCGGCCGCCGCCGTCGGCTCGCCGCTCACCCGGGCCGCCCGGGCCAGCCTGACCGGCGCGGTGCGCGGCCTCATCGGGCAGGACACCGCCGCCCAGGTCTACCGGTCCACGATCCTGGTCTTCTTCCTCGCCTACGGGTTCGGCGAGGGGATCCTGTTTGGCCTGCTCAGGCTGATCCTGCGGGGCAGCACTAGCGAGCGCCGCCGTCGTCGCCGGGCTGCCTACCGGGTCGCGGGCGTCTTCGCCGGGGCGATCCCGGCGGGCACGTTCCTGGCCAGCCTGGTGCCCTGGTGGCTGTTGCCGCACCCGGCGCTGCTGCTGTACTCGATGGCGCTCGGCTGGGCGGTGCTGATCGCGGCGGCGGCGCTGGCCGGGCCGTGGCGCCGCGACCCGTTCGGCCCGCCCGGCGCGGTCGCCGCGGTTACGGTTGCCGTGATCGGGCTGGACGTCATGACCGGGTCCCGGCTGCAGCTGGGCACCCCGTTCGGGCTGTCCGCGCTGGAGGCGGGCCGGTTCTACGGCGTCGGCAACAATGCGCTCGGAATCTACGGCGCATCCGGCATCCTGCTCGCCGCCTGGGCCGCCGTCGCGGTTGGCCGCGGCAGGCACGTCCCGAACAGCATCCCCGCCAGCGTCACCGCAGAATCCGCCCCGGCCGGCCGCGGCCCCGCGGGCGTCACCGCGGGATCCGCCCCGGCCGGCCGCGCCCCCGCGGACTTCACGGCAGGATCCGCCCCGGCCGGCCGCGCCCCCGCGGGCGTCACTGCGGGCGCTAGCCCCGCGGCGGCCGCCAGCGACGCAACACATCCTGGTCGCGGGCGGGCTGTCGCCGCCGCCGCGGCCGTCGCACTGTTCACCGTGGTTGCCTCCGGGTGGCCGGGGTTCGGCGCGAAGGTCGGCGGCACGATCGCGATGGTCCCGGGCTTCCTGCTACTGCTCGCCGCCGTGGCGGGCATCCGGATCACCTTCCGGCGGGGCCTGGCGATCCTGGCCAGCGGCCTCGTGCTGGTAACGGGCTTTGCCCTGCTCAACTACTTCGTCCCGGCGACCGGGCCGTCCGACGTCGGCGCGTTCGTCGGGCACGCGCTGCATGGCGGCTCCGGCGGCATCCTGCAGCGAAAGGTAAGCGCCAATGTTGGCTCGCTGACCACGACGATCTACAGCCCCATCGTCCCCGCGGTGGTCATTGCAGCTGGACTGATCATCGCCTTTCCCGGCAGGTTCCGGCTGTGCACGCTGGCGGGCGCCACGGCGACGATCCCGCTGCTCCGCCCGGTCCTGACCGCGATCTGGCTTGTCGCCGTGCTGGGCTGGATCGCCGACGATTCCGGCGTGACCGTCGCCGCCTCGGCGATACCGCTCGCGCTCATGCTTGTCATCGCGCTGGTATCGGGCGCCGCGCCCGGCCCCGGCCGCGCAGCGGCGGCTGGTGCAGGCAAGGCGGTGGGCCCCGGCACAGCGGCAGTTCCCGCCCCGGGCCCGGCCGCCGGCTCAGCTGCCAGCCGGGACGCGGGCACCGGCGCCGGGGCAGGGAACTCGCCGCCGCCACGACGGTGAGCCACCGCGACCGGCGGGACTGACCCGCGATGGCCGCGTAAATGACGCTGTGTCTCGATCTGGAACGGGCGGGTTACTCTGTGACCTGCCGCTGCCGATCCCACGGGAGGTTCAGTGCAGTACCAGGTGTCGAGGGTCCTCGCCGGGCCGTTCCTGCACCTGCTCTGGCGCCCGGAGATCACCGGCCTTGAGCACATCCCGGCATCCGGCGGCGCGATCCTGGCCTCGAATCACCTGTCGATCGTCGACTCGATCTTCCTGCCGCTGATGCTGCCCCGGCCGGTCACGTTCGCCGCGAAGTCCGAGTACTTCACCGGAACCCGGCTGGTCGACCGGGTCACCGGGGCGTACCTGCGGGCCACCAAGCAGCTGTCGGTCGACCGGGCGGGCGCCAGGGCCGCGCAGGACATGCTGGCTTCGGCGCTCGGCCTGCTGCGCGGCGGGTCGCTGTTCGGCATCTACCCGGAGGGCACCCGGTCACCGGACGGGCGCCTGTACCGCGGCCGGACCGGCATCGGCTGGCTGGCGCTCAGCTCGGGCCTGCCAGTGATCCCGGTGGCCATGATCGGGACCGACCGGGTGCTGCCGCCGGGCAGCAAGATCCCCCGGCTCAGCCGGATCCGGGTCAGGGTGGGCGAGCCGCTGACCTTCGAGACCCTGCGGGCCCAGGGCACCGGGGCCCGGCAGCGGCGGTCGGTCACCGACGAGGTGATGCGTTCCATCCAGGCGCTGTCCGGCCAGGAGTACGTGCCGGTGTACGCGTCCGTCCGCAAGGCGGAGCTTGCCGCGGCGAACGGGCACAAGGCGAACGGGCCCGAGAAGGCGAACGGGCCCGAGAAGGCGAACGGGCCCGAGAAGGCGAACGGGCCCGAGAGTTAGCCCGGCCAGTCGCCCGGCCAGCTAGCTTCCTTCGTCCTCGCTGATGGCAGGGAAGGTCTCGGTTGTCTCGGTCTGGCCCCACATGTACATCGATTCGCTGGCGGGACCCGCGTCCTCCGGGCTGCGCGCGCCAGCATCGTCGGCCCGGCCTGCGGCGGCTGCGGCGGTCGGCTGGGCCGGGCCGAGGGCTGCCGCCCTGGCGCTGGCCGCCGCGGTGTCCCACAGCGAGCCGACCGGCCCGGGCCGGTGCGGCGCGGCGCCCAACGGGGTGGGGGTCGGCGGCGCCGGGGCAGTCACCCACGGAAGCTCGCCGTCCGGCTTGGCGGCCGGCTCCCACGGCGGGCGGCCGGAAACCTTGGCCCGGCCGTTCAGCCCCCGTGGTACCGGCGTACGCGGCGGCCGGTCTGCCATGCCAGGGCCAGGCCGCCCAGCCGGGCCGCCCAGCTGCCCGGGGAGCGCGGCGGCGCCGTCCGGCTGACTGCCGGAGCCGGCCATGCCGCCGGAGCTAGAGCCACTGAAGGAACGCGGGGCAACGTAGTTGCCAGCCCCGGCGAATGCGCCCTGGCCTGCCGCCGTGCCCGCCCCGGCCGGCCTTTCGTCGGCGCCCAGGCTGCCGAAGGGGCCGTCCGGGCCGGCCGCGCCGCCTACCCCGCGGGCAGCAGCGCCGTAGCGCCCCGAACCAGCCGACGGCGACGGCAGAAACGCCATTTGCTCCGCGCCGCCGGCCCCGGCGTTGGCCAGCCGCCGCTCCAGGTCGTCGTATCCGCCGGCCCGGTCCTCATCGGTTTCGTCCCTGCTGCGCCGCCGGAAGACGGCGAGCACCGCGGCAGGCAAGAGCAGGACCAGCAGCACGCCGAGCGAGATGACGGCATCTCGCTCCAGCTTGGACCGGAGGCCCTGCCGGGTGGCATGCACCGCCGGGGTCACCGGAGCCACCCGGGCCGCGGACCCGGTGTAGGCGCGCCGACCGTGCGGCTCGGCCATGACCGTAGCGGCCTGCAGCGCGCGCTGCGCGTCCACGGTTCCGTAGCCCGACCCGATCCGCCGGCCATCCGGCCGCCGGAACCTGGTGCTGCTGATCAGCGCCTTCGTGACCTGCGCGGGTGTCAGCGCCGGGAACGCCGACCTGATCAGCGCGGCGATGCCGGCCACTACCGCGCTTGCCGCGCCGGTGCTGCTGATCGTGGTGTAACCAGACGGGCTTTCCGCGGCGACGCCGGCGCCGGCCGCCGTTATCGTCACGTA
>Ga0070698_100003969_pt1 | contig 16281 bp, 15 predicted proteins | sample KBSK1502metaG_FD_65477 | JGI IMG/M metagenome (GOLD analysis project Ga0070698, IMG submission 65477) | Corn, switchgrass and miscanthus rhizosphere microbial communities from Kellogg Biological Station, Michigan, USA - KBS K1-50-2 metaG | ecosystem: Host-associated > Plants > Roots >...
CGGTGGAATTAGACATTGTTGAAGAGGCAAGTTACGACGAAGACGAGGACGAAGACGAGTACTAGACATTGCACTAAGTCAAACTAGAAGACGGCATTGAGCAGCTACATCTATCGCGGTTTCATGAACCGACCTGCTTTTGCCGTCTTTCTGATTTTTCTAAACACCCTACTGCCTGCCTGCAGCTTTATATTCCATCCTGCTTTGCCTGAGCGTTAGACCACCCGGGCCCTCAACTCTAATGGTGTGCACTTGACCATCGCGCCGCTTTTCGTCCGGTGGATAAAATGCTAACACGTACGCCGATGTTACTTCCTCAGCCAGTGCTCGAAACAATGGTCCGTAGTCCTTTTCATTTGCATAAACATTTCGGCCCCCTGTCGACTCTGCTAATCCACTTACATCCAGTGGTGTAGGTAAGGGTGTTTGCGACGACGAGGCCATCATGCGCGAATAGGAGGGCAGTGTGACTATGAAAACGCTTACGTCTGCTGCATTAGCACGTTCGATCACCGTTTGCGGTGCAACAGTGTCACCGACCGGGAAACCATCAGTGACTACTAATACCGCGCGTTTCATCAAGCGCCGCTCTTTTGTTCTTGGTGCGCTCCTCACTAGAAGACGTACTGCGTCGTCGACGGCGTCGTAGGTGTGGGTGGAAAGGCCGTTAGGAGCGTCACGCGTGAGGCGTTCAATTGCGTCGTCAAGTTTTCCTAGATCACTTGTAAACTTCTGGACGGTCTTTACTCGCATACCAAAGGTCATCACGGCGTACAGAACTGGATGAGTTGATAATTGATTTGAAAACAGTTGCAGTGCCGCTCGAACACGATTCATTTCCTCAGTGGTCATGCTTCCCGACACATCTAAGGCGAAGACGATGGCTAAGGGACGGGCTTCTCCTTCTCGTTTTTCAATCTGAAAGAACGAGACAGATTGTTCGATGCCGTCCGAGTAGACTTTGAAGTCCTCTTGCCGCAGGTTTCTCACAGGCCGTCCGGCAGCATCCATTGCCGTTACATCGACAGATACTAGATCGGTATCAATTCTTAGTACGTCTTCGGGTTCTTGTTCTTTTGGAAAGACTTTTCTCGGTCTCTGCGTGGGAAGGGTCGGATCCTGAGTGGCGCAGGGTATTGCAAGAGCAAACAGCAGAAGGATAGTCGGGAGCGAATACAAAAGAGCCGCCGAGCGCTTGTTGAGCATCAAAACACTTCCTTTTGACTGCCAACGGATTATACGAGCACGAAATAGTTCTTACCACTCAAAGCCAAGACAACAGGTCCGCTGATGGAGGCATCCACGTAGTTAAGTGGTTGCCGGACGGAAAATGCTATCATCCGGCTTCACTCAACTGGCTTCTCCGAATCTAGTACGTGGAGGTTCACCGATGAGATTCACGAAAACTCTATCTATGATGGCGGTCGTGGTTTTGGCCGCATCTGTGGCTTATTCACAAGACAAATCCCTCGGTGCAATTAAGGGAAAGGTAAGAGTGGAGGTGGGCTCACCGAACGGAATTACTGTGGTCATCAGAGCAGGTCAACGCGAACTCAGGAACGTCTCTACAGATAAAAACGGAGAGTTTACGATTAATGGTCTCACGCCAGGTGTTTACGGGCTCACGTTCCGAAAACCGGGCTTGAGCATCGGGGCAATTGAGAACATCGAGGTGAAGGCCGGAAAAACGCGATCACTAGGCGATCGGTTGGTTTTGACTATCGATGAAGGCTCACTCGCATTCATTCGCGGCAGTGTTTTTAACGGAGATGGTCGAAGTGTTCCAAATGCCAAAGTCGAACTAGCCAGAATCCTCGAAGACGGTACCGCAAAGAAGATTGACGGGCGTCTGACCACTGAAACTGGGTCGTTTGTGTTCCGACTATCACCCGAAGTAGCGAAGTATCGAGTGACATTAAAACAAGAACGCGCCGAACCTGTTAGCAAAGATGTCGAGGTTGATGGCGCAGCCGTCTATCGGGTGGCGCTCTCAATGGCGCCGTCTCAGAAGCCGTAAGTCGTCGATGCGGTTAATGTACTGACGCGGCATAGCCGTACCCAAAGACATGAGTACCGAGCGATGTGACTCTGAGCAGATGGAGTACGGAACCAGGAGCGAAGCGACTGCACGCAAGAGAGCGCTGTTTCGTATTTCCCAAGTCAGGTTTCGCTCTCTTGCGTGCAGTCGCTTCGCTCCTGGTTCCGTACCTCCCTTTTCCTCCTTATCAGAAACATGCTAGGCAGGGCGACGCAAAGCGAGGATCCCAGAATTCTCCAAAAATTGGTGTTTTATATTTGGTGCGCGCTTTAGGTTGCGTTAGGATTTTGTTCGGTGAACGAATCCACTGAACGGCGAGAGGAATTTCTAACTGCCAAACAGCTCGCGGTGTTTCTGCAGGTGAGCGAATCAACCGTGCGGCGTCTCGCGCGCAAACGTCGCATTCCGTCTGTTCGACTCACACCTCATATAATTCGGTTTCATTTGGATGCGGTACGTGAGGCTCTCGAGGTCCCTCGCTATCGTATTCGTCACGGCGAATACACAGAACGGGTTGATGATGCTCAGTTGTCTTTTGAAGACTTGCTTCTGAGTTAGGCTTAATTCCGTCGACGCGGTGGCCCGGAGAACTCCATCCATTTGCCATCCTGCTTCACATAAATACGTGGCTGCCTGATCTTGAAGCCCTTGCTGAAAGCCGGGTTTGCGGACAGAAACTTTTTGATCGTTGATTGATCGCCGGTCGCCACTCGCCACTTTCCATCCTCTTTCACGAGATACTGCTGAACAACAATCTTTCCCTCCAGTTGAACGGGAATGGTCACGCGACCGTACAGAACCGTATCGACAACCGCGATATTGCCCGCGACTTTGACGGCGCCGACGTCGAGGCGATCAAGCTCGAAAATTCCCTGAGCTCTTTGAAGTGAACTCACGAAGCGATCGCGCGACATTCGATTGCGGGACGATCCGGGTAGAACATCGTACAAACTTCCGTAGTCATGTGACTTCAACTGCTGGAACACTCGATTCACCATCTCACGCACGTCAGATTCATCCGACGCGCGCACTGAGATCTGAAACAACAACATCGCGACCGTGAGTAATAGTAAAGTCTTACAACTATATCTCTTCATTTGAATCCAAATTCTCATCTGTTTCTGTCTGGTTGACCTTAACGAGCTCTTGCATCTGAGCTCGGTAGCCGAGAAACCAGGAGACTGCTCCTACCGCCGCACTGATGAATGCTTTCTCGTAATCTTGACGCAGGAACAGTATTACGGCTGCCAGCGCAAACGCTCCCGCTAAGATGATCCAAAACCTTTTCACTTGATTGTCAACGGAATGCTGACGTCCAAAGTTCCAGGCGCGTAGCAAACCTGTTCGTCGCAAGCTTGCACTCGCAATTTAGCGGAAAGGTTTTGCGTCCCGGGTTTGGCGGACTTGTCCGCACGAAGTTTCACTTTAATGTCGGTTTTGCCTTCGTAAACTGCTAAAGGCTTTTCGGCAAACGCGAAGCTCTTTGTTATCGGGTTGGGATACACGATGAAGCTTACCGAGACTCCAGGTGTTTGACTCAACTCCAACTCAGTCGCCTTTAGATACGGAAACGTCGGCGGATTGGCGTTAACGTGATACCCATTTTCAATGTTCAGTTGAACGACCGCGTCGCCACTGTCGTTTTGCTTGATCTCAACGGGCAGTGCGCTCACTTTCACGACGTCGATCGAGTTACGAGGCTTGCCGGCCTCAGGGTTGGACGTCGACGGAGCATTGTTGCCTGTTCTCTTTGTGCAAGACGCTGAGATCAGTAGTAGAAGAATCAAGAGGACAGGTTTTGGTCTCGGCAATGTAATGGGTGCCTCAATCTGTGGCTGCATTGGTTGCGAGTTGTTGGGCGAGCCGAAATCTCCGCGCCCTACGTCTGAAATATAGTCCGAGCAAGCCAGCTGGCAAAATCAAAAATACAAAAACCGGAATCATGACTATCACGAAGCGAACAAAAAAGAGAACGATGGCGGACGCCAATTCAAGACTTTCGGAGGCCGCTTCACGCACGGTGTGTCCAAAACCAGATGCACTCACGATGATTGGGACTGGAGTTTGGATGTTAACCGTAATCGTCGATAAGCTCGACTTACTCTCGAGAAAGCGTTTGCGACCTTCGAGCTTCTCGATTTCGGTTCTTACGTCGGCGATTTGCCGTTGGACCTCAAGTGCATCAGCCACCTTGTAGGCTTGCCTCATAATTTCCAGAAACTGTAGTTCAAGCGCCTTTTGAGTTTTGATTCGAGCTTCGAGATCGATGAACTCTTCCGTAACATCCTGGCCGCTAACGTTTCGCTGCGGAAGATTCGTCGCCAGTTTCTCGATCTGATCGAGAGCAGTGCCGAATTGGTTCGAGGGAACACGAACGACTAGCTTCACATCGACTGTGCGTTTTGCGGGATCTGCATTCTCACGCTGCTTTGCCTCTGACGTGACGACGAACCCGCCATGAGCCTCCGCAATCGCTGTGACCTTTTGTTGAGCGTCGGTTGTCGAGTTGACTTCTATCGTTAGGTCGGCGTTGCGAATGATCTTGCGATCAATCGCCGCTTCCATCGAGACCGTCTCGTTAGCTTTGTTCAGAGCGTAGGTATCGACTTTTTTGGCGACTTCGTCGGTAAAACCCTTAGCTCTTGTGGAGTCGTTCGAGCTGGTTGCTTGGTTACTGGCCATTCTTTCGGCTTGGTACCTGGCACATCCACCAAACGCCAGGACCATTGCCAACATCAGTATGGAGAGAGTTTTCATGAAATGCCTCCGACACGAAATGTTTCTATCAATTGAAGAACGTAACGGAGGCTTACACTTGCAGAAACCATGAAAATTGCCGACGTGAGTTTCCACAGTTCATTCGGGTGGTATCAACGGCAACTCATGACTCTTCACCTGATTCGGTCTCTTCCTCACTGCCGTCAGGCTTCTTGATGCCGAACTTTTCTAAACGGTACTGGAGCGTTCGAAATGTCAATCCCAGCAATTTCGCGGCCTTGGTGATGTTGTAGTCGGTCTTTTCCATAGCCTGCGTAATCAAATTTCTTTCAACTTCTTCAAAGTTAATACCCTCTGAAGGAAGTTTGAACGCTCCGTCGTTTGCAGGTCCCACGTCCTGCCTGACTTCAGATGGAAGATCCTCGACTGTTATTTGATCGCCCTCGCAGAGCAAGATGGCCCGCTCGATCGCCGACTCGAGTTGTCGAACATTTCCTGGCCAGCTGTAATCTGACATGAGCTTCCGAGTATCTGCTGTCAGTCCGCGAACCAGCCGGGATGTATTCCGCGTGTGTTTCTTGAGGAAGAATTCGATCAAGACCGGAATATCCTCCCGCCGTTCACGAAGTGGGGGCACGTCAATAGACAGAACGTTGATGCGATAATAAAGATCGTCGCGAAAACGTCCGTCGACGACCATCGCGCGCAAGTCTCGATTGGTGGCGGCAATCACGCGAACGTCTGTGTTTATCTCGTGAGTGCCGCCCACGCGTCTAATCTTTCGTTCTTGCAAGGCTCGGAGAAGTTTCGCCTGAATACCCACATCCAGCTCCGCGATTTCATCGAGGAACAACGTCCCTCGATCCGCGATTTCAAATAGACCCTTCTTCTCCGCATGAGCCCCAGTAAACGAACCTTTTTCGTGACCAAACAGTTCCGACTCCAAGAGGTTCTCGTTTATCGCGGCACAGTTCACAGCCTGAAACATCTCAGTGGATCGTGGCGATTGATTGTGAACGGCACGAGCGATCAGTTCTTTCCCAGTGCCCGACTCCCCTCGAATTAAGACTGTCGAATTCGACCGCGCAACTTTCAAAACCATCTTCTTGACGGCTTCCATCTTTGGCGAGGCCGAGATGATCTCAGTATCTATTGCATCCAGACGATCGAGAGCGCGATTTATCGTTTCCAGCAGTGCGGTTTTGTCGTAAGGCTTTTCAAGATAATCGAACGCACCGCGCCGCAGAGCTTCTTTGGCTGACTCAATCGAACCGTGCGCCGTTAGCAAGATGACAATGATTGAAGAATCGAACGCCAGCAAATGTTGGAGCAGTTCGATACCATCCATCCCTGTCATCTTCAGATCGGTTAGGGCCAGGTCGAATCTTCGGTCCTTGGCAAACTTTATCGCAGCTTCGCCCGAAGCCGCCGTTGTTACGTCGTAGCCTTCTTCGACGAGGATCATCTCCAGGATTTCTCTTTGGGACTTTTCGTCGTCTACTACCAGGATGTTCTTTCGCGCCATGTTCTCGAGGATGAAGTCAGTACCACAACATGGTAGCGTGTGGCCCGTTGAAATCTAGGGAGCGTTGGATATGTCGGGAGCCACACCGCCTGACTGCTGGCCCAGCGATCGAGCACTGCCAAAGCCGGTTCAATCTTGACCTTTCATCCTTTCTCCTTTCTCGTTAGCCGGTAGGATTATCGTGAACGTAGTACCGCTTCCTTGCTTTGAAACGACACTTATTGTGCCACCATGGTCGTCAATCGCTTTTTTCACGATCGCCAAACCCAGACCTGTTCCCGTGTCCTTGGTTGAGAAATAGGGTTCAAAGACTTTAGAGATGTCTTGAGAATCAATGCCACAGCCAGTATCGCTCACTTCAACCTTAACTGAATTGGCATCGGCATTGGATAACTTGATTGAAACACTTCCTCCCTCGCCGTCGATCGCCTCGACGGCGTTGATCACGAGATTGGTCAAGACTGATCGAAGAGAGTCGCGATCGGCGATGATCTTTGGCAGCGTCCCCTCCTGCTGAATCTGTGTTTTGATGCCACTCTCTTCGGCTCGTGCCTCGATGATTCTAAGGGCATCTTCAGCCTCAAGTCTTAAGTCGACGTCCTGAAGGTCTAACTTAGACGGTCTGGAGTATTTTAGAAAGTCAGTGATGTGACGGTTTATGCGAGCAACTTCAGCTTTTAGTTGATCGGCAAGCTTAATAAACGTCTCGCGCTTGTGTTGATCCTCTGGAGCAAACGACGAGCGCAGGTGATCGAGCGTCAGGTTTATGTAGTTTAGCGGGTTACGAATTTCATGGGCGATGGCTGCAGCGAGTCGACCAACCACGGCGCCCTTTTCCGCCTGGTGCAGCTGCATCTCGAGTTCACGTGCTCGGCCAAGTTTTGCGGTCATCTCGTTGAAAGCGGACGCGAGGGTTCCCATTTCGTCACTGCGCTCCGTCGAGACTTGAACGTCAAAATCTCCGCCGGCAACCTTTCGAGCGGCAATCGAGAGTTGTTTGATTGGTCTGGTAAAACGCCAGACGAAGAATCCGGTTACGAGGGTTGTTACCAGCAAAAGCATGAGCGTATAGAAAGCGGATTGTGATGCCTGGCGCTCGAGTAGTTTTTCCAGCGTATTAGCTGGTCCGAGCTCGACGATGATGAAGCGGCGTCCTGCGTCAGTCTGGACCGGAAAATAGAAGGCTCCCGCTTCGCCAAAATCAAGGTCCGTTGAAGGTGGCATCCAAGCGGGAAGTGGTTCTTGCTCATCTGGGAATCGTGCGGCTCTCCGCAAAGGTGGCAGGGGAATATCTCTAAATGCCACATAACGCGTACTCTTGTCTTCGCGTTGGCGCGGGTTGTACTCCGCAATCAGGCTGTCTCTTACGTTTCCATCGTCATCGACAACCAGAATGTTTTTGACTCGCCCATTTCTGTCGCTGAAGAAGGTATCTCGGGAATTGCCGATGATTTCGTCGAGGTATTGGTCGCTTCTAAGACTCTTTATGGCGAGCGCCACCCCTGTCATGATTGCCTGTTCGCGCGCCACGATCATGTGAGCGTTGGCCTTGACTGCGCGCACGTTGAAGTAATATTGCACACCCAGCGTCAGGCCAAACATCAGGGCCAGCATTAAGAGGAGCCGCGCGCGAAAGCTTCTAATTAGAGCGGGGAATTTCATGCAAAGACTAAGAAGTGCCGATTAGGTAATGGGGTTGTAAGTTTGTTACAACCCGCTGCGTCCAGCGTTCATCAATGTACTCTCGACGGGGCTTTCCAGCGATTTATGTATAATCGGTTACTTTTCTGTTGCCCGGTAGAGTCGCCTGATGTTATATTTGCGGCGGTCTCAAATCAATGTCCCCAGGGACCGCCCATTTAGGGAATTCTTCCCACCTCAATGTTGCAGACGAAGGTTTCGAATTTTGAAGCTAGGAGAGCTATTTTGAACGACTCTCAAACTGCAAAAGATGCTTTTGATGCGAGGACGGGCGCAGGTGCGCTTTTTTCGTTTCAACCCCGGCGTCCTAAGAATTTCGACCTACTTACCTCCAGGTAAGTAAATCCCTAAGAAAGGTAGTTTTGCCCTGATGACTCTGCATTCCCATTCCCCTAAAACTCATAAGTTTGTCATCATCTCCTTCATACTTGTTATTGTTGTTTCCTTAGGTTTAGCTGACGCTGTTTTTGGAAAGAGGAGAGCGTCGTCTTCACGTGGACGCAGCGCGAAATCTGAAAAGAGAGGCAAGCGTTCAGCCAGCCGGCGATCATCACGCCGCGGTGGCAAACTCTACGCTCGGGGTTCTCGTCGGAGCCGTTCCAGTGCCCGACTCTCAAAGCGCGATGTTCGTCGCCAACGAGCACTTGTTGCTCGCGAACAGGCCTCATCTCTCAAAGCTCTAGAACGAAGGCTTCATCGCAAACTAACAAAACGCGAACGCACCGCCGAACTGCGACGCATCGAAGCTAAGCATCGACGTGACATTCTAGAAGCCCGCCGTCGAGCTGAAGCCGCACGCCTCGCGGCTATCGCTAGACAGAATGCAATGCGTGCCGAAGTCCAATCGTTTATCGCGAAAGACGACATAACTGGGGAAGATCCAGAGGTTCGCCGGGTGGCTGTGAACGCACTCGGTAACCATGCAGGAACGGTTGTAGTTATGGACCCGACCAACGGTCGAGTCTATACCGTGGTTAATCAAGAGTGGGGATTGCGTCGCGGTTTCAAACCATGTTCGACCATTAAGCTGGTTACTGGCGTTGCTGGTCTTTCCGAAAACGTGATTCCTCCAGTTGATACTGCTGGAGACGGATATCGAATTGATCTAACGGCTGCGTTGGCTCACTCTGACAATCCATTCTTTGAACACGTTGGTAGCCGCATCGGTTTCGATAAGATGGTGACCTACGCTCGTGAACTTGGACTTGGTGAAAAGACCGGCCTCAACGTTCCTTTTGAATTTCCGGGCCGCCTGCCCGAGATGAAACCAGGATTCGTCGAGCGGCGGATGTTTTCCTACGCTGATGGATTTGAAGTTACTCCGGTTCAATTAGGAACACTTGTATCAGCCATGGCCAACGGCGGGAAGTTGCTCGTTCCACAGATTCCGCGTACATCAAAAGAGCAAAGTAAGTTCAACCCCAAGGTTCGTCGTCAAATTCCCCTTGGTCCCGAGATTTGGCAGCGAATGGTTCCAGGAATGGTTGGCGCTGTGAACTATGGATCCGGCCGTCGCGCTTACGATCCAACCCAGACTGTAGCTGGTAAAACTGGCACCTGCATCGGGTCAGGTGGTTGGGTGGGACTTTTCACCTCCTATGCCCCGCTCGCTAATCCGCGTTTGGCGGTGGTCGTAATCGCGCAGGGAGCCGATGGACGTCACCACTTCCCGGCGGCGGTAGCCGGCGAGATTTATAGAGAGTTGAATCATCGGTTCGGAACTGCCATCAACCTTCAGGTTGCGACAACTGCCGACGACGAGGAAAAAGAGATTGCTGACTCTGAGGAAGGAACAGACGGCGGCGAGAACGGCCAGGCAACCACCGCTGTCTCAGATACGACCGCGACCGTGAACACCGCTGCCACAGCAACTGCTTCGCCGTCACCCACCGTCACCACGCCGGCACGGACTGGTACAAACGAGACAGTTGCACCGAAGAACACCGTCAGGCGAGTGCTGATGACAATCGAAAAGAGACCGGTTGAGACGCAGAACAAGACCGCCCAACCTGCCACCACTACCAAGCCAGCGGACAATACGATCCCATCCGATCAGCGGCCGCGGCGTGCACAGCCAGAACAACCCTAAATGACATCGATAGAGACCGTTAATTTCATCGCGCCGGATTAAATTCCCTTCCGGCGCGATTTTTTTGTTTGATTTCACGGTTGACGCCTTGACACATTAAATATAGTTGCAGGAATATTGCGCTCGTTCTTTTTTCCCGGACACTTTGTTAACAAGAAGTCGCATCTGCCCAGCGACATTAAACGGCAACCGCACTTTGTAATAATTGCATCCTAAAGGTTCCTGTGGCGACTTACCCTTGGGCTCGGCCCTCGCCCGGATTGTTGAAGAATGATTTGGAGGTTCGGACGACTAATGAAAAAGATGATTAGGCTGATAACCTTGGGCGCAACCTTGGCTGTGCTCGCGCTGCCAATTATGGCTAAGAGCTTGCTTACTGGGGAGCTTCAGGACCAGTGTTCGGAAGAAAACAAACAAGCTTACTACAAAGCTTTTCTTGATAACCGTCAAACCAAAGATCCAACAAAGGCTTACGACAACGTTAAGGCTTACGACAACGCTAAAAAGTACTTGGCTTGCCCGGCCGGCGCTGACGTAACCGAAGCCACTCAAAAGATCATTGACTACTTGAAAAAGTGGGCCGGTTCTTACGAAGAAGGCTCCCGTAAAGCGAAACTCACAAGTTTGCTCTACACCGAGCGCAAATATCCCGAAGCCTATGCCCTGGGCCGAGAACTGCTAGCCGCAGAACCTGAGAATCTAAAGGTTTTGGTCGACCTCGGAGCCAATGGCTACCTCGTGCAGAGTTTGAAGAATCCCCAGTTGAATACGGATGCCTTGAACGCCGCGAAGAAGGCGGTCGCGCTGCTGGAATCTGGTAAGACGGTAGAAGATTGGCAGCCGCTTGCGGGGCGCGACGTTGCCATTGCCTATCTGAACTACACCATCGGCGTTTTCACTGTCGAAACTGATCCATCAGCGGCCGTCAAAAACTTAATCAAGGCTGCACAGTTTGAAACGCCTTTGAAGACATCACCATACACTTATTCCTTTATCGCCGGCGCGTATGAGACCGGTGCTTATGCGAAGCAGTCTGAGGCTTACAAAGCTACCTTCTCAGGCAAGGACGAAACTCCTGAAAGCAAATTGGCACTGGCCAATATTAATCAACTGATTGATCGGATGATTGACGGCTACGCCCGTGCCGTTGCGCTGGCTGCTGCCGATTCCAAGTTTGCTGCGCAAAAACCCCAGTGGACCGAGAGCCTCACGACTTGGTACAAATTTCGAAATAACGACTCAGACAAGGGAATGGCAGAGCTGGTCGCCGGTATTCTGGCCAAGCCGTTACCACCTGAACCGACTCCGCTGACGTCGCTGCCCGCCGCACCCGCAACGACTCCGATCGGAACCGCAGGAACGGCGACAAACGGCACTACTGCAGCTCCTACTGCGCCAACCGGCACACAGACTGCTGCACCTACGGGCACCGCCACGAAGACAGCCGGCACACAGACTGCCGCTGGCACCGCCACGAAGACAGCTGGAAATAAGACTCCCGTCGGGCCCAATAAACCACGCAGGAATCATCAGTAAGTCCGAATCCCATTCTTCAACTATTAACGCCGGAGGCAAGTCGAATTTTTAGACAAGCTTCCGGCGTTTGTTATAATCCAACCTGTTTTGAAAAACATCGACACTTCGAATCCAGATCTCGACCTCCTCGAGACTACTCTTGTTTACACATTCAGAGATCGCTCCCTACTTGAACGCGCTGTTACTCACCGGTCTTGGGCTCATGAACAGGTCGCGCCAGGCGACGAGCACCACGCGCGCAAACTTCATAATGAATCGCTCGAGTTTCTTGGCGACTCGGTGTTAGGTCTGGTAGTCGCCAATTACCTTTGCAACTCTTACCCGGTCGGCACTGAAGGTGAACTCTCACGAATGAAGCATCGTTTGGTTAGTGCGCCAACCTTGGCGAAAGCCTCCCAAAAATTGAACCTTGGCGATTTTCTACGTTTCGGGCGTGGCGAAGAGAAAAGCGGTGGACGCCAAAAGAACGCGTTGCTGGCCGATGTATTTGAAGCTATTACAGGCGCAATCTTTTTGGATGGGGGTATGGAAGCTGCGACTCATTTTGTCTGTTATGCCCTTAGAAACGAGTTGGAAGGTGCGGATCCGCTGGCAGCGGCTCAAGCTGATTACAAGACAATGCTTCAGGAACGGCTACAAGCAGAACGTAGATCAGCTCCTAGATACACTGTAATTGAAACCTTGGGACCTCCCCACCGTCGCGTCTTTCACGTCGAGGTGTTATGGGACAGAGGTAGCATTCAAGGAGAGGGACATTCAATAAAAGCTGCGGAAGCTGAAGCGGCCAGGGCAGCGTTGGAGGTCATGAGGACCTACGAATCCGAGGAGACTGTGGAAGAAGTGAAGTAAACTTTCTGCTGCCTTCACTTGACCGTGCACGCGTAACGTAACTAGGATGTTTTTAATGGCGAGTAACTTAACTACCGACAAGGTAATCAAAGGCGAAACGGAAACAAAAACCGAAGCCAAAATATCCACGTTCTCCAGGATCTTTAACCGCAACGGCAATTCCCGTAACCCTCCTCCGCCTCCGACGAAACCGAAGGGTCCACCTAAAACTGTCTGGCGCGAATACTTTGAGTCGGCTGTCGTCACTGTGATCATGGCACTGTTCGGCATGACGTTCATCGTCCAGGCCGTAAAAGTGCCGACTGGTTCAATGCAGAACACGATTACGATCGGTGATCACTTACTGGTCAATAAGTTTATCTTTGCGCCGGGGGCCTCGCTGCCGTTCTTACCTCAGCGTGAGATTAAGCGGGGCGATATCATCGTCTTTAAGTATCCAGGCAATCCATATGATCCGAGGCGGGACGATCGTCCAGATAACAAGCCGATCCTGACCAATTACGTAAAGCGGGTGATTGGTTTGCCCGGCGACCACATAAGTCTAGATGGAAAAAATGTGATCGTGAATGGCAAAGTGTTACCGGAACACAGAATTGATGCTATAGATCACAACCAGAAAGACCCGTTGGAGATCGTCGATACCCCGGCCCGAAAACCTGGCGAGACATACGACGTCTACTATCGTCCAGGGAATGATAATGACGACTACACTTATGACGTTTTCCGAATGGCGGGTGATGGAAAAGAGGTAGTCGTCCCCGCCAACAAGTATTTTGTCATGGGCGACAATCGCGACAATAGCGAGGACAGCCGGTTCTGGGGTTTCGTACCGCGCGAGCTAGTGATCGGGCGCGCAATGTTTGTTTACTGGTCGTACGATGAAAGTGCTCCTTCGAGTGGATCAGGTGTAGGAATCATCATCGATTTCTTTAAGAACACACGTTGGAGCCGCACTGGCACACTTGTAAGGTGAAGGTCGTGACAGTTTGGAAGTTCGACAGAGGGCAGACTATGGTCTGCCCTCTGTCTTTAAAGTCTCGGTTTTCCGGACCGTGCTAGAATCCGAACGCTTCGGATTCCAATCCCGCACTCTAAAGAACTCCCAGTATGAATTTCTGGCAACACCTGCAGCAGGCTTCCCACAGCGGTGCTGCCTTCGTGTGGGTAACGCTGGTTTTCTTTGTAGTCGCATTCATACTCTTTGCTCTCCTGCCACGCGAGCGTTTCAGGCTTCGAACCGCACTATTGCTTTTCGCTCTTTCGCTGGTTGGTCTGATCAGTGCTGCAAGCTTTGCTGCGCGCGGAGGGAATGCGAACGGATCCTTTTACCGTTGGACCACCTGGGCTTCACTGCTGCTCCAGGGATTTGCCTTTGTAGGTGTAGCGAGTAGTCTGGTTTTTGACATATTGCTTGCTTCCATCCGGCTCCGGCCACCTCGCATACTGCGCGATCTCATTCTGGCCTTCGCGTATATCGTGGTCGCAATAACGTCTCTGTCGATCATTAATGTCGATGTGACAGGAATCGTGGCGACGTCAGCCGTGATCACTGCGGTGATTGGTCTCTCGTTTCAGGACACACTGGGAAACATGATGGGTGGAATGGCACTTCAGATGGAGAAAACCATCGGAGTCGGGGATTGGATAAGGATCAATGAGCTCGAGGGTCTGGTTAAAGAGATTCGTTGGCGACATACGTCGATCGAAACTCGGAATTGGGATACGGCAGTTATTCCAAATAGCGTGTTGATGAAATCCCAGGTTTTGGTTTTAGGTCGCCGCGCTGGTTCACCCCGGCAGCATCGGCAGTGGGTGCATTTCAATGTCGACTTCCGTTACTCGCCCCCCGACGTAATCAATACGGTTCAATCGGCCTTACGAGCTGAACCGATTCCCAATATTGCCCGTAGCCCTCAACCGGATTGCATTCTTCTGGATTTTAAGGAGAGCTATGCGCATTACGCCGTGCGTTACTGGCTTACAGATCTCGCGGCGGACGATCCAACCAATTCTGTTATCAGAACTCGAATCTACTTTGCTCTCCGTCGAGTTGATATTCCGTTTTCGATGCCGGCGCACTCTATCTTCGTTACTGACGACGACGCCTCGCGCAGACAAAGAAAATCCCGCGAAGAAATCAGCGATCGTACAGATGCAATTGGTGAACTGGAACTCTTCGCAACGCTGACGGATGACGAACGCCGCAAACTGGCGTCCGGTCTCAAGTATGCTCCGTTCGTCCGAGGAGAAGCGATGACCAGGCAGGGAGCCGAAGCACACTGGCTTTACCTGATTACTAAGGGTGAAGCTGAGGTGCGCGTCTCAATCGATGGAAGTAAATCGAGCGAACGGGTGGCAACTTTAGACGCTGGCGATTTCTTTGGTGAAATGGGATTGATGACGGGCGAACCTCGTAGCGCAACGGTGATCGCACTGACAGATGTTGAGTGTTATCGGCTTGACAAAGAAACGTTTCAGGACACATTGATGAGTCGTCCGGAAATCGCCGAAGACATTTCAGACATCCTGGCGCGACGGCGTGTGGAGCTGGAAGCCACGCGCGAGGGCCTAACTGACGAAACGAAGAAGCTCCGCATTCGCCATCATCAAATCGACCTGCTCAAGAGAATTCAGAATTTCTTCACGCTGGACAAATAGACTTCAAGATGAGCCAGCGACGACCCAGTCAAAATGCGCAGAGACCGAACAATACCGATCGCTGATGCGAATTTGAAAAGCAGATTCAAGCGTGTCGTGTGGCGCATTAAAGAGGATGAAGTATTCGGTCGTGCGGCTCAACTTTCCTATTACTTTCTCCTTGCACTCTTTCCTCTGCTGCTTGTTCTCATAAACCTGCTCGGCTACATGGCCCAGCGGGGAACAGAATTCCGAAACCAATTGATCACCTATCTGGCAGCCGTGATGCCGTCCAGTGCGGTATCACTCGTACACACTACGCTTGACGAAATTAGCGCAGCCAGTGGGAGTGGAAAGCTGTCTCTAGGTTTACTGGCTGCTTTGTGGGCAGCTTCAAATGGGATGGGAGCTATCAGCCAAACACTCAACACTGCCTACAACGTTCGGGAAACGAGATCGTGGTGGTTGGTAAGACTTATTTCCGTATCCCTGACTATTTCGCTGTCTGTACTGATTATTTCTGCTCTGGCGATCGTACTGTACGGTGGGTCGATCGGTGAGGTGGTGGCAACACGATATGGCTTCGGTAATCTGTTCACCACGGTGTGGAGAATTCTGCAATGGCCGATAGCGCTCGCGTTTGTGCTGGCGACCTTCAATCTGATTTACAACTTTGCTCCAAATCTTACCTCCAGCCAACGGAAGTGGTTTACTCCAGGCGCATTGGTTGGTGTCGGAATGTGGCTCTTAATTTCGTTTGCATTTCGGGTGTACCTCCACTTTTTCAATTCATACAGTGTCACTTACGGTTCACTGGGCGCATTGATCGTTCTAATGCTTTGGTTCTATCTCACCGGTGTTGCTATTCTGATAGGTGGTGAAGTGAATTGCGAAGCAGCCGCGGGTTTAGAGCAGGATAAAGATGTATCCAGGTAAGAGAAGAGTGGTTGTCGGAGTGGCCAGCGGCTTGGCGCTATCACTGACCGCGCTCCTCTTGTGCTCGCCCGTTTTGGCGCAAAAGAAGAAATCAAAAAAGCAGGAACCTCCTCAGGTGACTGAACTCTCAAGACTTCGCGACGAATACGTTAAAGCCACCAAGGAATACAAGGCGAGTCTGCAAAAGCTCCTTGATATCTATGAAGACAAGGTGAAGAAGGAAGAAGAGAAGTTGGCGACGCTCAAGAAGCT
>Ga0070698_100003970_pt1 | contig 16281 bp, 3 predicted proteins | sample KBSK1502metaG_FD_65477 | JGI IMG/M metagenome (GOLD analysis project Ga0070698, IMG submission 65477) | Corn, switchgrass and miscanthus rhizosphere microbial communities from Kellogg Biological Station, Michigan, USA - KBS K1-50-2 metaG | ecosystem: Host-associated > Plants > Roots >...
GCCCATATGTGGCCGGATCGAGGCGTTGTTGCAGAGGCACAGGTGTTTTCGTCACGCTATAGGTGGCTTTATCCAGCCAGAATGCCATGAACATCTCAACAACATCGGGCGCAAACACCAGCGCCATCTTCTGCCGCAGCTTATCATTGTTTACGCTCTCCGCGTTGAGCGCATCACCGTTCATGCTCTCCACGTTAACTGGCACAGCATAGTCGCTTGCAATCGTGCGCAACTCCGCCGCCAATGTCCTGGTCCAGGCCAACCTGGCATCGCTGTTTTCTCGATATTTGCCGAGCGGATCAAAACGGTGCCGCAAGAGAAAGTCGAGGTCGCTGATTGCAAATGTGCTGGCTTTCACCTGTTGTGCGCGGCGCACAAATTCAAGCGTGTGCTTGAGTGCGAAATCATCCTCGATGTTGTCCAGCGCATCCAGACTCAAGGTGTGGAACGGATCCAACCCGCTTAACGTTTTCAGCGCGATCAATTCGTCAATGGACACCTTCAATGCTTTTGCCAAAAGCTTATAGCGATAGAGCATTGAGACATTGGTGAGCGAGAGCGATGCTTTGTTGACATCGCGCTCGTCACCTGCGTTGCTGTCCTGCAAAATCTGTGCAATCTCATCTGCCTTCAGGTTCAGCGCAGCTTGCAACGCAGGCAAGTGATCCTTGAGAAACACACCGGGCATGCTGAGATAGTTACCCAACGGGTCATCAAAAATGGTATCATCCTTCAAAATGTTGCGGGTTAAGAACAATTGCGCATAGAGCGAGTTTTTACCCTTCGTCGGCAAGTCGGCCCACAACGTCAGTAGTTTCATCCGGCTGCCGTTTCCCACGCTGATGAGTCCCGTGAGTTCATTGAGATGTGCAAGATAGATCAACGCCGTTTTCATCGCATTACCCAGTGTCGCGCCACTTATTGCGACATTCGAGGGTAAGAAGGCTTGTAGGGCGCGGTCGGTTTCTTCCATCGTCCAGCCGAGCCGCTTCCACAAGCGCACAAACACATTCATTTTTACAAAGTCCAGCGCATCGGAGTCTGTGCCATCTGTATATAACACAGTTGTCTCGTCAAAGCTGCACCCGGTGTCAGGGTCTCGTAACATCAAGACCTTTTCAAAGTGGTGTTGATCCCATAAATCTGTTAACCGTTGTTTGGCATCGAAATTGGGATCGAAGAGTTTAAACTTCTCGGTAAGTTGTGTGAGTCGTTTCTCAAATTCAGCCTCTTCCTCAAGTGTGAAAGGCGCGTAACCAGCGAACTTCTTGTAGCGGAACACATCACTCACGTCTACACCTAGCTTGTGCAACAGCACCAAAGAGTTCAGGTTCGGATTTACAAACGCGGTTTGCATCAGTTCGGTAAGCTCGATATAGCTCACGCTCAGTCGGCGCGAAAGGGTTTTTGCTGATTTCAGTTGTGCCAACGCAGATGCTTCGATGTCGTTGTCGTAGCCATACAGCTTTGGCCAGTCTGCAATAGTCGAGCCGGTATAGATGGTGTATTCATCGGACGAGAGGCCAAGATATTCTGCGAAAATCTGCGCACGGTAATAGGCCGCAGGGTTCGCCGCAGGTGCGAATACATCATCGCTCGGTCGAAAGGTTTCCAACACCTGCCACAACGGCGTCTCGAAATACTCACAGAAGCGGCGCACCGTCTCCAGCCACAAATCAAACGGCAAGGCTAGCGGGTAGCGCGCGCCTTTTAACGTGTCGTATGCGGTGGGGATGATGTTTTGCGGTTCCGCCATCAACTCGTCTGACGTAGCTTCGCCCGTATCATGTGCTGCATCGGCATCCAGTTTGTTGTTGGCAACGAAATACTCCAGAATCTCATTGACAAGATCGATGTAGGGCATGGCGATGTTGGTGTTCTCGCACGTCAGCGGCAGATAGGGCAAATCTGGGCGGCGCTTCATCAATGCGTCATACGGCTTCAGAAAGTTGTAGTCTGGGCCATCATACGCCTTGTCATTATGCTTCTGCTTCCAATCATTCAAGGTCTGTTCCCAATCCTGCTGGGATGGATCGATGAAGCGCAACAGGTCCACCAGATAGGCGGCGGGGCTGAGCACCGAACGGCAATGCTCGCACTCACAGAAATCCAATGAACCAAAGAGCGATTCCATCGTCGGATACTCTTTGAGCAACGACTTCAAATCTTCTTTGGCCTTGTCATGGCGTTCGGGTGTACCTGAGATCGCCATCATTGGTGGTGTGCTCTCAATTTTCTTTGCCAGAGTGTAGATGTTGAAGCTGACGGATGTGATCTGAACACTCTTATCGTATACCGTCTCGGTCACTGTGCGTGAGCCAAACCGATCCCAATAACGGTCCACAAAGTCAGCCTTCGATATGGCGACAACCTGCCGGGCCGAGGTGAAACCGAGCGCGAGAAACGTCGTCATCGCTTCGTCGTTCGGGGTCGTCTGGTAAGCCCGCGTCAGCAGTTTGGTGCCTGCCTCGGCCAGGCCTTTTTTGTCCTCGGTGATGCCATCAAACACTGTCTCGCCATGCTGCTTCAGGAATTGATCTACCGGCGTGCGCCCGAGTTGAAAACCTTTATCTACAGCGTTCTTCAGCAATGTTTGCACCGGTGCTTTCATCTCGGCGTGTTGCGCGCCCAGTGTTACTTCATCCTTCTCCAACATGCGATTAACGACGTGCGTGGGGAAACTTTGGCGCACCTTGTCAGCCAGATCGCCGGCGTAGGCGTCGAGGCGGTCGCTTAGCTCTATTTGGGCGTATGCGGACGGGATCAGCTTTGCCAGATTGTCGTTGTGCGTCGCGGGGTCGTTACCCGCTAACTCGTTGAGCCGCGTCACCCATTGCTCTTTCCGATAGAAATCTTTCTCAACCAACTGTGCCAGGTTGTCCTGCGAGGTGATTTCGGCCTGCAACGCCTTTGTGAGCAGTGGGTTAGTCAACGTCAGGTAAGCCAGCTTGCCCTGTAATTGCAGGCTGGCAATCTGTTCAGGGGGGATGCCTTGCGTTTTGGCCTCCGTCCACAACGCTACGTCATCGCCGTCATGAGTCAATACCAATTTTTCAAACGTCGCTTTGTGAGCTGGCTCGATGCGTGCATTGTCCAGCATGCCGCCCACGCTTGATAATGTGCCTGGCACGATCATTTTGCGCCGAGTAGCAAGTGCAAACGCCTCGAACGCAGTCTTGGCGGCGACCATCTGCGCGTCGTCGAGGGCAATCACCCCCGCGTCATTCGCTTGCGTCAGCGCAGTCTCAAACGCATCCGTGCTCACCAGCGCCAGGGCTTCGGTGTCATTAGGCAACCCGGCCCGGAATGCACCATATAAGGCATCGTGCGCAATGCCCGTCACGGTGCTCACTTTTGCGGCGGTAGCGGCAGTGGCAATCAAACGCGCATCCCAATCAGTGGATTGGTGTAGCAGTGACACATCTTGCCGGTCTTCGCTTTCTTGAGCAAGAGCGAGCCTACTCAGGTCAGGTCCCACGACCTTTCCCAGATCACCTGTCAGCAGCATGAATTCGTTGGCCTGAGATGTCACCGCGGACGGCGCAACGAGGTTGAGCACCTCGCTGTGGTCAGCGTTCACTTTAGGATTGGAGAGTCGAACCTCGCTACCATGCGCATCAAACGTGTGCACTTCAATGTTGGCAGTCGCGCCAGTCAGGGCATACGGCAGCGCATAGAAACCACGCTCATCGGTCTCGATTTCGCCCAGCACTGCCGCGTCCTCGCCAAAGCCTTTGTTGACGATGCGCAGCTTGATCTTTGCAGCGGGCAAGCCATTATCCAGAAAGACGCGACCCTCGACCCGTCTGGGATGAGCCACGTTGCCGACTGCGATGGCAAGGGCGTTGCGAGTTGCATCGTCGAACACACCCGTGCGGGCAAGGTCGTATTTCGCTTGCAGTTGCAGCAGCGCATCGCGCGTGCCTACGCCCAAGATGCCGTCTGTCGTCTCGCTCGCCGGCAACGCAACGCCCACGCTCTTCAAGTATGCATGCAGGTCTTTCACCGCTTTACCCCGTGTGTTCAGCGAAAGCGAAGGCGCTTTACCCAGCGTGCCGATCTTCTGATCAATGCTGGCAAGATGGTCCGTACCGAGGTTGATCGCGCTCAGCGTGGACCCCTGCTCATTCAGCGTCTTGACAACCTCAGTCCAGCCGTCCTCCGCAGCGTCCAACGCGCCCAGATCCTTCAGGATTTGGTTGAAGGCATCGGCCGTCGGCGCATCCACCGCGCCAGTTGGCTGCAGGTGGTGCTGCTGCTGGAAGATCACGACCGCTTTTGAGGTGCCGCCTTTGTAGGCTTGACCTTGCTGCTCCTGGGATAGCAGGTTCTTGAAAGTCTGGACATCGGCTGGCGTAAGCTGGATGAGGCCCTTGTCGATCAGCAGCAGGAGCGCGTCTTGCAAATTTGCTACGTCCGCGCCGTGGTCGCCAGACTTGAGTGGTGAAATCACTGGTTTCATGGTTTTACTCCTTTCATGTCTGCCCGCAGTTTACTGTCCATCGGGGCTCCTTGAAAGGAGCCCTCAGTCGTCGCAGATCTTCATCACCTGCCAGGCAGCGCAGCGCCACTGCCCGTTCTGCCTGATGAACAGCCGCGTGTTCCAGAAACGGCCGTGGTTTGGCGTACCATCCGGGTCTCGCGTGGTCGTCACGATGCAGGTGAAAACGATGCATTCGCCAATCCGATGAACTCTGGGTTGCGCGGCACTGCGACCGCGGTTGGCACTGCCCGGCACGCCGTCCAGGAATGCTTGACGATCAGCCGTTTGGCCTGTAGATCGGACGATGGTAAAGCCTTCGGCCAGCAGCGGGGCCAGGTCCTCCACACGGCCAGCCTCTTCCGCCTGCAGGATACGCCGGTTCAGGTCGGCGATTTCCGTTTCGACGCTCATAACCAGACGGTTCTCACCATGGGCATGCTTCTGGCAAGGGTCAGCCTTATCCCATATCGTTTCACCTGTTGTGACTGCCAGGTGAACCAGCGTCTCCCCTTCGTCTGCTCCGTGCCTGTGCCAGAGGCTGGTGGGGATGAACACCCGGTCTCCTTCACGGATCTCCAGGGTTTGCAGACCTTGAAACTCAACAAATCCTTTTCCTTGCGTGGCCAACAGCATCTGTTCCCCGGTGTGATAATGCCATTTGGTGTGCGCTCCATTCACAAACTTCACGTACAAGGCCCGCAGGTAGGGTGAAGCGGGTGCTCGTTCGAATTCTTCGATGGTCCCATCCCCGCACATTTTCGCGGGGTCGGGCTCTCCATACTTGATTTCATAGTCAGGGATGAACATGTGGTATCGCTCCTCTTCGCTCTTTATGGTTCTGCTCATTTCGGTCGCCCCGATCTCGCCTCGCCACGAACCCGGTTCGCGCAGCAAGGAGACTGCGCCCATTGGTCTTTGAACGCCTTGACGACAGCGAATGACCGCCGCAGTGCATGTTCACGTACCGGTGCTCGATTCACCTTTAACCATTTTCATAGTTTCTTTCACTGATCCTCCGTCATCACGCCAAATGACATTTGGGTCATTCGCTCCGAGTCTCTGCGCTCGACTCGCTCTTGTTCCCGGCCTGCAGACCCCATCTGAAGGCCAAAGAAAGCCCCGGCCAGTGTGCCGCTCACACCGGTAAATGTGCCAACTATCGCCACTATGTCAGTAGACGCTCTCATTCCAGCTCCGAAGATAAGAAGGACTACGAGTGCGGCGGACACCCCAAGGCTAAAGAGCGCCATGTAGCAGGCGTATCTCATTCGAGCCATTTCAACAGCATGAGTCTGGTCATTTCATATGTCATCACCTTTCTGCAGAGATCATCACGTTCGGATTGTTGGATAGACTGCGGCATAGCTTTACTTGATCTCCCATCACAACGGGACACTGCCGACGAGACTGATTACAAGCAGGTCTGTATCCCCTGTCCCTCGACACGCAAGCCGCGGCACAACTGGAACTTCCACTCCGCCTGCCTCCATTCACCGTAGTTGTCCAGCCGAGCGGCCCACGCAGGAAGTCGTCGTCAGCGTCTTGCCGCAGAATGTCGTTCAACCGGATGAGGACCCTATTCAGAGGCTTGTCGATCAGGCCATAGGTCTGGTCCATCATCTGGCGACATCTCATCCACTTGGTTTTGTGCATATTGCTAGTCTTTGCAAGCAAATTCAATTTATTTATCGCCTTTCTTTCATATGCTAGAGCTTTCACACAAAGTGAGCCAGAATCTAAATCTTAGGCGATTGTTTCATCTCCTCATTCTGGCGATTGGCTGAAACTACGCTCCAGCTCGACCCTAATCGGTGCATCGGTCGCGAAGCGCTCCTTGGCTGTCCTGACCATCAGGATAGCTTCAGTTCTTCACGATCGACAACTTCACTTGCTTGAGCCATACATGTTCATTACTCTCCTCAATGAGGAAGACTCTGATCTCATCGGTTTTACCAGTTTTGCTACCATAAAATGGGATATTTCTCTCTATCATTTATGTCGGAAGGAGCAGGGCGGAATGACGGTTGTTGTTCTTCTTTAGGCTTTCTTTTCCATGATTGTTCTGATTGTTCTAGTTTCTGTTCAAACTCTTCTTGGCTCATGTGTTTATGTGCTGCAAGGTATTTTTTTATTGCCTCCCACCTTCTTGTTCTACGTTCCTGGTAGAGTTCTTCTCTTTGTTCCCTTGACATCCTGAATGGCCCTCGCTCGCGTGCTTCAAGATCAAATCCAAGTCCGGCTTCCAGAATTTCCTGTGCCATAATAACTAGAAATAACTCTGATAATGCAGCGCCTGCGGCTTCTCCAACAAATGATCTTGCGGGTGCTCCACCACTGACCGGCTCTATTGGTCCTACTCCTGAAGAACCACCACCACCGGCTGGCGCTTTGGAGACTAACCCACGATCGAACGGCAATTCAAGTTGATTTGGGTTCGCTCCATGTATTTGAGCAGCCTCGGGGGCCGACGGCGCTGCTGGCGTCGTCGGCTTCTGCCATCTTTTGAAATCCTCTGACTCGAAGATCTCAGATTGCGACTGTGTCCCGAATCTCGTGCCCTTCTTCGCTGCGGGATCATATTTACCGGTGCGGGTGAACTCTCCCTTAGCCCTAGCCTCCTGGACCTTAGCCTTATCGACCGTCGCATAGCTTCGGTTGACCGCCGGGTCTTGCGGCCCTACCCAAGTCGATTCGCCCGATTCTAACAAAGCCTGCGGCTTAACCATGTGAGCGAGGTCGGCCGTCCCCTGCCCACCAAACATCTCGTAGACCTTCTGCGCGTTTTGTTTGATAATCTCGGTGAAGCCCCGGCCTGCCGCTGTGGCGGTGACCCGTTGCCAAAAGACTCGTGCCTCGTAGAACCATATTTGACCCGGCGGCCCTGCTTGTTGGCCGGTCGGGTCGAGGAACCGAACGGGATTGGCTCGGACAAAGGCATAGAGGTTTGGCCCATCAACCATTCCCCCTGGATCCGCTGCCGTCCACCTCCCCAACCACGGCGCGTAGTACCGTACCCCGTGGTAGTAGAACCCGCTCTCCTCATCCCGCTCCTTCCCCGTATACCGGTAGCGCTTCGGCGTCTCGGTCTGGCTGCGCACGGCCTGGTATGACGTGCTGCCGTAGGGATAATACTCCTCGTAGGAGATGATCTTCGCCTGGTCATCCAACTCCAGGCTGGCCGAGCCGAGATGGTTGTCAAACTGGTAGCGGACGAGTTGCTGCGGCGCGGGGTCGTTGCCCTGCGTGCGCGTCTCCACCAGGGCGATGCGCTGCTTGTCGTCCATGATGTGCAGCGTCTCGCGCTCCAATTGGATGTCATTGCCGTTGCCATTGAACTTGCGGTAGATCTCGAAGCCGCCAAGATAGATGCGCTCCGCCTTGCGCGAACCATTTTGGCGTTCGGTGACCTTACGCACTCGTTGCCCGCCGGCGTCGTAGACATAGTACGCCGTCGCAGGCACTTTGTCCGGTGGTGGGTTGTCATTCTTGACCATCCCCGTTGTTGCGCTCAATTCATCATTAAAGTCCCAGCTCATCTGCGGTAAGTGCGGCATCGCTGTCATATTGCCATGTAGATCGTAGGTGTATTTGGCACTATAGCCGGATATAACAACGTAGTCAGGCAGGTTGGCAGGGTCACTGGACAGGCTAGTAGCAAGCAAGCGGTTACTGTCCAGCGCATACTGGTAACGCCGGTTCCAAATCACCTGGCCTGGCTGCTCAAGATTGCGCCCGACATGATGCACCATCTGCATGATGTTACCGACCGAGTCGTAGCGATATTCCTCCATATAATTCTGCAATGACTGGCAATCGTTGGGCAGTGTTGGCACAACGTGGGAACTGTCGTCCCAATCAAACTGCTGTCCGTCCCCCTTATGTTCGCGCCCTCTAGCTCCCATCAGGCGATACAGTGCGTCGTAGCGGTACTCCGCGCCTGAAAACACACAGGCGTTGCTGTGGTACACGCGGTCATTGGCTTTGTCAACAATCTGGGTGATGTTGCCCACAGGGTCATAGGTGTAGTTCAGGTCTTGCAACACGGCACCGTCGCTGGTGCGCGTGGACTTCAGTTGCTTTAGCCGGAACGTGTCCGGCTCGTAGTTGTAGCTGGTTTCTGAGCCATTGCCATATTGCAACAAGACGCGCTGCCTTTTGGCATTGTAGTCGATATTGGTGACGGCATGCACGTTGGCGGTGGTTGGATTGGGCAAATCCATCGGCGCGGCGGATTGATTGAGCCATACGTCCATGCGCTCCAGCAGACCAGCTTCGTTGTATGCAGGCTGGGTAATGTTGATACGTTGCGGGTTGGCCGCCAGGCTGTGGGGCGCGATGATTTGGACCGGCCGGTTCAGTGCGTCGTACCGTGTGCTGGCGACGAATAACTCTGCTTCCTGCGCGGGATTCTGCGACCAATCGGGTGTGTCCTTATAATCCACCATCAGTTGGCGCGTCGTGCGTAGTGGATTGTCTTTAAAGTCGTAAGCTTCGCTGGTAACAACGCCCGCTGTGTCGGAATGCTCATACCGCTTGCCACGTAAGTTGCGTTGCTTATCGTCGGCCCGCCCTTCGCCGTAGACCAGTTTTTCAAATTGAATCTCGCGGGCAGGATGAACTGAGTCAGCACCAGTGACAAATGAGCCAGTTGGGCGGTGCAGTTCATCATAGGTCATTCGCGTGATGAACGCACGGCTGTTCCAGGCGAACATTGGCTTACCCGCAGCATCGTTCAGTGTCCAGCGATCATCAGCATCCATGCTATGTTGAAAGAGCAGGTTGCCCGCGATATCGTAACACGGCGCAAAGCCTTGCGCGTTCAGGTTGCTTGCGTCGTTGAATGGATGCACGCCATCGGGCAGCGGCGGCATAATGTATTGCATCACACGGTTGCCGCGCGAGTCTTGCACCCACAATGGCTTGCCCTCGGCATCGAGCTTGCTAAACGTGACGTATTTCTCGTCGACCAGCGCATTGGCTGCTCCCACACGGTTGTGAGTAATAGCGACGACCTCGCGCCCGAGGCTATCGAGCACCGTCACCGCTGGCGTGTTTGCATGTTCAACAGCCAGGCGCGCCGCGCGCTGCTCTTCTGCCGAGGCAGCCGGCGCGCTCTTGCGGGCAAACCAGGCATTCCCCTTTTCGCTCACGGTATCGTTGGCATCATAGTGGGTCGCATGCCAGGGCGAGAACTCAATACGGCTGTAGGAGCCATCCGGCGACTCGGTACGGATCACCCGCCCGACCGCGTCGTAATACAGCACCGGCGTCACGCCCACTTCGAGCGGTTCCTCGAAGCGATGCCCCACCACCGGCGGGCTGAAATATGGCTCATACTGTTTGACCGGTTTGCCCTTGTTGTTGAGAATGGTCTTGCCGCTGGCGACCCAGCGCAAAGGCCCGCCGGGCTGTTCTGGCTCGGCTTGCACCTTCTTTACCAGCACAGTGCCCGTGCCATCCGAATACTCGAACCCGGACTGCACCGGGCTATCTGGCTCGGAGGCCTCGTGTTGCTCTCGCACGATGCCACAGGCGCAGGCGGGGTGCTGTCCCCAGAGCCTCTTGCCGTCTTTGATGATTTCGCCAAAGTAATACACGTGCCGCGCGCTGGCACCGCGCAACAGGTTTTTGGCATCGGCAACGCTATAGTCTTTGTTGACGAAGAACTCCTGCATGGCGGCCAGATCAGGGTTCAGCAGCGCGAGCCCGTTCATCTCATCAAAGGCGCTCAGGTTGTCAGCTTCAGTGCCATTGCCCATCACCGCCATCGCAGCGGGCAGGCCCAAAATATCGAAGCGCACTTCCGAAAGATTGTCGTTCGCATCTTTCATTTGGCGTGGGGCCAGCACGCGAAAGTCGAACTCAGTCACTTCGGTGCGATTGCTCAGTGCATCAGTGCTGGATTGGATGTAGTAGAAATCGGGTTGGTGATATTCCAGCTTTGTGAGATTGCCAAAGGGGTCGGTGTAACGTTCAGGCAAATAGAAGCGTTGGGCTGCATCGGGGGCGAAGCCCGCAACACCGGCGCACATCCAATATTGCCCTGGCACAGCCTCGCCACCAAAACGTGCAGTCAACTCACCCCCACTCAAGTAACCGCTGGTGTGCTTGTCCGAGAGTGCCAACTTCACCGGTGACGTGAGCCTGTCTTTGAAGACAAGATCAAGAATATCGTCTGATAACGCCAGCTTGTAGCTCTCGTAGAGTAACCCCAGCGCGTTGAGCTGCCCCAGCTCCAGCGGCGTATCCAGGGTGGTGGCGAAGAACAGCGAGCGTGCGAGCTCTACGATGCGTTTTTGAGGCGAGGTGCGGTTGGGCAGCAGGTGATAGGCGATCTCCTCAACTGCCATTCCGCAAAGCTGATAGATATCACTCAGTTTGTAGGCGCGCAATTCCTCCAGCGTGAAGGAGCCGCTCCCGGGCGCAATGCCGGTCAACTCATAGGTCAGCGCCTCGCAGGGCAGGCGCAAGCGATAGTTGTCCGGCTCGAGCACATTGTTCACGTCGTTGGTGTAGCGCGTCTCGCTATAGGCCAGGTGCATCTCTGACTGCACCTGTTGGATCAACTCCTGCGCACCGTCCTGCAAGGTGGCATCGACATACGCACCCAGGCGCGGATAGACCACGGCCACGGATTGCTGGCTGTTGCCATATTCGTCGATGCTCAGGTTGAGCGTGTGCGCGATGCGCGGGTCGGGCGTCAATTGTTCAAGGCGCAGGTCTAGCTCATAGTGATACGTGATCGCTTCGCTTTCGGTGACGTGAAAGACCGCGTGTTGGTTGTTCGCTTGCGCTTGCACGCGGTGAATGTGGCAGTTGTGATACACAGCCGAGAACAGTTTGACCGGCGTATGTGTGCCACCCGCCAGGCCATCCACATCAAGTTCATACACCTCTTGTCGCAGCATCATGCCTTTGCACGCGCGCAGCGCTTCGCGCCACTCGTCGGCACTGAGGTCGAGGGCATCAAGTTCGGGTTCGGGCAGGGCATGCTCCTGGAACGCACCCAGCACTTGCTGGCCCGGTTTCTGATCCTCAAACCAGTTCGGGAAGTACTCGTCCTGAAAGTGGCTCAGGATGCGTTCGCGGTCGAGAAACACGCCGGTGTGAAACCAGGTCACGGTTTTGACCGGTGGCTGGTACAGCGTTTGGTCGTCGGTGATGTAGGGGCTGCTGGTATTCCCCGCTGCAAACGTGCCGTAGTCTTCGACATCGATCTGTTCGACGCGGCCAAAACCGCGAAACTCGCGCTCTGGCCCATCAAAGTAGCCGTGGTGATAGCTGTAGGTGGTGGAGAAGGTGGTGTTGCGCCACCTGTCGTGTACCGTCACCTTCTCCACACAATGCACGGGGAAGGGCAGCCTGGTGATCCAGGGATTGCCAGCGGCCTTGTCTTCCAGATAGAACCTGGTCGAAGGCGCATACTCAACCGCCGTCTCTGCGCCCAGGTTGTTGACTGTCTTGATCAGCAGGTGCGGCTTCTGCCCGCCCATCAGGTCAAGGTAGCGCAGCGGGCGGCCCGCGTCACCAGGCAGCGGCGATGACCAGACCAGGCAGGCAGTGCCATTGCCCAGGAGATCCAGCGCCTGCACGCCGGCGACGTTATCGAGTGCGGGGAAGACTTTGATCGTGCTCGCTTCGCTCCAGCTATTGCCCGATTGGTTGAAATACACACGCACGCCCTCACTGTGCAGATACAACATGTCGGTCGTGCCAGTGCCGTCGATATCGGCCAGCCGGAGGCGGCGGTGATCGAATTGATCGACATGGTCAAACAGCGGCGCATTATCCATCGTGACTTTCTCGCCAAAGCGGCCATAGCCGAGATTGGGCCAATAACACACCTCGCTGGTGCGAATGCGCACGATATCGCTCAAGCCATCACCTGACATGTCCGCGAGAGAGATCGACTGTTCCCCATCAACAAAGATGATGCTCGGCCCCTGTTCTTCGTCCCAGGGCTTGCTCGTGCGTTGCGCGGCATCAAAGCCGTCTTCGCCCATCGAGCGATGCCACACAAATGCGTCGTGCTCGCAGATCAGGATGTCGGCGTGACCATCGCCGTCGAGGTCGATGAACTTGAGATTGGGGTCGCTCCAATCCACATTCGGCAGGGAGATGAACGGCACGAACGGGTCCCACTGCTCGTCCGTGGTCCGTTCGTAAAACCCCGGCGTCGGACCTGCAAATTGCACCACGTCTGGGTGGCCGTCGCCAGCCAGATCAAGGAACTGCGCATTGCCGGCCAACGCCATCGCAGGCTTTAGAGAGACGAGTTCCAGCGGCGCAAACTTCGCCTCGATGTGCGCGTTACCATCGCTCCCAACCACGTTCGTCGGGCTGAGGTTGCGTTTGTAGAACCATGCATCAGCCTGTTCGGTCAGCACACCCGACAGCCCTTCGCCGTCGAGGTCAATCCACTGGTAGTGTGCGCCGTCGATCCCGGTGGGCAGATGTGCCAGGCTATCGCCGCTCAGTTCGCGTAGTTCAGTCTGAATGGTTGCGTCGCTGTAGGTGAACTCGACGGGAGGGAGCGACCTGGAGAGATAGTCTCCGCCCGCTTGACGTTGATAGCTGAGCTGCGTCACCTCGATGAGTTTGGAAAAAATGGGCGTGCGAGGATTTGCCGCGTCCTGCTCGTACTCGTAGGTGAAGTCGGTCGAGCGAACGAGGCCATCGTACCCTTTCTGGCCATCTGGAGTAGGATCATCTGGGATGTGATGGAACATCAGCACGCGTTGGCACAAGCGCTGGGTACGTACTTCAAACGTCGAGCGGTAAGACGAGAAAGGGTCTGGGCGGGTCGTCCACGTGCCGGCCTCTTGTGGTGTGGGATTGGCCTGGTCGTGCTCGCCATAGTCGAACACGACTTCGAAGTACCAGTTGCCGTCGCCCGGCGGCTCCGGCCACGGTTGGTCGACCTCAAGTTTGGGCAGATAGGGTGTGTGATTGCCGTAGCGGATGTTCTTGAGATAGCGGTTGGCGGTACGTCGTGGGTCTAGCTTGTCGCCGCGATTGTGCTGGTGGGCTTGCGCAAGATCAACATTTTCGGCGTCCTCCGCTTTGTAGTGATACGTGACGATGTTGCCCTTGTCATCGTAGGTCTCGCAGATCAGCCAGCTGAAAATGCGTTCAGGATTCGCGGGGTCGGCGATGCGTGAATTGTCGCTTCTGCCGTACCAAGTGGTGATGTTGTCTTTCGAGATGGAGCGCCAAAAGAGATCATCTGACCTGGCCACGTTTGTCCATCGCTCAATGTGGACGAACAGACCTTCGATGCGCGGGCGATAGCGGCGAATGCGATAGGTTGTGCCGTTGACGGTTCGCGGCGGCAGTTCCTCGTACGTCCATGTACCCGGTGCATCCTGTTTGAGCACGGGCACCAGATCTTCGGCACCTGACAGGATGAACACATCCGAATCTGTGTCTTGGGCATCCTGATAGTGTGGTAGCCCTTTATCCGTTTTGCGCGTAATCGCGGGCAAGGAGAGATTCCAGCCCAGGCCAAAGGGGCCGTTGCCCTCGCCGGAGTCATACGAGAGGATCAGCTGTGGACCAAAGCCAGAGCGGCCCGGGCTGGTAGCAATGGGCACAGTCATGGAGCCAGTGCCTGTGACCGGGTTGGCGGCGAATTTCTCGCCAATCCCTCTGATTGCACCGCCACCTTTGGGGAGCGATATGGCGGGCACGGGTGTAGCAGTGCCGCTTTTATTGTCAGCCGCTTCTGTATTGTCACTTTCTCTGCTTTGGCGATTGAGCATCAGCGTCTCCATCAATAACGGCTAAGAGCTGTTCCCAACAGGAAAACAAACGCAGGAGCCATATTACCAGAACCTTACATATTCAGCATTGACAAAAGAAATACCTAGGAATTTAACTGTATCGGCTTTGCTTTACCAGTGTTCATAGCTATCCACCAAAGTAGTACCCTCGCAGACGGGCCCTGCACTTCATTCATTCCTACATTGCAAATATGGTCATCTACTTTCTAGAACCGAATACTGGCAAACAACGACTAGGTCTTGCTCTATCCAGGCGGATTCATGTTTGAAATGAGCGAACCATGGGTGTCTACGCTGATGAAACTTAGACCGACTTCAACTATCTTAAAGGATGAGACTACGTATTCAACGATCAAATTCCATTTTTTGGGGCTATGAATAGTGTGCTGATTAAGAATAGATCACATGATTCTTTGCACATGGATTGGGCTGTAATCAGGTTTTATCGTCGGCAGGATCATCTCTAACGTGCCCTGCTACCGACGAGCCTTTCTTAAGCATGGTTCAATTACTTGACAGTTTACATCGTCCGCATAGGTGTAAGGTGCTTATGGCATTTGATTTCCACTGTTCAAGCTGTCAAGTTTGGCTGAGCGTGCATTAAACCGTGCCTTAGTTGCAATACTCACAAACCTGACTCAGACCAAACATATCAAATAACCGACGCACGACATTACATCCGTGGTTGGTTTCACCAGTCGCTCCCTGCAGTCCAGGTGGCCAGACAAAGGCTGAGCTCTATACAGAGGATCGCTTCACTCATATCTTCAACCTGTAGAGCCTCAGACCCTTTTAAAGACTGCAGATCACCGCATCCAAGGCTTTAGGGCTTCCCACATGAAGACAAGCACAACCAGATGGATGGACTAGATAGTGTCAGGTGCATGACCGAGTTGATGCAAAGGTAGAGCTAGTTGGATAACATGCACCTGCCACCGCAGTAGCTTCGTCCGCACGATTCCTTCCCGCCGAGATTCATCGGCTATGGTATCTCACCATCGTACCACTTCTTCATTCAGCCAGTGCGGTATCTCTTGATCAAAAGTGATACCTTGAGCGAGAAGTAAGATAATCAAACACTTATAAGAGCTGCTGCCTACAATGAGGAACACAGGTAATAGAGACTGGAAAGGAGGATTAACATTAGTAGTATAACCAATGTGTTTTATATCGTCAAGCTTAAAACTCGGTAATTCTACTTAGCGAATATCAAAACACGATATCTTGATTTTCAAGCAAGCAGTGATATTATAGTATTCTACAAAAGGTACGGAGGATCGCTCTCTCTCCTCAGTATAAACTGCTCTATCGAGAGCCTCGGCCTCGAAATCGGGAAGAGTAGTTCTTAGTTTGTGCAAAGAGGTGTCTTTTCGTGCGCACCTGTCAGAGGAAAGTGCTATCATAGCGAAGGTATGTAAAGAATCAGAAAAGAAGTTTTCGCCTAGAGTGAGATCGAACTGCTTATTTATTTTCTCAGAAAATTCGAGGGAGGTTTGAGCATACTCTTCCAGCCCATCAAATTCTCAAAAAAGTTTTTATCGGCTTGCCGCCTCGCTTGAAACGTTACGTGTCGTAGCGAAATACCTCTACTGACAGTTATTCGGACAGTTTATGGATTCTCTCATAGATTCAAGACTGATGTTAACCTCTTTGACTGAGAACATGAAAGTACGCCCTTCCCTTCAGAGATTCATAGTCATTGAGAAATGATGTCTTCTTGACGAGCCGCTGCAGAATAGAGCGGTGAATCTTTTTAGCTCCACCAATTTGAGTTTGCCAAAGCTTTCTTAAAATGGATCTAACGAGGTAATCAGCAGGTGTGAAAAGGAGATGGGCCGATAATGTACTGTTCTCGGTCCCTGGACAGTGTTGAACAAATTCTATTCTATACCTCTATGGAGGTGAGAAAGGCCACATCGAAGAAAGGAGTAAAGGCTGTGAGACAAGAAAGCTGCTCTGATACGATAGATAGTAAGCCGGTATAGTTACTCCTCCTTCGGCCTTTCGTCATGAACT
>Ga0070698_100003971_pt1 | contig 16278 bp, 15 predicted proteins | sample KBSK1502metaG_FD_65477 | JGI IMG/M metagenome (GOLD analysis project Ga0070698, IMG submission 65477) | Corn, switchgrass and miscanthus rhizosphere microbial communities from Kellogg Biological Station, Michigan, USA - KBS K1-50-2 metaG | ecosystem: Host-associated > Plants > Roots >...
CCCCCTACAAAAAGTCTCTACCTGGAACACCTTAGAAAGGTTTTATGGCAACCGAGAAGGGTCGCCACCTTGGGTTTGAGGATAAGTTGATTCACAACATCAGGGGCGCTAGCGCCCTGTCCAGCGGCCCGATGTCTTTGAGCCTCGGCATCGGCGATGACGCAGCCCTGCTTATGCCCAGACCCGGCCATCAAACAATATTGGCCTGCGATTGGTTCTTGGAAGGAACTCATTTCCTGCGCGATAGGCATCCGGCCGACGCTGTCGGCTGGAAGTCTTTAGCTCGGGCGCTCAGCGACATTGCCGCGATGGGCGGTCAGCCTCGATGTTTTCTTTTGGGCTTGGCCCTGCCTCCAACCCGCACGGGACGGTGGCTCGATCAATTCTTGAGAGGGTTGCGGCGCGCTGCCCAGAAGTTCCGATGCCCGCTGGCCGGCGGCGACACAACACGCCGCGATCAAATCTTAATCAATGTCACGGCCATAGGCGAAATTCGCAAAAGCCAGGCCATTGTGCGGTCTGGCGCACGCCCCGGGGACGTCGTTTGCGTGACTGGGCGGCTCGGCGAGGCCGAGCTAGGTTTGCGGCGGCTCCGGGACAGGAGAAAAGTGAATATGAAGGACCCCGCGGTCAGGAAACACCTGTATCCGGAACCGCGCATTGCCCTAGGCCGTTGGTTGGCGGCCCGACGCATTGCCACAGCGATGATGGACCTCTCGGACGGGCTCTCGAGCGATTTGCCGCGATTGTGCGCTGCAAGCCGGGTAGGCGCACGGATTTTCGCGGCAAAGCTCCCGAACGTATCCAGCCCATCTAGTTCCCGGCTACAAAATACTGCACCGGTTTCCCCGATGGAGCTTGGGCTCAACGGGGGCGACGATTACGAACTGCTCTTCACGGTGCAGCCAGGCAAGGCTCGCAGCTTGCCGCGCTCTTTCCACGGCATACCGCTGACAAAAATCGGCGAAATCACTCGCGAACGCAGCCTCAAGCTCATCTGTTCAAATGGATGTGAACAACCGCTTGAGGCTCGCGGCTGGGATCCATTCGGAAAATAATCTGTCGTCACTCCTCTCGGTCCACGCCTCGAAATGTCGCTCCGCACGAGTCTAACGATTCTCTTGCAGGCATCGTCTTTCGATGTGTGTCGGACACGTGCCGGCACGACCTCGCAACCCGGAGAAACCATGGTCCCCAATTTACTCTGTAGGAAGCATGCATTCTCTCTCGCCGCCTGGTTGATGGTGCTCCCTTTTATTCACTTCTAGTGTCCACGCACAGCAAGACGACAACGCTGCCGTTGCGCAACTTCGCGCTTATCTTGATCAACTCAATCAACAGCATCAGTTCTCTGGTGCCGTTCTTTTGGCTAAGCATGGATGTGTTATTTTCCACGGTGCTTACGGTCACGCCAGCATCGCTTACGATCGCGAAAACACGGTCGATACCGCGTTCAACCTGGCATCCGTCGGGAAAATGTTCACTGGGGTTGCCGTTGCTCAACTCACCGAGCAGAGTTTACTCTTATATGATGACGTTATCGGAAAGTATCCGCCGGATTATCCCAATCAGGATGCCGCAAACCGTGTCACCATCCACCAACTATTGACGCATACTTCCGGTCTCCAGGACTTTCTCACCCCGCAATTCCTCCGTGGAGCGAAAACTGAATTCGTAACCATCCAGAGCTTCTTCCCTTTGTTCGCCAGCCCCTTCTTTTTACTCCGGGCGAAAAATTCAACTACAACAACGCGGACTACCTGGTCCTCGGCGCCATCATCGAAAAAGTGTCCAATGAATCCTATTTCGACTACGTCCGCGACCACATTTTCGAACCCGCGGGCATGCTGCGCACGGATTTCTCCGAGCTCGATCGCGAGATCCCCAACCGCGCAACCAGCCTTACGCACGCAACCAGCTTGTCGGCGCCGCCGTCCGCATTTGGACCTCCGCGGAACGCCGCCTACCTGATTCTGTACAAAGGCATGCCCGCCGGCGGCAGCTTCTCTACGGTCGGCGATCTCCTGGCATTTGCTAACGCACTGCTTCGCCACCGGCTTCTCAATAAGGCTGACACCGATTTGGTCATAACCGGGAAAGTCGATACCACACCGCCGTTCCCTGCAGGCGATCGATATGCACATGGCTTTGAGGATTTCACCGACAACGCAACGCGGATCGTCGGACATGGAGGCTCCGCGCCGGGAACCGTCGCACGTGTCGACATATTTCTGGATAAAGGCTATACCGCTGTGACCCTCGGGAATCGCGACTACGATCTCGCCGCTGGCGTCGTCCAGAAAATACGCGACCTGCTTACGTCAAAATAAACGCGAATGTTATGACAGGGGAGCGTTCCGACGCTCTTGACTCGGTCAGCACAAGAACCGGCCGACCGGCAAAAAGCCCTGCGCTCCCCCGTGCGTGAACAAGATCACCGGCAAGTCCGCCAGATGCGAGACCACAATACCGCCGACTATCCATCTCTGCGCCACGCCGTCGCCGATGCTATGCGTGCTAGTCGCTCCAGCAATGACCAGCGCCGCCAGAATTGTCCACTCGATATACCGCACTGGCGCGTAAACCGAGAGATACATCAACCAAGGGTGCGCGGGTGCATTGAGATGCAAGAATGCGCCAACGAAGAAAATGCCAACGCCGAACACGATGCCCAGCCCCAGCCGAGCGGAGCCGAAACCAATTGCGTTTCCGATCGAAGCCTTGTCGCGCAGGCGCATCAGCCCGTAGTAACACCAGGCGCAATACACGAGATACTTCACGATGATGTAGATCGGAAATACCGCAGACTCATCCATGGAAGCTTTAAGGATTAGGAGAAACAACGGCTGTGTTCGACAGCGTAGTCTTGGATGGAGGCGGCGTGGCGGGCGCGGGCTTGGCGCGTGGCGCTCCGGGCTCATCTTCCGTGGGAGCTGTGTCCGGCGTATCGACATTAACTCTATGGTCGTGAGCTTCCTGCTCGAGCGGCACGACGTTGGCGAATTCGACCTCGGGCATGCCACCAAGAGCGTGTTGCATGAATTCAAGCCAAATCGGCAGCGCCGCTCGCGCCCCTGTTTCCTTCTTCCCGAGCGAAATCTGCTTATCATCGAACCCGACCCACACGCCCGCGGTGAGTTGAGGCGTGAAGCCAATAAACCACGCGTCGGTATAATCTTGTGTCGTGCCGGTTTTGCCTGCAGCTGGGCGTCCTAATTGCTTGGCCTGGATGCCCGTGCCGAATTGGATGACCTCTTCGAGCATGGCCGTCATCGTGCGCGCGACGTCCGGCGAGATCACGTCGTGCACTTCCGGGTGGGCTTCCTCCAGCAACGCACCGTCGTAGCTAGTCACGCGACGAATCATGTGCGGGTCGATGCGAATCCCATCATTCGGGAAAACCGTGAACGCCGAAACGTGCTCGAGCAGCTTCATATCCGCTGCCCCTAGCGCGAGCGGAAGATACGGCGGCAGCGGCGTGGTGATGCCGAACCGCCGGGTCATATTGACCACTGTGGAGATGCCAACTTTTTCGGCAAGCTTGACTGCCGGCACGTTGCGTGAGCCTGCCAGCGCCCGCCGAAGGGTGATCGTCCCCTCGAACTTTTCGTCATAGTTTCGCGGCGAGTATGGCTGCCCGCCGCTGATGTAAGTAACAGGGGCATCCAGGATTGTGTCGAACGGTGTGGCACCTTTTTCGAGCGCGTCGGCGTAGACGTAAATCTTGAACGAGCTGCCCACCTGCCGATACGCCTGCGTGGCACGGTTGAACTTCGAGTCCTCAAAGCTGTAACCACCAACCATCGCCTTAATTTCCCCAGTGGGATTGTCGATGGCCAACATCGCTCCCTGGGGAGCAGGTTGTTGCTCGAGTTGTACGCGCGCCGTGGTTTCGCGCAATTCTTGAATCGAGAATTGCGCCAAGTCGCCAACTTTCAGCAGCTCGGAAGGCTTTTTGCGGGTGGTCCAGGCAAAATCCGCGGGCGAAAGGATCGCGCGGTACGGACCGATCTTCACCGTGGCATTCTTATCGTCTATGGAAAGAATCAGTCCGGTGACGTAGCTCCCTTTTTCAATCGAATGGCGCCAGTCTTCGTCCTCGTAGCCGTCAAGACTTCCGAGGTTGTCGCGAACGATGTTCGGGAGATCACCGCGCCAGCCGTGACGCCGGTCATAGGCGTGCAGGCCATCGCGAACCGCCTGGTTCGCCGCGCGTTGCATGGCGATGTTGAGTGTGGTGTAGACGCGCAAGCCTCGTTCGTGCACGGCCTCCGTACCATACGTGGCCTCGAGATATTTGCGAATGTCTTCAAAAAAATACGGGGCTAGATCGTTGCGCGGATATTGCACATGCAAGCCAAGCGGCGTCTTGCGCGCGGCTTCTTCTTCTGCCGACGTGATTTTGCCTTCTTCTTCCATACGGCGAAGGACTAGATTGCGGCGCGCGAGCGCTCGCGTTGGGTCGGACAGCGGCGAGTAGATCGGCCCTCGAATCATTCCCGCGAGCAGCGCGGCTTCCTGAAGCTTCAGATCCGTGACTGGCTTGCCGAAATAAAACTGGGCTGCCGCGGCAAAGCCGTAGTTTCCGTGGGCGAGATAGACCTGGTTCGCATACATCGTAAAGATTTGCGGCTTAGTGTAGCGGCGTTCGATCTGCAGCGCCAACAACATCTCTTGCATCTTGCGGCGGAAGGTACGATCGCTCCTGTCCAGGAAGAGATTCCCTGCGAGCTGCATGCTGATGGTGCTGGCTCCTGCGGTAATCCTGTGCTTGATCACGTTGCGCACGGCGGCGCCCGCGATGCGCGGAAAATCGATCCCCCAATGCTGCTCAAAGTGCTGGTCTTCAATCGCGGTAACGGCATTGTAGAGGACCCTGGGAGTCTGCTCGAAAGTCATCAACACGCGCCGCTGCAGAGCGAAGCTGCCGACAAGCTGGCCGTCGTCAGCATAAATTTCGGTGACCACGTTCGGGCGATAGGTTTCCAATGCCCGAATTTCAGGCAAGTCGCTGGCATACACAAACAGCAGTCCGCATGCGGCGCCCAATGCGATGGCACAAAGCAGCAAGAAGGCTAGCGCGACTCGGTCGATCAATTTCCAGCCGCGTAGCCGCAAGGTAATCGGGGGCAGACTCAGCATGAACCTACAATTTTAGCGCAGGCCAGTAGCATAAGATTAGTTTTCAGCCTTGGTGATTCGTCTTCGGAAAGGGGCGGGCATTGTTCGCAAGAACTCCCTTTCAATACCCATGCGAGCAGGCAATGCCAAGACTCTAGCCAGGGATGGGACCACCTCTGCTAATTAGACACCAAATCAGATGGATACGTACCTGTCGATCTCTTACTGGATCGGGGTGTAATAGCGTTCCCCAGCGCAAGAACGACACAGACTGCGTCCGCCTTGCAACACTTCGCGTTTGAAATTTATTCCTTCGCCGCATTCCGCGCAGACGGTGCGGGCACTCTTGAAGCCGGGTAGATCCTCTGGCGGAACGTCGACCTGCACCCATTTCTTGTCAAACAGGACTTCATCGGATAGTGCGGCGTAAGCCTTCTGTTGCCCGGCTTCCTTCTCCAACTCGGGGAACATCTCCCGGGCTGCCTGTTTCGACGATTCGTTCGCGGCGATACGCACCGCGCGGCCCGTCTTTAAATCAACAAAAGTGGCTGCAACTTTGCCCCAATCGCGGAATTTCAGCGCGCGCTTGCCCAACCGGCAGTTCGCAACCAACGCCACGGCATCGGTCACGCAGCGGTCGATTTCAACGTACGTGACCAAACGTTTGCGGTCGGCAATGGGGTCTTCGATCCCAAGCTCGCGGAGTCCGAGCATGGCCAGGCGCACACCGAGAACTTGCCCGGCGCAAATATGACCGTGCGCCTGCGCAGCCAACTCCAAATATTGGCTGAGCGTCTTCATGTGAGATTACCCACCGAGACTAGGTTGCATCCTTAGGAGCGCATAATCCAGCGATTTCTGCCTGGGTATTTGAATGGATTTGCGCCGTTAGCGCGAAAGCCTCCTCATATTGTAAAATCAAAACCCTACCTTGCACGGTTCCCCGGTAGCTCAACGGTAGAGCATTCGGCTGTTAACAAAGGACTTAGAATCCAATAACTCGTTTCTCTGGCGTCAGTTAACAGCTTCCGGACCATCCCCAAACACCTGTTTCTTGTCCCCAAGATGTCCCCAGCGAATTTACGAGCTCCGGAAACACATTGTCCTGCCGTCCAAGGCGGCGGCTCGGTCAGGAATGTCGCAGTGCAGACAGAGCGAAAAGCTCGCCCCTTATTCGGTGTTTGGGACTCTGCGCGCTAGAAACAGACCGAGCACACCCACGCCCTCAAACCTTTCCTTGAGGATACGTAAACTTGTCGCCTCGGCCGAGGCCGACAAGCTTCACAGGGATGTCGCAGGAGACCCCGGGCTCGTGCATATCCACGAAGAGAGAGTCCTCTCCCAAGTAGGCGTAGAGCCGCCCCCCGATGCGAAACTCGTAAAGGCGGTCGGGATTCCAATCAAGGATCATCAGGATGACGGAACTCAGCTGCTCGAGGGTAATCTGGCCTGAGATCGCAAAGTCGCGATACCAGTCAGGCAAGATATCTGCTTCCGCGACCGCGCTGGCAGGTAGAGGAGCACGTCCGCCATACTCGAGCCGAAAGGAATAACATGTGGCGGTTTGACGTCCCTTTGGAATGGCCCTAACCCTTTCGCTGTCGCCACCCACATGGGTTTCCTGGTCGCGTTGGCAAGAGCTACCGGCTGGAGATTCCAATCGCTTCGTGTGAGAGGCATCCTTGGTACTCGTGAGTCCTAGCTTTTCGGCCGGGAGCAAAGGCTCCCCGCTCTTCGGCCGCAAGGACGCGACAAGGTCGTAGAAGGTGCTATCTCCTCCTCGGTATCCCGCCAGCCGAGCGCGATGAAGGATCTGCACAGCATTAAGGTCGGGCCGGGCTTTTAGGGTGGCCTGGACAAGCTTCCGCACTCCCTGGGCGACGCTCGGCCGACCGATCCGCCGCTTCGCATGCTCCGCAGCATCATCGCCGTCTTCGACGGGCTCCTCTTTGCCCACACGCCGGACTGATGAGATGGACACTCCAGCAAGCTCGGCAACGTTCTTCTGCGTGTGGTGAGCTCTGAGGAGCACCTGAATCTCGTGACGCTTCATTAGTCGCAACATCCGAATCTCCTCAGGCTCAACATTTCGCCCCGGAGAAATCACCTTCGGGAGGCCGGTCGCCTTTCCAACGGGACTGTCGGTTGCGGTCCTTAAACCATCGGGAAACTCAGAAACGATGAAACGATGGAGCGTCGGAGCACTGACGTGCACACCGCAGCGTTCCAAGACCCTTCGGATCTCCGAAACACTAATCCTATCCTCCAACAGCCTCCTGACGTCCTCACCATGGCTGGAGCACCGCTTCCAGCCCTCACCACGTGGCCGACCCAGTTGTCGCCTGTACACCTTGCTGAACACTTCAAAAAGCACCTCATCGGTCTGTGCTGTCTCCGGTCCTCGAGTGAGGCCGTGCCCTTCAGCCGTGCGCACGTACTTTCGGACGGTCTTCACGTCGAGTCCGAGCCGACGAGCAATTAGCCTTTTGGCACGACCGCGCAGCCAATGTCGCAAGACCTCCTTGATCTCCAGGAGTGCCATTCTATCTACCTACCCTTTATTCCGTGTCTGACCCGCCAGACTTCCCGCAGCGCGGGTCATTCTACACATAGGTAGCCGCGATCAACCCCCTGAACCAGAAAAACTGCTTTAGCAAAATCACTTGAAGAGCCTGGCCGAAAGGGTTCTTGCGTATCCTCTTTGCCCGGGGAAAGGAGGCTGCATGAGTTGATGTTAGAGAATTGACAATGGAAATTTTGGGCATTCCGTGGGTACCGCCAATAAAGACAAATAGTCACACGGAGCAGGCCATTGGCTCGCAATCAAAGTGTGGCCAGTGCGACGCCCGAGATCTTAGAATAAGAAGGTGAGCAGGTGGAATTGATCGCTCAGCTTAGTCATGTCCCCAATTTCTTGAAACCTTCGCTCACAAAAGCCGCGTAAGCACAACAAAACGAGAACGTTTTGCCTTTGCTCGGCCAACGAATCGTAAAAGTGATTTCCGAATGCTCATGGCCCCAATTCGTTTTTGTAGTATCATGAAAACAAAAAGTTTTATCGGTTCCCCGGTAGCTCAACGGTAGAGCATTCGGCTGTTAACCGAAGGGTTGCTAGTTCGAATCTAGCCCGGGGAGCCAGCCCTTCAAATGACTCAGCAAGCCATCGCACCGGCCTATTGAGGAGGGTATCGGTACTGCTGGGCCTTGCCCTCCTCGGCAACCCGAATCTAAACTTAGCGCCCCGGAAAGAAGAGCTGTGATGATTCCGATGCATGCCCAGGCGTCGAACGCGCCCGTCTCTACGGCCGGGGACCACCCGCGAGAGACATCAGCATACGTTACCTCCATTGACTCCCTCCGCGCAGTCGCGGTCTTATCCGTAATCATCTATCACATGCACACGGCTTGGCTCCCGGGCGGCTTCGCCGGCGTTGACGTCTTCTTTGTGATTTCCGGTTACGTGATCAGCCGTTCGATGGTGAGTTTTGCCGATTTGGGATTCATGAGTTTCGTCGGCACGTTCTACAGCCGCCGCCTTAGGCGCATCGTGCCAGCCCTGATCGTTTGTCTGCTAACTACGACGCTATTTGCCACACTATTTATTCCACGGGCATGGCTAAGCGATCTAAACACTCGCACGGGACAAGCGGCATTTTGGGGTGCTAGTAACTTCACGCTTATGCGCGCCCGCGACAGTTATTTCGCGCCGCGTGTGGAGTTTAACCCCTACACTCACACGTGGTCTCTTGGCGTTGAAGAGCAGTTCTACGTGCTCTTTCCTTCCCTCTTTTATTTATGGCTGCGATTCAGAAACCGTGAGTCCTACTGGCGCAGACCCTCCCGCCACCTGCTTCCCGTTCTCTTTTTGGCATCCCTCTGCTATTCGATCTATGCGACTCGGGAGACGCCGGTCAGTGCGTATTACGGACTCCCAAGCAGATTCTGGGAGCTTGCCGCCGGGGCACTGCTATTTCAGTTCCACCACAGCGGCATCCGCCTGGCAGGGCGTGGTTCAACAGCGGATAAAGCGCAACTGGGACTTTCGGCTGGCCTGATGATCGGAGCTTTGTGTTTCTCAAAGGAGGCTGGGTTCCCGTTTCCGTGGGCCCTTCCAGCTGTAGCCGGAACCCTTGGCGCCCTCGACCTCGTAACGACAAACAGCGCGGTGGCAGCGCGCTCAAACTGGTGGCTGACTTGGGCGCCCGTTGTTTGGGTCGGAAAGCTTTCGTATTCGCTATATCTTTGGCACTGGCCGGTTTATGTGTTGGCGCGCTGGACGACAGGACTTCAAACATGGAGTACGCAACTAGCGGCAATCGGAGCCACCCTGCTGCTTTCGTGGGCCTCTTACGTTTGTGTCGAAAACCCGTTTCGGCGAGGGCCGCTTCTGCATAGGGTGCGTCCCTATGCGGTCATTGCCGGTGCTCTCTGTTGTGTATTCGTGGCGTGGCGTGCCGCGGACCGCGTGGACCGTGAGGGTTACCGCCTATCTCTCAGCGTAACTCAAAAGAACTCGGAGGAGTGGTATCCAAATCGAGAGCCTTTGGCTAATGGGGAGATTTTGGGGGGCAACTGCCGCAAGCCACAGCTGCGGTTTGAATCTATTGACGATGGGAAAGTAACAGTCTTCGATCACGGAAACTGCAATACCGCAGAGCATGTGAAAACGGTCTTTGTGGCCGGGAACTCGCATGCAGTGGCTTATGAGCCCTTGCTTTCCAGGCTGGCTCGTCTGGAATCATACAGCGTACGGATTTTCTACAATGGCTGCACGCTACTTAAATTGACGGCGCCGATGGCGAATCAGCCTTCCCGTTGCCGGCGTTTTTTTGAGAGTGTACTTGCAGATATCGAGTCCCGGCTTCGTCCAGGAGATGTCGTTTTCCTGCCATCGCTGCGGTTGCCGCGTTTTGGTGATCAGTGGGCAACGGGTTCCGACGCCACTGCGCAAGATGAGATTTTTGGGAAGCAAGCGCACGACGCGCGAGAGGCCGCACTGGAGGAAGCTGACAGGGTTCTTGAGAGGCTGGTCCGGCACGGCGGTGTGGTAATATTCGAGGCACCGAAACCTCTTTTTCCAGCCCCAGCTTTTCGATGCTCGGATTGGTTTAACCGGAGCAATCCCGTTTGCGTGTCCGGGCTAGAGGTGTCGCGAGACTACCTGCTTCAGTACAGGGAACCGATACTAGACGCAATGAATCGTCTAAGCCGGCGTCATGAGCGCGTCTATGTGTGGGATCCATTCAATACGCTCTGTCCGACGACAACGTGCGAAGCCGTGGTCAATGGTTCTCCACTGTTCTTGGACGGGGATCATCTGAGCGCGCATGGGAACAGAGTGCTCTATCCGGAATTCGCCGATTTTTTGAAATCTCACTCGGATGTTGAGAGGGCAGGCACGCGAAGCTCCCAATTATCAGTCGCCCAGTAGAATGGGCGTGGATCCCAGACGCGGAGCCGAAACTTTCTCTCTCAATCATCTGGAATTGGCTAGAGCATTCGGCTGCTAAACGAAAGGGTTGCGAGTCCGAATCTAGCCCGGGAGCCTAATCCTTCTTCTTTCAAATACTTACCAAATCTCCTTTGTCGTATTTCAGCCGTGGAACGCCGCGTGTCATGTTCCACAGACTGTAATATTGCCGCTGATCGATTGGTTCGGCGCAGCTTTCCGCGCTTAGATGTCAGGCGACGCGCAGAATTGTGCGAAAGGGAATCTAGAATTCGATTCTAAGTCCCACTTGCCCTTCGCGTCCTGGAAGGACTTGCAGCACTTCCGCAAATTTGGGGGCAGTTGAATTCACACTTGTCAGCGGAAGCCCATTGACCGCAGCGGGATTCGGAGGATTGAATAGGTTGAAAAACTCTAAATAGGCATGGAGCTTTATCTGCTCTTTGAAATCGAAACGCTTTGCGAGGCGCACGTCCGTATTGACGAAGGGTGGCGCGACAAAGTGATTGCGGCCCTTGGTGAAATCTATCTCGTTGAAATGGTTGTCGCCGTCGACATCCGGCGGATTTGCGGCAAACGCCGCACTATAATGGAAGCCGCTCTGCGCGCGAAAGATACCGCTAAAGTCCATCTTCGACGGGAGCCTCACGAGTCCGTGCAGCAAGAAAGTATGCTCAAGCGCCCAAGTCCGATGGTCCCTTATCGAGGTCGGGGCCGTTGTAAAACACCCCCGCTTTAGGAACCGGGTTCCCATTAGCTGCTGTGTATGTTCCGGAGGCATTGGTTTGGCCGCTGCTAGGATCCGTAACGACTGACGTCATCCCCACGAAACTGTCGGTCGGCCCGTTCGCACTGGCGAAGGCTGCCCCTAGGCCGGTTTGCAAGTCGCTGACGAAGCTGGAATGGAGAGCATTGTCGATCTCATGCGTCCACGTGTAATTGGCTGCCAAGGCAAAACGCATGTTCATGCGCTTCGTGAATCCAAGGATTACGGCGTCATAGGTTCCCTGAAACCACGGTACAACCAGAATCGGCCCTGCAGGACGCGAGAGCCCGCGACGCCCGAGGGACCGTTCGACGGCGGCGACAAGGGTCTCCTTGTCGACAGGCTTAATCAGATACTCATCGGCTCCCCAGAGTCGCGCCCATGGACGGATGATCCACAATGGTGACCGCAATAACGGGAATGTGCATCGTACGAGGGTCGCGCTTGAGTTGGATCAAAATTTCCCAACCACTCTTTGGGGTCATGAGCAGATCCAGTGTGATCGCCTGGGGTTGTATTTCCGCAGCCATTTCCAGCCCGGACTCGGACTGCTCACAAATAACGACGTCATATCCCGCAGAACTAAGCTGCGTTTCGATGAGATGCACGGTGGTCGTATCGTCTTCGATCACCAGGATCTTTGGCGAGTTGCTCCTCCTGGGTGTGACCTTCGAGACCGTCGGGCGGTGTTTTCTCTCGGCTGCTGCGAGTGTCTTCGATGTGATGTTGATGTGGATCTTGGTTGTACTGAGGTAGTAGGCCATCCCCGCGTAAATGCTGATCAGAAGCGCGAGGCCGAGCCACATAAGGATTCGTCGATTAACGAGGAATCGCATTTCGGTCCACCACGGTCTTAGCGCCAAGCGACACGAAGCCAGACAAGGAATTTTCAGGGTTCTACAGGGAAGGGGGACAGCTAGAACTCCGAGACCTACGCCATAGGAGAAGTCATCTCGTTTGCAGAATTCTAGGTCGAATTCCTGAATGAGTAAACAGAGCCCGAGAACCCGCACGAGTCTAGCTCGGGGAGCCAACTTCGAATTTGTCTCCCGCTGAATGAGCTTGTTTGCCGCTGGATGAGAAGCAGCAGTTAGGCCCGCCACCCCAATTCCGGAATCCGTCCCTCGCGGCCTCGCTCTCTATGGTTGCGCTAAATCGCTTTTCCCGGGCCATCGGCCAGTCGCAGGTTTCTTGGATGCGCTAAAGTGATGGACGAAGAAAGCTCTCTTGTAGGCGGAATTCGCCCGCATTTATAATGGACGCTTCAAGACGGCTGCACACTCAGGAGACGCACCTCACCCGCCAGGCGTACACATTGATAACCATGGCCGACCCACTGAAGAAGATCAAACAGAAGCTTCAAGAAGAGATCACCGCCCTCGAGCACGAACTCAGCATTGAGCTTCCCAAGGAAATCGCCGTCGCTCGCGCCCATGGCGATCTCTCCGAAAACGCCGAGTACAAATTCGCCAAAGAGCGCCAAGGCTTTGTGAACGCCCGCATCGCCCAGCTCAAGAAACGCATGGGCGATCTCGGCATGCTCAATCTGAGCAACATCCCCAAGGATCGCGCGGGCTACGGCTCTCGCATTGTCGTGCTCGACACCCAGCGCGACGTCAAGGTCGAATACCGCCTTGTGAGCACCGAGGAGGCAGATGCCGAAAAAGGGCTCATCTCCACCACGTCGCCGATCGGCAAAGCGCTTCTCAACCGCAAAATTGGCGATGAGATTCAGGTTTCCACCCCAGCCGGAAAAAAGGAGTTCGAAGTCGTAGGTCTCGTCACCATTCACGACGAATGAACCGCACCCTTCCGGGGCGACCAGGCTATTTAACCGCCGCGAACCTGCGTTGGTCGTCCTGGAGGCCAGGATGTGTGGTCACGCATGCCGTGAACGATGATTAGAGGTCGGGTTGTGGTAGCCGACCGCACTAAGCGGCCATCGAAGGTAAGACGCGAACTTATCCGTTCGATGTGCGGTGACGAGCAGCCGTCCGTCTCCACGGGGCTTCCTACGAACGAATTCGGTTGTGAGGAAACATGTCCTGGGGTTCCGGTCCGGGAATTGGCTTCATGACTGTGCTCGGCTACCTATCCTTCCTAATCGGAGCTGTGCTCGTCTGGCAAGGTCGCAATAATATTTATGTCTGGGTGCACGATGAATTCGGTGCCTTCCGTCGCAGCCTTTCTCGCTACACGCCGATCGGGCCCTTCTACGGTCCACGGGAAGAATCGCGCCTAAAAGTTGTTCCTTCCCAGATGGTCCGAACGCTGAGCGCCATTCCCAAGAGCCGGTACAGCTATGGTGCATTTCTCCTTTTTCTCGGTCCTCTTCTGATTCTTCTCGACCTGTTCCTCTAAGCCTGCCAATGCGGCAGAACGTTTCGCGCCTCGTCCGATTCGGCGTCCCGGCAATTCCTTTGTCGTTGAATTCCTCTGTGGCTGAGTTCTGCTCGTCGCCCAGCTCTCTTCGCCGTTGAGTTCTCCTCGTCATTACTTCCTTACCTACTTGCTTCGTCCTGCGGCTTTACTTCCCTATTTCGCTTTGCCATCCTCCCCGGCATGAAACCTTCTCTGATTGTTCATGGCGGGGCCTGGGATATCCCTGATGATGCCGTCGAAGCCTGCAAGTCCGGCTGCCACCGCGCTCTCGAAGCAGGTTGGTCCATTCTTTCGCAGGGCGGCTCCGCTCTCGACGCTGTCGAAGCTTCCGTCATCGTGCTGGAAGACGATCCCGTCTTCGACGCCGGCTTCGGCTCGCATCTCAATCTCGACGGTCGCGTCGAATGCGATGCCATCGTAATGAATGCTGCTACCCTGCGCGCTGGTGCGATTGCGGCAGTGCAGCGCATCCGCAATCCTATTCGCCTCGCCCGTGAAGTCCTCGAGCATTGCCCGCACATGATGCTCGTCGGCGAAGGCGCCGAGCGTTTTGCGCAGTCTCGCGGCCTTCCGCTCTGCGATCCCGACGAGCTAGTCGCCGACAGCGAGCGCCGCGCTTGGCTTCAATGCAAAGAAGACGAGCATGCCGCCGACCATCATCGCGGCCACGAACAAGGCACCGTGGGGGCCGTCGCCATCGATGCGCACGGCGCGCTATTCGCCGCCACCAGCACTGGCGGCACATGCTGCAAGCTACCCGGCCGTGTCGGGGATTCTCCTCTCACCGGTTGTGGTTGCTATGCCGACTCCGAAACCGGCGGCGTCTCCGCAACCGGTTACGGCGAAGCCATCATGAAGGTAGTGATGTCAAAAACTGCCGCCGACTTTCTTCGCTGTTCCGTCCCTGGCGCGCAGCATGCTGTGCCACAGCTTGATGACGCACGACACGCGCAACAGGCACCTGACCATGCCATGTTCGCTGCCCGCGAAACCATCACCCTGTTCGCAAAGAAAACCGGCGCCACTGCCGGCCTCATCCTCCTCGACTGCAATGGCAATCCCGGTTTTGCGTTCAACACTCCCCGCATGGCTTACGGCTATGTCGCCCCCGACGGCTCTTTCGTCACTGCCGTCTAGACGCCTAACGAACGGTGGGCCTGTTGTAGCTCAGGCCTTTTTTAGGCCTGACGAATCTCTCTTCCCTATTGCCCAACTGCACGCTGCCGAATTCTGGTTTCTCCGGCTTTGCGCTATTCTTTCTTCTGCGGTGTTCGCCCCGCGCCGGACTCTCTCGTGAAAATCCTCGCCTCCATTCTCATTACCATGCTCATCGTGGCCATGACTCTGGCCGCTATGTTCACTCTCGTGCGCGCAACCTCCTACGTCACCTCCATCGTTTCGCCGGTCCAGCGCGCCGCCGCCATTGCTGCCGAATTGCTCCTCGGCGTCGTCCTGCTCCTCGGCACCGTGTGGCTCGCCACGCATTTGGCCGTCCGCATCTTCGGCAAAAAAGAGCCGTCATCCCCAGGAGGACCTATTGCCTGAGAAAAAGCCCGCTGCAACCACACAAACCAATCACCGCGATCGCATCGAGCAGCTCCGCCGCCTCGACGCAGAAGCTGAGGCCGGTGGTGGACTCGAACGCCGCGAACGCGAGCACCGCGCCGGCAAGCTCACCGCCCGCGAACGCATTCATCTCCTTCTCGACGAAGGCACCTTCGAGGAGCTAGACAAGTTCGTCCGCCATCGCTGTATCGACTTCGGCATGGAGGAGCAACGTCCTGCGGGAGACGGCTTCGTCACCGGCTTCGGGCGAATCGACGGCCGCCTCGTGTACGTTTTCGCGCAGGACTTTACCGTTTTCGGCGGCTCTCTCTCCGAGACCAATGCCCTCAAAATCTGCAAGATCATGGATCTCGCCATGCGCGCTGGCGCGCCTGTGATCGGTCTGAACGATTCCGGTGGCGCCCGCATCCAGGAGGGTGTAGCTTCCCTCGCCGGCTACGCCGACATCTTTCTCCGCAACACCCTCGCCAGCGGTGTGATCCCGCAGATCAGTGCCATCATGGGACCCTGCGCGGGTGGTGCCGTCTACTCCCCTGCCATCACCGATTTCGTCTTCATGACTCGAGATACTTCCTGCATGTTTGTCACCGGTCCGGACGTGATCAAGACCGTCACGCACGAGGAAGTGACCAAGCAGGAGCTCGGCGGCGCCTTGACCCACAACGCCACCAGCGGTGTCGCTCAGTTCATCTCTCGCGACGATGCCGATTGCCTCGCCATGATCCGCGAGCTTCTCAGTTTCCTTCCTTCCAACAACCTCGAAGATCCGCCTCGCCGGTCAACTTCCGATGCCCCCAACCGCCGCGACGCCTCACTGGACACCCTCGTCCCTGACGATCCTCAGAAGCCTTACGACATCAAAGACGCCATTCACGCCATCGTCGACGATGGCTACTTCTTTGAAGTCCACGAGCTCTTTGCGAAAAATCTCGTCGTTGGCTTCGCCCGGCTCGACGGGCGCCCGGTCGGCATCGTCGCCAATCAACCCACATTT
>Ga0070698_100003972_pt1 | contig 16276 bp, 13 predicted proteins | sample KBSK1502metaG_FD_65477 | JGI IMG/M metagenome (GOLD analysis project Ga0070698, IMG submission 65477) | Corn, switchgrass and miscanthus rhizosphere microbial communities from Kellogg Biological Station, Michigan, USA - KBS K1-50-2 metaG | ecosystem: Host-associated > Plants > Roots >...
CTGCTGCGTCGCGGTTTTTGATCGCCTCGAGAATGTCATCGTGCTCTCGCGCAGCAAAGTCTCCGTAGTAGTGGATGTTAGGAACCGGCGGACGTCTGCTATGCAAGGAGGCCGGTACGACGCGCTTTTCTACGCGCGTAGCGCCTGCGTAGGACGGTAAGCGTGATGAGTAAAATCAGGGAGAGCTCGACGAAAATCTTTCCGCCGTCGAACCAGTCAATGGGCGCGTTCTTCAGGTCAGGATCGGTCAAGAGACTGTGAACGAAGAGCGCGACGGCGGCGATGTAGATGGTGAAATGGAAAGCTTTCCAGGCGCGGCGACCGAGGCGAATCCGAAAGTAAGAGGTAACAACGACAAAGGTGAGCAAATAGAGCGCGATGCCGCCGATGGTGTTTTCCAACGGCTGGCTCGGCGAATGCACGGGGTAAACGAGGTCGACCAGCCGAAAGGGAGGTGTCTTGACCAGGAGCAGCATTGCAGGATGCAAAATCGACAGAGACAGTGCCAGGTATGCAGACCAGTTGTGCAGGCGGAAGTAATTGAACCGCCGATGAGGCCAGTCGCGGACGGGGCTGTAGCGGCAGGCCATGAGCATCCCAAGGAACATGTTGATGGTGACAGCACCGACCGCCGCAAGGCCAAGGTACGCGGAGAGATCCAGGATCGTTATGCGCGGGAGCAACATAGCCTAGGTTGTGGTCTCCGAGGTGTGAGCGGCGGCGGACAACAATGTAGACGCTTAATGCCGACGCGTGTTAGCGCCTAAGAATAGCCGCGGCTCCGGCGGGAGGATTCGCACAATGGTATCCGGCCGATGAGAGCAGCGGAGTTGAAGCGATCGCCGGTCGCCACGCCAGGACCTCCGAGTGCGGTATCGCGTGATGTTCTCTCGCAGCTCTCCCGTAACTGCTCTTTGGAGGGTGCTGCCGCCAGATCACTACTCGTCTAGGCATAACCCAGGCATATTTGAATTACTTGGAGAACGGAAAAAGTTCTCAGTGCCTCTGGCCCGAGAGCAGAAATATAATCCGGAGAATTAGCAGATAAAGGACGGCCTCACATGCCACGCCTTCACTCAATCCAATCACCGCCAGTGCGGAACTCGCGAGCGGCGCCAAAGGGTTCGCTATCCCAAAAGGCAAAAACCGCAAAACAGACCGCCCAACCGATATTATCGAAGGAATGACGGACAAAGCACCTTCTTCTGTGGGCGCGGTCGCGCTATCGGCGAAGTTCATCAGGCTTGTCGATCTTCATAGCGATGCCCGTCACTCTTCCGACGATATCTGCCTCCTGAGGATACGCGAATTGACGAGTGGCGACTCCGGAATTTGGGTGTGCTAACAGAAATAGGCGGTCGCCTTTAATTTCGCACCAGCCACAAGCAAATCCACCTCTCAGCTCGACAAAGTAGATAGGACGATCAAAGGACCCTTCCGACTGTGGCGGGGCGGGCTGCACCTTGCGTTGATTCACGTCGATCTCGACAAACGTGCCTGGACGGAGCAGAGGCGAGAGCGTGTGATCGGAGAGGCCAATAAAGCCGTACAGTTTGCGTTCGGGCCGGAGAAAGCGAGCCAGCGAAAACGGTACGCCTCCCCAGATGGCCGCCAGCGTGTGCAGCAAATTCGTGTTTTGGACTTCCGGATCACTCCGAAAGCGGAGCGGCAACGTCACGGCTTCGTCCGTATCGGTGAATTCGGGAATCAAGTTGGTTTTCGGAACCCCGTGGGTCGCTTGTGCCTTGCCAAGGTCTTGGATCGGAACGTCCAACATCTCTGCCAATTCCTTAAGACTGAGCTTGTAGATAGCGCCTAAGCTGTAGAGCTTTGGTAACGTAGGCATGTGGCCTCGACCACTCTCCAGTACCGCCACCCAGCTCTTTGAGAGGACGTAATTTGTGCTTTTTTGCTCTTCGGCGATGGCTTCACTAATCTCTTCCACATCTCGGATCGTCAAGCCGAGCCGTTTGCGTATGCGCCGAAGTTGCGCACCTGCCGAAGCCGCTGGAAGTCTTGGTTTCATTGTTGTCCCGGATACGTGAATGCCCATGCATCATAACTAGCCATTGTCGTCATTGCACTAGTAAACCGGGTCAGTGGGAATCTGTTGTCCAGTATTGTGGACAGAAATCATGAATTCTCCGGAAATGTCGCTTTCCTCCTATGGTCTCCGCAGGCGCGCTAACGATCGTGTGTCCCCTCAGCCCGAGCCAGGAGCGTTTCCGTCTTGTTCGGAGAATTCTAGAGAACCGCGAGCTCACACTTGCGCAGCTCGGCCGCGAATCTCGAGCGCGATACCGGGACTCGAAGTACCACGTCTCCCATCGGTTTTATTCGGACCTTCGGATAACCGGCTTCACACCCAACATACAGCAGATTCTGGCGCTCAGTTCGGTAACCGGTTACCGCGTGGTGGACTGGCTGGCTGTTTTCGGTTTTCACCTCGATGCCATAGGACGATTACAAGCCACCCTCCCAACCAAGCGCACTCATCTGATCGATTCGACCCTGTATGACGACCAGGAATGGATTCCCTGGTTTGTTGATGCCGAGTCCACGCAGGCTCCACACGAAATCGTTCCACTCGGACGGCTCCTATCACCCGGTATTCTGCAGAGAGCTGCCGCACTCACGCCCGTCCACAAGTCGCCGTTTCTCTACGCCAAAGTGGGCTGGCAGGATGCTTTCGCGTTTCCCGATCTGCTGCCTGGCAGCATCATCCGCGTGGATACGCGTAAGAAGAACCCCGCGTCGATGTTGAAGGATGATCGACAACCGATTGCCTTGATCCAGCATGCACGCGGATTTAGCTTTTGCGAAATGCGCTCGGCTCGGCCAGGGCACATCACACTCCGTTCAAGCGAACTGCCGTATCCCCAAATCGAATTGCAGTTAGAACGAGAGGCAAGAGTTCTTGGCACAGCCGACCTCGAACTGCGGGTCCTCGTGAGCTGGCGCGAGCCAGTCGGCGCTGCGCAGCTCTCGTTGCCGCCGTCGGGCATTCCGCTGCTCGAAAGACCGGCGAGCCAAGGCTTGGGTCAACTGTTGAATACAGGGCGAAGTAAGTCCGGGCTGTCGTTCCGGGAGGCATCCAAGCTCAGTCGGCAAATCGCGGCCGAACTGGGTGACGCGCGGTACTTTTGCTCGCCTGGCGCACTGTCGAATTACGAAGTCCAGTGTGAGGCACCTCGTCATGTGCACAAGCTCATTACACTCGCAGTTCTGTACTCTGTGAGCTTTTGGGAACTTGCCCGCGCCTCCGGGCTGAAACTTGCGGATACGGGTAAGGAACCTCTGCCGGAAATTGTGTTCAGCACTGGCGCGAGGGCACCAGGAAAGGAAGTTTCAGAGCCACCACTGGCCGAAAGCTTTGTTGGCGGGCTACTCCATGATTTCGAAGAAATTCCCCTGTTCCTTCGGGAGGCCCTTCCAACCCTTTTGGAATTGCGAACGGTCTCACTGCGTGACGTTTACTGGATGGGCGGCAATCGGTTCTCCTTACACCCTCAGCTCAACAGCACAGTATTGGCGGCCGTCGATCGGCGGCGCAAACGGCCTGCCGATGTGCCGGGCAAGACACTAAATGATCAGCCGCTCTATATGCTCCTCGCTCGTGAAAGGGGCTATCTTGCGGCGGCCTGCCACCAAGAAGGAGACTTCCTCATCGCACATCCGTTTTCCGATGGATTTCGCAGCCCCCAAAGGTTCCGACAAGGTATAGATGCAGAGGTGGTGGGGAGAATCGTTGCCCTTCTACGCAGGGTTAGATGACTAATCCCTAGCGCCCCGTTGGGTCGCACAACGCCAAAACTGCGGAACCATCAAAACCACTCCACCATGTGGTCCGATTTGAAGACGGTTCGCAGAACGATCGTCCGGCAGATGGCCCGCGCAAACTGAACATACTCCTAGCTTTTTAGTGGCTGCGTCGGATTTGAGAACAAAAGTACGGATTTCTGGCTGCCTCTCCTCCTCCTGTGGCACCGTTCGTCCATCGTAAGTCAACCGCATGCGAATCTCAGAGAACGTCCGGAGCACGCACGACGCAGACGGCGGCATTGTCCTCGATGTGCGCCACGGGCGGATGTATGCGCTCAATTTTGTTGGCTCGAGAATCGTGGAACTGTTGAAGCAGGACTGGCCAACCGACCAGATCGCGAATGAGATCAGTCAACAATTCGGAATTGCACCCGACGTTGCCAGGGCGGATGTTCGAGAATTCCTAGCGTCACTTGAGAAACAGGAACTGATTGCGCGCCGCGACACCGCTGTCAGGTTGTGAGGCCTCTATCGTGTTACTCCCGGGCGCAGAAGCCAACCATGTTCAATATCGAGTCATTCTCTTTCGAGAACGCGGCACCGAAGTTCTTTTGGAGCCAAACGGCACCCGGTTCACTTTCCCTCGAACAAAAATACCACGGCGCGCGGGGGTGGCCGAAAGCCTCTCGGCGGCCATGCGCCGGGATTTCCGGCAAAAGTTGATCTGTCTTTTTCCAGTCGAAGACACCACCCACAGCCAGGCCGATGCGAGCTCGAATTACTACGTTGCAGAAACGCTCTGCCCGCACGAAGATTCGGCCAGTGCGCGTTGGCTGCCCGTGAGGTCCATCGATGAAGCTTCCTTCGCGCAAACCAGCGAATACGCGCTGTTGCAAAGTAGCCTTGCGCGGTGCCGCTCTCTGGCCCGGGTGAACCAAAACTCGTTCGAGAAACTGGGCTGGTTCGACGAGGTCCGAAACTGGGTTAGCGAAACGCTTCGACCGCTCGGCCTTGAGTTAAGAACCCAATTTCGACAGTGCCATGCCACGCCCTCGTTCAGTCTGATCCGATTTGAGACGAGTGGACCCGCCGTGTGGTTCAAAGCTGTAGGAGAACCCAATCTCCGTGAATTTCGGGTCTCTCTTCGCCTGGCGGAATCATTCCCACGCTTCGTGCCTAAAGTGCTGGGCTCGCGTCCGGAATGGAATGCATGGCTCATGTTCGAATCTCTTGGTACACATCTCGATCAGAATTCTTCCCTCAACGATTGGGTCCACGCGGTAACAACACTTGCGGATCTTCAAATCGCTTCCGTTGGAAGCACCCTACAACTGGTGGATGCCGGATGTAGAGATCTCAGAAGTTCAATCCTAGTTGAGCAAGTCGACGGAGTGCTCGATTTGCTCTCGGACATAATGAAGCAGCAGAAAAAGGCCACGCCGCCCGCGCTGTCCGTCCATGAGCTCGACTCCCTTGGTGGTGAACTCAAGCGTTGCCTATCGGATCTGAACGAAAGCACGATCCCCAGCACCTTGGGTCATCTCGACCTCAATCCGGGGAATATTCTGGTTTCCGACCGTGGATGCGTCTTTCTCGATTGGGCCGAAGCCTGTGTGTCACACCCCTTCGTCACGTTCCACTATCTCCTGGAGCATCTTCGGAAGCTTCATCCCACGGATAGCTCCTGGGAACAGACCCTGACTTCCATTTATGTGAACAAATGGCGATACCTTGCCGCGCAGGATGGCATCCATCAGGCCTTGCCGATTTCTAGACTTGCCACCGTTTTTGCCTACGCGACATCGGTTGCACATGTCCACGGCACCGGTCCCGCTGGCCATGCGCACATCGCGCCGTATCTGCGGAGCCTCGCCCGCCGTATGAAGCGAGAAGCGAACGAACTCCGGGAACGGAGGTCCACATGCCTTCCGTAGAATCGATTCCGTTTTCGCCTGTCGAAACCGTAACCGAGTTCCTGCATGGCGTTCCGATCAGCGATCCTTATCGATGGCTTGAGGATCAAGAGTCACCGAGAACCCGTGCCTGGATTGAGGTACAAACCCGCTACGCCCGCGCTTACCTTGATCAGATTCCAGGACGGGAACGCATCCGAACCCGGGTCCGCGAACTGCTCGACGTCGAGACCTTGGACTCGCCCCTCAAGGCTGGAAATCGCTACTTCTTTCGCAAGCGTCTGGCGGGCCAAGAACAAGGTTCCATTTACTTTCGGAACGACGCACACGCAGAGGACCACGACCAACTGTTGATCAGCCCGCTGGACTACGGACCGGGTCCGCAAACCGCAATCAAACCCGTGCTTGTATCCCCGGATCGTCGCTGGCTCTTGTACGCACTAAAAGCAGGGGGAGAACGTACCAGCAGGTTCCAGTTGTTTGAAATCGACAGCCGCAAGACTTGTCCCGAAATCCTCCCGAGAGGCTATCTGCGCGGGCTGGCGTTCGCTCCGAATGGCCTTGGTTTTTACTACGCTCACGAACCGCTGCGCTCTCCTCATCCTTTCCGCCGTGCCGCTTACCACCACATTCTGGGTACACCATTCGAGCGGGACTGCGAAATCTTTTGTGCCGGAGAGGTGCAAGGGGTCCGGCTACACCTCGTTCCCGGAGAGCACGCTCTCGGCTTCCTGGTATTCCATTTCGGCAAAAAGACCACAACGGATTTCTATCTGTGGCAGACGGGTGAAACACGCCCCCTCCCCATCGTTTTGAATGCCGAGTACACCTTCCACCCGGTGCTGCTAAAGGACCGCATTTTGGCCCTTACGGACCGCGATGCGCCCAATCGCCGGATCGTAGAAGTCGTCGTTCGCGACAGTCGCGAGCCGCGGTTCATCGATCTGGTCCCGGAGAATTCCTTCCCACTGCGCCGTTGGAATGTAGCCCAAAGCTATTTCTGCGCGACCTATGTCCGGGACGCCGCGACGCATATCGACCTGTTCGACTTTTCGGGTGCTTCCGTCGGGAGCATTCCTGCGGAGGAAGGAGCCACGACACGCATCATCTGGAGTTCGCCTCAGTCCGATGAAGTGTTTTTGCAAAGGGAGTCCTTCCTCGAACCTCCCACCTTGTTCGCCTACTCGGTACGAAGCGGCAAACGGACTCTCTTGGCCAAGAACTCGCGTCGTCTAGATTCCGCGCCGTTCGCGTACGTTCGGGTTACGTACAGCTCGAAGGACGACACGCGCATTCCCATGTTCCTAATGGGTCGCCGAAATGTCCTGGAGGGCGGACCGCATCCGACCACCATGACCGCCTATGGAGGCTTCGGTGTGCCCGTGAGTCCACGGTTCAGTGTGCTGGTCGCTTTCCTCGCAGAACGCGGATGTCTGTTTGCACTCCCGAACATTCGCGGAGGTTCCGAATTCGGACTCTCCTGGCACGAAGCAGCCAAACGCCAGAAACGCCAGAACGCTTTCGACGACCTGCTGTCGGCGGCCGAATGGCTCATGGAAACAGGTCGGACCACACCGCGCCAACTCGGACTGTTTGGAGGATCGAACGCTGGTCTCCTCGCGGGCGTCGCCCTGACACAACGTCCGGATTTGTTTGGAGCCATCCTTTGTTTAGTACCGATGCTCGACATGCTGCGCTATCACCTCTTCGATGACGCACACGTCTGGCGCGACGAGTTCGGTACGGCGGACGATCCCGACGAGTTCGCGGCCCTCTATCAATACTCTCCGTATCATCAAATCCGCCAAGGTGTTGCCTATCCCCCCACTATGGTCGTTTCCGGCGACGCTGATGGCAATTGCAATCCCTTGCACGCTCGCAAAATGATCGCGCGGCTGCAGGCTGCGAACTGTTCCGACTCTCCTATTCTCCTGGATTACAACGAGTGGCGCGGCCATTCCCCGGTCTTGCCTCTGCGTCTCCGCATCGACGCACTCACGGATCGGTTGGCGTTTCTTTGTGACCAGCTGAGAGTGGCGGTCTGAAAAGGGGTTCAAGATGCGCTCACTCGTGTTGAAAGCATATTGGAAATTGATTGTTTTCGATTCGTATCTCACCAGAGGCGACTTCTGTGGCTTGTACCAACGGGTTCGGACTCATCGGCTCCAAAGAGTGCAGGCTCTCAACGACACGATTGCCCGAATCTGCTCCGCTGTTGACCGCGCATCCATTTGGTACTGGAAACCCGTCCTTTGCCTGCACCGATCGGCTGTAATCGCTTGCCTTCTCAAATCCTACGGCGTTCGCGCCGAGATGATCATCGGAGCACAACATCTGCCCTTCAAAGCTCATGCCTGGGTCGAGGTCGACGGGCGTGTTGTAAACGACAAACCATACACTCCGGAACTCTATCAGGTACTTGACCGCTGCTGAAACGGAGCGAGAGATGAGCGTGCAATTCGGGAAATGGAACCTCGACGGAGAGCCAATTCCACAGAAGGAAGTGGATGCAGCTTCGATCCTACTCGCTCCGTATGCACCGGACACTGTCAGGTCCTACCGTTGCGACGCAGTGCACATTCTCCATTTTGCATTTCACTCAACGAAGGAATCGCTCCGGGAAACCCAACCCCATGTGATGCCTTCGGGCGAAGTACTGGTCTGGGACGGGCGCCTTGACAATCGGGACGAACTGCTGAACGAACTGAAAGCGCCGGCTGATTTTGATCTCACAGACCTCGCAATCGTATCCATGGCCTATCAACGATGGCGAACCGATTGTTTTGTCAAGTTCGTGGGCGATTGGGCCCTTTCGATATGGAGCCCGGCCGAGCGGTGTCTTCTCCTGGCCGGAGACTTCCTTGGCGTACGCCACCTCTACTATTCGACCGAAAAGCAATGCGTGACTTGGTGTACCGTACTCGATCCTCTCGTACGTTCTGCCAAGCCCCTAACGCTCAATCTTCAGTACGTATCCGGCTGGTTGTCTTTTTTCCCAGCGCCCGAGACCACGCCCTATCGCGAGATCCATCGCCTGCCGCCGGCTTGCTGGTTATCCATTCGACCGCGAAGCCAGCAACTTCAGAAATATTGGGGGCTTGCTCTAAGCTCCCCTATACGCCATCGCAACGACCACGCATACGAAGAACACTTCCGAGCAAGTTTCTCGCAAGCGGTTCGGCGCCGCCTCCGGGCTGAAAGTCCCATCACGGCCGAACTAAGCGGCGGTATGGACTCCTCATCGATCGTGTGCATGGCGGATGCCGTTATCGCCAGCGGCGCGGCTGCCGAGACTCCTCCCCTCCAAACACTTTCCTATTACAACGAATCCGAGCCCCACTGGAACGAACGTCCGTATTTCGCTCGCGTGGAGGAGAAGCGCGGTGAAGTAGGTTGCCACATCGACATTGGCAACCAGGAAGCACTCAGCCAGCAATTCAATCACGCAGCCTTCGCTTGCACGCCAGCCTTTGGTGCTGCTTCGACCGAAGTCTCCAGGCAAGTCGCCGCGTATCTAACCGCTGCGAAGAGTCGCGTGGTATTGTCCGGCGTAGGAGGCGATGAAGTAAGCGGTGGTGTGCCGAACGCCCTGCCCGAGCTCCAAGATTATTTGGTGCGCGGTCGCTGGAGATTGCTCCTGAAGCAGCTGCAGTGTTGGGCTTTAGCGAAGAACAAAACGTGCTTCCGGCTCCTGTCGGACGTATGCCTTCCTTTCTTTCCGCTCCTGGCGCCACTACTGCCACACAGACAACCAGCACCTTGGCTCAACCCGGACTTCCTGAAGCGGAACCCTCCAGAGCCCGATGCTTTTCGGCGCCGCATTAGGCTACTTGGCCCTTTACCGAGCCTGCAAAACAGCTTGAGCACATTGGACGGATTGAGAAGGCAACTAGCAGCGTCAGCCCTGCCGTCGAATCCGCCGTTCGAGAGACGTTATCCCTTCCTGGATCGCCATCTCCTGGAGTTCCTTTTCAGAATTCCACGGGAACAGCTCGTTCGACCCGGCCAGCGACGATCCCTGATGCGACGCTCTCTCGCCGGGATAGTGCCGGAGGAACTACTCCATCGAAAGCGCAAGGCCTATACGTCCTGCTCGCCGCTTCGAGCGGTTCGCCAGGACCTCGTTACTCTCCAGAACCTAACCCGGGAGATGCTCATCGGCCGATTGGGAATCGTGAACGTCCACATTTTCTCGACTGTCCTCGACCAGGCCCGGCTCGGCCTCGAGGTTCCCGTTATCCCCGTGATGCGCACGTTAACCCTGGAGTTTTGGATGAGAACAGCGCGTGACCACGGCATTTTCCACACCGATCCCCTCGACTCGGCGATGAGCCGACCAGGTCTGCGTCCCCAGTATCGAAATAAACCAGTTCTAGCCGGCTAGCTAAGTCGAAACGAAAGGAGGTGATTGGAATGAAATACGAAAAGCCCTATATCGCACTGCTCTCTCCCGCAGTTGCCGCAATCCAAGGAGACGAGAAGGACGACACGGCGCTCCCGGATGTTGATAACCAGCCCTTGTTCTCGATCACTGCGTATCAAGCCGATGAATAATGAAGGCTCTGCTTAGCAGTCGATCACGCAGTCACCTACGAAGCAAGAGCAGGATAGTCTCGGAAGGAGGTTCGAGACATGAGATACGAAAAACCACAGCTGGTGCTGCTCGCAGCAGCGGTTGCAGCCATCCAAGGCGACGAGAAGGACGACACAGCGCTTCCGGATGTCGACAATCAACCGCTGTTCTCGATGACAGCTTACCAAGCAGATGAGTAACAAACAGCAGACGGGAGCGCTCGAAATTGGGGCGCTCCCGTCTACAAATCTCACGCCTTTTTAGCCCCAAACCCCGAGAAAACTCCTGCGGCGGATGAGTTACGGACCTGCGCTCTGCAGGAAGCGGCCAAACCATGCTAGAACCCGCTCGCAGTAGTCGCGCTGATTTTCGTACCGCCAGGCCGTGGGCGCATGCCCTTCGTTTTCGTACCTTGCATATTCAACTTCTTTGCCGAGGCGGCGCAATCCTACGAACAACTGGTCCGATAGCGAGGGCACCACGTTTGCATCCAAACTACCATGAATCAGCAGAACCGGAGTCTCCACTTGGTCGAGATAATAAAACGGCGAATTCTCAATATATTCGGCCCGACGTTCCCAAGGTGTACCGCCCATCAGCCCCTGGCCGCGCTCCATGATGGAGGTCTGGAACGCGGTCCCGTCCTGGAGCATTTGCCCGTAGGCGCTTCCCAGATCGCCATAACCATCTACGGCGATCGCCGCTTTGAAGCGCTTGGTTTGCACGATCAGGGCTAGCGCACTGTACCCACCGTAGCTGTGGCCGATCACGCCTATGTGGGCCGGATCTGCAATTCCTAGCTCGACGACCTTGTTCACTCCCGGTAATACCGCTTTCGCGAGATCCAGCATCGGTGTCCTAAGGTGTTGCGGAGCATCAGGAAGAAAAACCGCATAACCGCGGGTTGCCAGGAGCTGCATGTTAAACGGCCCTGTGTATCCTAGGCCAAAACGATTCAGACGGTCCGACAGCGTGCTCCCTCCGTAAACCCAGACGACCAGCGGATAACGCTGCCCTTCCTCATAGTTGGATGGCAACAGCAATGCCCCTGAGAGGCGGCCGCCATCGTCACTCAGCCAATCCACCAATCGGCTTTCACCTAGCGCCACTCGCTTCAACCGTGCATTTACATTCGTCAGGGGCTCGCGTGTGTGGAATCCTGTGTCGCTGGTCCAAAGCTCCGGAGCCTCTCGGGCGTCCTCGGCAAAATACGCCAGGCGATCTCCCGTTGGAGAGGGAACGAGGTAGTTGTCCAGCCCAAACACAGCTGTGTAACACTCGCGATCCTCGACAAGCTTGCGACTTGAACCCGTATCAAGATTCACTTCGTAGAATCCATCCCGCTTCTCCGCATCGTCATGCGTTAACACGATTGTGGCTTCCTCATTTTTCATCCATAGCAAATTGTTCGTATGCGCAACCAGACCGGTAATCCGCAGGCCGGGGATACTCGCGAGCTCGCTGGCCTTGCTTCCCTTGACGGACGCCTGCCACATGTTGCCCTCGCGAAGAAAATAGAATGCCTCTCCAGAGCGCTTCCAGAGCGGCGTAGAGGGACGCCCTCTCATCCGAGCGCCCGGCGCAAAGTTGGTTACGTTCCGGGCGTGCCCATCGCGAATGTCAACGACATAGCAGTCGTAACTTCTTTCTTCCATTCCCCCGGCGTGAAAAGCCAGCTGCAGGCCGCTGGGAGACCAGCTAAAGCCCGTCCCATCCAAATTGAGGCGCAAGCCGGAAGCCGCCATCTGTTGTCGACGGCTCGAAACGTCCAGAACCATCAAATCAAAAAGAATTTGCTGGGAGCCGGCCTTTTCAAACCCTTGAGGAAACGAACGCCACCCGCGAGCCATCAGGCGCGATCTCAAACCTTCGGATTTTTCGTCCGTGTACAAGCACAACAGCCTTACGGGTTGGGATGTCCAGAGCAACCAAGTCACGGACAAACAAGTCCAGATTCCAGGGATCGGATGGTGCCCCGCGCCCGCCGGACTCTCGCTTACTGTTTCCTTGATAGAGGACGACACCGGCGGCCGGAAGCGTATTGCGCGGAACACTATTTGCTTTGGCTTCAGAAGGGATCCTCTGAGCAAGATCGTCGAAGGACATTTCCTTGGGTTGTTCCAGGAATAAAACCGTGCGGCCGTCCGGCAGCCACTCCAGTCTGTCTCCGGGACCCATGACAACATTCACGTCTGAGGGACGCTTGAGTTCGCCAGCGGCCGCATCCCAAATCCACACCCTTTGCTGATGGCCTCCCTGCGCATCAGAAAGAAACGCCAGCAAACGACCATCAGGTGACCACGCGGGCATCCAGCTATAACTTTGGCCATCCGTCAGGCGGCGCGTGTGGCGAGTCGCTACCTCGGTAACATAGATGTCTCCACCTCCGCGAACGCTGGGAATGCTGCTTCCCATGTGCTCTTCATCAGCCACAGCCAGAGAGTGACGGCGCACGGTGTACGCCAACCATCTACCGTCAGGCGAAAACGCCACAGGGGAGAATTCGGGGAACGATTGCATTTGAAGCGCGTCATCCACGGGCATGGGCGCGACTTCCTCCGCTAACGAAACCGTGTGAATGGAGCCGGTAACGGGGAAACACGTAACGAGCACCACGAATGCATTTCGCGAAACTTTTCCTAAGACCATTTGCCGCGCCCCGATAACACACCACTAGCGATCAGCACACTGACCTGGATGGGAAGTTCTTTGAGAAACGGATCTTCAAAATATTAGTTTCAGCGCGAGTTGTACCGACCGTGGACCCCCAATTTGATACAAGGGATTCAGTGTCCCCGCTCCAACAAGTCCATTGCTTAGACTCTGCCCTAACATCTGCGTCGTGAGCCCAAAGTTTGGGCGGTCTATGGCCGCGGAAGGCGACCCGAAATTAGGATGGTTGAGCACGTTGAACAGCTCCGCCCGGAACTGGAGCTTCAGTTCTTCGTGAAGAGGGAATTCCCGATGGACCGCCAAATCCCACTGTGTCGCACCAAACCCTCGCAGCGCGTTCCTCCCTAGATTGCCCTGGCGAATGGGGAGATGTGTCGTCGGGTCGATCGGTGGTTTCGTGAACGCAGCGGGATTGAATGCCTTGTGTCCAGGATACTGCGACCCAGATAAGTACAAGGGCATGCCTGGAACGACGTCAGGCCGCACATGCGTGTTCGCATTATCAATCTGCCGAAGAGAAAGGTAGTAGATGTCTACCGGGGCAGCCGACTGCACCAAAAGAATGTTGTGTAGCGACCAGTTCCCTAGAAGTGCGTTTAAGAGTTTTTCCTTTGGATTCGGGAGCGCCCAGGTCATAGCCGCAGAAAACGAGCGGCGAATATCGAAATCCGAAGCGCCTCGATTGACCTTTGCGCTCAGGCCAGGCACGAGTGCATTGGAACCGTTGGCGTACGACCCGGTAGAGCCGTCATCGATGGAATGCGACCACGTGTAGGAAGCCAGCGCTTGCAGTCCGCTCGACAAGCGTCTTTGAAACTGCATCTGCAACGCGTGATAGCTGGACGCCGCCGTATTGTCAATCAGATCTGCGGCGGCGAAGTTTGCGTTTGGTGCATTCACGAAGGCGGACTGGATCAGCCTTCTTCCCGAGGCTCCGATGTAGGAAACCGATAGGGCTTGTTTCGCGCCGAGAGCTTGCTCGATGGTTCCATTCCACTCCAACGTATAGGGCAGCTTAAGGTGAGGATTGAAAGCGTACACAAGGCCCGCGCTTAGTCCTGCAGGCGTGATCGGCGGCGGCGCGGCCGTTGCAGCGTCCAGCGGGAAAGTTCCCCTGAACCTGAAGCTACTCGCTCCAAACGGATAGTTTCGCGAGAGGACGTTTCCCACCTGTGAAGTCGCTAGGTCGTGGAAGACACCAAACCCACCGCGTAATACGGTTTGCCATTTATCAGCCGATCGCACCTGGTAGGCAATGCCCACGCGAGGGGCTACGTTGCCGTATGCCGTTTGAAACGGAGCAGTCCCGGCCGGTGCGACCGCCAGGTTCGACAGGTCGGTAGAATTGAAACCACTGACTCCCAGCAACGCCGGACCATCAATCGAAGCTGGCGTGAAATCTACATCCCATCGCAAACCATAGGTCAGCGTCAGTCTCGGACGCAACCTCCAGGTATCTTGCGCAAAAACACCCAGATTCCTGAACAATAGCGTCGAGTTCCGCTGTGAGGCGAGATCGCTGAAGAACAGCTTCCCGGTTTGAGCGGAAGACACGTCCAGAAAAAACGCCTCTTGGAAATAGCCAATCGGGTGATAGACCGGGGATAAGCGCCTGAAATCAATGCCGAACTTGAGACTGTGTGTGCCTCGTTGCGTCGACAGGTCATCCACGATGTTGATCTGCCGCTGGACATTTTCGGACTGACGGCCCACCGAGAGGCTTCCGTTGTTCAAGGAGGAAATCAAGAGCGTGAACTGAGCATCCTGCGACGTAAAGGGGCTTGGAAACGGAAGGGCGGCGAGGGGACGAGCGCCTCCAAAGTCGTCCAGATAGCTGAAGCTTGACGCTTTGTTTCTGCTGTAGTTGAACCGTAGCTCGTCCGCCATGGTCGGAGAAAACGCCCAGGTTGCGCCTATGGTCGCGGTCTGCGTCACGATCCGCGTTGGTGAGACGGTATTCAATGAACCTCCCCCACGAACCACAAGTTCGGACGGAGAGTAGTTGTAGCGTCCAAAGAGCGAAACCTTCCCGTTGAAGTGATGGTCGACGCGAAGGCTAACCGCATCCAGCGTCGCTTGGTTTGAATAACTTGCGTCGAACTCGGCGGACCCGGTCGGTTGACGCACCCCGTTCCGGTCTGGCGGGCCAAGGATTTCTGGACTATTCGGATTCGGTAGCGGAAATGCGTTGAAGTAAGGCTGCATCGCAAGTGTCGCCTGTGCGCGTGCATTGGTGGTTCCACCTGGTGTAAAGCTAGCGTCTGGCACGGTCGTCAACGCGACCTGCGGAAGACGCAGACGAAGTCCCTCATAAGACAAGAAGAAGAAGGTTCGGTCCTTTCTAAGCGTTCCGCCGAAGGTTCCTCCAAAGTCATTCTGGCGCTCTTTCGGTTTTGCCAATCGCGCCACGTTCGCAAACCAGTCGTTCGCGTCAAAAAGATCGTTACGCAAGTAATCGAACAGAGTGCCGTGAAATTGGTTTGTTCCCGAGCGAGTAACGATTGAAATTTGTCCTCCTGGCGTCCTTCCAAATTCTGGTGCAAAGGTCGATGTCTGAATCCGAAACTCCTGAAGGGCGTCTACCGACACCAGGCTATTCGTGCCTCCCATGACGCTGAAAGACGGGAGCGCCCCTGCGGCTCCATCTGCGGGACCCGAAATTGCACTCGCGCCGAAATTGGCGCTTACGCCATCGACCATCCAATAGTTCGCGTTGGCACGCTGGCCGTTGACACTGAACTGCCCGCCATCAAAGGAACTGAATGGCGCGGTTAGAACGACGCCTGGAGTGAGATAGATGAGGGTTTGAAAACTTCTGCCGTTAAGAGGAAGATTTTCCGCGAACTGGCGGTCGACAACCGTGCTAACCGTCGCGTCTGTAGTGTTGATGAGCGGTGCGCCGCCTTCCACGGTTACGGTCTCAGACACCGCTCCGATAGGCAGAGTGAAATTCACGCTGAGCGCGTCCTGGACATTCAGAACGATGTCTGGCCGCACGATGGTTTTGAAGCCTAGTTTTGAGACTTGGATGCGATAGGGACCGGGAGCAACGCTCGGGAAGGTATAAATTCCTTCACTATTTGTGACCGTCTGGTAGCGAACGCCCGTTAGATCGCTGATTATGAGGACTTGCGCGTTGGGGATGGCTCTTGCTTCCTGATCAAACACGATCCCGTTCAGAATCGCGTTTGGAGATTGCCCCAGGGTGATGCCGGCACACGACAGGCTCAACCAGAGCCACACCGCAGTTCGGCTCAATCGCACGTGAAGTCTCCTATGACTGCGAGCAAACGCAGATACATAGAGTCTCTGCACAATGCGCGTGCGGCTGTACCAACGCAACTGAAAAAACTAC